>Ga0102924_1000389_pt1 | contig 54980 bp, 60 predicted proteins | sample PaiPotPPM11metaG_FD_80116 | JGI IMG/M metagenome (GOLD analysis project Ga0102924, IMG submission 80116) | Iron sulfur acid spring bacterial and archeal communities from Banff, Canada, to study Microbial Dark Matter (Phase II) - Paint Pots PPM... ... | reverse complement strand
GGCGCGTCGACCGGATTTTCGATGCTTTGGCTAACGCTCGTCGCAACGCCAATGATGTCCGTTATTCAAGGCATGTGCGCGCGCATCTCGATGGTCACCGGAATCGGCCTGGCAGCGGTGATGCGCCAGCGCCTGCCGGCTGCGGTGGCGTACGCATTGGCGTTCCTGGTCGTGGCTGCGAACACGTTTAACCTCGGCGCGGATTTGGGCGGCATGTCGGCGGCGGTTAACATGCTCGTGCCGATCCCGGTCGACGCCTGCGTCTTCGTTTTTGGAATCGCTATGATCGCGGCGCAGGTGTGGCTCTCCTACGCGATGATCGCTCGGATATTCAAATGGCTCACCCTCTCGCTCTTCGCTTACGTCATCACGGCGTTCGTCGTGCGACCGCCGTGGGGAACGGTGTTGACCCATTTGGTCGTCCCGCAAATTCACTTCGATTCGGGCTGGCTTTCAACGATGGTCGGCGTGCTTGGAACGACAATTACACCGTACTTGTTCTTTTGGCAATCGTCGCTCATGGTGGAGGAAGAGCGCGCACAGGGCAACACCACCATCGCTTCGCGTCGAGGAACCGACGCCCAAGCCGTGCGCGCCATGCATTCGGATGTGAACGCCGGCATGATTTTTTCAAACGTGGTCGCGTTTTTCATCATCGTGGCGACGGCCGCCACCCTGGGCGCGCACGGGAAACACGACATCGCCACCGCGCAACAGGCCGCTCAAGCGCTCGAGCCCCTCGCCGGGCACTTCGCCTCATTGCTCTTTACGCTCGGCATGGTCGGAACGGGCGTTCTCGCGGTGCCGGTACTGGCCGGCTCGTCGGCATACGTCGTCGTGCAGACGCTCAATTTGCGTGAGGGCTTGAATAGAATGCCTCAGCGTGCGCCCGAGTTTTACGGCATTATCGTGCTCGGCATTTTAGTCGGGATCGCCATGAATCTGTTCCGTGTGAATGCCATCAAAGCACTTTTCTGGTCGGCGATTTTGAACGGCGTTGCGGCCGTGCCGCTCATTGCGGTGATCGTCCTGCTAGCCTCGAACGGCGGGATAATGGGCGAATGGCGAAGCTCGATACCCGCCCGCGTTTGGGGCTGGGCGACCGTCGTGCTGATGGGCGCCGCAACGATCGGAATGTTTTACTTTTCGATCAAGGGAGCGTAGGCGGATTCATTCGCCGGTCCGCTGGGTAGAAAGCAGCAAAATCTTTCCCCCAACTTCGCGGAGGTGTTCTAGTGGGAGGCTTATTGTGGACGATCATCGTGGTTCTCGTCGTGCTGTGGTTGCTGGGATTTCTGGCGTTCCACATCGGCGGCGGGCTCATCCACATCCTGATCGTGATTGCGCTCATCCTTCTGGTCGTCAATTTATTGACCGGCCGCGGCGCGCGCGTTTGAAGTAGCGCTATCGGCCTTTTGCGGCTTGGCGCTCTTCGACGTTCGGCGCGCCGCACAATAACCAGTGCACCGCTACGGCGAGCGCCGCACCGGCTAACGGTCCGACGGCATAGATCCAAACCAAGCCGAACTCTCCGGAGAGTATCTGCGGCGCAATCGAACGAGCCGGATTCATCGATGCGCCGCTGATCGGTCCGGCAAAAAAGCCGCACGTTGCAACGGCAAAGCCGACCGCGAGGGCGGCCTCTTTGCCGACGACGGCTTTTTCTGTTGCGGTCGTAAGAATCGTCAACATCACGATCGCCGTCAGCACGACTTCGGCGAGTGCCGCCTCGAGCTGCGGAACGTTTGGTCCGGGATGGCTCGCTCCCAAGGCGATGGCGCCGCCGAATACGGTCATTAACAGCGCCGCGGCGCAAAAGCTGCCGGCGAATTGCGCGGCCCAATAGCCCGCCAACATCGGCACCGAAAAGACGCGACGAAGCGTGAACCCGAACGTTACGGCCGGGTCGACGTGCGCGCCGGAGATTTCCGAGAACGCATAGATTACCACCGCCGTAACAAAACCACGCGTCAGCCAGCGCGAAACGTAATCCACTTGATGCGTGGAGTAGTAGAGGATGTCGACGCCCATCGCCGCCAGCGTGACGACAAACGTTCCGACGAATTCCGCGCCGATTTTGCGTACCGGCGCCGGGTGCTCTTGCGTGTGACTCGCTCTCGGCAACTCCGCTAGTTCACGGGTGGTTGCCGCACCGGCACGCCCTCAACATCCTCGAGTGCAACGGTACTCTTGTGGCGTCCGTAGGCGAAGTAAAACGCTAAACCAATTCCCAGCCAAATCAAGAACCACAACCATACGATTGGAAAGAAGCCCCACGCTAACGGGTTGCCGACCCTGAGGTAGTAGATCAGGCCGAGTGCCGTGATCGCCGAAAGTACCGGGATGACGTACGGCCCGAGTGGCACTTGGAACTTGCCGACCGCTTCGGGATGACGTCTACGCAGAATCGGGACCGCGAACGAGACGAGGATGAACGCCGCCAGCGTTCCCATATTCGTGAGCGACCCGACGATGTTAATCGGCGTAAAGGCGGCGATCAGTGCGATGCAGATGCCGAAGAATGCCGTCGAAAAAATCGGCGTACGCCACGTTCTGTGCACGCGCGTGAACGACGGCGGAATTAAACCGTCGCGTGACATCGCGAAGAAGATTCGGCTTTGGCCGAACATCATCACCAGCAATACCGTGGTCAACCCGGCAATGGCGCCGAGCGAAATGATCACGCCGGCCCAACTCAAGCCCACGTAGTTCATCGCAAACGCGACCGGAAACGCTACGTTGAGTTTGTAGAACGGAACCATGCCATTCAGAATCGCCACGACGATAATGTAGAGAGCCGTGCAAACCAACAGGCTGGCGATGATGCCGAAGGGCAGATCGCGGCCCGGATTCTTCGCCTCCTCGGCGGTGGTCGAGACTGCGTCGAAGCCGATGTACGCAAAGAAGATGAAGGCTGCACCGCCGAGCATCCCTTGCCATCCGAACGGGAAATAACCGCCCAGGCCGGCGGGCCCGCCGGCAGGCAAATGATAGTTCGCGCCATCGATGTGCCCGAGCCCTACGATGATGAAGAAGAGAACGATCAACAGTTTTACGGCGACGATGACGCCGTTGACCGCTCCGGATTCACGCGTACCGCGAATGAGCAGCGCCGTAATTAGCAGGATGATGCCCGCAGCCGGCAGGTTTGCGAATCCGGAAACGCCGGCTTGACCGGCAAGTCCCCAATGCGGTCCGTTCGCCCACTCCGGCGGAATACTGAGCCACGCCCATCCGGTTGCCAGCGACGCCTGGTGAAGAATGTTTAGGAAGTATCCCGACCACCCGATGCTAACCGTTGCCGCGCCGAGCGCGTATTCGAGCACGAGATCCCACCCGATGATCCAGGCGAGGAATTCACCGAGCGTCGCATACGTATAGGTGTACGCGCTGCCGGAGATTGGAATTTTGCTCGAAACTTCGGCGTAGCACAGCGCTGCCAGCGCACTGACGATGCCGGCGACGACGAACGAAATCGTGATCGACGGACCGGCCCGTGTCGCCGACGCGACGCCGGTCAGAACGAAAATTCCCGTGCCGATGATGGCACCGATGCCCATCGCCGTAAGCGCCCAGGGCCCCAGCGACCGTTTCAGCGCGTGTTCCGAATGCTCGTCGCTTCCCTCGGCTAAGATGCGCGATAGGGGCTTGACTCGGTCGAACAACAGCATGAGCCGAAATACACCCTTCGTGCCCGACTCCCTGGTTTTATCGGGCTTCACGCCCGGCACTAGCGAATGAACGTGATTGCGAAGGGATAGCGGTACGGGCGGTCCTTGCTGGCCGCAACGGCGGCCGCAATGACGTACGCAATAACGACAATCGCGCCGGCGAGGAAGGTTCCCGCCGTTAGGATCCACGCCAGCACGAACGCGATCGGCAGCGTGTCGTTTTGCGAGGGCGCTGAAACGGCGACCGCGGCGACCCAGACGACGACCATCACCGCGATGAGGATTATCGTCGCGATGGACACCGTAATTTGAAAATTGAGCGACGCCTTGGCATGCGACGTGACGAAAGCGGAGCGATCGCGTTGCACGAGCAACACGACGAGCGGCCCGAGGATGTGGCCGAACGGGAAGCCCACCAACGCCACGAGAGCCGACAGATGCGCGGCTATCGCCCAGTTGCGTTCCTCACTCGAGGGGAGTGTCGACGTTTCGATCGCCATGTCCATGGTTACGACGCCTTCCAAGGCCGGCGCCTGCATGCGGCGAATTCGCACCGGCGATGAACGAGTGCGACGTGCTGGTCGTAGGCGGCGGTAACGCCGGCTGCGCTGCGGCCATCGCGTCGGCGAGGCACGGCGCGCGGACGCTGCTGGTCGAGCGCTACGGCTTCCTTGGCGGCACGGCGACGGCCTCAATGGTGGGGCCGTGGATGACGTTTCACTCCGGCGACGACCGCATCGTCGGCGGCATCGCGCAAGAAATCGTCGAGCGTTTGATGCGCAAGGGCGCGTCGCCGGGGCATCTGCGCGACTCGTCAGACTACGTCGCAACGATTACGCCCTTCGATCCCGAAGTGCACAAAGCGCTGCTATTCGAAATGATGCGCGAATCGGGTGTTGCGTTGTTGCTGCATGCGTACGTGCTAGCAGCAGTCGTCGAACGTGACGTCGTGCGCGGTGCGACGTTTGCGACCGTCGCCGGGACGCGTGAGTATTGCGCTCGCATTGTCATCGACGCGACCGCCGACGCCATCGTAGCGGCGTCTGCCGGCGTGCCGACGCAACAGGGCGACGAGCGCGGGCGGGTGCAGCCGGCGAGTCTGATGTTCCGCATGAGCCACGTCGATCTCGCGGCTCTCGCCGCGTACGTGCGCGAACATCCCGATCAAATGCGCACGTCGTTGCCGCCGGCGCAACGGACGCCCGAAGCACTGACCGCGGTTGCGGGTCTGCGCGATCTGTGGGAGCGCGCGCGTAGCGATGGCATCGTCGACGTCCCGCGCGAACTCGTCTCGTTCTTTATTGCGCCGTATGCCGATGAAGTCACCGTCAATATGACGCGCGTCGTCGAAATCGATCCGCTCGATCCGGACGATCTGACGCGCGCCGAAGTCGAGGCGCGCTTGCAAGTGATGCAGCTGGTCGAGTTTTTTAAACAGCGAGTGCCCGGATTTGCCGGCGCGCGATTGGCCGCCACCGGTGCGCAAATCGGCATTCGCGAATCGCGCCGCATCGTCGGTCGCTATACGCTCACGGCCGACGACGTGCTGAGCGGGCGCCACTTCGACGATGCCGTCGCGCGCAGCGCCTATCCGATCGACATTCACAATCCGTCCGGATCCGGGACCACGACCAAGCGGCTTGCGCCGGGCGCGGCGTACGAAATTCCCTATCGCTGCTTGGTGCCGCTAAATCGCGAGCAGCTGCTCGTTGCCGGCCGGTGCATCTCGACCACGCACGAAGCGCTCGCGTCTACACGTTTGACGCCTACGGTGATGACGCTCGGCCAAGCTGCGGGAACGGCCGCGGCGATGGCGTGCGCGCGCGCTGGGCGCGCGGGCGACGTCGAACCGGTCGAGCTGCGCGCAGCGTTGATCGCCGACGGTGTGGATTTGCGGCGCGGAGCGAGCGCGTGAACGCGCTGAGCCTGGCGCGCTACTACGGTGTCTGCGTTTTGTTTGCCGATTTGGGCGATTGGGGGAAGGCCGAGCTGCGATCGGAGTACGATCCGCGCATTCCGGCGATTCGCATCAACGCGCGCGTAGCACTTCACTTCACAGACGAAGCGCTGCGTGAATTCGTCACGCTCGCCGTCGGACACGAACTCTACCATCATCGCGAACGAATCGGCGAAACTCCGAACGTCGCCGACGCGCGCGAACGCGAGGTCCGTGCCGATCGTTACGCGCGCCGGCTGTTGGATCGCGCGTGAGTTTTTACGTTGCGGGCATCGACGGCGGACAGTCGTCGACCACGGCCGTCATTGCCGATGCAACCGGTCGCATCATCGGGCGTGGTCGCAACGGAGCCGCCGACGAACTCGGACTCGGCCCGGATTCCAGCCAATTGCGCGACGCGTTAGCCGGCGCGCTCGCGCATGCGCGCCGCGATGCGCGATTACCCGGCGCCACGCGATTTGCGGCGATCGTAGCCGGCGTCAGCGGTTTTGACGGAGAGGTTCGCGGACGCACGCCGGCTTTGGCGACGGAACGCTTTGTGTTGTTGCACGACGCGCCGATCGCGCACGCTGGCGCGCTTGCGGGCGATGCCGGAGTCATCGCGATCGCCGGCACCGGTTCGGTGGTCTATGGAACCGGCGGCACGACGCCGTCACTTGCTGGCGGGTGGGGATATCTTTTCGGCGACGAGGGAAGCGCGTTTTGGTTCGCGCGCGAGATGCTGGCGACGCTGATGCGAGGCGAGGACGACGGCGCCGCGGACGATGCCGGCCGTAGCGCCGCGTGTTCGTTCTTCGGCCTTCCTTCTTTACGGCACGTCGCGCGACACTTTTATGACGGCCGGATCTCGCGCGCGGCGCTCGCCGCCTTCGCTCCGGTAGCGATGGATTTTCGGGAGGGGCGCGCGCTTGCCGATCGGGGTGCCGTCCGGCTGGCGGAGCTCGTCGCCGTCGCGATCGCAAACGGAGCGGCGCCGCTCGTCGCCGGCGCCGGCGGCATGTTCGGCGACGACGCCTTCGTGCGGCGTTTCGAACGAAGCGTTCAGGCGGCAGTTCCCGCGGCGCGCGTCGTGCCGCCGCGTTACGACGCGAGCATCGGCGCGGTATTACTGGCGTATCGTGCGGCGGGCGTCGAACGGCCCCCCGATATCGTCGCCGAATCGTGAGCGCGTTGCTTTCCCGCGTTCGCGGCGGGCTCATCGTCTCGGTGCAGGCGTGGAAAGGGTCGGCCCTCGACGACCCCTACGTCATCGCAGCGCTCGCGCGCGCCGCGCAGGACGAAGGCGCGGTTGCCGTACGCGTTGCCGGCGGTTCGCACGTGCGCGCCGTGCGTGCGCGCATCGACATCCCGATTATCGGTTTGGTCAAGCGCGAATATGCCGGCTTTGCACCGTACATCACGCCGACTTTAGCGGAAGTCGGCGAGATCGTCGACGCCGGAGCGGACGTCGTTGCCTTCGATGCAACGCTGCGGCCGCGCCCGAATGCTGCGACCATTGACGCAATCATCGCAGCGATTGCATCGGCAGGCCGCCTGGCGATGGCCGACTGCGCAACCGCTGCGGACGGCGCTCGCGCGCACGCGGCAGGCGCCGAAATCATCGCTACGACATTGTGCGGATATACTCCCGAGACAGCCGGTCGTTCGCTGCCGGCCCTCGATATGGTGCGCGAACTTGCCGCGACTGATGCTTTCGTCGTATGCGAGGGCGGCGTAACGTCGCCCGAACAGGTGCGTGCGGCGATTGACGTGGGTGCCGACGCAGTCGTCGTTGGAACGGCGATTACTAATGTAAACTGGTTGGTACGCCGCTTTGCAGGGTCTGCCGACACCGTGTGAAACCGCTAAACCGGTGTGACCGGATGCTAGACGTGGAGAGATCGTTCATTGGTTGAGAGCAGAGTGCAGCCCGTTCGACTCGGGCGCGGATTCTGGACCGTCACCGCGGTGCTCGCGCTGCTGGCCGTTGCAGCGATCGTCTTCTGGTACCAATTCCCGCTCGAGCGATACTTGCCGGCCGCGATCGTCACCGCTCGCCAAGTGGACACGCTGTTCCGCTTCATGGCCGCGACGGGATCGGCGCTCTACATCTTCGTCTGCGGTTATCTGCTGTATTTTGCGATCGCATTTCGCGTTCGTCCGAGCGATCCGCCCGACGCGATCGGCGTCCAAGTCCACGATAACCACCGGCTGGAGTTCTGGTGGACGTTGATTCCGACGCTGTTCGTCATTCTGCTCTCGATCATCTCGGTGCGCATTTGGTACGAGATCATGCTCGAGCCGGAGAACGGCGTCGTCGTTCAAGCGATCGGTCATCAGTTCAACTTTACGTTCCGGTACCCGCAGATTAACGGCGAGATCAGCGACGAGATGCACTTGCCGATCAACGTTCCGGTGACGCTAAATCTTACGTCGTCGGACGTCATTCACTCGTTCTGGGTGCCGGCGATGCGGTTGAAGAACGACACCGTGCCGGGCCTGGTTACGAGTATTCGCTTCACGCCGCGTTTGTCCGGTCGCTATCAAATCATCTGCACGCAGTTTTGTGGCGTTTTGCACAGCCAGATGAACAAACAAGTTCTCGTTATTGAAGATAGGGCGTCGTTCAATCGCTGGTATCACGCAATGCAGACCAAGAACGCGCACGTCAGCAACGCATTGCCCGCGGCAGGCGGCGGAGCAGTTTCGCTGGCGGGCGGATCGGCGTCGGCCGGTCAAACGCTGTTCCAGCAAAAGTGTTCGGCGTGCCACGCCATCGGGCCGTTCAACCAGCGCATCGTCGGCCCCGGCCTGAAAGGCGTGTTGCACGATCCGGCGCATCCCAATCTTGTCAACGGCGACCCGGCGACGCCTGAGAACGTTGCCAAGATCCTGCAAACCGGGTACACCGGCAGTATCGGCACCATGCCCAACGCGACGACGAATGGCTTGTCGAATCAAGACATCGCCAATCTCGTCACCTATCTGGAGACTCTGAAATGACCGGCCCGAGGTAAGCTAAAAAGGAACATGTCGACGCAAGCAGCGCAACTGACGCACGGCGGCGGAATCGCCGATCACATCCACCCCGAACCCCAAGGCTTCGTTCGGAGGTACGTCTTTTCGATCGATCACAAGATCATCGGAATTCAGTACATCATCACCGCCTTCGTATTCTTCATCCTCTCCGGTTTGTTGGCGGAGACCATTCGCACCCAGTTGCTCAACGCCAACGGCGGCTTCGTCTCGCCGGAGACGTACAACGAAGTCTACAGCGTGCACGGCAGTGCGATGGTATGGCTGGTGGTGATCCCAATGCTCACCGGCGGTTTTGGCAACCTGATCTTCCCGCTCCAGATCGGCGCGCGTGACGTCGCGTTTCCATGGCTGAACATGCTGAGCTTCTGGATCTTTCCGGTCGCCGGCTTGATGTTGTTCTCGTCATTTTTGATGGGTGCGCCGACCGCCGGGTGGACCGAATATCCGCCGGTGTCGCTGCAAGGTGCGGCGGGTACGTCGATGTGGGCCGCGGCGATCTTCTTAGTCGGAGTCTCCTCGACGCTGACCGGCATAAACTTTCTCGTAACGCTGCTAAAGATGCGCGCGCCCGGCATGACGTTCACGCGCATGCCGTTGTTCTGCTGGGGTCAGTTTGCGACGGCGCCGTTGCTGATGATCGCAACGACCGCACTGGCGGCGGCGCTGGCGGCGCTCTTTATGGAGCGCCAGTTCGGCGTGCCGTTCTACGACCCGACGAAGGGCGGCAGCCCGGTGCTGTGGCAGCATATGTTCTGGTTCTACTCGCACCCGGCCGTCTACATCATGGTTCTGCCGGCGTTCGGGATTATCTCGGAAGTTTTACCGACGTTCTCGCGCAAGCCGATCTTCGGATATAAACTGATCGCGTTTTCGTCGGCGGCTATCGCGCTGGCCGGCTTCATGGTGTGGGCGCACCACATGTTTACCTCTGGCCTGGCGCCCTATCTGCAGTTGCCGTTCATGATCTTGACGTTCGTAATCGGCATCCCGACCGGCATCAAGATTTTCTCGTGGACCGCAACGCTTTGGGGTGGGAAGATCCACCTCACGACCGCGATGCTGTTTGCGATCGGCTTCATTGCCCTGTTCACCTGCGGCGGCATCAGCGGCATCTTCTTGGCAGCCGTACCGTACGATCTCGACGTCCACGGCACGTACTTCGTGGTCGGACATTTCCACTACGTGCTGGTCGGCGGCAGCCTCATGGGCATCTTTGCCGGGATGTATTACTGGTTCCCGAAGATGTCGGGACGTCTGCTCAACGAGACGCTCGGTAAGATCCACTTTTGGCTGTTTTTCGTCGGCTTCAACGGCACGTTCTTGCCAATGCACTGGCTCGGTGTCGAAGGCATGCCGCGTTGGGTGGCGACATACGATCCGCAGTTCGAGTTTTGGAACCGGTTCGCGTCGGTGTCGTCGTACATCATGGGCATTGCGATTTTGGTCTTCTTCGTCAACGTGCTTTGGAGCATTCGCAACGGCAAGCGCTGCGGGCCGAACCCGTGGGGCGGACGCACGCTCGAATGGATGATTCCGTCACCGCCGCACTACTATAACTTCAAGCACATTCCGACGGTGTACGGCCTGCCGTACGACTTCTCGCACCCGCTACCGTACAAAGGATTGGAAGAAGAACTGACCGATTCGCCCGTCGCGGTAGGAGCACATTAATGGCGGTCGCGTCAATCGCCCACGGCTCGAGCCCCGAACATCCCGTCGATCAACTCTATGCCGAAACGCGCGAGTTGCGGCTGCAGGGGTTCTTGCTTTTCCTGATCAGCGACTGCGTTCTCTTCTCGTCGTTCATCTTCGCGTATCTCTACCTGCGCAACAGCGGTCAGGGTTGGCCGCCGCCGGGCATCAAGCACTTAGACGTCGCGTTTGCGGCGTGGAACTCGGTGCTGCTGTTCGGCTCCGGTGCGACGATGCATTATGCCCTGGAAAATTGGAAGCACGGCAACTTCATGAAATACATGTGGATGCTGATCTTCACGATCGTTCTCGGCGCCGGATTTTTGGGTGGGCAGGCGTACGAGTATACGCATCTCATCTTCGGCGAACACGTGAGCTGGTGGGGAAGCGGCATCTTCGGTGCCTCATTCTTTACGCTCACCGGGATGCACGGGTTTCACGTTTTCGTCGGCGTTTGTTACCTCACCGTGCTGCTGCTGCAGTCGGCGGCCGGCGTCTATAACGGACAAAAATTCTTCGGAATTACCGCGGGTACGCTCTACTGGCACTTCGTTGACGTCATCTGGGTCGTACTCTTTTCGATCTTCTACTTGCTGTAAGGACTGACTGATGCATCTCGACCCCGCAATTCTCGAACGCACCGGCGCCATCGCCGGCGGAATCATCGTCGGCATCGTCGCCTTTTACGCTTTGTACAAGGACTGGGCGACGCCGGGAGTCGAGAACCAAGTCTTCAAACTGATGCTTTTGCTGCTTGGAGTCGGCGCCGTACTTGCGATCCTAGCCGGCGTCGGTGCGCTCGGCACGTTCAAGACGGCGTGAGGAATACGCGATGATCGTCCCCGATGAAGAGTATCTCGACTTCAGCAAGGTTCCGCAGAGCCGCGGCGTTCCCAAGACCATCGTCTACGCAGTGATCGTCGGGATCGTCATGATTTTCGCGATCGGCGCCTCGACGTGCTTGCTCTCCGGCTATGGCCACGAGTGGCCGTCCACGCATTCGATGCGTGTGGACCTCGGCACCCTGCACGAATGACCGAAACGCGTCACACGAAGCGAAGTCCGCGAAGCGGACGTCGCCGGAGTGTGGCTGCGGTTGTCACGATCGCGTGCGCGTTTGCGACGGTACCCGCAGCGGCGATGACGACCGGCGGCGCGTCCATCATCGCGCTCGTCAAAGCAACGCCGGCGCTGAAGATCGACGCGACGGTTCCTCCGATCGGCGGTTGGAGCGCAAAGACGCACCCCTACGTTCGGGTGCGCAACAGCGAACAAACGGCCGGAGGTGCGATCGACCCCGATTCTGCCTCGATCGGCCGGCTTGCCGATGGAACGCAAGTGATGGCAGTTCCGCTCGTCAGCGGCGGTAGCGGCGGCGTTTTCACGCAAATCCTATTCGCCCAGCCCGACGAATCGGGTAAACCGTTCTATCTGGGCGCGATTACCTCAGGCGGTCATCTCGGCGTCAACGTTACCTACCACGGCGTCGTCGCGATTTCGCCGATTTACGGCCCCAACGATCCGAACTGCTGTCCCTCAAAGTACGAGCGGCGCACCTATGACGTCAGTGGCCACGCGCTGAAACTCATTGCGCGTAGCGAAAGCGCGAAACCTTAGTCCTTCTCGCGCAACGCGCTCACGATTGCAAGCGGAAGCTTCCGAAGCTCTTGAAGCATCAGCGCTTGCGCCTCCCGCATCGACTCTATGACGCGGTTGCTTTGGCTCGACAGAACGTCTAGCGCCGTCCCAACCCCGTGCGCGAGAGCCAGCAACGCCTCCGATTCATCCGGGGCATACGCCTCGCCGTCGCGTTTAGGCCCACACACGAGTACGCCGACAAGGTCGCCGCGTGAGATCATGGGGAACGCAAACTCGCCGCGCAGCCGCGAATCGGGAAATACGTGCAGATCGATTGGCTTATTCCACGCGCGAAGCGCGACAATGCCCGGATCGTTTTCGCTGACCTGCGACCGCTGGCCATCGGAGGCGAAAGCGTAAACGGCCGCGCCGTCGCGAACGAGGATCGCGGCTCCCCGCGCACTCGTGTGCTCCTCAACCGTTTGCACCGTCCGATCCAGCAGCGTGGATCGGTCGGAGATATAGGACGCCTCGTGGGCGAAGCGGCGTAACGCCGACTCGTCCTCGTGCCGCTTGCGGAAAAAGACGCGATCGACGAATCGCTCGACGTAACCGTGGATGTACCGCAGCGAGATGCCAAGCCCTAGCGCAACGACCATGCCGACGATGGCGCTCGTCGTGTGCGTGGTGCTGGCGAGCCAAGCACTGGCAGCCCATTCGGCTAGAATGAATACGACGATCACAATCGCCGAAACGATCGCGAAGACGGTGGCACGGTTGAGGAAGAAGCCGACGTCGAGTAGCCGGCGGCTCAGTGCCGCATACGTCAGCGCAACCGGTGCGATGAGCAACACGAGAGTGCTAACAAGGCCAAGGACAATGGAGTCGGCGTACGATGACGACGACGAGGTCGCGATCAAACCAACCATGAAAAAGCAAAAAAAGGCCGCAAGGGGTACGAGCGTCCATATCGCTCGCTGACGCTCGATGCCGTGGGATGCGGCGATGGCTAGGACGCCGCACAGCACGGCCATGAGGACGGCGGCAGTAACCGATACTAACCCCGCGATGCCATCAACGAAAGAAACCGGATCGAACCGCAGCGTGATAATTCCGGCAATCCCAACAAAAGAGATCGCGGTGAAGATCGCCAGGAATGTGTAACACAGCCACCGTGTGATACGACGAAGCCGCGAAAGCGGCTGGGCGAAACCGCTCGCGAACGCCGCCAGCAACCCCACCGACAACGGCGCACCTAAGCTCAGGAAAACGTTCATGAGAACGTACATCCAAGCCCAGGGCACCGCGTTGCCGAGCAAGGCGCCGGTAAAAACGAAAGCCGCAAGCCATACAGATAGCAGCCGCATCTGGGGAACGTCGGCGCGCCGCCACGCAATCAAAGACGCAAACAGCAGAAGCCAGAAAGCCGCGAACGCGCCGAGCCAGAAGTTCCACGCAAGTTTTGGCTGGTGCGGTATGACCGTCAGGCTTTTTTGCAGCGATCTCCTGCGCACCAAAAGATTGAGCGGCCGTCCGTTGAGCGGCACCTCGAATAGGGAGTAACGATCGACGAGGGTGTTCGCGCGGATGTCGATGAGATCACCTCGACGAAGACCCGCCCGGGCAGCCGGCCCGCCAGGGTCGACCGATGTAACCCCGAGATTGAAGGCCTTCGAGGAGGCGCCGGTATTAGCTCCCCACCAGCCCTGCCACGGTGGAGCGCCGCCCATTCCAGTGGCGTCAAGTACGGCCGCTACTTGCGCGAGCGCCGCAAGAGCGCAAATCGCTAGAAGTACCGGACGCCACGCGATCCGAGTCAGCCTAACACTTTTCACTCCAGATCATCGGTTTCCGGGCCTTGAAGAGAACGCCTGGCGTTCTCAGTCCTTGAATTGTTGGCGCGCGATGCCGATGGCCAACAGCGGCAGATCGTCGTCGGGAAGTAGGCCGGTCGAACGGCCGTCAATTTTGTGTATGCCGGCGTAAACCGAAAACTCGACGAGCGACGGAATCGTGGCGTTTGGAAGTCGCTTTTTGCCCAGCCACTCCCATTCGCACGCAACCGACCGGTCCGCAAACAGCGCCGCGACGTAACCGCAGGCGTCCGGCTGCGAATGCTCGTCCGGTTCGCGATAGCGGACGTAACCGTCGAGTACGTAGATCGGCTTAAACGTTTGCAGGTACGCAGCAAACGGCGCGGTCAGCACCGCGACAAAGTACCCGGCAAAGGCGATTCCGCCGAGTACGAAGATTGGAGCGATCTTTGCGAGCGTTGCATCGGCCGTAACGTGTTGCGCCCGCCACACAATACCCCACGCTAGCAACCCCATGAAGATCATGCCGAGCAGCGGTTCGATCGCGAGCGCAAAGCGGCCGGTCAGCCCGCGCCAGACGATCTTCCGCTCGCGTGGCGTCCATTCACGATGGGCGAGCAATCGCGCCCGCCGGTCGAACTCTCGATACTTCACGTAACGATCCTGCCTGGGTCCTTACCCACCAATCGGTGGTTCGACCTCGCCTTACGCCGCTTCGACGGCGGCTTGAGAGTGTTCGTCGCGGCGCGACTTCAGACTAGCGGCCAGCGCAAGTGCGACGAAGGCAATCGCGCAAAATCCGAGATACGCGTGCCGGTAGCCCAGGAGTTCGTTGCTCGCCAAGCCGATCAGTCCGCCGGCCAACGAACTTCCTACGATTTGCCCGGCGATGAGGCACTGGCTCAGCAGCCCAACCGCGGTCGCTCGCACGGCTTGCGGGGACTCGTTGGTCACGATGTAGCGCGTGGGCGCGCCAAGCAGCGCGCCGAAGCCGGCGCCCGCGACGACCATCGCCAGCAACGTTAGCCAGATCGAATTGAAACCCAGCGCGAAGATCGCTAGCCCAATTTCGGTCAGTACCGTTCCGACCAGCAAGACGTCGCGGCTGCCCGCGCGATCGAGCGCGCGGCCCGCTGCCGGAATCACGGCGACGAACGTCAACGCTCCGAGCGCGGCAACCAATCCGGCCGCAAGCGTCGATAGGTTCTGCGCTGCGACGAGAACGGTCGGAATGAAAAACAGCGCGCCTTCCAACATGCCAATCGTAATTTCGAGCACGTACGTCTTGGCTAACTGCGGCGTCTGGAATAGCGACGTCGGTATTGCGGGCGCTTCGGCCGCATAACGTTCCCACGCAACGAAGGCACCGAGAGCGACCACGCCGAGAATCCCGACGAGCAAACGCGTTGCGATTAGTCCGTCCATCACCGCGAGCAAACCCGAAGCGAGCAAAAACAGTCCGACGGCGTCGAGCGGCCGTGCGCGACGCGGAGCCGCCGACGGCAGCGTTTCACGCGCGAGCAGCAACACGGCCACGGCAACGGGGACGTTCGGTGCGAAGATCCAGCGCCACGTGGCGACGTGCGTCACGAGGCCACCGAAAATCGGCCCGATCACGGCGGCCAATCCCCACGTTCCGGCGACCATTCCGAGCGCGGCGCCGCGGCGTTCGGGAGCGACGACATCGCCGATGGCGGCGGTTGCCACCGGAAATACGCCGCCGGCGCCGAGGGCCTGTAACGCGCGGGCAGCAAGGAACACCGGATACGAGGGCGAGGCCATCGCGAGCACGCTGCCCGCGGCAAACGTGACGATACACGCGATGTAGACCGCGCGCCGTCCAAAGCGATCCGCGAGTGCGCCCGCGACCGCGATCGAAACGACCGTGGCCAAGAGATACAACGTGAACGCCCACGCCAAATCGCTGGTTTGAATGCCGAAATCTCGTCCGAGCGCAGGTAAGGCAGGTGTCAGAACGCTCAGGTCGAGCGCACCGATGAAAACGCCCAATCCGAGCGTGAGTAAGAGACGATTCACTAAGAGCCTTCTGACCAAGTCACCGCACCGATCGCGACCAGTAAAATGCGGTCGCCCAAAAGGTTTGGCGCAACGGCGGCACCTGCGTCGTCGCCGGCTCGGTCACAGACCGCGGTAGGCACGTGGACTTGTTCGGCGGGCGCTTAAACAACGATGCGGTCGATTACCATCACGGCGCACATGAGCGCAAGATAGAGCAGCGAGAAGCGGAAGAGCCGGCGTGCGGCGGGGGTAACGTCGGCCGATCGCCACGTGCGAATTGCATCCGCGACGAAGAGACCGCCGAGGATGGCCGCCGCGGCGAAGTAAAACGCGCCCATGACGTGCAGCGGGTACAGCACGAGCGATGCCGCAACCAGAATGATGCTGTAGTACACGATTTCGCGTTTCGTCCGCTGTTCGCCGTAGACGTTAGGGAACATCGGAATCTTGGCCTTTTCGTAATCGAGTTCGGTCATCAGCGAAAGCGACCAAAAGTGCGGTGGCGTCCACAAGAAGATCAACGCGAATAGTCCGAGTGCGGGACCGCCGATCGCGTGCGTCACCGCCGCCCATCCCACCAGCGGCGGCACGGCGCCGGCGGCGCCTCCGATGACGATGTTCAGCGGCGTTATTCGTTTGAGCCACATCGTGTAGACGACGACGTAATACACGTTGCCCGCCAACGACAACCACGCGGCCAGCGGGTTGACGAGCAAATACAGCACCACGAATCCGATCGCGCCGGCTGCGAGCGCGAAACAGACCGTTTCGTTGACGCTCAACCGCCCTTGCGGAATCGGACGCCGGCACGTCCGTGCCATGAGACGATCGATGTCGGCATCGTACGCGCAGTTGAGCGCGCCCGCAGAGGCGGCCGCAAGTGCGCCGCCGAGCAACGTCCACAGCAGCAAAGCCGGTGGTGGCAATCCGCGCGCCGCCATCGCCATAGCGGCAGCGGTCGTGATGAGTAAAAGGACGATGATGCGCGGCTTGGAGACTTCGTAGTAGTCGCGCAGGCGTGAGAACACCGCCGTCATCTCGCTGCCGCGCTTTTAGCGGAACCGATTATCGGCGCGTCCACCAGCGCAAAGATCGTTGCAACGACGAACGCTAAGAACATCACCGCGGCATTGACGGCATGCGCCTCACGCAGATCGGTCGGAAGGCGAAGTGCGACATTGAGCAGACCGAGCAAAATTTGCAAGCCGACCAATCCGACGCCGATGCTGACCGCCGTGCGAACCCGCGCCGACGTTGGACGCGCCCACACGAAAGCCAGCGAACCCGCCGCCGCGAGCAATGTTGCCGCCGCAGCGATGCGATGTAGCAGTTGCACGATTTGTCCGTCGGAATACACGACGACGTTGCCGGCGCATCCTGGAATCGACAGACACGCGAGTCCTGCGCCGCTGGAACTCACGTACGCACCGATACACATCGTACCAAACGCCAGCGCTGCCGTGCCGGCGAGTAACACGACCGAATCGGTGCTCGACCGGTTGAAGGCCGCGTCGGGTCGGGCGGCCGCGGCGAAGATCGTCATGGCGGAGAGCGCCGCGATGAGTGCCATCGCCATGGCCCAGTGCAATACGACGGAAGCCGGCGAGTTCGAGAATCGTACCGTGGCGGCGCCCAGTAACACCTGTGCGAGAAAGATCGCCGCAATCGTTATGACGGTCGGTGCGATAAATGGCGAACGCAAACGCTCGCGCCAGCCGACGGCCACCAGCGCGACGAGCAGCGGCGCAATCAGAAACGCGAGCAGGCGGTGGGCCCATTCCCAAATGGTGCCGTCGGTCATTACGGGTAGCACGGTCCCGTGACAAAGCGGCCAATCCGGACACGTCTCACCGGCTCCATTGATTCGTGTCCAACTACCAAGGACGACGGTGCCGAGCGCGACGAGGTTCGCTCCTAGCGCCAAGCGGCGCAGAGTTTTCATTCGACTTTCAGGGTAGCCGCGCGCCGTCATCGGTCACAATGACATTGGATGCTGAGGCTCCTGCGAACTTCTTGGAGGCCTGGCGATTCATCGCCGGACCGGGGGCGAGACCGCGTGCACGCGAAGGCGTGGGCCGTGAAACGCTGGTGGGCGCTCGCGGCGCTCCTGCTATTGATAGGCTGCCGAGAGGTCCGCGTGAAGACGCTCTCAACCGGTACGACAGCCGTTCTCGGCGGGAATCAAATCCTGGTCGTGCGCGATCCGGTCGATCTCGCCAAGTTGGGCATCCGCGCGCCGGTTCACTTTCGCGGCGAATTCGGTGTGATTCTCCTCATGGGACCACACGGACGCACCGGCTACAAGCAGATCATCGAGTCGATCCGCGCCAACGACGAGCGCGTTCGCGTCGTCGCATTCGAGCAGGACCCGGCCGACGGCGGCGAACCATCACCCAGTTACCGCACGTACACGTTATGGATCGTGCCGAATAGCGTGTACCGTCGCGGCATTAAGGTGGAAGTGGTAACGCCGGGTGACGAGCCGATAGCGACGACGTACTTACCGTAGAGATGCAACCATCGATGCTTTCTTCGAAAGATTCACTTCCGGACTCGCAGTCCGGCGTAGCGGGCGTTCGCATCGAACGGCTCGGCCTGGTCATGCAACCCGACGGCGAGCCTACCGAAGCGGGCGGCATCCTCAATCCCGCGGCCGCGCGCGCTCCGGGCGGCGAACTGCTCCTTTACCCACGCTGCGTAGCGCGCCGAAACATTTCGCGTATCGGTACGGTGAGCGCCGATCCGATACCGGACCCAATCGCGGTACGCCGTCTCGACTTTGCGCTCATACCACAGGCGCCATACGAAAAGCGACCGCGCCCGGGCTATGGCTGCGAAGATCCGCGCGTCACCTACGTTCCGGTCTTGAAAGCCTACGTGATGGCGTACACCGCCTTCGGAGTTGACGGACCGCGCATCGCACTGGCAGTTTCCGACGATGCCTATCGCTGGGAACGCCTCGGACTGGCACGGTTCGAGGGCACCGGTGCCGTACTCGGCGACGACAAAGATGGCGCGTTTTTTCCCGAGCCGGTCGTCTCGCCCGGCGGCGTGCGCAGCCTGGCTTTCTACCATCGGCCGATGTTGCATCTCTCCGCACTCGACGGACGCGCCGCGATACCGACGATCGAACGCCTCCCGTTTTCCGAGCGCGAGTCGATTCGCATCGCGTACGTTCCGCTGGACCGCGTGCTGAAAGATCGTACGAAATTGATTGAGGTCGAGGAGAGTGTCGAGGTCATGCATCCGGACGCGAATTGGGGATCGATCAAAATCGGCGCGGGAACGCCCCCGGTACGCATCGCCGAGGGTTGGATGTCGCTTTTTCACGGCGTGGACGTCACCGGCAATCACGGAAAGAAACCGCTGCTCGTCTATAGCAGCGGGCTCGTTATTCACGACGTGGAACGCCCCGATCGAATCGTTTACCGCTCGCCGCAGCCGATTCTCACGCCCGAGACCGACGCCGAGCGCGACGGCGTGGTCGATAATGTCGTGTTCCCGACCGGCATCGATCCGCGTCCGGATCTCGGCGACCGCGTATTCGACATCTACTACGGAATGGCCGATCGTGCGGTCGGCGCGGCGCGCTTATTTTTAGCGACGCAAATCGAACCCAATCAAGAGTGACCACCGGCGCGCTTCGCCTTCGGGCTGCGAAATTGCATCGTGATGGCGGTTCCGGCGTGCGTACTCACGTCGCAGGTGTGCGAGACCGCGCGGATGATCCGCAAGCCGAAGCCGCGGTCGGGGCGAGTCTGCGGCGGAGCAAACGTTCCGCGATCGACGACGTGCACCGTAAGCGTTTCATCGGACAGCTCGGCCGAGATTTCTATATGCCCGCCGGCGAGCGGCATGTAGGCGTGTTCGACAACGTTGGCGATCGCTTCACCGACCGCCGTTACAACGTCGATGCGCAACGCGTCGGAAAGGTCCAGCGCTTCTAAAAACGTGCCGATTGCGTGCCGCATCGGGGCTGCCGCTTCAGCCACCGCATAGCGCTCGAGGAAAAATCGGCCGTTCGGCACTACGATTGCCCTTCTACGTGGCGCAAAGCATCGTCGCGCGATTCGAAGATGTCGAACGCCTCGCCGAGCCCAGCACACTGGATGATGCGATCGAGTTGCGGCGTAGCGACAACCATCGCGCCGGGAATCGCGTGCTCTTGTGCCTGCATACGGAAGCGGAGCAACTCCGTCAATGCGGTAGAGTCGGCATAGGTTACCTCGGCGAGATCCAAAAGCGCAGCGCTCGCCGATTGCGCGCGCGTCAGCGCGGCGCGGAGTTCTTCCTTGCGAGCGATGTCGAGTTCACCGGTGAAAGTAACGATTTCGACGGCCGGGCGTCGCATTAGCGCCCAACCCCTTTGTACGCTAGCGCGGGTCCGGGGTCGACGGTCCGTTCAGGTTTGCCGATAAAACGCAGCGTAACGATCGCTACGTCGTCCCGTGGGCTCGAATCTGAGAAAACCGCCTCATAGATCGCGCGCGCGAGATCCACTCGGTTCGCCGTCGCGACGATTGCCTCGACGAGCCTTCGCTCGCCGGCAATGACGTCGCGCGACTGTTCGATCGCGCCGTCGGTGTAGAGTATCAGCGATGTGCCGGGCTCGAGCTTCGTCACGCGTGTCGCGTACGCAACATCCGGTATGATTCCGAGAGGTAACTCACCAACACTTAGCCGAGCGGGAACGTCACCGGGTCGCACGACAAGTGGGGGTGGATGTCCGGCGATCGCGTAACGGAATTCGCCCGATTCCGCTTCGATGATGCCCATTAGCGCCGTTACCATGCCCGATCGAAGGTTGATTAGCGCATCGTTGACACGCCGTAATATTCCGGCCGGATCGAGGCCGGCGACGGCCGCGGCAAACAACTCGTCCCGCGTTCGGCTCATCGCAACGGCGGCGTCGACGCCGTGTCCGGCCACGTCGCCGATCATGACCAACACGCGGTCCGCGTCGATTTCGATCACGTCGTACCAGTCGCCGCCGACGAGTTCTTCTTCTCTTGCCGGAACGTAGACGGCATCGATGGCCAGAAACGGCAGTGCGGGAAGCCGGCGCTGAATAAAAGCTTTCTGAAGCGTCTCCGCGACGCGCTTTTCCGCATCGTACGCCGATTTCATCGCAACCGCTCGAATGCGCGACTCCTCCTGCTGTTCTTGGCTCTTGGCCAGTTTCCGCCACGCGTTTGCGGTCATCAACGCAAAGACGGCGCCTACGCCGAAAAGTGCTAATGCCGTAAAAACCGTCAATACGGTTAGGAGCAATAGGTTCTGCGTGACGCGGCGCTGCAGGTCGTCGTTGCGTTGCGCGAGTGCGTTATCGACGACGAAGAGATCGAGGCGAAAACGGTCGACGAGCGTCTTGCCGAGCTTCTGCCGTTGCAGCGTGACCCGTCCGTGACGAACGATTGCAGGTTCGGCGACGAGCCGGCGCCACGCTTCGTTGACGCGTTGCGCATCCGACGTCGCCACCACGGCGGATGAAAAATTTAGCCGGATCAAGTCGCGTTTGAGCGTGGCCAGGTTCGCCATGAGGACCAATTTGGCGGCCACGTATGGCTGCAAAAATTCCAGGTCGCGCGAGGTGACGTAGCCGCGAAATCCGGTTTCTTCGTCGAGTTGGCCTTTGACCGATTCAAACACGAGCGAGCGAAGTTCGCGAACGCGCTGCGATGCGTCGAAGGCTGCCGAAACCGAATCCCGGATCATCAAGCCGATCGTGGCTTGGCCGACGACGACGGCAAACAGTGCGAACAGCCACGGGATCAGCCAAGGGCGGATCGTGCGCCGGAGCGGCATAGAATACTGTTAGGAACAAGCAATCGCTTCCCTTCACGCAGCAGCGCCGGCGCGGTTTTACGTACTCTGTCCGCCACCTGACAGACGGTCGCGTACAGAGCGATTATACTAGGAGCCCTCCAAGATCAGCGCCGAGGAGGTATATAGATGCTGGTACGCTTGGGCGATCGCATCGTAGCACTCGCACGACGCCGCTTCCAACCCGGTGCGGTCGACGATGGCAACGTTGCCGCGCGCGTAACGAATGAACCCAGCGGTTTGCAGCGCTTGCGCGGCTTCCGATACCGTTGGCCTTCGCGAGCCGACCATTTCTGCGAGCAACTCCTGGATGAGTTGGAAGTGGTTGCTTCGCGCTCGATCGGCAGTTGTGAGCAGCCAGCGCGCACATCGCTCGACCACGTTGTGCAGCCGGTTGCAGGCGGCCGACTGCGAGATGACGTTGATTAAGACGTTTGCGTATTGGAGCAAAAATTCGTATACGCGCGGCGAAGCGCGGACGACGTTCATAAACTCGTTGCCGGGGATCAGACACGCTTCCCCCGGGACTTGAATGAACGACCGCAGCGTTCCGGTTTCGCCGCCCAAAATGGCCGATATACCGACGAGTCCTTCGTTGCCGATGGTGACGGCTTCTATCGCGTCGCCATTACTCATGGATGTGACGGTCGAGGCAACCGCGGTAAACGGAAAGCAGAAGAACGTCACCGGCTCGCCCGGGTTGTTGATGGTAAAGCCCGTTTCCAACATTCGCGCTTCAGCTACCCCGGCCAGCGATTCCAGTGCCGGCAAGCCGAAGAGCGCGAGCACGCGATTGCGGGAAAGTTGTAGCGCGGTCGCTTGTTCACCGTTTTGAGACATCGTTACGGGCACTCCTCATACCACTGGAAGGATTCAAAAAGCATGGATGCTACGCCTCCGCACGGGACGTACGATGATGCCAAGAACACCGTCATACTGCGTGGCGAGTGGGACCTTGCGTCAAAGAACGTGCTACGAGAATTAACCGATCGGCTGCGGCCGTCGCAAGGTGCCGCTATCGATCTTGCCGACGTGCAGTTTATCGACTCCTCGACCATAAACGAGTTCTTCTGGGCCGCTCGCCGTTTAGCCGACGACGGTTGTAGGCTGCGACTCATCGTCGGCGGCGAGCGAATCGCACGGCTGCTGCGCATCACGAAGGCCGATCGGCTAATCGACATTGAGTACGCTGGTCCATAGGCTATGCGGCGAACATCCTACCCTATCTACCCACGATTGAATCGGCTGCTTGCGGGTACGTAGCGTTGCGTAAAGCGTCACATCGACAGAATGAAAGGATAGAAGATGAGCGATCCGGTCAAACATGCCGTTAAGGATACGAAAGATGCGATCAATGAGTCGTTACATCGCAGCAGCGCCGAAGGAGAGAAGGCTAAGCGCGAACTGCTTGGCGACGAGATGACCGCCGGCGAGAAGGCGAAGTCTGCGGCCAACCAAGTCAAGGAAACGGCACAAGCCGAATACGACCATGCCAAACGAAAAGCCCGCGACGCAACCTAATCGAGCCGCGCACGGCGTACGTCGCCGATGAGTTTGGTTATGTTTGGCGGCGGAGTGACGAGCGCAGGAGCTTAAGCGTCAGACGCTCCGCTGCCGAAAGTTCTTCCAGATCATCCGACGGATCCGATGCAAGACTCCCGGTTTCGAGGTACCGCTCGACCACCGAAGGATGGATGTAGCACGTGCGACATATCGCCGGCGTGTTACGCAGACGTTTTGCGACCGCTCGACAGGCCTCCACGACCGCATGCCGCCGATCGCTTAAGCTCTCGGCTGGATTCGCCGCTAACCACTGAAAACACGAAACGGTTGCGAGCCACGTCCGAAAGTCTTTTGCCGAATAATCGTCGCTCGATACGGCACGAATATACTCGTTGACGTCGGCCGAATCGATTGCAACGGCGTCGCCATTTTCGTCGACGTAACCGAACAGTTGCTGGCCGGGTAGATCCTGACACCGTTCGACTATTCGTGCCAGCCGGCGATCGTGGAGATCGACCTGATGCGGAATACCGCTCTTGCCTCTGAATCGGAAACGTAGATGCGATCCGCGGACGCGTACGTGCGCGTTGCGCAAGGTCGTTAAACCGTAGGAATCGTTCGCGCGGACGTACTCGTCGTTGCCGACGCGAATCAATGTCGTTTCCAGTAACGTGACGACCGCCGCGAGAATCTTTTCCTTCGGCATGCCATGACGGTGCAAGTCGCTCGCGACCGTTGCGCGGATCCGAGGCAGTGCCGTTGCGAAATCGAGCAGCCGTTCGAATTTGGACGCGTCCCGCACCTCGCGCCAGCGCTGATGATAACGATATTGCTTGCGCCCGCGAGCGTCGCGCCCGGTGGCTTGGATATGGCCGTTGGGGAACGGGCAGATCCACACGCCGGTGTACGCGGGCGGAATCGCTAAACGCTTGATCCGTTCGACCGTCGAACGATCCCGGACTGCTTTCCCATCGGGCCAGCGGTACCGAAAACCATTCTTCCCGTTCACTCTTTGAATGCCGGGCAATTCGTCGGAAACATAACGTAGGTTCGCAGTACGGGCGTCCGCAACTGCGTCCGCACGGTGTGCTGGTAGCGCTTCGCCCATCTTAATGGCGCGACGTCACCGGTGTTGTGGAACTCAAATCAGCCGTTACCATACCCGGGCAGCCCGGGTCGCAAAAGAGCCCTTCGTTTCCCGCTGGCACCTCAACGCTTAGCGACGTCCGCTTCGGGTAGAATGCAGAGGTGAGTCAAGTCGGGGAATTTCCGGTTCTAGATAGCGATGACGCCATCGCGATGCTTCAAAGCGATCACGCCATGGTACGAAATTTGCTGGGGGAACTCGTGCAACCCGGCGACCGAACCATGCGGCGAACCATGCTCAATCGCCTCAAAGCGGTTCTAGCCGTGCACAATGCGACCGAAGAGAGTCTCGTCTATCCGGCGACGAGAGTTCTCGCCAAGCTCCAGAGCACTGCCGATCGTCTCTATCGCGAGACCGCCGAGGCAGACGTGCTGCTGTTCGAAATTGACAATCTTCCCGACGACGGTAACGACGGGCCGTTTGACGAAAAGATCGCAGAACTGCGCGAGACGATTTGTGCGCACGTCGACGACGAAGAAGCAAACGTCTTTCCTAAAGTGGTCGAGGCGGCCGGCGCGGACGGCCTCAAGCGTTTAGCCCAGTCGATGCGGGAATTTCGCTCGAACTTCGAACGGTTTCCATCGCGCAGCCAAGTTCGCGACGTCGAGGGAATGGGTTAACCACCGCCGGTATCGAAACGCTCAATGCGTGCTGCGATACCTGTTCATCTCAACGCTCATCGTGCTCGGCGTTGCGATGGTCGTGGCAGGCTGGGTAAACCGCGACCTAATTCGCATTAAAATCGCATCGGCGTACGCGCGAGTAAATCCAAAGCCACAAGCGGCGAATCGAGCGAGTGGTGCGGCGGCAACCGGGCTGCGCGGCGACGCGCCGTGGGCCCTCTCGGCGTTGCCTGAATGCTTAGTACAAACGTCTGAAACGACGGGGCCGCGAGCGTACGTCGCCGGTCACCTTCCGGCCGGCGCGGTGGCGATCGCATCGCCGGCGACGCTCCACTACGGCGATTGCACGATTTCGGTGGCCGGCGACGAAGCCTACGTGCAGCGCGGTAACGACCGCTTTCGAATTCCGCCGTCCGTTCGGTTTTACCGTGCGCCCGGTTCGCTCGCGTTGTTACGCGAAAGTTCGAACGGCAACGAACTGCGCGTCTATCAACCCGCAGAGCCGCCGGAGACGAACCAACCGTGAATAACGCCATCGAAGATGAAGTCCGCAGGCGCCGGACCTTCGCAATCATCTCGCACCCCGACGCCGGCAAGACGACGCTGACGGAAAAGCTCTTACTGTACGGCGGCGCGATACACGTTGCAGGGCAGGTTTCGGCGCGTAAACGGCAGCGTCAGGCTACCAGCGACTGGATGGCGTTGGAGCGCGAACGCGGCATCTCGATCACGTCGACGGTGCTGCAGTTCCCGTATCGGGAGCACGTGGTAAACTTGCTCGATACGCCGGGTCACCAGGATTTCGGCGAAGATACCTATCGCACGTTACTGGCAGCCGACAGTGCCGTGATGCTTATCGATGCAGCCAAAGGCGTGGAACCGCAAACGAAAAAACTCTTTGCGATTTGCCGCGAACGCCGTATTCCGCTCTTTACGTTTATCAACAAACTCGATCGGCCGAGCCGCGAACCGTTGGATTTGCTCGACGAGCTGGAGTCGGTGCTTGGCATCGGGGCATATCCGATGAATTGGCCGCTGGGCAACGGGGAAGATTTCAAAGGCGTCTACGACCGGCGTACGCAGTTGCTCCATTTGTTCGAACGCGCGGCGCACGGCACGAAGCGCGCCGCGGCCACGACGACCGTCGCCGGAGACGAGCGAGTCCGCGCGCTCGTCGGCGATGCCGAGTTTGGGCGCTTTCGCGAGTCGCTCGAACTGCTCGAAGGCGCGGGCGAGGCATTCGACCGGGACGCGATGCTGAGCGGTGCCGTCACTCCGGTATTTTTTGGAAGCGCGGTGACGAATTTCGGAGTCGAACTTTTTCTCGATGCATTCGTCGAGATTGCGCCCGAACCGGCGGCGCGCGCGGGTGTTCCGCCGGACGATCCAGAGTTCAGCGGGTTCGTTTTCAAAATTCAGGCCAACATGGATCCGCGCCACCGCGATCGAGTTGCGTTCGTGCGCGTCTGCTCGGGCAAGTTCGAACGCGACATGACCGTTCGCAACGGGCGCACCGGCAAAGCCGTGCGGCTGGCGCGCGCGATGCGGCTGTTTGCCGACGAGCGCGAATCGCTGGAGGCTGCCTACGCCGGCGACGTCGTCGGGCTCGCCAATCCAGGCGTCTTCGCAATCGGCGACGCGCTCTATGACGGCTCGCCGGTCGGCTTTGCGCCGATTCCGGCGTTCGCGCCGGAACATTTTGCGAGCGTGCGGAGTATCGATGCTTCGGGTCACAAATCGTTCGGCAAGGGCATCGCGCAGTTGCGCGAGGAGGGGGCAGTGCAGGTCTTCTATCCGTGGGCCTCAACCCGGAGCGAACCGATCGTCGGCGTCGTCGGCGAGTTGCAGTTCGACGTGGCCCAATATCGACTCGAGAGTGAGTACAACGTGAAAACGATTTTTTCGCGGCTTGCTTTTACGCTGGCGCGGCACGTCGAAGGCGATCGCTCCGTCCTCGAGCGCGCACAGATGCCGTCGAACGCGCGTCTGGTGGAAGACTGGGACGGGCGGCCGGCGGCGCTGTTCGAAAGCGAATGGAGTCTGCGTTTGGCCCAAGAGTGGAACCCCAACCTAAGATTCATCCGATTTTCGGCGGATAGCGCTCCCAAGGAGAGTGTCGCATCGTGAAGATTATTCGACTCGTCGCCGTGTTCGCCGCCGCTGGATTGGCCGCGTGTTCCTTACAGAACAAGTACGAACGCGAAGCGGACGACATTACACGCGCGGTCATGAATAACGATTTACGGCCGGTAAGCGGCCAAATCGCCCCCGGCGTGAACATCCCGCGTGTCAAGATCGCAGAGTGGTCCGACGAACTCAACGCGCAAGGCAAGCTCGTCTCGCTCAAAGAGGTGACGACCAACTGCGATCCGGGCTGGCATTGCTTCGAAGTAAAATTCGAAAAGCACGCCTATTTGGAACATATGCGCCTGGACGAAAGCGGCAAAGTCGTCAACTGGAACTTTAAAATGGCGCAAACCCCCATGTCATCCTGAGCGAGGCGAGCGCAGTCGAAAGACGAAGAGGAAGCAGCTAGCCGAGTAGCGCGGCAAAGCGACGCGCATCGACATTACCGCCGCTGACGATCAATCCGATACGAGCATCGCGCGCGTGCGGAATGCGATGTGTAAGCAAGGCGGCGAGCGGCGCGGCCGCGCTTGGCTCGAGCACGAGTTTCATTCGTTCGAAAGCGAATCGCATCGCATCGCGCAGTTCGTCGTCGCTAACCGTAACGATGCGGCATTCATGTTGCGCGGCGACCGCAAACGTAACCACGCCGGGCGACGTCGTTTGCAGACCGTCGGCAATCGTCCGCGGAAGGGCGATCGTGACGCGTTCGCCGCGTTCGAGCGAGCGCGCGAAGTCATCGCCCGCTTCGGGTTCGACGCCGTAGATTGGGGTCGCCGAATCGAGGCCGTGCGCGGCCAGCGCAGTCCCTGCCATGAGACCGCCGCCGCCTACCGGTACGACGATCGCGTCGAGGCGGCCGGCGTCTTCAAGCAACTCGAGCGCCGCGGTGCCGGCGCCGGCGACGATGCGTTCGTCGTCAAACGGCGGAACGACGGGTGCTCCGCGCTCTTGCGCAATCTCCCGCGCGACCGCGTCGCGGTTCGCGCGCTCGCGTTGGTAGAAGACGACGTCGGCGCCGTAGCCCCGTGTAGCGTCGAGTTTACCGATGGGAGTATCGGACGGCATGACGATCGTTGCGCGCATCCCGAGCATCCGCGCCGCTAGCGCAACGCCTTGCGCGTGATTGCCGCTGGAAAACGCGACGACCCCGGCCTCTCGCTGCTCCGGCGACAGCGTTGCGAGGAAATTATATGCGCCGCGAAACTTGAAGGCGCCCATGCGTTGCAGGTTTTCGCACTTGACGAAAACTTCGGCGCCGGTTATTTCATCGAGCGTGTGCGACCGTGCAACGGGCGTGCGATGCGCAACGCCGTGTAAACGCCGCGCCGCGGTGCGAACGGCCTCCCAATCGAGGGTCACGTGTTAATGCTCGCGGTTACCGGCCCATGGTGTAGAATTCGGCGTTCGGGCGCATGTCCATGACTCCAGCCATGCGGTTCGAGAAGCCGAAGAATGCGGCAATAGCCGTGATATCCCAGACGTCGTCGTCGGAAAACCCAGCGGCGTGCATCGTTTCTATGTCAGGGTCGGTCGCCGCGAAACCCGGTTCGTTGACGCGCGACGCAAACTCGAGCATCGCGCGCCAACGCGGCGATAAATTAGCGGTACGCCAGTTGTTGACGATTTGCTCGGCCAATACCGGATCCTTGCCGATGACGCGTAACGCGGCACCGTGTGCCGTCATGCAATATTGGCAACGATTTTCCGACGAGACCGCGACGACGATCGCCTCGCGCTCCGCTCGACTGAGTCCGCCGGGCCCCTTCATCAATACGTCGTGATAGGCCATGAACGCGCGAAAGTGCTCGGGGCGGCGAGCGTATGCGCGAAAGACGTTCGGAACGAAGCCAATCTTCGTTCGGTTCGCTGCGTAGATTTCAGCGATGTCCACCGGCAACTCCGCTTCGGCGGGTTCGCCGAAGCGGGATGGCGGGGACTCACGCATCTGCTGTGGGAGCCTTTACGACGCCTTGATATCGCCGCACGAGACGTACGTTCCGAGATCCGACGTACTCTTATGTACGTTGATCGCGAACGTTCCCGAGAGCAACTGCTCGAGCGTCACGCCTTTGAGAACGGTCGTGGACGATCCGCTTACCACGCTCGTCAGCGGATACTGCGGAGCGGGATTGAGATTGGCACAGGTACCGGGATGAACGTGCGCCGGCTGTGCCGTCGCGGGTGCATTCTTTAGTGACACAACCACCTGCAAGCCGGCGGCGGTCTGCGTTAACGTAGCGGTGCCGTCTTCGCCGGAACCGTTCTGAGCGCTCATCGTAATCGTTACGGGAGCCGCCGTTCCGGTCGCCGCCGAAACGGGCGCGGCGAGGTACGCGAAGGCGGCCAGGATCGACGCACTGAGTGCAAGACGAATGACGTTCATGCTCCTGGATGCTCCTTTCTAAAATCGACTCGACCAAATCGTACGCTGTATTTATCGTTCTACCCTGGTTTTACGCCTGCACGCCGTTCGGCTTGGGCTAGCCGCGCGCTCAGGGTGACGACGGCGGCTTGCGCCTGCGCCGTCGGCGGAGCGTCCGCGCCGTCGACCGTATCGAGCAGTTGCGCGGCGTCGCCGCTGAGATTTTCGAAGGTCTCCGCGACCTGTGCGTGGCCGGCAGACTTAGCCGCGGCGGCGTCGTAAAAACTGCGATTCACGATCGATAGCAGTGTCTGAGCGAGCGCGTATTGCGCGCGCAGCGCGGCCGAAGAAACGGAGACGCGGGGATCCATCACGACGTCGAGCGTTTGACGCGACGTTACGCCGTCGGCATCGAGCGCTACCGTGTAACGTCCCGGCATGACGAGCGGGCCTTCGGGTATCCGCGGCGTGTCGTGCGGAACGGCAGAGATCGGCAAATCTTGCGCGACCGATTCGGGCGGTGCTTCGCGTAAATCCCAAATAAAGCGATGCATTCCCGCGCCCGTCGGCGGGCGGTGGAACGGGCGCTCCCAATACACGGGCTTGTCGAGATCGGGGATCGGTGCCGGCGGGGAGTCGTCGCTCGCGTAGCGGCGGACGACGTGACCGTTTGCGTCGGCGATTGCGATCGTAACCCGGCGTTCGTTGCCGTTCAGGAAATAGTCGAGAATCGCGCCGTCGGGCGGGTTGGTTCCGGCCGGCTCTTCCGGCGGCAGCGGCGTGTCGGTGTTCGTGCTGCGCCGCACGCGAAACGCGCGTTGAGGCGGCAGTAAAACACTCGCGCGGGCGAGCAACGCAGCCGCGCTTTCGCGTGCGAGTGCTCGCAGCGGCATGACGTCGTCGAGAATCCAGAAGCCGCGTCCGTGCGTTGCGATGGCGGCATCGTTGCCGTGCACGATGAGATCGCGGACCGACGTGTGCGGCAGATTGAGTTGTAAACTCTGCCACGCCGCGCCGCCGTCGAACGATACGTCCACCCCGTTTTCGGTGGCTGCGTAGAGCAGGCGCGGTTCTTGCGGATCCTGCCGCACGGCGTTGACCGGCTGGTCGGGCAAACCGCTGACGGCGAGTTGCCAATGTGCGCCGCCGTCGCGCGTCACGTATACGTACGGACGTAGATCGTCCAAACGAAAGCGTGTCACCGCAACGAAGGCGGTGTCGTCGTCGGTGCGCGATGCGTCGATCTGCGCGATCTTGCTCCACGACGATAACCCCGCGGGCGTGACGTTGCGCCAGTGCGTTCCGCCGTCGCGCGTAATCCAGAGCAACCCGTCGTCGGTACCTGCCCAAATCGTGCCGCGATGGCGATATGACGGCGCGAGTGCGTAGACGACGCCGCGATGCGTTCCGTGCGCGGGATCGTCGCGCTCGAACGCTCCGAGCACGTCGGGGACGCCGGGGTGTGCGCGCGTGAGGTCGGGACTGATGGCGTGCCAGCGCAAGCCGCCGTCGTCGGTTTGGAATACGACGTTGGAGCCGAAGTAGAGCCGTCGCCGGTCGAAATGATCGAACGCCAGCGGCTCGGTGCGCACGGCGCGATAGCCCTTACCGGGAAGTGCAACCGGCGCGACCTCTTGCACTTGTCCCGTGCGCTCGACGAATCGTTCGACCTTGCCGCCGTAGAAAATTCCCGGGTGCAGGGGATCGGGAACGACGTAGCCGTACTCCTGTGCTCCGGCGGTTTGCCAATCGCGCTGCGTAATCGCTCCCCAGTTTCCGCGGCTGCTCACACACGCCGATCCACTCTCTTGCTGACCTCCGCAAACCCAGTACGGAAAGCGATCGTCGGCGGCGACGTGAAACATCTGCGCCGTCGGTTGGTTGTACCAGGAACTCCAGGTTCGGCCGTGATTGACCGAAATCGTCGCGCCTTGATCGCTGGCCAGCGCAATGACGTTCGAGTCGTTCGGATCGATCCAAACGGCATGGTAATCGTCGCCGCCGGGCGCGCCTTTGATTGCGGTGAACGACTTGCCTCCGTCGCTCGACCGGTACGTCGACGTGTTCGTGAGGTAAACGACGTTAGCGTCGTGGGGATCGACCGCAATCGACACGAGATCGTCGCCACGCTGCGCGATGTTCGCAGCTCCGTTGGTTTTGACGAAGTGCGCGCCCGCATCGGCGCTGCGATAGACGGCGCCCCCGTTATCGGGCGTATCCGCGTACGTGTAAACGACCTGCGAATCTGAGGGCGCGGCCGCGATCTCGGCGCGGCCGATTCGCGCGGGAACTCCTTGCGTCAGTTGCGCCCAGGTGTTACCGCCGTCGCTCGATTTGTAGACGCCGCTGCCGGCGATTTCGAACGAACTGCCGATTTCCCACGGCGCCTGGCGCGCGGCCCACAGCGATGCGTAGACGACGTTTGCATCGTGTGGATCGACGATCACGTCGTATGCGCCGGCGTCCTCGTTCTCGAATAGCACGCGGGTGAACGTCGCGCCGCCGTCGAGGGAGCGATAGACGCCGCGCTCCGCATTCGGGCCGTACGGATGCCCGAGCACGGCGACGAAGAATCGGTCGGCATTCTTGGGATCGACGGCGATCGCCGCGATCTGGCGTCCATCGCGTAAACCGAGATGCGTCCACGTCGCGCCGCCGTCGACCGATTTATAGATGCCGTCGCCGACCGCCAAATCCGGCCGCTGCAATCCTTCGCCGCTTCCGGCGTAGACGACGTTCGGATTGCTCGGCGCAACCGCGAGCGCGCCGATCGAACCCGTCGGCTGCGAATCGAAGATCGGTAACCACGTGCGGCCCGCGTCGTCGCTCTTCCAAACGCCGCCGTTGGCAACACCGATGTAAAAAAGATTTGGACGGCCGGGCACGCCGGTAATCGATGTCGTGCGGCCTCCGCGAAGCGGTCCGACGAATCGCCAATGCAAATCTTGATAGTACGCAGGCGACACGCCGGTGAGCATGACAAGCACGGCGAGCGCTACGCCGCGCGCCGTTAACGTGCGCATCGCCGGCGCCGTCATCGCCGTGTGACGCGGCCGATAAAGGCAGCGATGTCGGCAAAGGCTTCCCGCGTTTCGGGCAGTCCCGCGAAAATATGCCACACGTGCGGAACGCCGTCCCATAGCCGCAAGGTCGAATCGACGCCGGCGCTGCGCGCCTTCGCGTCGAGCCGAACCGCGTCGTCGCGAAGGGTCTCGATCGTGCTGGCTTGGATCATGAGCGGCGGCAATCCGTGCAAATCGGCGTAGAGTCCGGAAGCGAGCGGATCGTCGAGCCGTCCGTCACCGACATACGCATAGGCGATCCGATGCTCGCCGCGATTAGACGTCACCAGCGTTGCCGCGAGATCCACCCACGGGGCGATCATCACGGCGCCTGCCGGCATCGGGTCGCCGGCATCGCGCAGCGTAAGCAACGCCGATAGCGCCAAGCCGCCCCCGGCCGAATCCCCTGCGATGACGATGTGCTCGGGTGCGATGCCGTCGGCCAGCAGCCAGCGATAGCCGGCGACGGCGTCGTGCACCGCGGCGGGGAAGCGGTGCTCGGGCGCAAGCCGATAATCCAGCGCAAAGACGCGCACCCCGCAACGACGGCAAAACGACCCCGTGATCGTCCGGTACGTCGCCGGCGATCCGGCGACAAAACCGCCGCCGTGCAGATAGTAGACGATCGTACCGGCGTTGGGTTCGGAATTGTGCAGCACCCATTCGCCGCGAATGCCGGCGGCACGGTCCTCGACGCTCGCGCGCGTCAGCCCGCGCGGCAGCCGGCCGAACAGCAACGCGGTGCGTCCGATGAAGCGCCGATAGCGCCGCACGAAGTGCGGGCTTGCGATCGTGCGCGCTCCGGGAATCTTACGCGTTACGCGAAGCGCTAACCGCAACGTCCGCGCCGCAAAGCTGGCCAAACCGGGTACCCCTAGTGCCGTCCGTTGCGGCTGCCGCCGCGCCGGCCGCGCCGTTTTGGTTCAAACGGCGAGCCGATCTTCCACTGTGTCTTACGCGGAAGCGACGCGTCCACGTCGTCGCAACCGATGGGGGTAAACTCGCGGCAATCTCCCGGACGCGCGGCGTAAATGCCGCAGTAATGACGGCCGCTGCGCGCACCCATGAGAAAGACGCAGCGATCGGCGACGTCGTCGCTCACTTTACGCAGCCAGCCGAGATAGAAACCATCGGCCGACGGCCGTTCCACCACGTATTCGCGAATCACTTCGTCGTCGCTCATTCCGAGGTGTTCGGCAATTCTGCGAACGTCGGCGCGACTGACGAATGGTTCGTAGCCGCTGCAACACTCGGCACAGCCCGGCGGACAGGCGATGTTGTCGGGCATGTCCTTGAGGTGCTTGCGCGCCAGATCGATGACCTTCCCGACGGCTTTGACGAATTCGGGGTCGTCGTTGTACTTGTACACCCATTCGCGTTTGGTGATTTCGTTGGTGTTGTAATAGCGCGTCGTCTTTTCGTCGAATTCGATCGTGAAGTGTTCTTCGTCGATCTCGATCTTGTTCACGTGTTGGATCGTGCGCGCATCGAGCAATTCCGGATGCGTCGGCTGCCCGGTGCGCCGCGCGTAGTTTCGTAGAGCGATGAGGTCGATGGTTTCCATTTGCTTTCGATTCCCCCGGCGTGCGGGTCCGGCCTGTGAACCTGCGAAATAGGCGAACATGCGAACGGCAATTGGTGTCGATCTCGGCGGATCGCACGTTACCGCCGCCGTCGTTTCCGACGACGGCGCAATCCACGCTCAGCACGAGCAGGACCTCGACGACTTAGCCTTTGCGTCGGTCGTGGATGCCGTCGCCGCACAAGTCACGGAGGCGCTAAAAGATGCCGGCTCTCCGGTCGCCGGTATCGGCATCGGTTCGCCCGGCAACATCGATGCCGCCTCGGGTGCCGTGCTCTACAGCCCAAACTTCGGATGGAAGGACGCGCCGCTCGGCGAGGCGATTCGCAAGCGGTTTAGCGTGCCCGTGTTCGTCGGAAACGACGCGCGTTGCGCGACACTCGGGGAGCATGCGTTTGGAAGCGGACGCGGGACGTCCGATTTCGTGCTGCTGACGCTAGGCACGGGAATCGGCGGTGGGATCGTCGCCGGCGGCCGGCTGATGCTCGGCCACTGCTGGGGTGCCGGCGAGATCGGCCATCATCAGATTCGGCCGCGCGACGGCTTTATGTGCGGATGCGGCAAGATCGGTTGTTTCGAAGCCCAAGCGTCGGGCACCGGACTGATCCGGCACGCATTTGCCGTCGCCGCGTCGTTTCCGCGCAGCGACCTGCTCGACGTCGGTCGCAACAAATTGAGTTCGAAGAAAATTCGCAAAGCTGCGCAGGCAGGCGATCGGCATGCCCTGACCGCGTGGGGCAACTACACCGCCGACCTAGCGATCGGGCTCGCCAACGTTATCGCGTTCGTCAACCCCGAAACGATCGCACTCGGCGGCGGCGTCTCATCCGCCGGCGACTTCATGCTGGACGCGGTGCGCGGGCCGGTCGATGCCCTAACCACGATGGTGCCAAAAGGCACGACGGCCATTGAAATTGCCCGGCTGGGCAATGACGCCGGACAAGTCGGCGCGGCCGCCATGGTATTCCGCGGCGGCCTTTCCGGTGATGCCGTCGGAGCGTAGCCGCCGGCCGGTTTCTCATCGGGTAAAAATGGCGTACGCCGATTATCGGGGTATCCTATAACTCATGCGCAATCGTGACATTCTTACCGCGTCCAGCGTGGCGCTGGCGCTGACCGTCGCCGCATGCGTCGCAGCAACGACGTCCGCCTCGCGGTCGGCCGCACCGGCGGGCGACATACACAAGATCCAGCACGTCATCGTGATCATGCAAGAGAACCGCTCGTTCGATCATTATTTCGGCACGTTTCCCGGTGCCGACGGCATCCCGATGAAAAACGGCGTTCCCAGCGTCTGTGTTCCCCAGCCAGGGGGCGGTCCGTGCGTCGCGCCGTACCACGATCCGAAAGACCGCAACCTCGGCGGCCCACACAACTTTCACGCGTCACAGGTCGCAGTCGACGGCGGAAAGATGGACGGGTTCGTCATGGCGCTGCACGGCGCGAAGCGTTGCGCAGGTTTCGACGATCCCAACTGCGCTAGGCGCGGCGGCATCCGGGACGTGATGGGATATCACGACGAGCGTGAGGTCCCGAACTATTGGCGATACGCCCGCGATTTTGTGCTGCAAGACCACCTGTTCGAAAACATTGCATCGTGGAGTTTGCCGCAGCACCTCTTCATGGTTTCGGAATGGTCTGCGAGTTGCCCGCAAATCGGCGTGGCGATGAGTTGCGTCAACGAGCCTGAGAGCCCCGATCCGCCGGCCGACATGCGCCGGCAAAACGGTGCACGCGGCGCCGGCCGCCCCGACTACGCGTGGACCGACTTGACGTACCTGCTGCATCGCAAACGCGTGAGTTGGGCGTACTACGTGATGTCCGGAAGCGAACCGGACTGCGCCAATGGCATCGACGGCTGCCGCCCGCGCATGCAAAATCAGCGGACGCCCGGCATATGGAACGTCTTGCCGTCGTTCGACACCGTCAAACAGGACGGAGAACTCGGCAACGTCCGCGACCTGCGCCAGTTTTACACGGCTGCCCACGACGGAACGCTTCCCAACGTCGTGTGGATTTGTCCGGCGGGACCGTACAGCGAGCACCCATCGGCGCTGGTGAGCGTCGGCCAGTCGTACGTTACCGGCCTGATCAATGCGATCATGCGCAGCCCGCAGTGGAGCAGCACGGCGATTTTTCTCACCTGGGATGACTGGGGCGGCTTCTACGATCACGTTCCGCCGCCACACGTGGACGAGAACGGCTACGGCATTCGGGTGCCGGGCATCGTGATCAGTCCGTACGCCCGCCGTGGTTTTATCGATCATCAGACGCTGAGTCACGACGCCTACGTGAAGTTCGTTGAAGACGACTTCCTCAACGGCGAGCGCATCGATCCGAAAACCAATGGCCGCCCCGACCGCCGTCCCGACGTGCGCGAAAACGCGTCGCAACTCGGCGATCTGCGCGCAGATTTCGATTTCAACCAAGCGCCGCGCGGTCCGGAAATTCTGCCCAACGCCACCGTGTGGACCGGAACGGGAGCCGTACCTGCACCGTAAAGCTGCGGCAATCGCCGCGCTTTTTTTGCTATCGATTCCGGCCGGCGGATGCGCACAAACCGTAGACGCCGCGAGCAGCGGCGACGCGCCCGTGCAAATCCCGCTGACGCTGACGGAAAATCCTCGTTTCCGGACGTTTTCAGCGAAAATCGTCGTCGCGTTGGGTAACGGGCGGCCGTTACCGTTCGGTTTCGACACCGGCTCCTCGGGCCTGCACGCGTTTGCCGATGCTGCGCTCGACGCACCCGGTAGCGGCGTGCAATGCACGCACGTTCCAACCAGCGTCACGTACGGAAATCCGCCGCGCATCATTTTCAGCGGCGTCGTCTGTCACGCACAACTCCATTTTGCGAACCTGACGACGTCCATGCAGGTTCCCGTTGCCTATTTGACGTCGGCGTCGTGTCCGCCTAACAATCCGGACTGCCACATTCCGGATTTGCACGATCCCAAAGCGATGGGCGGATACGGTGTCTTTGGCGCCGGTCTAACCGGAATCATGAGCGGTAACGGGCGCGTTCCCAATCCGATTCTGACGCTGGGCGGGCAACGCGGCTCGGTATACAACGTGATACTGTCGCGCAGCGGCGGTACGCTCGTCCTCGGCGGCAGCGAGCCGGCAGGCTCCGCCGAGTTCAAACTCGCGCCGGGGAATCTTCCGGGCGAACGGTACGCATTAGCGCAGACGTGTCTGTTCGCCAACGCCCACCCCGCCGGCGTTTGCGCGCTCGTCTCGTTCGATACGGGAAACGGCGTGCCGTGGATTCACGCGGCTAGTAGCGGCGCCATTCCAGTGCGCGACGGTTTCGTGGCGCCGGGTACACTACTTGGATTCGCACCGCCGGGCGCCGCGGCACCGGTTACGACGGTTGACGCGGGCACCGAATTTTACGACGCAATTAAAGTCGTCGACATCCCCAGCAAAGCGGCAATAACGAACACGAGCATTCAGGCGTTTTTCGACCATGTCTTTACCTATGATGACGCACGCGGTGTCATCGCCGTCGCGCCGGCGCGATAGACGCTAGACGCCGATGGCTTGACGAAGGGGAGCCGCCGGCAGCGATTCTTGCGCAGGAATCGTTCCGGTGTTCGCGATTTGCGCGATGAGCGCGGCGATGCGGCGCGACGAGCGTTTCGGTGCGACGATCTCTTGGTTGTGACGAATGATGGCGAGCCGCTCCGGGGTGCGAATCATCGAGCGTACGGCTTGTACGACTTGCGACGCGCCGCCGAGCGCGACTTCACCTAAGCCGTTGTGCCGCACGAAATCGACGTTTCCGCGTTCTTGCCCCGGGACGTAGTCGTAGACGACGATCGGAAGTTGCGCGGCATTGGCCTCGGCGATCGTTCCCGGGCCGGCCTTGGTGACGAGCAGGTCGGCGGCGCGAAAATACTCCGGAATCTTGTCGGTGAAACCGAGGACCTGCATCGGCGTCGGTAACGACGGCGCCATCTCGGCGAGTTTTTGCGCAAGGTGCTCGTTACGTCCGCAGACGACCACGAGGTGAATCGGTAACCGTGCTTTGGCTAAGGCGAGCGACGTCGAGAGCAATTTGCCGCCGCCCTCGCCGCCGGCCATCAACATGGCGACGAGCCCGTCGTTTGGAAGTCCGAGCGCGGCGCGCAGTTCCGCCCGCGTACCCGTGACGTCGTCGAATTTCGGATGAATCGGGTGCCCGAGCAGTCGCAACCGCGCCGGCGGGACGCCGCGCGACAAGGCGCGCTGGTATACCTCGCGCGCGGGTACGACGACGGCGTCCGCATCCGCAACTAGCCACGACTCGTGGACTTTTCCGAGGTCGGTAATGACGGTGACGATCGGGACGTGCTGCATGTGGGCGTCGGCCCGCGCGCGCAGCGCCGCGTGATTGAGCAGCGGATGCACGGAAACGATGGCGTCGGGCTGATAACTGATGAACAGATCGCGCAGACGTTCGCGGTAGAGAGGTTCGCAGAAGCGGATGAGGGCCTTATAACGCCGCCGCCCATTGGTTGCGTAGTAAAGGGCGCCGTAGACTGGAGGAGCGTAGCGCAGGGCCATGCTGTATCCCAACCCGAGCTGGGTCAACGGGAAGGAGCAGTGGGCGGCGACGTCCTCGACGCGGTGTTCGAACGCGACCGGTGTTTTGATCTCGTCAAGGGCGGCGGTGATGGCGTTGGCCGCGCTGCGATGCCCACCGCCGGTATCCGAGATCAAGAACATCGCCCGCTTGGTCATTCGTACTCCCGTCAGGCTCGAGCCGGCGCCCGTTGCGAACTGCGGCGTTCGGCGGTGTTACGCGACCGCCGGCTCGTCCGGGCGAGTTTGGCGATGAGGGCTCGAGCCGGAGCGTCGTAAAACCGGAAGATGTCGCCGAACTCGATGTCGGGATTTCGGTGATGGCCGTCGTGGTCCTCGGGAAGGACGATCCACAGCGGGCGCAGCAGCGACTGCAGCCAGGCGGGGGTCCTCCAGCCGATCTCGGTGGTATGGCGCCACCACACGTGCACCTGACCGAGCAACAGGCCTAGCAGCGCCCCCGGCGCGGAAAACCGCCATAGGACGGCGGCGACGACCAGATACGGCAGCGCTCCGAGCAGTCCATCGAGCAAAACCGACGGGTCACGCGAGATGACGGCGTGATCCCAGAACGATCGGCGACGATCGTGGTGCGTACGCAGGTGGAGCGTAAACCAAAGATGCTGCGGCACGTGATACAGAAAGGTTGAGGCGAAGTCACCGGCGACCAGCGTGATGGCGGCCACCGCAACGATGAACATCGAAAGCACCTCTACGCAGCGAACTCGTGCACGACAACAACGTAACATTACCCAGGTTGCGGCTGTAAAGGGGGTGCTCGCGTCGTTGCTGCTTGCGAACGGTGCATGCGCGGCACCGGTGGAGCGCCGGAACGCAATTTCGTACGAGCCTCCGCGCGTCGTCCGCATGCGAAATGCCGTGTTGAGTTGGCCGTCACCGCCGGACGTGGATGCGCTTGCAGGCGCGCTGCCGTTGCGCGACGGCCCCGCGGTGGCGCAGCCGGACCTCGCGATCGTTCGCGCGATTCTGCGTACGAATCCGCGCATCGTGCCGACATACGCACTATTGCTCGCGATCGAAACCGCACAGGCGGCCCGGCGCAACGCACTCCCGCCGGAGTTCTTAGCCGCAACCCTATTGCAAGAGTCGGCATACGACGTTGAGGCGCTGTCCTCGGCCGGAGCCGTCGGCGTCGCGCAGTTCATGCCGGAAACGGCCGCCGCAGTCGGCATCGATCCGTACGATCCGTTCGCAGCGATCGGAGGCGCCGCCGAATTGCTCGGTTCCTACGTGGCCGCATATCGGCCGCGTTATCCCGATTGCTATGCCGCCGCGCTGGCCGCGTACAACGCCGGGCCGCTCGCGGTCGAACGGTTTAACGGCGTTCCGCCCTATCCCGAAACGCACGACTACATCGCGCTGATCTTCGATCGCTGGGCACGGATTGCGTCGTACGAAAACGCGACCCGAGGAAGCTGAGGCTTCCTAGCTGCGGGAGCGGCATTGTTGAGGTGGAAGCAGCCCCTTTTTGAACGCTCGCGCAGAGGAGGTCTCAATGTCGCGTTCCTTCGTAGTGGCGGCGCTGTTGGCGACGATGCTGGCTACGAGCGCCTGCGGCTTCACCAGCAGTCCCGCCGACAACCTGGCGTTCAAAGCGCCGGCCGGCTGGAAGGCTTCGCCCGGCATCATGGGCTTCATGCAGCTGTGGGAAGCGCCCAATCGCAACGACGAAGTGCTCATGCTCTTCCGCTCGCCCAAGCAAGTTTCGATCGACGAAATCTTCACCAGCGCGAACCTGAAGGACACGAAAATCCAGAGCCAGCAGAACATTACGATCTGCGGAAATCAGGCGGCGCAGCTGGTCAAGGCGGAAGGCACGCAGAGCACGACCGGTAGGAAAGACAACAACGTCGACATCGTCGTGAGCAACACGTCGGGCGCGACCTACATGGCCATGTACGTCTATCCGGCCGGCGCTGCGCCCAATGCGGAGGCAACCACTTCGCTGCGCGAACTCTGCGCGAAATAAGGCCCGTACCTTTAGACAGCTGTTTGCGCGCCAGCCCTTAGGCTGGACTACCTCGGAACGTGAAGGTCCGACGCTCCGGCGCGTGCTGGGCTGGCCGGCGCTCACCGCAATCGGGCTCGGAACGATGCTCGGCGGCATCTTCCCGACCATTGGCGCCGGAGCGCACGCGGCCGGACCCGGCGTCATCCTGGCATACGTGCTTTCGGGACTCGTCAGCGTCTGCGTTGCGTTTTGCTACGCGGAGTTTGCCTCGATGGTGCCAGTCGCCGGCAGCGCGTATACGTACGCCTACGCGACCCTCGGCGAACTCGTCGCGTGGATCATCGGTTGGGATCTCATTCTCGAATACGGACTCTCGCTGGCGCCGACGGCTTCATCGCTGTCCGATTACTTTCAGCACATGCTGGCCAATGTCGGCATCGCATTTCCGGCGTGGGCGCAAACCGCCAACATGACGGCCGCGCATCCGCAGATCGACGTGTTCGCAGCATTCGTAACGCTCGTCATCACGGCGCTAGTGGCGGTGGGGATTCGCGAATCGGCCAGCGTCAACGGCGCGCTCGTCGTGTTGCAAATCGCCGCGATGATCGTGTTCGTCGCGGTGGTTGCGCACGCCGTCACGCCGGCTAACCTGCATCCCTTCGCACCTTTCGGCTACCATGGCATCCTCGCGAGCACGGCACTCGTATTCTTTGCATACATCGGTTTCGATACCGTTACCGTTGCATCCGAAGAAGCGAAGCGGCCCGAACGCGACGTGCCTATCGGCATTATCCTCGCACTTGCGCTCGGTGGAATCTTGTACGTTGCGTTAACCGTTTGCACGGTCGGCGTGATGCGCTGGGATCGCCTCTCGGACGGCGCCGCAATGCTCGACGCCTTGGGCGCCGTAACGAAGAGCCACGCATTCTATTGGATCGTTGCCTTTGGGGGAATCGCCGGCAACGCCACCGTGATGCTCACCTCGTTGCTCGGCCAGGTGCGCATCTTTTACGTCATGGCGCGCGATCGAATGCTGCCGCCGGGGGTCGCGCGCATCCATCGCGTCTTCCGAACGCCCGCGCGCATGACGGCAATCACCGGCGCGATCGTCGCGATTTTTGCTGCAGTCTTTCCGCTGACCGATCTCCTGACGCTCGTCAACGTCGGAACGCTCGCAGCTTTTGCGATCGTCTGTGCCGGTGTGCTGGTGCTGCGCTTGATAAACCCGACTGCAGAGCGTCCCTTCCGCGCACCGCTGCTGCCGCTGTTTTCGATCGCTGGAACGGGCGTATGCCTGTACTTGATTACCGGGTTGCAACTTGCGACCTGGATCCGTTACGGGATTTGGTTTCTCGTCGGAATCCTGGTGTACGCAGTCTACGGCTTTCGGAACTCCCGCCTTCGGGTGAATTTGCCTCAGCCCTGAAACCCGTTGCTTCGCCGGAGCGTTGGGGTGGTATAATCCGCCGGACGGAGGGTCCATGCAGAGTCCCGGCACCGCGGTCGCGGACCGCTTCCAACTCATCCAAGTTCCTCGCGCCAGCGGTGCGGCTTCGTTCGCCGACGACGTAGCCGCCGGACTGCGGGCATCGCCCAAGGCACTCTCATCGAAATATCTGTACGATCGGGTGGGCTCGGCGCTGTTCGATGCGATCATGCTTCTGCCCGAGTACTATCTTTCAAATGCCGAAACGGAAATTCTCCGTGAGTGCGGCTGGGAGATCGTCAGGGTGCTCGACGAGCCCATCGACTTTCTCGAACTCGGCAGCGGCAATGCCGTAAAGACGCGCCTGCTGATCGCCGAAGCGCTGCGCGTCCAAGGACGGATGCTCTACAGTCCGATCGACATTTCGACCGAATCGTTGCGTTCCTCATCGCTGGCATTAGTGGAATCGTTTCCGGGACTATCCGTGCGTGCCTACGCCGGCGACTATTTCGACGTGCTGGCGTCGCGAACGCTGCAGTTCGAGCGGCGAATGCTGGCAATGTATATGGGATCCAACATCGGGAACTACGAGCCCCCGCAGGCGCGGCAACTCTTGCGGCTGATCGCCGCCGCGCAACGCCCTGGCGACGGGCTGCTGCTGGGAACCGATCTCAAGAAGGATCGCGAGACGCTCGAAGCGGCCTACGACGATCCGGTCGGCGTTACCGCCGCGTTCAACAAAAATCTGCTCGAACGCATCAACCAAGAACTCGGCGCGAACTTCGACGTCAGAAACTTCGATCACGTCGTTCACTACGACGAGAAGCGCGGAAGCGTCGACTCGTTTTTAGAAGCGCGCCGCGCAGCCGACGTGTTCGTCGCCTCGAGCGGCCTGCGCGTAACGTTGGCTGCCGGCGAACGCATTCATACCGAGTCGTCGTACAAGTTTTCGGATCGCGACGTCGCCGATCTCGGCGCGGCGGCCGGCTATCGATTGACCTCGACATGGCACGACCGCGCGCACCGGTTCAGCGTACACCTGCTCGTTCGCGAGTAGCGGACGCCGAGCCGGACGTAATTCCGGCCGGCGTCGACAATGCAACGGTCACGGTTGACGGTTGTAAGGTCGCGCTGACAAATCTCAATAAGACGTTCTTCCCCGCGCTCGGAAAAACCAAAGGCGATTTGCTGCGCTACTACGCGCAAATCGCGCCTGCCGTCATTCCGCACGTCGCCGGCAAGGCGATGGTGATGAAACGCTATCCGCACGGGGCGACCGGCGAGTTTTTCTTCATGAAACGGGCACCGTCGCCACGACCGCCATGGATCCGCACGTGTGCGATCGAGCATCGCTCGGGCAACGTCATCAACTTTCCCGTCATCGACGACCTCCCGTCGCTGCTGTGGCTGATCAATCTCGGTTGCATCGATCTCAATCCGTGGTATGCGCCGTGCGACGATTTCAATCGCCCCGACTATCTACATCTCGATCTCGACCCGTTCGACGCACCATTTGCGGCGGTGGCCGAAACGGCACTGATCGTGCGCGACGTCTTCACGTCGCTCGGGATGATACCGTACGTCAAGACGACCGGCAGCAAAGGCATGCACGTATACGTCGCGATTGCGCGCGGTCCGTCGCAACACGACGTATGGGAAATCGCCAAAGCGCTCTCGCACGCGATCGCAAAAACGCACCCGGACCTGCTCATCGTCGAGTATCGCGTGGCAAAGCGTCCGCGCGGACGCGTTCTGCTCGATTACAATCAAAACGCATTCGGACGAACGCTGGCATCGATCTATTCGGTGCGGCCGAACGAAGCCGCGATGGTTTCAACGCCGGTAACCTGGGACGAGGTCGAGCGCGGCTGTCGCCCGGAAGAGTTTTCGATGTTCGACGTTCCAGCGCGCGTCGAGCGCATCGGCGACCTTTGGGCACCGTTACTCCACAAATCGAACCGCTTCGATCTGGCGTCGCTGACGCGTTTGGCGCAGGGTTAGGACCACGAACCCGTTGCGTTTCGAAGATTTGCCGTTGCGGCCGCCGATCGAACCGATGAAGTCGCGGCAGGTTTCAACCATTCCAACGGGCGAGCAGTGGCTCTACGAGCCGAAGTGGGACGGCTTTCGTTGCGTCGCGTTTCGCAGCGGCGACGACGTCGAACTCGAATCGAAATCCGGACAAACGCTCACTCGGTACTTTCCCGAAATCGCGACGGCGATTCGTGCAATCGGCGCCGCGCACGGTGTGCTCGACGGCGAACTCTTTATCGAACGGGGCGCCGGATTCGATTTCGATGCGTTGCTCCAGCGCATCCATCCGGCGGCCAGTCGCGTCGCGCTGCTGGCGAAGCAGACGCCGGCAAAGTTTGCCGTCTTCGATTTGCTCGTCGACCAGCGCCGCCGCAACCTGTCCGCACAACCGCTAAGCGAACGCCGCGATGCGTTGGAATCGTTCGCGCAGCGATATTTTCTGGACGGTTTGCCGCTGGTCGTTTCGCCGGCTACGACCGATGTTGCGGTAGCGCGCCATTGGCTCGCGGGCGATGCCGCGCGTCTCGACGGCGTCATCGCAAAGCGTCTCGACTGCGGATACGATTTCGGCGGACGCGATGCCGTCGTAAAGATCAAGCGCCGATACACCGCCGACTGCGTCGTCGGCGGTTTCCGGCGCGCAAAGGATGGTTCGGTGGCTTCGCTGTTGTTGGGTTTGTACGACGGAAACGCGCTCGACCACGTCGGTTTCGTTGGGAGCATGAGCGCCGAGCAGCGCAAGCGCGCCGGCGAGCTGCTCGATCCGATCGTGGAACCACCGGGCTTTACCGGTGTCGCGCCGGGCGGCCCGAGCCGTTGGCGCAAAGGCGACGCCGAGTCGGAGTGGTTTCCGGTTAAACCGGAGGTCGTCGTTGAGATCGCCTTCGATCACGTTACAGCCCGGCGCTTTCGACACGCGTCCAAGTTGTTGCGCTGGCGGCCCGACAAAGCGCCAAAAGAGTGCTCGATCGATCAGCTGCTCAATCCTGCGTGACTCTTACTAAAGTCGCAAGTATTTGCCGCTGTCGAACAAAGCGAGGAAGCGGCTCCTTCATCTTTATGAAATTTTAAAGAGAAAAAGGGGCTGGATGAAGCGCGCAAAAACTAGGTCGACTTTGCTACCCCCCAACTCGTTTATGAGGAGTTATTAACGCGATGGATAAGCTTTCGCGGCTCGTCGGTATTGCTGCGTGCGTTTCGGCGCTTGCAGCAGCGGGATGTGCGTCGAGCTCCGGCGTCACCCCCAGCACCGGCTCGCCGATGAGCGTTCCCCAACAGGCCGCAGCGAACCAAGGCTGGGTACACGACGGCGGCATCACCTATCATGTGCCCCATTACATGGCTACGCGAAGCGGCGCCCAGCAGCAAGTCAAACCGGACATCCAACTGGTTTACGGCGGCGGTGTGGTGCTGACGGCGCCGAAAATGTACTTGATCTTCTGGGGCTACAAGGCGGCCGGAGATGCGCAAAAAGTCAAGCCGCTACTCCACAAGTACGCCAATTCGATCGGCGGAAGCGGTCACGACAACATCTACACGCAGTATTACCAAGACATTAAGGGCGTGACGACCTACATCACGAACCCGACCAACCAGTTCGGCGGTGCATGGGCCGACAATACGACGCCGGTGCCGACGCACCCGACCGATGCGCAGGTTGCAGCTGAAGCGCTGCTCGGCGTGAAGCACTTCGGATATAACGCGAACGCTTCGTACGTTGTCGCGACGCCGCACGGCCACAGTTCTTCGGGCTTCGGAACGCAGTGGTGCGCGTATCACAGCGCGACCACGTACAACTCGCAACTCGTTTCCTACACGAACCTTCCGTACATGCCGGATGCCGGCCAGAACTGCGGCGCCAACTTCACGAGCCCGCCCTCGGACGAGACGGGAACCGACGAAGGCGTAACCATCGTTGAAGGCCACGAGTACGGTGAGTCCGTTACCGATCCGAATCCGCCAACTGGCTGGTACAATAACTCCTACGGCGAAATCGGCGACATCTGCGCGTGGCAGAACATCCAGAACGATACGTTCGGCGCCTACAGCTGGACCTCGCAGCCGATGTTCAGCAACAAGACGTCGGCCTGCGTCCAAACCTACTAATCGCGGTCATCTAAAACGAGGGGAACTGCGCTGCAGTCCCCTCGTTTTTATTTTTGCCGTACCAAAATTGGAATCAGGCGCAGCCGGCATGACGAACGCACCTAGTCCATCGCGGCGCGTGCACGGCGTTCGGCTAAACGCAACAGCCCGTCGGCAACGACCGCCAGCGCGGACGCGGCAACGCTTCCTGCGACGATCATTTCAGGTTGATGCAACGTGAGCCCGTTAAAGATCAGCACGCCAAGTCCACTCCCGCCGACATAGCCGCCGAGCGTTGCGATCGCGATCGAAGCAATCGCGGCAACGCGGACGCCGCCGACGACGACCGGCAGCGCTTGCGGAAACTCGACCCGCATCAGAACCTCGCGAGGCGACATGCCCAGGCCGCGCGCCGCATCGACTTGCGCCGGATCGACACCGTTGATGCCCGCAACGACATTGCGCGCCAGCATGAACTGCGCGTATGCAACCAGCGCCACGAAGATTGGCGCAAAACCGAGGCCGAGAAACTCGACGAGCACGGCCAGCAACGCGAGGCTCGGAATCGTGTACAACGCACCGAGTGCGCCGAGCACCCAGGCCGAAAGATGCGGACGCCGCGCCGCATAAACGCCGAGCGGAACGGCGATTGCCAACGCCACGACCAGCGCCGCGACGACGATTTCCACGTGTGCTGCCGCTAAGGCTGCAATCTTTCCCGAATGCGTTAGGCCGTATTGCATCGCTAGTTTCGGGCGAGCGTTTCGCGGACGTGTTCGTAGTAGCGCCGATAAACGTCGTCGCCGGCGTGCACGAGTTCGCGAACGTACGCTGTCGCCGGCCGTTCGACCAGGTCGTCCGGCGCGGCGGCCTGCTCGATGCGTCCGCCGTGCATCACCACGATGCGATCGGCGAGTTTCAAGGCTTCGTCGAAGTCGTGCGTGACGAACAGCGTCGTCGTGGCGAGTTCGGCAACGATGCGTGCGAGCTCGCGTTGCAGCGACGCGCGCACGAGTGCATCGACAGCTCCGAACGGTTCGTCCATCAGCAACACGCGGGGACGTGCGGCGATCGCGCGGGCGACGCCGACCCGCTGCGCCTCGCCGCCCGAAAGTTCGCGCGGGCGGCGATTGCGGTAGCGCGCCGGATCGAGTCCGACCAATGCGAGCAGTTCGTCGATGCGGGCGGCGATGTCGGCCCGTGGCCAGCCGAGCAGCGACGGCACGACCGCCACGTTCTGCGCGACGGTCATATGTGCGAAGAGTCCCACCGCTTGAATTGCGTAACCGATGCCGCGCCGCAACTCGACCGGATCGAACGACGAAACGTCGCGCCCGTCCACGCTGACGCTTCCGCTTTCCAGCTGCACGAGGCGGTTGACCGTTCGCAGCAGCGTCGATTTCCCGCATCCCGACGGTCCAAGCAGCACGACGAGTTCGCCCGGCGCCACCTCCAACGACACGTCCTCGACGGCGGCGCGGTCGGTGCCCGGATAGCGCACCGTGACGCCGCGCAATTCAATCGCGGCTGCGCTCACGGCCGATCGTTCCGCAGAAACGCAGCAGCGACGTCGGCCGGATCTTGGTGCCGGCTTTCAACGGCCGCATTCATTTGTTGCGCGGCGCGGTCGGTGATTCTCGGCGAAACGCCGTCGAGCACCGGCACGAAGTGCGGCAGTCGCGCCAGCGTCGCAGCGCGTACGACCGGCGCGACGTTGTAGGGCGGCCACAGGTGCCGATCGTCGCGAAGGACGACGAGATCGTCGGTCGCGATCGCACCATCGGTCGTAAACGCGGTCGCAATATCGGCCCGTCCTGAAACGAGCGCTTCATATTTCAATGCGATGTCGTACGTGCGGACGTCGCGAAAGTCGAAACCGCCGTAGACGCGCTGGAGGCCGGGCAAACCGTCGGGCCGGCTGAGAAACTCTTGTATCGTCGCAAGGCGCAGGCGCGCGGCGATCGGCGCCAGTTGTGAAAGCGTCGCGATGCGTTCGCGCGCGGCGACGGCCTTCGTCGTTGCCAACCCTTGCGAATCGTTCATTGGCGACGGCTGCAGCCACGTCAGCGCGTATCGCTTTTCGAACTCGCGTGCGACGGTAGCGTAGAGCGCATGCGGATCCTGCATCGGCGGCATGTGCAACACGTCGATCAGCGCCGTCCCGGTGTATTCCGGATAGCAATCGACGTCGCCACGTTGCATTGCGGCAAGCACAATCTCCGTCGAGCCGAGATTGAACCGCCGTTCGACGCGCATCCCCGCGCGCTCGAGCGCTTGCGCGTAGATTTCGGCGATGACGAACGACTCGGTGAAATTTTTCGAGGCGACGACCACCCGGCTGCCGCGGCTGCCGCAGGCTGAAAGCAGCGGGGCGCCGGCGAGCAGCGCCAGGGCGCGGGCGCGTGAGACGGTCATGCGGCCTCGAGCCGACGGCCGATTTGCCCGAGCAGCAGTTCGACGGCCAATGCCAGCGCCGCAACCGTGAGCGCGCCCGCGAGCAACAGCGATACGTCGTCGGTTTGCAAGCCGCGCACGATTTCGTCACCAAGTCCGCCGCCGCCGATGAACGTCGCCAGCGTCGCGCTCGCAATCGTCTCGGTCGCGGCGGTGCGCATCCCGGCGAACGCAACCGGAAGCGCCATCGGCACCACGACGCGCCCGAACGCCTGCACCGGTGTCATTCCTAAACCGGCGGCGGCATCTAGCGGCGCCCGCGGAACGCCACGAATGCCGAGGTCCACCGCGATGACTACCGGAGGCGTCGCCAGCAACGCGAGCGCGACGACTGCAGGTGCAGCGCCGACACCCATGAGCGGCAGCAGGAGGGTCAGCACCGCGAGGCTGGGGAGCGTGCGGCCGATGCCCGCCAGGGCGAGGGCGGGCGAGCGAACCCACCCGACTGTCGCCGCGGCGATTCCGCACGGCACGCCGGCGGCCAGCGCGATGGCAAGCGCGCAGGCTGCCAGCAGGGCGTGCTGCCCGGCGTGCCTTGCCAGATCCAGCCACATCATGGCCGCGAGAGTTTTGCGCCGCAGGGGCGAAACCCGTTGCTCCAACCTATGATCGAACGTGCTCTCGTGCGGCGTCCGGCCCAGGCTACTCCGGCGGCGGGTCTCGACGACCCATCGCTGTATATCAGCCGCGAACTCTCGTGGGTCGAATTCAACGACCGCGTGTTGGAAGAAGCGCTCGACCCGCGCAACCCTTTGCTCGAGCGTCTGAAGTTCGTGGCCATCTACGAGACCAATCTCGACGAGTTCTTCATGATACGCGTCGCCGCGATCAAGCAGTTGATCGAAGCGCAGGTCGTGCGCCGCTCGGACGACGGGCGCATGCCTGCCGAGCACCTCGCGGCGATTTCGCAGCGTATGCGAACGTCGCTGCATACGCAGATGCGACTGCTCAATGACGACCTGCTGCCCGAACTCGAGCGCCACGGCATCCGGCTTACGCGCGTGGCCGATCTCGACGACGAAACGCAGACGGCGCTCGAACGCACCTTCGACGACACCGTTTTCCCGGTGCTCACGCCACTGGCGGTCGACAGCGGACATCCCTTTCCGTATATTTCGAATCTCTCGCTCTCGCTGGCCGTCGAACTCGAGGAGACGACGCGCGAAGGTATCGAGCTGCACTTCGCTCGTGTGAAGATCCCGCCTACGCTGCCGCGTTTCATTCCAATCGAAAGTGCGCCGCCGGGCGAACGTCGCTTCGTGCTGCTCGAGGATTTGATCGCGCATCATTTGGATGGTCTCTTTCCCGGAATGCGGGTCCGCGATGCGTATCTCTTCCGCGTCACGCGCGACGCCGACTTGGATCTGCAAGAAGACGAGGCCGATGACCTGTTGCGCGAAATCGAGTCGGAGTTGCAGCGCCGCCGTTTCGGCAAGCCGGTGCGCTTGGAAATCGAGCGCGGCATGCCGGAATACTTGCGCGACTTCCTGTTGAACGCGCTCGAACTCATGGCGGTGGATTGTTACGACGTCGACGGTCTGATGGCATTGAGCGACCTCTGGCAGATCGTTAATCTTCCCGGATACGACCAACTTCGCGACGTGCCGTTCATGCCGGCGATTCCGAAGCGATTGATCGGCGTCACCGATATGTTTGCCGCCATTCGCGAAGGCGACATCCTACTGCACCATCCGTACGAGTCGTTCGACCCGGTGGTTCAGTTTCTGCAGCAGGCAGCCGAAGACGAGAAAGTGCTAGCCATCAAAGCGACGTTGTATCGCACTTCGGGAAAGAACTCGCCGGTAACGCAAGCGCTGCTCGAGGCTGCAGAAAACGAGAAACAGGTCGCCGTCGTGATCGAACTCAAAGCGCGATTCGATGAAGAGAATAACATCGAGTGGGCCAGGCGTTTGGAGCGCGCCGGCGCGCACGTCGTGTACGGATTTGCGAATCAGAAAGTGCACGCAAAATCCTTACTCGTCGTTCGCGAAGATGAAGACGGCTTGCGCCGCTACATGCACTTCGGCACCGGCAACTACAACGAAAAGACGGCGCGCCTCTACACCGACGTCAGTCTATTTACATGCCGCCCGGAACTGGGAACTGACGTCACGCAACTGTTCAACGCGCTCACCGGCTTCTCGAAGATTACCGACTACGAGGAGTTGTGGGTCGCGCCGGTAACGCTGCGCCGCGAACTGATCTCGATGATCGAGCGTGAAACCGAGCACGCTCGAGCGGGACGGCCGGCCGGCATTCGCGCGAAACTCAACCACATCAGCGACGGGGAAGTCATTCGTACGCTCTACCGCGCGTCGCAAGCGGGCGTCGCCATCGATCTGCTCGTGCGCGGTCAGTGTGTGTTACGTCCGGGCGTACCGGGCGTAAGCGACCGCATCAGCGTCCGCAGCATCGTCGGTCGCTTCCTCGAGCATTCGCGGATTTATGCCTTCGAAAACGGCGGCGATCGCGAGATTTTCATCGCCAGTGCCGATTGGATGGGCCGCAATCTCGACGGGCGCGTCGAGATCGTGACGCCGGTGATCGATCCGGTTATCGCCGAAACGATTTACAGCCAAATTCTCAGCGTGCTGTTCGCCGATAACGTCAAGGGTCGCGATCTGCTCGAAAACGGATCGTACCGCCGTCGCTCCCCAGGTCCCGGCGAAATGCCCATCGACGCCCAACGCGTCTTTCTTACTCAGTCTCAGGCCATCGGCTGACCTCTAACGCAAGACATCGCACCCTCGGGACGCTCGCGTTTTCGCGTCCGTGCGAAAACGCTGCTCCCTGGCTCGTCGCTCTCGGCATCCAGCCTTCGCTCCTCGTCCAGAGGCCCTCGGGTCACGATGTCTTGCGTTAGAGGTCAGCCGATAGTTCCAATACCACGTTCCACTCGTGAGGCATCACGGGTTGGACCGAGAGGCGTTGGCCGCGTTTGAGCAGCGCCATTCCGGTTAATCGCGGTTCGGCGCGCATGCGCGCCAGCGTTACGGGATGCGCGAATGCTTCGACGTACTCGACGTCGACCATCATCCAAATTGGTTTGTCGGGTTTGGCGCGTCCGTCGAAGTATTCGCCGCCGCGTTCGAACTGCGTGAAGTCGGGATAGGCTTCTTTGACGACCTTACAAACACCAACCGCCGCCGGTTGCGCGATGCTCGAATGATAGAAAAGTCCGAGATCGCCGAGGCGCATCTCCATCATGTTGTTGCGCGCCTGAAAGCTGCGCACGCCGGTCCACGGCGTCGTTCTGTCACGCTGTAGTTGCTCGAACGAGAATGCGTCCGGTTCGGTTTTGAACAGCCAGTAGCGCGGCATCGGTTGGCCGTTATCGCGGGCTTTCCCCGACTCCTTGGGAGGACGTACGCGTTACGCATGGCGCCGCCGTCCCCGCCGTGTTATGGTATGGGCGCGATGCAGCGACGCGTCATTCGAGCGACGGCCTCCGGTTGGGACGGCGTCGCAGTGGAAGGTTACCGCCCAGGCGATGATCCGGGCGGCACCGGCGTGTCGCGCCACACGATCGTCGGAGGCCGCAAAGGCGCTACCGCCGACCCGGGCCCGGCGATGGAACTGCGTTACTTCGAACTGCAGCCCGGCGCTGCCTCACGCCTGGAGAAACACGAACACGAGCACTACGTTATCGTGCGTTGCGGCGACGGATATGCGATCGTTGGCGACGCCGTTAGCGAAGTCGGCGAGGGCGACGTCGTCTACGTTGGCGCACTCGAACTGCACCAATTCGTCAATCGGGGTGAACGGCCGTTCGGATTCTATTGCGTTGTCGACGCGTGCCGCGATTTTTCGCAGCTGCCGACCGACGATGACCTCGCACGGCTCGCCGCGTCACCCGCGGGCACCGTTGCGAAACCGTTCGCCGTCCCGCCTCCGCGCCCGTCATCCTGAGCGGAGCGTGCGAAGCACGCGCAGTCGAACGGGCTAGCGTTTAGAAATGACTTCGGCGTTTTCGGGGCCGGTTGCGATCGGCCGCGACGGATCGGCGATCCACTCACTCCACGAACCCGCGTAGACGCGCGAACCGGATATTCCGGCATGCGTCATTGCCAAGTAGTTCGCTGCGGCTGAAACACCCGAACCGCAACTATGCACGACGCGCTCCGGTTCGGCGCCGTGCGATGCAAAATCGGCGCGCAGCGTCTCACGCGATTTGAACGTCCCGTCGTCGTTGAAATTGTGTTTGAACCAGCGATTGCGCGCACCTGGAATGTGCCCCGCGACCGGATCGATCGTTTCGTTTTCGCCGGCGAAACGATCGGCGGCGCGCGCGTCGAGAATCTGCATCCGGCCGTCGTTCAGGTGAGCGAGCACGTACGCGGCATCGACGACGAAGCCGGCGGGCCGCGCGACGATGTTCCCTTCGCGGCGCGCAGACGGCGCGTCCGTCGCCACCGGATATCCGGCGTTCAGCCACGTGGCGAAACCGCCGTCGAGTACCGCGCTGGCTTCGTGGCCGATCCAGCGGCAGAGCAGCCACATGCGGGCCGCAAACATGTCGCCGCCGGCATCGTACGTCACGATTTGCGTGGTTTCTCCAATGCCCAAGCCGCGCAAAAACCGCACAAACGTGTCGCGATCCGGGAGCGGATGGCGTCCGTTGCGCCCCGTTTTTACTCCCGCGAGATCGGCTTCGACGTCGGCGAAAAATGCGCCGGGAATGTGTGACTCGTCGTAGAGCCGCTGCCCAAGTGTGAGATCGGCGAGCGAGTGACGGCAATCTACGATCGCATACTCGGGATCGTCGAGATGACCGGCGAGCTGTTCGGCGGCGATCAGCGTCGCGTAGCGTTTCGCAGTTTCGCTCAACGCAGGTTAATCGTCTGCTTCGGCGCGGGTTCGGCGCCGCCGAAGGCGTCCTCGAGCAGCGTTTTCAGCTCACCGCTGTGCGCCATCGGGCCGAGAATGTCGGTATCGCCGTAGAACGTTCCTTTGATAAAAACCTTCGGCAACGTCGGCCAGTCGGTCATTTCGGAAAGCGCCGTGCGCTTGGGCATGTTTTCGAGCACGTCGACCACTTCGAACGGATAACCGATGCGATCGAAGAATTCGATGGTTTCTAGCGTGAAGCCGCAGCGCGGCGCCGTCTTGGTTCCTTTTCCGTAGACGAGAATCGTGTTGCCGGCAATCTCGCGTTCGATCTCGTCCTTGAGCTGGTCTGGTTCGGACATGACGTTGTTCAGTTCTCCGTAGGCGTAACCGTGGTGAGTTCGACCGCATGAACGCGTCCGTCCGTGAGCGCTGATTTCAGCGCCGAATATACGAGACGGTGCTGCTGCAGCAGCGTCTTATCCTGGAATGCCGACGAGCACACGGTGACGTTGAAATGATCCATCGTTCCGGTGCGATCGACGATGCGCACGTCGGCATCGGGAAGGCTTTGGCGGATGAGTTTGGTGAGCGATGCGTCGTCGATCACGACTTCAAGCGTGGCGATCCGCCGCCTAGCGCCTCCGCTAACCCGCGCGCTTCGCCGAGGGCTTCGGGCAGCCGGTTCGCGCTCTTGTTCAACGCGTTGGTGATTCCGCTCGCGATTACGACGCCGCTCACGGCGACGAGGATCGCTGGGACGCCGGTAGCGCGCAGCGTTCCGAACTGAATCGTGAAACTCTCCTGCAGGCGCGCGGCGCCGCGCAGAAATGCTTTGATCGAACTGCTGCGTTTGTTCATGGGACGGCCTTTCTACGTCGCCGATGAGGAGAAGGCCTGGGCTGCGACCCGGCGCGAAAGGCGCGCCATGCACGCGATTCGGTTGCACGAAATCGGCGGCCCGGAGTCTCTGCGTCTCGACGAACTGCCCGCACCCCAGCCTGCGGAGGGGGAGGCGCTCGTTCGCATCGAGGCGGCGTCGTTCAACCGGCGCGACGTGTTCATAACGCAAGGGCTCTACCCGGGCATCGCGCTTCCGAAAACGCTCGGCTCCGATGGCGCCGGGACCTTAGCAGCGTTGGGTTCGAATGCTCGCGCGTCGGTTGCCGTCGGCGATGCCGTCGTCATCGATCCCATGCTGGGATGGGGCGACAATCCGCACGTGTGGGATGCGAAGCATAGCAGCATTCTTGGGATGCCGCGCGACGGGACGTTTGCCCGCTACGTTACGGTGCCGGCAGAAAACGTGTACCCGAAGCCGGCTGGTTTGACGATGGAAGAAGCGGCCGCCATTCCACTGGCAGGGCTCACCGCCTACCGGGCGCTCTTCACCCGCGCGCGTCTGCGAGCCGAGGAAACGATTTTGATTCCGGGCATCGGTGGCGGCGTGCAAACCTTTGCGCTGCTCTTTGCCAAACGTGCGGGAGCGCGCGCGATCGTTACGTCGAGCAGCGATGTCAAGTTGGCGAAAGCCAAAGCGCTCGGTGCCGACGTCGCGCTCAACTACGCAACGGAGCCTGACTGGCACAAGCGCGCGCGAGCGGAAGGGCCAATCGACGTTGCGATCGATTCGTCGGG
>Ga0102924_1000388_pt1 | contig 55047 bp, 52 predicted proteins | sample PaiPotPPM11metaG_FD_80116 | JGI IMG/M metagenome (GOLD analysis project Ga0102924, IMG submission 80116) | Iron sulfur acid spring bacterial and archeal communities from Banff, Canada, to study Microbial Dark Matter (Phase II) - Paint Pots PPM... ... | reverse complement strand
GTCGTAGCGCTCGCCGTCGACCTGCTCTGACTTCGGCAGCAGCGCCTCAACCCGCTCGCGCAGCTGGACCAGCGTGTAGCGGGAGTCGGACTGCTGCACGATTCCGGTGATGAGCTCGCCGACGCGGTCGCGGTACTCCTCGAACATCATGTCCCGCTCGGCTTCGCGGATCCGCTGGAGGATGACCTGCTTGGCAGTCTGGGCCGCGATCCGGCCAAAGTCGTGTGGAGTGACGTCCTCGATCTCGATCTGATCCTCGTACTCCTTGAGCTTTTCGGGGTCCAGCTCGGGCTCCGGTGGCTCGCGCAGCTCTCCAGTCTCGGGATCGACCGTCGGCTCCTGCTCGGCGGTCGGTGTCACCAGCAGCTTTTCCTCGAGCTCGGGCGGGACCTTGAGCTCCCAGACGATGAAGTCGGCGGAGTCACGGTCCATCTCGACCTTGGCGTAGCGCGCCGAACCGGGCGTCTTCTTGTATGCAGACAGGAGCGCATCTTCGAGCGCCTCCATCAACTTCTCGGACGAGATGTTCTTTTCCGCGGCGAGGCCGCGTACCGCCTCGACGATCTCCTTGGACATTCTTCAGTCTCCGGGGACGAGGTTGGAGCGATCGATCTGCTCGTAGGGGATGGTCAGGATGCCGTCCTCGGCGGCAATCGTGACCTCCTCCTCCGAAGCGCCAACGAGCTCGCCGGTGACGGTCTTGTGTCCATCACGAGCGTCGCGCAGGCGCACGCGCGCGTGGCGGCCGAGAAAGCGGCTGAAGTGCTGGGGCTTCGTCAACGGACGGTCAAGACCAGGCGAGGAGACCTCGAGGGTGTAGCGATCGCGGTACGAGTTTAGGTCGCCCGAGACTCGCTCGCACAGTCCAAGCGTGACGCCGTTTGGGTGGTCGATGAAGAGTCGCAGCGTGCCGCGCGAGACGACTTCGACAAGCAGGACCTCGACCTGTGGCTCGGTCTCGGCGAGCAAATTTTCGATCTCTGTTTGGAGTGGTGTCACTGGTCTCCTCCACAAAAAAAGTGGGCGTGCGCCCACTTCAGAACTTCACCGGGAAGTGCCCGGCGCACGAAAGCTGTGCAATTCACCTTAGCACCAGGTTGGCGCCCGCGCGAGTGCTCAAAAGCGACCTAGTCCTCGCCTGCCGCCGATCGGGCCCGGGCCCAATCGCGGTACATGCGGTAGTCGCGCCGAGCGGGCTGCATCGTCGCGGCAAGCGCAAGCGGCCGGCGCGCCTCCGCGTGCCGGCCCAGCAGCTGCAGCGACCGGCCGAGGCAGAAAAGGGCGTAGTCGTTCGTAGGCGCGCGGTCGACGACAGCCTGGAACTCGCGCGACGCCTGCTCGTAGTTCGCCGAGCGGAACAGCGCCCGGCCTAGAGCCTCGCGAATCGACGTCTTGTCGGGGTCCAGATCTCGCGCGCGCGAGAGAGGAATCGTCGCCTGGTGGTCGTGCCCCGCCTCGAGCAGCTCGGTTCCGCGTCGAAAGAGCTCATAGACGTCGTCCACTGAGGTCAGTGTAGGACCCGGGGAGGCAGTGCCCACCATGCCCTCAGCCGCCCTCTTGCGCCGAGCCCTGCCCTCAGAGCTGCGCGCAGTGCGCGCCGCTGCCTGAGGTCCGGGAGCTCGCCCGCACCGGCGAACCGCGCAAGCCGGAGCGCGCGCACGTAGCGCTGCGCGCCCGGAGCGCCGTTGAAGCTTCGCTCGATTGCTTGCAGGGTGACGCCGCGGGCTGGGGGCCGGCGTGATCGGACGAGCGCACGCTCGAGCTCGGTCACGAGTTGCTGGGCGTTCAGCGGCGCCGCGGTGAGCCGGCGCGCGATCAGGACCGCGAGCGCGACTAGCGCCGCGAAGGCAATCGCGAGCGGCGCGACAGGCAGACCGTGGCCTGAACCGTGCCGGTGGACCGAGTGCGCGCCGGGAGCGGAGCTCGCTCGGGGCACGTCGGCTCCTGACGGCTGTCCGTTCCCGCCGGTGAGCCCGAGGCCGAGCGCTGTCTGCACCCCGCCTCCCGCGCGCGCCGGCGCGCTTGCCGGGGTCGGGTCAAAGCGAACCCAGCCGTATGCGGGGAACCACGCCTCGACCCACGCATGGGCGTCGACATCCGAGACCACGTACCAGCGTAGGCCCGCGTCGTAGTGGCCGGTGGCGAAACCGGTGGAGACTCGCGCCGGCACGCCACCCATCCTCAGCAGCAACGCCATCGCTCCCGCGAACTGCTGGCAGTAGCCCCGGTGTGAGGAGAACAGGAAGGTCTCGAGCGGGTAGTTGCTGAGCGGGGGGTTCTCGTCGTAGGTGAACCCGTTCGCGGTCGACAGCTGGCGCTCGACCGCCAGCACGAATGCGTACGGAGTGGCGGCCCGTCTCGAGAGCGAGCGCGCGAGTGCGTACGCGTTCGCATAGGGCGAGCCGGCGATCAAGGCGGCGCCGCTGACGCCTGAAGGCCCGACGACCGTTCGCGGCGTGGTCCGCGAGTGGAATACGGGCAGGCGAACCGCGAGACCGGGACGCGTCTGAGCGGGCAGCTCGATCGTCAGTTCGTCCGCGAGCGCCGCCAGAGGGTAGGTGCCCCGATCGCTCGTGAGCTCGCTGGCCGACGGAGTAGGCGAGTAGGTCTTGACCGTGTAGCTATCGCCCGGGCCAAGCGGCGATCCGGTGATCCACGTCCCCGAGCTGGTTCCGGGGACCGCCTCCTGCGAAAGGTGATCGGGATGCGCAGAGAACCCGGCCCCGATCACCTCCGCTGTGTCCATCGCGCGGACGGTGATCTGAATCGTCTGGCTGAAGCGGCGCAGCTCGGTCTCGATTGGCCCCGGGACTCGTGCGCTGATGACGTTCGCCCCGGCCGCCCACCCAACGCCGTTGAACAGGTCGAGGTTCTCCGCCTTCCAGTAGTCCGGCTGAGTTGCGCCCACCTCCAGCACGGTGCGTGCCTCACGCGGCCAGCTGAATGCTCCGTAGGTCTGCGCCCAGTTGAACGTGTCGACGTGCGCTGGCGCCAGCGAGCCGGCGAGCCGCTGGTAATCGATCCATGGATGGTGCTGGTCGATACGCGGTGCGATCAGCGCCCCAGCGACGCCTGCGATCGTGGCCGCAAGGACGGCTCCACCGGCGCGAGCACGCGCGACCCGCTCACCCCACATGAACGCCGCGACCAGCGCGAAGAGGACGAAGCCTTGTACGTACGCGAGTCGCGGCGCGGCGAGCGTCGAGGGCACGACCACCAGCGCGATAAGCGGTAGCGCCGCGGCCGCCCGTCGCACATCACCGACGGACTGCGGTGCGAACGCGATCATCACCGCCGCATCGAGCAGCAGGACACCCGCTCCGAGGGCGATCACCAGCTTGACCCAGGCGTCCACGCCAAGATAGGGAACAAGCAGGCCCGACAACTGGGACAGCCCCAGCCCGACCCCACGCGTTATCACCGCGATGCGGGCGTGCGTGAGCCAGGTGACGGGGATGCCTGCGAGCGCGAGCATCCCGAGCAGCGCCAGCGCCACGCCGGCGACCGAAAGCGTTCGGCTGCGCCGGTCAAGCCACGGGCCGGCGCCAGCGACAAGCACAGCCAGCGCGAGCAGCCCCACGAGCCTGGCCGAAGGCGCCGGGCGCTCGAGCGTCCCCCAGCGCATAACCCCGTAGGTGGCGAGTGCTGAGAAGGTCAGCAGGCGGAGCCACGGGCGCTCGGTCCCGGCGCTCGACTCGAGCCGCGGGTGCGCCCGCGGTCGGCGCGCTCGGCCGCCGTGAACCGCTACATCGACACTCATGCTGCGTCCCGCTCAGGGCGGCCGAGCTGTACGGGGAACCCGACGCAGCCGGCGACGGTGAAGCTCGGGCGAACGCCTGACGCGGCGCCAGCCGGCACGACGAGCACGACGGTTCCGCTTGCACCAGCCACCGCATCGAGGCGGTCGATCCGGCGCGGCGTCACGTAGAACATCGTGCCGAGCGTCGAGCGGCTGCCCGCGAGTGCCGGCGGCCGCGCATGCGGGCCTCCCCTCACGAACGCGAGCCGGGCGTGTATCGCCGGCCACGCGACGAGGTCCGGCTCCAACGCGAGCGGGCGGCGCGAGCCTGGTAGCAGGAGCCGGCACCCACCGGCGCGAGCGAGCTCGAGGGTGAGCGAGGCCGCCGCCCGCACCGCGGCGTCGAGCTCGGTTTCGGCGCGTGCGCCGCGCGGGTCGAGCACCACGAGCGCGCGCTGGTCCCCGTCGACCCGCAGGCGCCGCTCGAGCAGTCCCGCGCCCCGAGCAAGCGCCGGCCAGTGAATCCGCGAGGCCGGCGTACCAGGCCGGTACGGGCGCAGACCATCGACCTCGACGGCCGCCAGCAGATTGGCTCGCGCTCGGCGGCCGGCGTCCTGGACCCCGCCCGCTTCGCGTTGCCTCCAGCGCACTCGCTCGATCCGCGGCAGGACGATGACGTCGTGAGGGCGCCCGTCGCCGGCGCACGTGCACTCGGCCAGCGCGAGCGGGTCGCGAATCACGAGCGACGGCTGTGGGAGGTAGTGCCTGCCTCTCCGCTCGAAGCGCGCCAAGACGCGGATTGCAGCCCGGCGCCCACCCGGAAGGCGTACTGGCCCCGGGAGCAGCGGATCGGCCAGTTCCGCGCCCGGCAACCACCCGCTCACCTCGACCATCGCCTCGAGCGGCTCACCCTCGATCACCCTGTCTTGCTCGACCTGACGGCGGACGCTGGCGTTACGCGCAAGGAACCACACCCATGCCGGCGCGAGGGTTCCGAGCAGCACGAAGGCGACGCCGGGTACGAACAGCGGCGCAGCGCCGATCAGAAGTGCGATCAGCACCACTCCGAGCCCGGTGAGCGCAACCGCAGCGGCCCGCTTACCCACTGTGGTGCGCATCAGAGCGCCCTCACCGACGCGACCGCGTCTGCGATCACCTCCCGGGCTGCGGTGCGTGCGCATTCGGGCGCGAGCACCAGCCGGTGAGCGAGAACCGGTTCGGCCAGCGCCTGGACGTCGTCTGGAAGCGCGTGGTCGCGACCCTGCATCATCGCGTGGGCCTTCGCCGCCCGCAGCAGCATCAGGCCGGCGCGCGGGCTCGCCCCGAGATCGACGCGCGGGTCCTCACGAGTCCGCCACAGCAGCCGGACCACGTAGTCACGCAGCGGCGCGGTTGCACGCACCCGAGTTGCCGCGTCCTGGGCGGCGAGCACCTCGGACGCCTGTACGACCGGATCGAGCAGCGCGACCCGGTCGCCTGCCTCGTGATCGGCCAGCATGCCTGCTTCGTCTTGGGGCGCGGGGTAGCCGAGCGACACCCGGACCATGAATCTGTCGACCTGTGCTTCGGGCAGTGGGTAGGTGCCTTCGTACTCGATCGGGTTCTGCGTCGCGAGCACGATGAACGGCCGCGCAAGCTCATGCGTCTGGACGTCGACCGTCACGGATCGCTCCTGCATGCACTCCAGGAGCCCGGACTGGGTCTTGGGAGAAGCACGGTTTATCTCGTCGACGAGGACCACGTTGGCGAATACGGGTCCCGGTCGGAACTCGAACCGCTGCTCGCGCTGGTCGTACACGTTGGTTCCGACAACGTCGGCAGGCAGCAGGTCAGCGGTGCACTGGACACGGGCGAACTGCGAGTCGATCGAGCGCGCGAGCGCCCGCGCCAGTGCGGTCTTCCCGACTCCGGGATAGTCCTCGATCAGGACGTGACCCTCGGCCAGCAGTGCGACCAGGGCGTGCGTGAGCGTCTCGGGCCGGATCTGTACCGCGCGCGAGACGTTCTCGCCGAGGCGCCGCGCTAGGGCGGCGAATGCCTCACACTCCTGTGGCGCTACCGGCGCTTGCTCGCCTGGCTCCATTCGCTCCCTCGCTTTCCACTGGCCGGCGGCGGAGTCGCTCCACTTCGTCAAGGACTGCTCGCGCGACGAGTTCCTTTCCCGCGCGGGGCACGGTGATGCTGGTCCCGTCCGAAGCAAGGATGGTCACCTCGTTGTCGGCCGCGTCGAAACCAATTCCCGGACGGGACACGTCGTTCACGACGACCGCATCGAGGCGTTTGCGCCTGAGCTTGTCGGCCCCGTAGGCGAGCGCACCGTCGCCGTGCTCGGCCGCGAAGCCGATCACGAGCTGGGACTGACGCTTGCGCCCGGCCAAGTCCGAGATGACGTCGTCGGTTGGCTCGAGCTCGATCGGCGCGGGCGGACCGCCGTCCTTCTTGAACTTGCCGGCAATCGGCGCTGCGGGGCGAAAGTCGGCCACCGCCGCCGCCATCAGCACGACATCGGAGCCCTCGAACGCCGCGACGCAGGCTGCTTGAAGCTCGCCGGCCGTCTCGACTTCGATCACCGTCGCGCCCGGCGGCGGCGTCCCGGTTGCGTTTGCGGCCACGAGCGTCACGTCGGCGCCCCGCCGAAGTGCCTCCCCGGCGAGTGCGAATCCCATCCGCCCTGAGGAGCGGTTCCCGATGAAGCGCACGCTGTCGATCGGCTCGCGCGTCCCGCCCGCCGTCACCAACACGCGCACTCCCGACCACTCGCCCGAGCGACTCAGCAGTGCCTCCCACGCCGCGAGTAGCTCCGCCGGCTCCGGGAGCCGACCGACTCCGTACTCGCCATGCGAGGCCAGCTGTCCCTCTGTGGGCCCGATCACCGTCACTCCCCGCCGCTTTAGTCGGTCGAGGTTCGCCCTCGTCGCAGGGTGGCGGTACATCCGGTCGTTCATCGCGGGCGCGACTGCGAGCGGGCAAGCGGCGGCGAGCGCGGCGGTGGTCAGGAGGTTGTCGGCGAGGCCGCCCGCAAGCTTGGCGATCGTGTTCGCGCTCGCCGGGGCGATCAAATACGCATCCGCGGCCTCGACGAGCGCCAGGTGGCTGATCGGGGCGCGCTCGCCGGCCGGCTCACCGGGGTAGGAGCCGAGCATCGGATCGGTCTCGAACTCGGAGCTCAGCACCGGCGCGCCTGTGATCGCCTCGAACGAGGCTTTGCCGACGAAGCGCGTGCTGGCCTCGGTCTGGAGCACGCGCACGGCGTGCCCTCGCTTGACCGCGAGCCGCGCCGTCTCGAGTGCCTTGTACGCCGCGATCCCGCCGCTTACGCCGAGCAGCAACCGGGCCATCGTGTGGGCCTCCGCCCTCCTACCGGTAGTGGTACTTCAGCTTGCCCTGGGCGACCTCTTCGAGCGCAATCGTCAGGTAGTTCTTTGAATGCGTCTCGACCATCGGAGGCGGGAACTCGTCGAACGTGCCTTCGCCCAGGTTGTGGTAGTAGGAGTTGATCTGGCGCGCCCGCTTGGCGGCCACGATCACGCTCGCGTAGTCGGAGTCGACGTTCGCGAGCAGCTTGTCTATACGGGGATTGATCATTGCCAGAGAGAGTAGCGGGCCTACTGGAGCGCCCGCCGCACGATTTCTACCAGCTGCTCGGTGGCGTCCTCGAGCCGGTCGTTGACGACCACGTGTGCGAATTCCGGCCGCGCCGAAAGCTCGCGGGCGGCGGTCCGCATCCGCTCGTCGATCTGCTCGGCGTCGTCGGTCCCGCGTCCGACAAGCCGCGCGCGCAGCGCGTCGAGCGAGGGCGGCGCAATGAAGACCGCCACGGCGTCAGGGATCGCCTCGCGAACCTGCCGCGCTCCCTGCACCTCGATCTCGAGCATGACCGGCACGCCGGCGTCGAGCCGCCGGTCGAGCTCGGAGCGCAGGGTTCCGTAGCGGTTGCCGGAGTAGACCGCGTGTTCGACGAACTCGCCCGCCTGGACGCGGCGCCCAAACTCCTCCGGAGTGAGGAAGTGGTAGTCGACGCCGTCGCGCTCGCCGGTGCGCGGGCGCCGCGTGGTCGCCGACACGGACAGCTCGAGCCCAGGGATCTGCTCGCGGACTCCTCTGATCAAGGCGCCCTTGCCGACCCCAGAGGGCCCGGTGATGACGAACACCTTGCCCACGCTATGTCTGCGATCGCCGCGCCGCTAGCGCCGGCGCATCAGGTCGACCAGCTCTGTGCGCTGCCGCTGCGATAGGCCGCCGATCGTCTTCGACGGCGAGATCCGGCACTGAGAGAGGATCTTGTTGACCTTCACGCGGCCGTACTTGGGCACGGCCAGCAGCAGGTCAAAAACTTTGGCGGTCTCGAGATAGTCCGGCGGCTCGAGCAGAAGCTCGTGAATCGGCTGCCGACCCGCCTTCAGATCGCGCTTGAGCTGGGCGCGGCGGCTGCGGATATCGTTCGCCCGCGCGAGCGCCTCCATGCGTTGCATCAGGGAGCGCTCCGGAGCGGCAATCGGCTTGGAGAGCGACTCGCTGACCGGCATGGGCGGCGACTATACATCTTGCGAGAGGCCGATCAAGGGGCAAATGTGGAAATTCGCCTCGACCTCTACTTGAGCTTGAGCAATGTCGAGCCAGGTTGCGGAAATAGCGCCGGTTTGCAGGGAAATTTGGTCCCCGGGCTACACAGCCGACCTGTGAACACCCTGAAAACCTGCAATTTGCAGCAATGAGCCGAGCTCGGTCGCGATCCGCGCTGCCGCGACCGGGTCACGAAAGCTCTCGGTGCCCACGGCGACCAGATCGGCGCCGGCTCTGAGCAGGTCGAGGGCGTCTCGGCCGCGCTGAACGCCGCCGATCCCGACGATCGCGATCCGAATCGCGGCTCGCGCCGCCGTGACCTGCGCGAGGGCGATCGCGCGGATCCCCGGGCCGGACACTCCGCCGGTGCCGGCCCCCAGCCACGGCTCGCCGGAGCTTGGGTCGAGCGCCATCCCGCGCAGCGTGTTGATCATCGACACCGCGTCGGCGCCGGCATCCTCAGCAGCCCGCGCGACCGCGGCGACGTCGCTCGTGTTCGGCGTCAGCTTGACGATCAGCGGCTTGCCGGTGAGCGGCCTGACCCTTTCAAGCAGCGCGGCGAGCTCGCCCGGGTCGCCGCCGATCTCGAGCCCCGTCTCGACGTTCGGGCACGACACGTTCAGCTCGAGTCCCGCGACCTCCTCGCGTTCGCCGAACGCCTGCACCAGCTGGGCGAACTCATCGCGCGTGAAGCCCATCACGTTGACGATCAGCGGCACCGGTAGCTCCGCCAGCGCCCGGAGGTCGCTATCGAGAAAGGCCTCGAGTCCCTTGTTCGGGAGCCCGATTGAGTTGATCATCCCACCGGGCAGCTCCCACAGCCGCGGGGGCGGGTTGCCCTGCCGCGGCTCGACCGTAACCGTCTTGGTCACGAACGCCGCGAATGGGAACCGCAGAAGCAGCTCGTCGCCGAACGCCCGCCGTGCTGCGATCGCATCGAACGTGCCCGAGGCGTTGATGACCGGATGAGCGAGCTCGATGCCGCAGAAATTCACGCGATCACCTCCTCAAGCTGCGCTCCGTCCAGCACCGGTCCATCGACGCATAGCCGGACATAGCCCTCGCGAGTAGGCGCGACGCACCCAAAGCACGCGCCGAACCCGCACGCCATTCCGGATTCGAGCGCGAGCTGAGCGGGGATGCAGCGTGCCGCACACAGCGCCCTGACGACCTCGAGCATCTGCGGCGGCCCGCACGCGTACACCTCGACGCCGGCATCGCCCTCCAGCTCGTTCTCCAGAAGCTCTGTCACGAATCCGTGATGACCGAGGCTGCCGTCGTCGGTTGCCACGCGCGGATCGGTCATCAACGTGGCGCCCCGCGCGTGATCGTGGTCGCGGAAGCCGAGCAGCGCCTCGGCGGCCGCGCCCTGGGCCTGGTCCCCGAGTTGGTCCTGCCAGATCGCGAGCGGCGCGATCCCGACGCCACCGCCTACGAGCAGCGGCCTGCTCCCGTCGAGCGGCGTCCGAAAGCCGGCGCCGAGCGGACCGAGCAGGAGTAACGCGTCGTCTGCCTGAAGCTCCGACAGCCTCCGCGTTCCGGGTCCGACATCCTCGATCAGGAAGTGGAGCTCGTCCGAGAGTGCGGGAGCACGCAGGACGCTGAACGCCCGCGCGAGATACGGCCGCTCGCCGTCTCCTCCACCCCACCGCTGCTCGGCTTGGAGCATGTAGAACTGCCCGGCCTGTGGTCGCGGCCCTCGGCGATCCTCGCAGCGCAGCACGACGTACGGGCCGAACTGTTCGCGAGCGGTGATCGGGGCCGCGCGGCGCCCGAGGGGAGCCCGCACGCGGTCGATCACAACGTGGGGGTCGTCGCGGCCGGCGGCACGCGCGCTGCTCGCGAGTGGATCTCCTGGAGCGAGACGACGGCGGGCTCGCCGCGCCTCGCGGCGGCGATCGCACGGGCGGCGGCCATGCCGCCGGCCATCGTCGTGATGCAAGGGATCCGGCGCGTAACGGCGGCCGCGCGGATCTCCCATCCGTCGGTACGCGCGCCTGTCCCAACCGGCGTGTTTATGACGAGATCCACGTCACCCCGATCGATCCAGTCCACGACGTGCGGCGAACCCTCACCGATCTTGTTGATCGCATGCGCCGGAATGCCCATCCTGCGGATTGCCTGCGCGGTCCCGCGGGTGGCGACGATCTTGAAGCCGAGGTCATGCAGCTGTGTGGCGATGCCGGTTGCGGCCGGCTTGTCGCCGTCTGCGACGGTGATGAACACCGTCCCGGAGAGCGGGAGCTTCGAGCCCGCCGCCGCCTGGGCCTTGGCGAACGCCGTCGGGAAGTCGGTCGCGATGCCCATCACCTCGCCGGTCGAGCGCATCTCGGGCCCAAGCAGTGCATCCGCGCCCGCGAAACGGTCGAACGGCAGCACCACCTCCTTGACGCACACGTGACCGTTGGTGGTGTCTTGCGGGAGGTCGAGCTCGGACAGCTGCTCTCCGAGCATCAGCCGGCACGCAAGCTTGGCGATCGGCACCCCGATCGCCTTCGAGACGAACGGAACGGTCCGCGAGGCTCGGGGGTTGGCTTCGATCACGTAGAGCTCCTCGCCCTTGATCGCGAACTGGACGTTCAGCAGACCGACGACGCCGAGCGCGAGTGCAATCCCCGTGCTCTGAGCGCGGATCTGCTCGAGCATTTCCTCCCCGATCGCGTGTGGTGGTAGCACGCACGCCGAGTCTCCCGAGTGGATCCCGGCCTCCTCGACGTGCTGCATGACCGCGGCGATCCACACCGTCTCGCCATCGCACAGTGCGTCGACGTCGACCTCGATCGAGTCCTCGAGGAAGCGATCGAGGTATATGGCTCGACCGTCCTCTGTCTGCACGCGGTCGAGGTATCCCCGCAGCCCGTCGAGGTCGTACACGATCTCCATCGCGCGGCCGCCGAGCACGTAGCTGGGTCGCACCAGCAGCGGGAACCCGACGTCGCCCGCGCGCGCGAGTGCCTCTTCGGCGCACGACGCGGCGGCGTACGGCGGCGCCTGATATCCAAGCCGGTCGAGGAGCGGCCCGAAGCGCGTGCGGTCCTCCGCCAGGTCGATCGCGTCGATGCTCGTCCCCAGGATTGGCACCCCCGCCGCACCGAGCCCGGCGGCGAGCTTCAGAGGCGTCTGGCCGCCGAACTGCACGACGACACCCTCCGGCTGCTCTACCTCGCAGACGCCGAGCACGTCTTCCAGCGTGAGCGGCTCAAAGTACAGCCGGTCGGAGGTGTCGTAGTCGGTCGACACCGTCTCGGGATTGCAGTTGACCATCACGGCGTCTCTGCCGAGCTCGCGGACCGTCTGGGCGGCGTGCACGCAGCAGTAGTCGAACTCGATTCCCTGGCCGATCCGGTTCGGCCCCGAGCCGAGGATCACGACGCTTGGGCGCTCGCCGCGCTCCACCTCCCCACTCGCGGGCGGTCGCTCCCAGCCCGAGTAGTAGTAGGGGGTCCGCGCCGCGAACTCGGCCGCGCACGTGTCGACGGCTTTGAACGTCCGCTGGCCGGCGAACGGCGCGTCGGGCGCTGCAACGAGCTCCGAGAGCTCGTTCAGGAACCATCGGTGAATGCTCGTGCGCGCGTGAATCTCCTCCACGCCCGCGCCGCGCCGGAGAGCCTCGAGCAGGCGATCGAATCGCTCGGCGCCGGGGCGCTCGAGTGACTCCAAGAGCGCCTCCCCGTCGTCGGGGAAAGCGGGTGTCGTGTCGAGTTCGCGGGATCGCAGCGCCTTGCCGAACGCCTGTTTGAACGTCCGGCCGATCGACATCGCCTCGCCGACCGACTTCATATGGGTGCTGAGCCCCGGCTCGGCGCCCGGGAACTTCTCAAACGCGAACCGCGGCCACTTCACGACGCAGTAGTCGATCGCCGGCTCGAAGCTCGCCGGAGTGGCCTTCGTAATGTCGTTGGGGATCTCCTGGAGCGTGTACCCGACCGCCAGCCGCGCTGCGATCTTCGCGATCGGGAAGCCGGTCGCCTTGCTTGCGAGCGCGCTCGAGCGAGACACGCGCGGATTCATCTCGATCACGACGACCTCGTCGGTATCGGGGTTGACGGCAAACTGGACGTTTGACCCCCCGGTCTCGACCCCGACCGCGCGAATCACTGCGATCGCCTGGTCGCGCAGCAGCTGGTACTGCTTGTCGGTCAGGGTCTGCTGAGGCGCGACGCAGACGCTGTCGCCGGTGTGAACCCCCATCGGATCGAGGTTCTCGATCGAGCAGACGATCACGACGTTGTCGGAGTGGTCGCGCATCACCTCGAGCTCGAACTCGCCCCACCCCAGGACCGACTCCTCGAGCAGCACCTGCCCGATTGGCGATGCCTGAAGGCCTCGGCCGACGAGTCGCTTAAGCTCGTCCTCCGATCGCACTACCCCGCCGCCCGTTCCACCGAGCGTGAACGCCGGCCGGACGATGAATGGCAACCCGATCTCGTCTAGGGCGGCCCGGGCTTCCCCGATGTTGTGGGCGATCTGCGAGCGCGGCACGCGCAGGCCCGCGGCGGTCATCGTCTCGCGGAACAGCTCACGGTCCTCGGCCCGCTCGATCGCCCCGTGATCCGCCCCGATCAGCTCGACCCCGTAGCGCTCGAGCACGCCGAGCTCGTGGAGCTCTTTGCTCAGATTCAGCGCGGTCTGGCCACCGAGTGTCGGCAGCAGCGCGTCCGGACGCTCGCGCTCGATCACCTGTGTAACCGGGCCGAGTTCGAGCGGCTCGATGTAGGTTGCGGTGGCGAGCTCAGGGTCGGTCATGATCGTGGCTGGGTTGGAGTTGACCAGCACGACCTCATAGCCCTCCTGCAGCAGCACCCTGCAAGCCTGCGTGCCCGAGTAATCGAACTCAGCGGCCTGCCCAATGACGATCGGTCCGGAGCCGATCAGAAGGATCTTTTGGATGTCGTCGCGGCGAGGCATCAGCGCTGGCCTTTCCCCTCACCCAACCGCGAGTTCGATGCACCGAATTTCGGTGTACCGTCGCCCGTAGGGCGACTTGATCGAGCTTTTCCACCGTGCGGGTGGTTAGCCTCGTTCGAATTGAGCTCGCCGACAAATCTGTCGAACAGATAGAGCGAGTCATGTGGTCCTGGACCCGCCTCTGGGTGGTACTGCACGGTCGCGCCGCGCACGTCGATCAGGCGGAGCCCTTCGACCGTCCTGTCGTAGAGATTGATGTGGCTGAGCTCGGCCACGCCGAAGTCGGTCTCCCACCGGACGGCTTCATCGCCGTCGATCGTCCGCGCCCCGTCGGGACCAAGCACGGCGAAGCCGTGGTTCTGGCTGGTGATCTCGATCTTCTGAGTCGTCAGGTCCTTGACCGGGTGGTTAGCGCCGTGGTGTCCGAACGGCAGCTTGTAGGTCTCGAGCCCGAGTGCGCGGCACAGCAGCTGATGACCGAGGCAGATCCCATACACCGGGCGCGTGCCGATCACCTGGCGCACCGTTTCCACGATGTAGTCGAGCGCGCCCGGGTCACCCGGGCCGTTGGCGAGAAAGACCGCGTCGGGGTCACTCGCCAGGAGCTGGTCAGCCGAGCAGCCGCACGGATGAAGCTCGACCGTAGCGCCTCGCGCGCGCAGGTTCTCGACGATCGAGCGTTTGACGCCGGTGTCGATCATCGCGATCCGGGGCCCCCCGTTGCCGCGAACGACAAACGACTCCGCCGGTGTCACCTCCTGCGCGAGGTCGCAGCCGACCATCAGCGGCTCGGCATCGATCAGCTCACGGGCCTGCGCCTCCGGGGTGGCGGTACCGAACAGGCCACCGCGCATTGCGCCGGCGTCACGGATGTGACGCACGAGCGCGCGCGTGTCGATGTCGGTAATCGCGGGGATACCGCAGTCAGCGAGCCACGACACCCATCCACGCTCGGCGCCCGGTGCGTCCTCGCGGTCGACCGCGGCGCGCATGATCGCCGCCCGTGCGTGCACACGGTCGGACTCCATCGCTTCACTCGAAGCCCCGTAGTTGCCGATCTGCGGGAACGTGAACACGATCAGCTGGCCCGCGTAGCTCGGGTCTGTCATCGCCTCCTGGTAGCCCGACATCGACGTGGTGAAGACGAGCTCGCCCACCGCATCCACCTCGGCGCCGCATGCCAGGCCGTCGAACCGTGTCCCGTCCTCTAGCAGGACGTAGGCGCTTGAGTCGGCCATGCTCAGGCTGGCGTCCCGGCCTCGGTCGCTGCGAGCATCGGGGCGCGGAATGCGACCGTGCCGGCGGCGATCGTCAGCGTAACCCGGCCGCGCAACGCCCGACCGTGAAAGCAGTTGTTCTGCGCGCGACTGGCGTATCCGCGCGCGCCGACCTCCCATTTCGCCTCGAGGTCGACCAGGCAGAGGTTGGCGGGCTCGCCGGGGCCGATCTGGGGGATTGGAAGGTCGAATATCGCCGCGCCCGCGGTCATGCGCTCGACCAGTGTCTGGAGCTCAAGCTCGCCCGTCAGGACAAGTTCGGTGAAGAGCGCGGAGAACGCCGTCTCAAGTCCCGTGGTCCCCATCGGGGCCTGCTCGAACGGGACTTCCTTCTCATGCGCGGCGTGGGGCGCGTGATCGGTCGCGACGCAGTCGATCAATCCGGACTTCAATCCGGCGACGAGCGCTCTGCGGTCCGCGTCGCCGCGCAGCGGCGGGTTCATCTTGAACCGGCTGTCGAGCGTGCGCACGAGCTCGTCGGTCAGCGTCAGGTGGTGTGGGCAAACCTCCGCCGACACTCGCGCGCCGCCGTCCTTGGCCGTCGCGAGCACCTCGACGGACTCCACCGCCGAGAGGTGCTGAAAGTGCACTCGCGCGTCCTCGTAGCGGGCGAGAGCGGCGTCGCGCGCAACCATGGTCGACTCGGACAGAGACGGGATTCCGGCCAGGCCGAGCCGTGCCGACACGGGTCCTTCGTGCATCACGCCGTCCCCGGACAGGGCCGGGTCCTCTTCATGGAGCGCGAGAACCCCGCCAGTCAGCCGCTGGTATTGGAGTGCCTTGCGAAGGATTCCGGCGGAAACGACCGGCTTGCCGTCGTCGGTGAATCCGAGCGCCCCCGCGTCCCGTAGCTCGGCCATCTCGGTCAACTCGTTCCCGTCGAGCCCCTGCGTGATCGCGGCGAGGAACCCGACCGGGACACGTGCCTGCGCCCGCGCGATGTCTGTCAGCGCCCGCAGCGTCGGCGCCTGGTCCACGACCGGGTCGGTATTGGGCATCGCGACGACGGCGCAGAAGCCGCCGGCGGCCGCCGCCGCGGTGCCGCTGGCGATGTCCTCCTTGTACTCCTGACCCGGCGTGCGAAGGTGCACATGCGGGTCCACGAACGCCGGAAACGCGTGAAGCCCCGTGGCATCGAGCAGCTCGCCTGCATCGGGCTCCGCCAGCGACCCGGGGGCGCCGAGTTCGGCGACACGGCCGTCACGAACCAGAATGTCGCGCGGCTCGTCGAGCCCGGCGCGCGGGTCGAGCACGTGGGCTCCGCGGATCAGCAGCTCGGCCGGCTCCGCGCCCCGCGTGAAAAGGCCGCTCGCTGCGCTCGCTCCCGGGCTCACAGCTCCGCTCCTCGGGTCCAGGAGACCGCTCCGCCGTTCGCCCATGTCAGCGTCAAGCCGCCACCGCCTCGAGCATTGGCCCGCCCGCGAGCAGCTCGTAGAGCACTGCCATCCGAACCGCGACGCCGGCCTTGACCTGTGCTCCGATCAGCGCCTGGGGCGAATCGATCGCGTCGGCCGAGAGCTCGACGCCTCTGTTGACCGGGCCGGGGTGCATCAGCAGCTGCCCGGCACGCAGGCGCGCCGCGCTTATCTGGTAGCGCTGCGCGTATTCGCGAAGCGAGGGAATAAAGGACTCCCGCATCCGCTCTTGCTGCATCCGCAGCACATACACCACGTCGGCCTCGTGAAGGTCGTCGAGTGTGAACGTCGCCGTGCAGCCGAGGGCTTCGATCCCGCGTGGGATGAGCGTCGGCGGGCCGCACACCGTCACGCTCGCGCCCATGCGAGTCAGCGCGAGGATGTTTGACCGCGCGACGCGCGAGTGCAGCACGTCCCCGACGATCCAGATGCTCACCCCCTGAAGCTTGCCGAGCTGACGCCGCAGCGTGAAGGCATCGAGGAGCGCTTGAGTCGGGTGCTCGTGTTTCCCGTCGCCGGCATTGATGACCGCCGCGTCCGTCCAGCCGGCGACGAGTTGCGCGGCACCCGCGTGCGGCGAGCGGATCACGATCGCGGCCGGGTCGTATGCCGACAGCGTTTGGACGGTGTCCTTCAGCGACTCGCCCTTGTCGACGCTCGAACCTGCCGAGCGGATGCTGACCACATCCGCGCTGAGGCGCTTGGCGGCAAGCTCGAAGCTCGAGCTTGTCCGCGTCGACGCCTCATAGAAAAGGTTCACGACCGTCCGCCCGCGCAGCGCGGGGACCTTCTTGATCTCGCGGCCCGCGATCTCCGCGAACGACTCAGCGCGGTCCAGCACCCGCTCGATCGCCGGCCGGTCGAGATCCTCGATCGAGATCAGGTGTCTCACGCGGCGACCCTCTCCGGCTCTCGGCTCGCCCCGATTGTGACCTCGTCGACGCCGTCGACCTCCTCGACCCGCACGTTGACCCGCTGATCGATGGACGTCGGCAGGTTCTTGCCCACGTAGTCGGGTCTGATCGGCAGCTCCCGGTGGCCGCGGTCGACAAGCGTCGCGAGCTGGATGCGCGCCGGGCGGCCGTAGTCGAAGATCGCGTCGATCGCGGCGCGGACGGTGCGACCGGTGTAGAGGACATCGTCGACGATCACAATCGTGCTCCCGTCGATCTGGAAGTCGAGGTGCGACGCGAGCACGACCGGAGCGCTCGGACGGATCGCGACGTCGTCGCGGTAGAAAGAGATGTCGAGGTCCCCGAGCGGCACCGAGGTGCGGAGCAGCTCGCTCGTCAGCGCGTGAAGGCGCTGGGCCAGCACGGCGCCGCGGCGGTGGATCCCGACGATCGCGATCGACCACTCCCCCGCTCCCGACGAATTCTTCTCGACGATCTCGTGAACGATCCGCACGAGCGTGCGGCGAATCTGGTCACGGTCGAGGACAACCGTCGTGGCTTGCAACTTCGTGAAGCTCCTTCCTGGCCTCTCAGGACCGGGTTAAAGGTGCTGGTTGGGGCAGCCTAGCAGTGGGCGCGGCGACTCGCTGGGGTGTGGACTCGATCCTATTGGGCGGTGGCTTCGAGCTCGGCGCGCTCATCCCAGCGGACCAGCGTGGGTTCGCCCCGCTCTGCAAGCGGCAGCTCGATCGTGTCGAAATCGCGTGGCAAGACCGTGCGCTTGAACACGGCGCGCGCCTCGTCCCGTAGCAGGGCGACCGTGTAACGGGTCGAGAAGTGGGTCAGTGCCAGCAGCCCGACCTCCGCCTCGCGCGCGATCTGCGCAGCCTCGGCCGCGGTCGAGTGGCCTGTTTCGGCGGCGCGCTCTTGCTCCTCTTCAGCGAAGGTCGCCTCGTGGATCAGGAGATCCGCGCCGTGCGCCGCGACGCGCACCGTCTCGCACGGCGTCGTGTCACCCGAGATGACGACCTTGCGACCGGGGCGCGAGGGTCCGAGAACCTGCTGGGGCGCGACGCCATTGACCGTCTCGCCCCGTTGCACGCGGCCGAAATCGGGTCCCGCTCGGAGTCCGAGCCGCGCCGCCGCGTCCGGGTCGAATTCGCCAGGACGCTCGTCCTCGAACAGCACGTACCCGAACGCCGGCCCGCGATGGGCTACAGGGAACGGGGCGATCTTGTAGCCGCCGCGCTCGATTACATCGCCGGTTTCGAGCTCGATGAGGTCGAGTTCGAACCGCACGCGCCCGGCCGTGCGCAGCATGACCGTCAGAAGCTCACGGACTCCACCCGGCCCATGAACCCGCAGTGGCTTCTCCCGGCCGCGCAGGTCGAACGTCTTCAGCAGTCCGGGTAGACCGAGCCAGTGGTCGGCGTGGAAGTGGGTCACGAAGATCTCGTCGAGATCGGCGAGCCCCACCGAGCTCACAAGCTGCCGTTGGGTGCCCTCGCCGCAATCGAACAGGATCCGCTCGCCGCCGCGCCTTACCATTAAGGCCGGCAGGCCGCGGCGCGCGGTTGGAACCGAGCCGGCGGTGCCGGCGAAGAAGACCGAGAGGTCCATGCGCCGGAGTCTGTCAGCCCCACTAACCTGTGCGCTCCTAGCGCCCGTAGCTCAGGGGATAGAGCGTCCGCCTCCGGAGCGGAAGGCCGCAAGTTCGAATCTTGCCGGGCGCGCTGCGGAGCGCCCTTGTCGAAGTGCTTCCATATCTCGACCTCGCCTTGCTTGAGCGAGATCAAGTCGGCGTCGGCCCCGGCGTCGCGAACGGCCTCGAGCGGTTCGGTCAATTCGACCTGCTCGACGCCTTCGGTGAACAGAAACGCGATCCGTTTGCCTTGAAGCTGGTTGGCCATTGGCTGGTCAGCTCCTTTCCTTTCGCTTGGTTACGCTGCGGCTACCCCTGCCGCGGCCGGTGAAACGACGCCGCGCTCTGCGTGTGCTGGTTCCGGGCCAGCCCGCCGGGGTTTGGCGGCCGCGCACTCCGGGAAGGCGAGAAGTGGGAATGTGATGACTGATAGCCCGACAGTGCGGCTTAAGCTGCGTAGTCAGCCAGAGAGCCTGACGCTCGTTCGCGGCGCGTTGACGGGGATCGGCGAGACGCTGTCGTTCGACCCCGAGCTGCTGGACGACATGAAGACGGCGATCAGCGAGGCGTGCAACAACGTCGTCCTCCACGCATACCCGGACGGGCCGGGAGAACTGTCGGTCGTCGTCCGGATCGGCCAGGACAGAGTCGAGGCCACCGTGCGCGACCGTGGCACGGGGATCCACGGCGCCGCTGGCGCAGACGATCGCATGGGGGTCGGGCTCGCGTTGATCAGCGCGCTCACCGATCGGGCCGAGTTCGTCAGCGAGCCGGACAAGGGCACGGAGGTCCAGATGACGTTCAAGGGCCAAATCGGACGGGTGCTCGATGGCGGCGCAGCACAATCTGCGGCCGACGCCCACGGGCCACCGCCCAAGCTCGATGGCGACGTTGTAGTCACGGTCTGGCCGCCAGCCCTGCTCGCGGGCGTGCTCGGGCGGCTCGCCCGAGGGCTGGCTGCGGTGGCCGGATTCTCGGTCGACCGCTTCTCGGACCTGTATCTGGTCGTCGACACCCTCGACTCGCACGCGCGCGCATCCGCTTCGAGTCCCCGCCTCGGCTTCGCGGCGTCGGCGACCGAGCGGCGCCTCGAGCTGGCCATCGGCCCGTTTCAGAGTGGGAGCCTGGCCCGCCTCAGGTCAAACGGTGATGGGCTGGTCGTGCTCGCGGACGAGCTGAGCGTTGAGCGGACGAACGAGTCGGAGATCCTTCGGGTGGTAGTGTGCGATCAGCGCTCGCGATGACGGGTCTTGCAGTGAGGGCGACCACCGGCCGAACAGATACCGACGAGACGGTTGCGTTCCTGCTCGACGCATACCGTAGCTGCCTGCGGCGGCCCGGTAAGTCGATCGAGCATCCATTGGCGGTCGGGCGTCTGCTGCGCGACAGCGGTCAGCCACAGCGCGTCGTCACGGCCGGGTTGCTCCACGATCTCCTCGAGGACACCACCGTGTCTGCCGAGGAACTGCGTGAGCGCTTCGGCCCCGACGTGACGCGCTTGGTCGAGGCGCTCACGGAGGACCCATCGATCGACGACCAACGCGAGCGCAAAGCGGCGCTGCGGCAGAAGGTGCTCGCGGCGGGGCCTGAGGCCGCGACGATCGCGGTAGCCGACAAGGCAATCAAGCTCGTGGACGCCGATGCTCGGCCGAGCGAGCGGCGCCTCGAGCATTACTGCGCGACACTTGAGGGTGTTGAGCGTCGCTACGGTCCCAGCCCCCTCAGCGGCTTGCTGCGCGCGCGCCTCGAGCGGCTGCATGTCGCGGGTAGCGCCGCTCAATAGCGTCCGCCCACACGGCTCGCAAGCGGCGGCTGCCGCATATTCGGCTGAGCCCGCCTACCAGCGGCGGTACCAACGCCGCCGCCCAACCCCAGACTCGACGCCGCCGACGACGAAGCCGAGCAGCCACAGGATGACGGCCACGATAAGCACAAACCACAGCACGTGGGCGGCAAACCCCAAGCCTCCGAAGATGGCGAGGATCAGCAGCAGGATTATGAGGGGGACCATGACAGCTCCTTGCAGGTTTCGGGTGACTCCTGCTACCCGCAGACTGGCGCTGGCGAAACAGTCAGACCCCGAGTAACTCTTCCGGCGAGTCGATCAGCGTCAGTCGCTGTTCGAGACCGGCGAGCTCCAGCAGCCGCTGCACCTGATTCGAGCCTCTAACGACCGCGAACCGCCGCCCGGCCTCCTCGGACCAGCGGTGGGCCTTGACGAGCAGGCCAAGGCCGGTCGAGTCGATGAACTCCAGCTCGTGGAGATCGAGAATCACGAGTTCTATGCCCGAGCTTTCGGCCTGCTCGAGCTCCTGCTCGACGGCCGGCGCCGAAGCCAGATCCAGCTCCCCGCTGACCTCGATCACGGTCGCGCTGTCCTCGCGGCGGACGTGTATCTGGAACGTGTTCTCCACTCTCGCAGCGCAGCGTATCGAGTTCGGCACTAGCGGTCGCTGCGCGCGATGCCTGTTAGGCGGATGGACGCTATCCCGTTCGCCAACCGGGTATGAATGTCGTGTGCAGGAGCAGCTCACGGTCGCCGTTACCGGCCCCACCGGGACGCTCGGGTTCGGGCTGATGCCGTTGCTGGAAGCCGAGCCGCGCGTGGCGCGGGTCATCGGGATCGCGCGCCGGCCATTCGATCCGCTCGAATACGGCTGGGGGAAGCTGAGCTACCGGCGGGGCGACGTCCGCGAGCAGCAAGTCCTGAGCGAGGCGTTTGCGGACGCGGACGTGGTGGTCCATCTGGCGTTCATGATCACTGGCAACGCGTCCCCCCAAGACATTCGTGAGATCAATGTTGGCGGGACGCTGAACGCGTTTAGCGCCGCGCGTACGGCGGACGCCGAGCGGTTCGTGTACGCGTCGTCGGTCGCCGCCTACGGCTTCCATCGCGACAACCCCGCGGGGATCACGGAGGACTGGCCGACCCGCCCCGGCGGCAGGTTGTTCTACGCGCGCGAGAAAGCTGAGGTCGAGCAGCTGCTTAAGCGCGAGGCACAGCAGAGCGACAGTCCCGCGATCTACATGCTGCGTCCGCCGATCGTGCTCGGGCCCCACGCCGCCGGTGCCAAAGACCTCTTGCCGCCCGCGCTGCGGAGCGCCGGGCTGCGCGCGCTCGGTCTGCTCGGCCGGCTGCGCGTGCCTGTGCCGGTGCCCGATCTACCGGTTCAGTTCATACATGAGCAGGACGTCGGGCAGGCGCTGCTCAAGTGCGTGCTCGCCGAGGGGCCGCCGGGCGCCTACAACATTGCCGCAGACGACGTGCTGAGCGGCGCCGACGTGGCCCGCGCGCTCGGGCTGACTCCGATTCCAATTCCGGCCCGCTTGGCGCAGGCGGGCGCGCGGGCGGCGGGCTCCGTTCCGAAGCGCGGCCTTCCGCCTTCGATCGACTGGGTCGAGGCGCTCAGCCACCCCGCGATCATGGACACGACGAAGGCGCTCGAGGAGCTCGGCTTCAGACCTTCCTACAGCGCGCTCGAGACGCTGCGGGACACGCTCGAGGTCTAGTCGCCTTCGGCCGTCCGATCGCCGCGCGGCTGAGGCGCGGGTTTCGTCCTGATCGGCGCGGGTAGGACACCAAGATGGAAGAACGCGAGCTTGTCGGCAAGGACATGATCGATCCGCACGGGGACACGATCGGTGAGATCGAGGGGCTATTCATCCACCGGGGCTCGGATCGGGCGAACTGGGCGCTTGTCAAGACGAGCCCGCTCGGCCGCACGCGCTCGTTGGTGCCACTGCACGATGCCCAGGATGACGAGGGGCAAGTGCGGGTGGTGTACGAGAAGGAGCACGTCAAGAAGGCGCCTGACGTAGATCCGGATGGACAAGAGATCGGAGATGAAGACGCCGAGCTGCTCCATCGCCACTATGGCCTCGAGCGCGTCACCGCGATCACGGTCCAAGAGGACGAGATCGACCTGCCGCGCACCACGCGCGAGGCAAAGCCGCCGGACCTGAGCGAGCTCCCGCCCGCATACGAGCGGCACCCGATTCCCTAGCTCCGCGTCAGCCGCCCTGCCGTCGCTAACGGTGTTTTGCCCGACCGGTCAGCGGGTAGACCGACACCATGATTGTTCTCGGCATCATTCTTCTGATCCTGGCCGTACTAATTCCAAAGCTCGCGGTCCTGTGGGGTGTCGGCGTGATCGTCCTGGTGGTCGGGGTAATCCTCGCGATCCTCGGCACGCTGGGCCACGCGGTCGGCGGACGGCGGCACTACTACTAAGCAGCCAGAGCCGCCGTAGGAGCTAGCCGGTCAAGAGCTCCAGGACTGCTTTCTCGACCCGATTTCGCACGCGGCTGTCTGAGACGTCGAGCTCACCGATCCGCTCGAGTGCGGGAGCGATCGTTGAACCGGACAGGTAGAGGTCGAACACGCGCGGATCGATATATGACCGGCGGGCGACGGCGGGCGTGTTGCCCAGTAACTCGGCGACGGCGGCGATGGCGCGCCGTACATACTGCCGGCGCGAGTTCTGCGACCGAGCGTGCTCGCCTTCGGCGGCCACTGTGACGGCCGCCATTACGGTTGCGTTCCAGGTCCGGAAGTCCTTGGCGCTGAACTCCTCGCCAAGCGCCTGCTTGAGAAATTCGTTGACCTCCTCGGCGCGCAGATCCTTCCAGCGACGACCGTCCCGGTAGGCCAGCAGCTGCGCGCCGCCCCCACGCCGCGACTTGAGCGCCGCTACGACCGCGGCCGAGGCCGGATCGTCGATCCCCTGCACACGGCGGGCGCCGCCCTTCCCCAGATAGTCGAACTCGATCGACTTGCCGCTGATCGTGACGTGCCGCTTGCCGATCGTCGTGAGACCGAGGCCGCCGTTTCTGTCGGCGTACTCCTCGCTGCCGATCCTGAACATGCCGAGGTCCAGCAGCCTGACCGCGCACGCGGTCACACGCGAACGATCGGCCTCGTTGCCCCGTAGCTCGGCCGCCACCCTGCGCCGAAGTCGCGGAAGCTGTGCTCCGAACTGGAGCATGCGCTCGAACTTCTGACGGTCACGATGCACGCGCCAGCGCTCGTGATAGAGGTATTGCTTGCGGCCGGCGGCGTCGACCCCGGTCGCCTGCAAGTGCCCCATTGGATCGGGGCAGATCCAGACGTCCGTCCAGGCCGGAGGGATCGCCAGCGAACGTATGCGCTCAAGCAGCTCCGCGTCTCTCACGCGCTCGCCGCGCCGGTGTTCGTAGGAGAAACCGCGCCCTCTGCGAATCCGCCGGATGCCCGGACCCGAACAATCCGAGCGTCGCAGACGTCCATGGCTTCGCCGTCCCCCCGTCACTGGTCAGCGCTTTCGGATCAGCGAGAGCGCCGCTTCTGTCCGACGGTCCCGATCAGTTGTGCCTCGCCCATCTCCTGCGTCGCCATGACGTGGCTACTACCCGATTGGGGGGAGGCTTACGCGGTCGTGGGAGCGGTTTTGGCGATTCCATGGTCGATTGCTACCGCACGATGGTTTGTCCCGCGGGCCGTGGGGTAGGAACACCGTGACCGATTCCGAGAAGGAGGACCACATGAGCCTGCTAGACAAGATCCTTGGACGCACGAAGAAGACCGTCGGCGCAGCGGTCGACGACCCGTCGCTGCGCCGCGAAGGTGCCCAGCAGGAGCGCAAGGGCGAGGCCAAGGAGGATCTCGCACGCGATCAGGAGCGCGCCGAGCGCCACGCGGAGGAGGTCGCCGACCTCGAGCGCAGAACGAGCTAGCCGCCTGCCTAGGCAGTACGCTACCCACACCTGTGGCGGCTGTCGATTCGCTGAGCGACTGGGTCGCGAGCTGCACCCCGTTGCTCGACGCCCTCGCCGAGGGCGTGATGATCCGCAGTCCGGAAAACGAGCTTCAGTTCGCAAACCGCGCTGCGCTCAAGCTGTTTGGCGTTCAGAGTGTCGAACAGCTGCGAAGCCGTACCGGCGCCGCGATGCTCGCCGGCTACCTGCTCGCAGACGAGCAGGGCCGTCCGGTCGAGGTTGACCGTCCACTCCCGCCCGCCGACGTGGTCGAGGACGACCCCGGACGCCCTCTGCTCGTGCAGGTCGTCGACCGCCCGAGCGGTGCGCGGCGCTGGTGGCGCTTCACCTCGACGCCGCTGCACGACGAGGACGGCGAGCTGATCGGCACGGTCACGATGATCGACGATCTGACCGCGCTCAAGACCGCTGAGGCGCGGACGCGAATGCTCGCCGAGTCCGGGCGCCTGCTCGTCTCATCGCTCGACTACGAACAGACTCTGCGCAACGTCGCCGCTGTCGCGGTCCCAGAGCTCGGAGACTGGTGCGCGGTCGATCTACTCGACGACGGAGCCGCGCCGCGGCGCGTGGCTGTCGCGCCGGCGGCCGGGAACGCCCCCGAGGCGGCCGAGATCCTGCGCGGATTCGGTGCGCCGGACGTAGATCCAGACCGCGGTCTTCGCCACGTCCTGCGCACGGGAAGCTCGGTCCTTTACAGGCGCGTGTCGAGCGACCAGCTCGCCCGCTGGGCGACGTCGGCCGAGCAGCTGCGCGTCCTCCAACAGCTGGACGTTCACTCCGTGCTGATCATCCCGATGCAGGTCCCCGGGCGGACGATCGGAGCGATGACGTTCTTGACCGGATCCTCGGGCCGCTCCCTGGGACCCGACGACCAGGAGCTTGCCGAGCAGCTCGGACGGCGAGCGGCGGTCGCGGTCGAGAATGCGCGGCTGCACTCACGGCTTGTCGACGTGGCTGAAACGCTTGAAAGAAGCCTGCTGCCCGGCGATCTGCCTGAGGTCCCGGGCTGGCAGGCCGCGTACCTGTACCGGCCGGCCTCGAGTGAGCTACGGATCGACATCGGCGGCGACTTCTTCGAACTGTTCTCGGCCGGCGGCCACTGGTACGCGATCGTCGGCGACGTCGAGGGGAAGGGAGTCACCGCCGCGACATTGACGGCGCTATTGCGCTACGGGAGCCGCTTCGCGGCCGCAGCGCGGCGCGAGCCCGCGTCGATCCTCAGCCACCTGGATGAGGTTCTGCGCGAGCATCCGCGGGATGCAACCTGCACCGCGCTGTTCGCCCGGCTCGAGTCCGACCGCATAGTGCTGTCGTCGGCCGGGCACCCGGCGGCGCTGCTTGCCACCGGCAGCGGCGAGGTCGTCGAGCTGCCGGCGCCCGGTCCCCTGCTCGGAGCGTTCGAGGACGCGCGCTGGCCGCAGGAGGAGCGGGCGGTAGCCCCGGACGACATCCTGATGCTGTACACGGATGGCGTAACCGCGGCGCTCGGCGGCGGGCGGGTTGGCCGCGACCGTTTGCGCGAACTACTCGCCGAGCAGCGTGGCCGAGCGCCCTCCGATCTCGTCGCAGCACTCGATGGAGTCCTGCACGAGCGGCACCGGAGCGCCCGCATCGACGACGTGGCGGCGCTGGTGCTGGCGCGCCGCTAGGCGCCGAGCTCTGAGCCGCCGCCCGGCCCCGCGAGCTCCCGCAGGCGCTCGAGCGCGTGGCGAAGAATGCGCGACACCTGCATCTGCGAGACGCCGATCTTCTCGGCGATCTGCGTCTGGGTCAGATCCTCGACGAACCGCAACTCGAGCACCTGCCGCTCATGGATCGGCAGCTGACGGGCGGCCGACGCGATCGTCAGCCCGTCCTCGATCAGCGCAAACCGCGCGTCGACCTCTCCGAACGCGGCCGCCAGCGGCGCGCTGGATCCATCCTCGTCGGTGTGCGGAGCGTCGAGCGACACTGCGTGATGCGCACCGGCCGTCTCGAGTGCTCCCAGCACTTCTTCGATCGAGTATTCGAGGTACTCGGCCAGCTCCGGGACCGTCGGTGGGTGGCCCTTGCGGGTCGACAGCTTCTGCTGCGCATCCTCGACCTTGAGCGCCCGCTCCTGCGCCCCGCGCGGAACGTGCACGGACCATCCGAGATCGCGGAAGTAGCGCTTGAGCTCGCCGAGGATCGTCGGCACCGCAAACGAGGAGACGGCCGTTCCGCGGTCGGGCTCGAACCGGTCGACGGCCTTCACGAGCCCGAGGCTCGCAACCTGAAGCAGATCGTCGTAGGGCTCGTGCGCACCGCGATAGCGGTGTGCGAGCTTGCGCGCCAGCGGCAGAAAGCGCTCGACCAACTCGTCGCGTGCGCGGCGGTCGCCCAGTTTGTGCCAGCGGCCGAACAGCTCGCGGGACTCGACACTCTCGAGCCCACCGGGCCGGTCGGCGCTCGTTCGGGCACGCTGGCCTGTAGCCCCCCTCGTGCTTGCCCGCGCCCCAACGGACCGACGGGTGCGCTGCATGGTCGTATGCATAGCAGCTTCTCTGCGCACGGTCGAGGGGCAGTGTCAGAATTCCGACACTGCCCTCAGGCCATAATCACAACCGGCGTCCCGAGCGGCACGTTGTAGATCAGCCAACTCGCTTCGGACTGCGTGACCCGCAGGCAGCCGTGGCTGTCCGGCTGTCCGATCGACTGAGTCTCGGGCGTGGCATGGATCGCGATCCGGTTGCCACCCGTCCAGCCGGGGATCGCGTGCGGTGCTGTCGCCGATAGCGCGAGGATGCAGCAGCCGTAGGGTCCCTGTGGCGTCCCGGTGGTGAGCCGGTCCGTGACCGCGAAATGTCCGGTCGGCGTCGGCGCGTAGGCGGCGCCGATTGCAACCTGGTAGCGCTTCACGACGCGACCGTCGTACAGCACTGTCAGTCGGCGCGCTGAGAGTGATACGCGCAGGGCATAGGGCACGCGGTCGAGTCCAACTGCGACACGGGGAATCCACCCGAGGTGGCCGTTGCCGGCGAACGGGCTCAGAACCCCCAGCCAGCGCGGAAGTACCTTCACGATCGCCATGACATCGGGGGAGCGGAACTGGTCCTGGGGGCCGACGCGCGCGAGCGTGCGACCTGCGGGGGCGGCGCGGATAGTGGTCGGCTCCAGAACCTGGCCGACCAGCGCGCCCGTCCCGGGCGGGATCGGCAGCGGCTGGGAGGGCACGCGAACCGGCGTTAGCCGATGCGTCAAGTGCGGCGCCGCGGTGCTTCCGCACCCGGCAGCCAGCACAGCGAGCGCGAGCGCCGTCCACCACTTCGCCTCCATGCCCGCGATCGTAGAGCTAGCCCGGTGGCGGCGCCGCGGTCAGCCCGTGGACCACGGTGAGGACCGCTGCACTCGCCGCAGGCAGGGTGAGGAGAAAACGCCCGCCGGCGGCAAGCGCCAGGTGCGGTGGCGTGAGCTTCACGCCAGTTGTAGACGCCGCCCCGGGAGCGATCAGCCGCGTAAGCGTTGCGATCCCGTCAGGCGCCGGCACCGCCACAGCAACCGTTTGCGCCCCGCGAACGCCGGCGTTGATCAGAACAACCCGGATCGTGCCGTCCGGCGCCCGCACGGCCCAGGCTCGGACCGGGCCGCGCGCGCCAGTGGTCTCAAGCAGCCGCGAACCCGGCGGCGCGGCCTGCGCGAACAGTTCCAGGCCGTAGTACTCGGGCTTGATCGACGCCCGCCAGCGCCCCGCGAGGAGACGGAACGTGAACAGCTCGTAGCCGGCACCGGGGAAGGTGTGGACGTTCACGCCGTCCACCCCGGCACGCGCGAGGTCGAGCAGCGTGCCTAACGCCCACAGCGCCGACGCGAAGCTGTCGCTGACCGCCGACTTGCCCGCGCACGAGGCCGAGTTGATCTCGTCGATGCGGAACGGAAGCCCGTGCGCGTGAGCCTCCGCCGCGTACCCCGCGACCTGCTGGGCCAGCCCGCCGGAGGCGTAGTCGCTCAGCAGGTGCGGGATCGACGCGTACAGCGGCGAGCTCGGCGGGTAGTTGCAGCCACGTAGCGGATAGCGGTGGAACGTCACGACGGCCAGACCAGGTTCGCCTGCCACGAATCGTCCCAGCCCACCCATCCACTGAAGCCAGGCGAACGTGGGCCCCGCCACCGGCGCGGGGGCGAGCGCGCCGCGGAAGCGGGCGAACTCGGCGGCGAACGCGGCGAGGTCGTACCAGGCCGGACGGGCAAGGATCGGGCTCGGCTGGCCGGCCCTGTAGCTCGCCTTGCGCCCATAGAGGTCCGCCTCGTTGCCGATCTCCAGCGCCTCGATGTGCTGCGTGCCGATCCCGATCTCGAACTCGCGCGCCTCCGCCACGGCGATCGCGGGATCGTCCGCGGCCAGGTTCACGCCCAGGATGAGCTTCCCGTGAAGGGCCTGCGCAAGAGCTCGAGCGGCGCTCAGCCACGCCGGGGTCAGCGCGTAGTTGACCCCGGCGGGCTGCGCGACGCCGGGAAGCGGCCACCATGTCTGATCGGTCGAGTTGCCGCCGATCCTGACCACCGGCTGCTGGCCGGGGGCGAGCCGCTGCACCAGCTGCACGAACAGCGGATCGACTCCGGGACCTGCTCCGACGTACTCGGGCAGCGCCGAGACCTCGATCGAGAGCCCCACGAATCCAGGCTGGATCGGCCTGCTGGCGGGCCTCGAGCTGACCGAAATCACTGGCGGTCCACCCGATCCACACCCGGTCAGCAGTCCGGCTCCGATCGTCCCCACAACCGCCCCGATCAGCCACCGCCGCTGCCGCACGCGCCGCAAGGTACCGTGCTCGCGGCGCCCGCGGCCCGCCGCGTCAGGCGACGTGAGCGCGCATCACGGCGCGAAGGCCCCTCCATCTGCCGCCAGCATGCGCCGGCAGCTCGAAGCGCGTCCCGAGCTCCACCCGCTCGAAACCGGCCGCGAGCAGCATCCGCTCGATGCTGGCCTCGCTGAGGAGCCACCACCGGAATCCGTCGATGCCGTCGAACTCGGCCAGTGGGCGCCGCCTCCCGAAGCGGAACGTCGCGACCGGATCAACCACGATTGCGCTCCCCGAACAGACGCGGCGTAACCGCTGGACGGCGGTGATGGGGTCCTTCAGATGGAGCAGCAGATCGCCGCAGAAGATCAGGTCGAACGTGCCCAGATCGCAGTCCAGCTCGTACACCGAGCGCTCGATCCTTGTGACGGCGGAGCCGAGCGCTACCTGGGCCAGTCGGAAACGCTCGCCGGTCGTCTCGCCCAGCTCCAGGTCCGCCTGGCCGTGCCAGCGGGGTGGAACATCGAGCTCGTCGATACCGGGAACGTCGGCCGCGACGACTTCGGCCGCGCCCCGGCGCTCCATTTCAAAAGCCCAGAACCCGTCCATCGTGCCCACATCGAGACAACGCATGCCCGATAGGTCTCGGGGGAGCATGCAGCGGTCGCGTACCGGACGGTGGTCGAAGACCCCTTGGGTCACCAGCCCATCCCCCAGTTCCAGCGTGTGGTACCAGCGGTAGCGTGCGACCTCGCGTTTGAGCTCCTGGGAATCCACGGTGATGGACAGTGCGGTCAGGCTACCGCGCCCGGAAAGCCGGGAAAGTGGCCCGCGACCGGCAGTCCGGAGAACCCGTTGCCGGGCTTCTGGAAGAACGCCGCCGTCGGATCGATCGCGACGAGCTCGACATCGATTCCGTTTCGCTCAAAGAACTCATCGGTCGCGGCCCTGGCCCCCCGATAGATGCCGTAGTCGTTCAGAACGACGAAGCCCCCGGGGGGCATGCTCGGGAAGAACTTCTCGAGCGTCATCCGGACTGGTTCGTAGAAGTCGCAATCGATGTGCAGCAGAGCTGTTGCGGGGGCGAGCACGCTCGGAAACGTCTGCTCGAATTGGCCCACCACGATCTCGTAGCGGTCCGTCGGAACGCCGGCTTGGCGAAGCAGCCGGCGAGTGGACTCCTCGCTGCCGACGTACTTGCCCTCGAGTGTGTGCGAGAACTCCCCATCCTTGTCGGTCGCCAAGGGCATGCCGGCAAACGAATCGAACAGCCGCAGCGTCCGCGCGCCGTCGCCCAGCTGCATCATCGACCAGCCCAGAATCGCCGCGCTGCCGCCCCGGTAGACGCCGCACTCGACGATGTCGCCGCCGATATCGAGCCGCCGCAGGCGCTCGACGAGCTCGTGCAGGAGGTAGAGATTCAGCGGTGTCACGAGCGACTCCGCGATGGCGTTGGGCCAGAGCTGATCGCTGGTGGGGGGTCGCCGAGCGATGCGATTCGCGAGTGTCCGCACCACAGGAAGTCTCTCACTGGCAAGCTAGTCTGCGTCGCGTGCCCCGGGCCAGTGTGATCGTGCCGGCCCGAGATACACTTCAGACGTTGCCGTCGCTGCTGGCGGGGCTGGAGCGGCAGGTCCTGGACGGGGGATTCGAAGTGATCGTCGTCGACAACGGCTCGCGCGACGCGACCGCTGCCGAGGCCGGCCGGTCTGCGGTAGTCACGCGCGTGGTGGTCCGCGAACGCGGCGAGGGACCCGGAGCAGCGCGCAATGCGGGGGCTGCGGCAGCCACCGGTGAGGTGCTCGCGTTCATCGACGCCGACTGCGTGCCGGCACCAGGCTGGCTCGAGGAGGGGCTGTCATGCCTTCGGAGGTTCCACATCGTCCAGGGCCGGGTCGTGCCAGATCCCGGCGCGGACGTCGGGCCCTTCGATCGCTCACTGTCGATAGGCGGGCTGCATGGCCTGTTCGAGAGCGCAAATCTGTTTGTCCGGCGCGACGTGTTCGAGCGCGCCGGCGGCTTTCCACACGGATTGGAGCGCTCGGGCGCGCCCTTTGGGGAAGATGCGATCTTCGGCTGGCGAGCCGTCCGATCCGGTGCGACGGTGGGGTTCTGTCCGACCTCGGTCGTCCGTCACGCCGTCTTTCGGCGAGGGCCGGGCGAGTTCGTGGCTGAACGCCGGCGCCTAGAGCTGTTTCCCGCGCTGGCGCGAGAGGCGCCGGAGCTGCGCGATGCGATGTTCTTCCGGCGGGTGTTCCTGACTCGCCGCTCGGCCGCCCTCGACCTCGCGGTACTGGGCGTCGGCGTGAGCCTCGCCACGCGCCGGCTGCTCCCGCTTGTGGCCGCCGCGCCGTACGCCTCCCTAGTCTCGCGGCAGGCGTCCCGGTGGGGCTCGCGTCGAGCCCCGGTCGTCGCCGCAGCCGAGTTGAGCGCCGACGTGGTCGGGATGCTCGCGCTCGTGCGAGGCAGCCTTAGGGCGCGCACGGTCGTCCTCTAGCGCGCCAGCGCCGTGTGCGCACGGTGGGAAAAGCCGCTGGTATCGTCGCGCGCCGGATGCCGCTGGGCGAGTTCGTGTCTGGGGTGCTGTTCTACTTGGTCACGCTCGTGGCCTCGCTCGTGGCCGCATGGCTTGTGGTCGCGCGCCGCTTCTCCTACATGCGGCCTCTGCCTCGCCTGCTGGCCTGGATGGTGGTGGGCACGGGCGCGCTCATGTACGCCGAGGTGATTCCGGCCGCGCTCGGAATCCTCAGCCGCTGGACCGCGGCAGCGACCGCGCTCGGGTGGCTTGCGCTCGCGATCTGGGTTCGGCGCCGAGCTGAGGGTCCCGTCGACTCGCCGCCGCCAGTCCCTGCAAGCAGCCGACTCTCGGTGCTGGTCGCGGCCGTCACGGTTGGCGCGGTGCTCGTGTACGAGCTGGCGCGGTTGCGTCTGCTGGCCAGCCACTCGTTGACCGAGATCGACATGCTGAGCTTTCACCTCCCGGGCATCGCTCGATTCATCCAGACGGGATCGCTTTGGAGAGTCGATCAATTCTTGCCCGGGTTCGCGACGGCCCAGTACCCGAACAACGGCGACTTTCTGCTGCTAGGGGCGATCATTCCCTGGCGCGACCTGGCGTTCGTGCGGTTCGTGCCGATTCCGTTCTTCGCACTGAGCGGCGTCGCAACCTATGCCCTGGGGGTCGAGCTCGGCGCTGCCCGTGCCGCCGCGGCGACGATGGCGGCGGCCGCGACCTCGCTGCTGGCCTACGCGCCGCTCGCGCTTGAGGGCTTACCGGATCCGGTCTCGCTGGCCTTGTTCGTGGCCGCCCTGACGTTCCTGGCGCGTGCGCGGCGTATTGGCGGCGCCGAGCTCCCGCTCGCCGGGCTGGCGTTCGGCCTCGCCCTCGGAACCAAGTGGTATGCGGCGACGGGGACCGCGGTCGTGCTCGCCGCGTGGGTCGTGCTTCGCCTCGCCGCCGGACAACGGCGCGAGCTGCTCAAGCACATGGGCATGATCCTCGCGATGGTCAGCGTCGGCGGGGGCCTTTGGCTCCTGCGCAACTGGATCGAGTCCGGGAACCCGATCTATCCCAAGCAGGTCTCACCGCTCGGGCTGCACCTATTCGCCGGGTCGAAGGGCGACGTGATCGACAAGTACGGCTACACGATCGCCAACTACCTGACCGACTCGCACGCGCTGAGCAAGTACATCTGGCCGGGGTTCCGGGAGCTCGTCGGGCCGTTCGGCATCGTCGTCGTCATGGGGCTGGTCGTCAGCATCGTGGGGTTTGTCCGCGAGCGCGTGCGCGGCCGCCAAGGATCGAATAGCTGCTCGCGTACCGTCGTGATCGGGGCGGTTCTGATCGTGCTCGGCAACTGCGTGATCTACGCGATCACGCCTGGCTCGGCGTATGGGCCGAAGGGCCGGCCCATCGAGGCGTTTACCAACATCCGCTGGCTGATGCCGGGGATCCTCGTCGCTGCCGCCGTAGCCGCCCGAGCGGTTCGCGATCTCGGGCGCGCGGGCATAGTGCTCGAGCTGGGGGCGCTGTACGGAGCGCTCTATGCGCTGGGCCTGACGCCCGACCCGCTGCCGTCTGCCGGGAGGGTGGTCGCAGTTGCGATCTTCATCGCCTTGGCGGCGTTCGCCTCCTGGCAGCTGCGGTCTGCGTTTCGCGCCTTTCCTCGTGCCGTAATGGCCCGGCCGTGGGCGGCAGGAACGCTCGCTACGCTCGCGCTGGCGTTGGTGGTCGTGGTGGGTCGAGTCGACCAGGTGCACTTCGACACGCGGACCTACGCGCCGTATGACCCCGCGTTCGCGTGGATCGACAGATACGCGCGCGCGGGGGATCGAATCGGAATCGCGGGCGCCTGGGACACGGGCGGCTTGGCGCCGACCCTTCCTGCGTTCGGGCCCAGGCTCGGCAACTACGTTGCGTATGTCGGCGATCCCGCCCGCGCCAGCCTGCACCTACCCGCCAGCGAGTCCACGTTCGCCGCGGATCTCCGGCGTGGCCGCTACGACGTGCTCGTGATAGGCGCACAGCTAACCGGTCACACCGACGTCTGGGCCAGGCGACTTGGCTATGTCCCGATCACCGGAGACTGGCACCTGTTGCTGTTCGCCACTCCGGACCTCGTGCGCAGGCTCCTGCGGGCGAGTCACGCGGTTTAACCTCGCCCCCGGAGCGGCAACGCACGGGCCAGGATCATCCCCTCATTCCGGAAGACGACTGTCCCGAGTCGGGCGAGGTCAGGTGGGACCGGGCCGTGTGCCAGGTCGAGCAGCAGGTAGCTGACGCGGTAGCGGTGCTCGAGCGCCGCTAGCGCGACGCGGCTGCCCTGCGCGAACAGGGCGTCGTTGAGGAACAGGCGCAGTCCGAAGGGGGTCTCGGAAGGGTTGGCGATGCTCGCCGCTGGCACCGTGTCGTACCAGCCCTCCAGGAAGATGCGGCGCTCGCCGAAGGCGGAGTAGTAGTAGTAGTCGGCGAAGAGTCGGTGGCTGTCCGAGTACTGGTTGTTGACCGCGATGACGGCGCTGGCGGGAACGTGCTCGCGCACCCACGTCAGACCCTCCAGCAACGAGGGTGTCAGTCCTCGGCCTGCGGGAGTGTCGTGCACGTAGAGCGACCGGCCGTGCAACAGCGGCGGGACCAGCACGTTCCCGACGTGCAGCGGCGTGTCAAGCGCCCCGTTGAGCACGACGACAAGGAGCGCCGCCGCCACGAGCTCCGGGCGGCGACGCGGCCGGCGCCAGCCCAAAGCGAGCAGCCCGAGCACGACCAGCGCTGGCAATCCCAGCCAGATCACGAGTAACCGGCCTTCCGGCGGATTGCGCCAGATCTCATACGGCAGGACCGCCGCGGCCAGCAGCACCAGCAGAATCAACCCTGCGAACGCGGCGAGGGTGCGCCACACCTCCCGAGCCGCGCCGAGCGCCGCCGCGAGCCCCAGGCCCGAGAGGACACACGCTCCGCAGATCCCGTAGTACGTGAAGAAGTTCTGGCTGCCCCCCTTGTGTGTGAATGCCAGAAACGGGACGAGCGACGCCGTCAACGTCCCGAGCAGCAGGAGCCCCTGAGGGTCTGCACGCCACGAGGAACGCCGCAGCGCAAATGGCAGGCCTGCGAGCGTCGCGCTGCAGAAGCCGATGAGACCGACGACGGTCGCCGTGGCCCAGAACAGAGGAGAGGGCAGCCCCATCAGACGGAGGTGGACGATCCCTGTGAAGTTCATCGAACGGATCGACCCGGGCGGATCGAGCTTGAGCCCGCCCGTACCGCCGCGATAGAGCGCGGCGTAGCTGACGCCGAAGGTCGCTCCGGCGAGGAGCAGCGCCCGGGCCGTTCGCGCACGCGCTCTCCCGAGCGCGAACAGGATCGCGAGACCGCCGAGCAGGTCGGGCAGGATCGTGGCCTTGGCGCCCGAACAGGCGCCGAGCAGGAGCGCGAGCAACGCCCAGCGACGCGCCGTGAAGGTGACAGCCGTCAGGCAGTCGCACAGGACACACAGCGCTCCGAGGAACATGACCAGCCCGAACGCGTAGCTCGGGCTGTCGTAAAGCGAGAAGAAGACGGTGTTGTAGAACACCAGCGAGTCCCGCGGCGCGAGCCCCAGCTGGCCGACGAGCAGAAACAGCGCGGGTGCCAGGAGCGCCGCGAAGCGGCGGCCTGAGACTTGGAGCCCGAGGGAGTACAGAAGCCCTACCACCGCCGCGATTAACGGCAGCAGGTAAAGCCGGAACAGGATCGTCGCAAGCGAAATATGCGTCGTCTGAGCGCTGGCGGCGAGCTTCATGTAGATGAACAGCTCGTATGGCAGCGGCGTGCCCGACACCTTCGGATCGGTGATCGGCCAGTGATGGAGAGCCTCGGCCGCGACGCCGAGGTGAAACACCAGGTCGGGGAAGTAGACGACGCTGTGGTGGAGCGACGGGAGCGGGTCATACGGGAAGTAGGCGACGCTCACCCCCACCAGTCCGACCAAGCACACGACAGCCAATCCCCACTGGGACGCGATCGCCTCAGGGACGCTCGGTTTCGGCAGCGACTTCCGAACTGATGGGGCGCATGCGAGGAGGACGATGGGCGGATAGACCCAGAGCAGCCAGCGCGCGCCGAGCGCCGCCGTCACGCTGAATGCCGCGATCTGGAGGGCAAGCCCGACCGCGTAGGAGAGGCTCACCAGGCGAACGTTCCCGCCCATGCGCGCCGACGGCGCGCCGGCCACCGCGAGATAGAGCGCCATCCCCGGCAGTAGCGCGAAAGCGACTTCCGCGACGAGATAAAGGAGTACGTCGCCGAGGGGAGCGCCGAAGGCAGTTGGCAGCGCCACCAGCGCGAGCAACACGAGTCCCGCAGGAGCGAGGCCCCGGGCGCGCGCATTTCCAATCGTCAGCGGGCGCTCAGCCTGCAGCAGGCCCGTCACAGGTGGTGCACGAGCATCGCGAGCGCGTCAGTATGCCTGACGATCGACGATGTCCATCGCGTTCGTAGACCATCCGGGGGTTCGGCCGCCGCGCGCCTCGCTGCGCTCCGGTGTGATCGCGACCGTTCTGGGCCTCTACTGTCTGTGGACCTGCCTGCCGGCCTTTCTGGGGCTCGGGTCGCACGGCGTCTTCAACGGGACGATCGGAACCGATACCCCGGATCTCATGCAGTACCTGGGGTTCGTGCGCGACTCGGGCCAGCACGCGCTGATTTCGAACCTGTTCGATGTGGCGCCGGACCGTCATTTGTTCTTCGATCCGGTCTTTGGCCTGTCCGGTCTGCTGTGGCGGCTCGGCGCCAGCATCCAGCTGGCGTCGCTGGTGTGGGTTCCGGTCGCGGCCGCCACGCTGCTTTGGGCCTTCGCGCGCTACGCAAAGCGGCTGCTCGAATCGACCGGCGCCGTTGCTGCCGCGCTGGTGCTCGCCCTCTTCTACCTGGCTCCGGCGGCGGCGCTATCGGGCTGGCTGGACTGGAGTCCGACCATGCAGTTCGGCACCCAGGTGGTGGGCGGCGAGATGTTCGCGGGCGCCTATGCGTGGTCGGGGGGCCCGGCGATCGCGATCGCGCTCATGCCTGCGGTGCTGCTGGCCGTCGAGCCGCTGCTCGATCCGGCGCGCCGCGCGAACGGTCGCTCGGCCCGCTGGTACGCCGGCTGGGCTGGCGCCGGGGGCCTGCTGACCACCTGGCTTCATCCGTGGCAAGGCTTGACGCTGCTGGCGATCTTCGCCGGGCTCGCCGTGTGGGGCCGGCTCGAGCGCCGCTACCTCGGGCTTGTGATCCCGGCCGTACTCACGGCGATCCCGCTGGTGTACTTCGCGATTCTGTCGCGCACGCATTCGTCGTGGATGACCGTGTCGCGACCGAATGACTATGCGCATTTCGGCTGGTGGCTGCCGGTCGCGCTGCTTCCGGCGGCGGTGGCGCTACTCGGGTTCCGCGGACGCCGGCTGGATCTTCAGGAGCGGATGCTGCGACTCTGGCCGGCCGCGGCCGTGGTCGTCTATCTAGCGCTCGACCGGACCTGGTTCTACCACGCGTTCGCCGGGCTCAGCCTGCCGCTAGCGATACTCGCGGTCGGCGGTGTCAGCCGCCTGCGAATCCCCTGGGCGGTGGCAGCGGCGTGCCTCACCGCCGTGGTCGTGCCAGGGGTCGTATCGACTGTGCAGAGCCTTGTCAAGACGAACTCGCAGCACTTCTTTGCGCCCGGGGAGGCACGCGCGCTCACCTTTCTGGACCAATCTCGGCGACCCGGCCCGGTGCTCGCACCGGCGATGCCGCTCGGTCAGGCCGTGCCAGGGTTCACCGGCCGGCACACCTATGTCGGCCACTACTACTGGACGCCGGACTACCAGTCGCGGGCGGCGTTGACCGACGCCCTCTTCGCCGGGCGGCTGCCCTCCGTACAGGCTGGCGTGCTCGTGAGGGCAAGCCGCGCTGCGTTCCTACTGGCCGACTGCCGGCACGACGGAGTCGATCTCGCGCGCCGGTTGAACTCGATCGTGCAGCGGACGTTGCGATTTGGCTGCGCGACCGTCTACGAGCTGGCGCCCTCGGGCCTCCAGGCCCAGACGGTTCCGCCATCCGGGGTTCGCCTCAGGTCGGAGATCGCCAGCCCGGCGCGCTGAAGGGCTTCCGTCACGGTGCCCTCCGGATCTGACCCGCAGAAGTACGCGGGGTGGTATTCGAGCACGACGGCGTTCGCGCCGATGTCGCCGAATCGCTCGTCGGCGAGGATCTCCCACTCGGCGCCTTCGATATCCATCTTGACCAGATCCGCATCGGCCAAGAACGGAAACACGTCGCGGCACGGGACGCTCCGCGCCCGCTGCTCGACAAGCCCGGTGCCTTCCAGAAACGGGAACACGTGGCTGATCCCACGATGCAGGGAACTGAGCGCGTCCCCGGCCTGCGGGCCCATCCGCGATAGGTGAAAGCTCGACACGAACTCGACAGTTCCGTCGCTGGCAGCCGCGCAAGCTTCGATCACCCGCCAGCTGTCTTCCAAGCCGTTGAGGGCGATGCAGTCCCTGAGCACGGAGACGTTGTCGGGGTCGGGCTCGAACGAGGTGACGACCGCATTTTCGAACAAGCCCCAAACGTACAGGCCGAAGAATCCGGCGTGGCCGCCCAGGTCCAAGATGCGAGGCGCCCGCTCGAGCGCGCGCAATGCGCGGCGGACCTGGATCGGGGGCTCGTATACGCGGAACCGGAAGACTTCCTCCAGCACCCACGTGTCCAGCAACGGATGACGGACCTCGGCCAGCAACCCCGACCCGCGCAGACGGTAGCGCTCGACGGTGCGGGTATCACGCAGCTCGTTGACGATGAACTTGGACCGTTCCTCGACGCACCTGGCCGCGCCCAAAGTTATACGGAGCCGTCGCGGATGCAGACGCTTGGCCACGACGCGCATGCGCCGCGAGTGTACGCCCGGGTTGTCGGGACGCCGCTCGCTCTGGACCGTGGCTTCAGTGCCCGGCGGCGGCTCCGCCACCGCCGATGCCGGGCCGAGGCTCGTCGGCGGTGTCGCGGGCGACCACCGTCGACGCAGCCGCAGGAACGGCGCCTCGATGATCGCGTAGCTGACCAGCGCGACGACGCAGGCTAGCGGCACGACGCGGATCACAAGCCCCGCGTAGCCGTAGGCGGGCACCGAGGAGCCCGCGATCAACCGGATCACCGGGATGTGCCACAGGTACAGGCTGTACGAGGCGATGCCGAGCACGGCCAGCGGCCGCCACTCCAACGCGCGCACCAGACTGCCTTGACGCAGCGGCAGGACGCACGCTCCAACGACCAGGAAGCTCGCCGCAGCCGCGACCAGCGTGAGGTTGTAGCGCCAGAACACCACCAGCCAAAGCAGTGCCGACGCAAACAGCCATGCGTCGGCGCGGGCGATCACTCCGCGTAGACGTCTAGGCGTGCGCTCCTCCCAGCTCACTCTGATCAGCGCCACGAGCATTCCGGGCACGAAGAAGTAGAAGTTGGCTGGGAGCGAATAGCGCCACACCGGGTTGGGTTGCCACGCGGTCACCAGCTCCCACACCAAGTAGCTTGCTGCTCCCAGCGACACGAGCGCGAGCGCCGCCCTGCGCGGCGAGCCGCGGGCGAACCGACGGAGCGCGAGCGCGAGCAGCGGCAGCAGCACGTAAAAGTGCAGCTCCACGATCAGCGACCACACGACCCCGTCTACTGTGGACACCGTGCGGGAGGAGAACGTTTCCGTCCAGGTCATGAACCGCGCCCATTGCATCGAGGAGCCGCCGTGCTCCTGGACGAGCAGAAGGATCACGATGACCGCGTAGTAGAGCGGCAGGATGCGCAGAGCTCGGTTCAGCGCGTAACGGCGCAAGTTGATCCGTTCGCCACCCCCGTAATCGCGTCTCACGAACGGCCAGAACAGCAGGTATCCAGATAGCGCGAAGAACACGAACACGCCGAAGCCGCCGCCGAACAGAATCCGTCGGGGAAGCGTGCTGGTGACGATCGGGCCGTATCCGTGCGCCGTGCCGTACACGTGGCCGAACATCACCCCGAGCGCCGCGAGGGCGCGCAGCGACTCGACTCGAGCCGAACGCAGCTCCCCCGCCTGTGAGATGCGGCCTCGCGACGCTTTCATCCTCGTGCGCGCGCGAGCATGGCTCGAGCTCACGCTGTCGGTGTTCGCTGGAGAGATGCCGTCACGAACAGCGCATTTTGGCGGTCAAATGCCCTGGCCGCCGGGTACACGACGAGCCGCAGAGCTTCGAACGCGGCTCGGAGCATGAGCGCCCGCGGCCCCCGTCCGAGCGCGTCTCGCGAGAGCGAGGTCGTGCGGTAGAACGAAAACGGCACCGCGGTCGTGTGCAGCGCCGTGACCGTGAACCCGGACCGCTCGAGCAGGCGGCCGGCGGTCTCCGGAGCGAAGTCGTAGAGATGAACGGGCAGCTCCGGGTACTCCCAGACTCCGAACGGCTTGGCGAGCAGCCTGTACGTGGCGCGGGGGTACCAGCCGGCGATGTTTGGGAAGCTCGCTGCCACGGTCCCACTCGGGGCGAGCAGCCGCGCCGCCGCGCGAAGCTCGACCCGCGGGTCTCGTACGTGCTCGAGCACATCCCAGAACGTGATCACGTCGAACCGCTCCGGGGAGCCATCGGGGAAGCAGTCGGTCAGCGTCCCGGTGCGGACGTCGAGCCCTCGGGCGCGTGCGTGTTCCGCCGTCGTCCCCCCCAGCTCGACGCCGGTCGCCTCCATCCCCTCCGCCTGGGCGAGCTCCAGCCACGCGCCGGACGAACTGCCGACGTCGAGCAGCCTCGCGCCTGGCCGCAACGCCCCGGAGGAGCGCAACAGCTCGAGCTTTTCCCGCGCGCGCTGGACGGTGAACTGGCGCAACGGCCCAAGCAGCAGCCGCGAGAACTCCGAATCGTGGTAGTAGCTGCGCGCGAGCTCGGCGTCGCTCGGCTGTGGATCCTGGAAGGCAAGGCCGCAATGGCGACAGCGGACTATTGGTCCCCAGACCTTCGGGAACGGTCCGGAGCGGTCGCAGACGATGCACTGAGTCACGACCACTCGCAAAACCTAGCGTCCGCCGCGAAGATCGGCTGCTACGCTCGCCGGCGGTGAGCACGTCTGCTGCTGCCAATGGGCTGTCGGCCGTCCGGGGGAGTGTCGAGATCAGCGTGGTCGTGCCTGTTTACGGCTGCCGCGAGTGCATACGCGAGCTGCACCGCCGCGTGTGCGAGACGCTTGAACCGTTGACGAGCGACTTCGAGCTGGTCCTCGTCGACGATGGCAGCCCGGACGATGTTTGGCCGCTGCTGCGCGAGCTGACCTCGATCGACGCGCGCGTCGTCGCGCTGCGGCTCAGCCGCAACTTCGGCCAGCACGCGGCGATCACCGCCGGACTGGCCGCGAGCCGCGGTCGCTGGGTTGGCGTCATGGACTGCGACCTCCAGGATCCCCCGGAGGAGATTCCGCGTCTGTACGCAAAGGCCCTCGAGGGCTACGACGTGGTGCTCTCCCGCCGCGAGGAGCGCGTCCAATCGCTCCCGAGGCGCCTCGCCGCCAGCGCCTACTTCCGCTTCCACAACAAGCTCGCGCGCGGCAATCTGCACACCAACTACACCAACCTCAGCCTGATCTCGCGCAAAGTGGTCGACTCGTTTCTGGCGCTGCGCGACCAAGACCGCCAGTACCTCTTGATCCTCCACTGGCTCGGATTCCGCAGGGCGGAGATCGAGGTCAAGCAGTTTGACCGCCATGCCGGCCAAAGCTCGTATTCGTTTCGCCAGCTCGCACGGGTGGCGCTCGACGGGGTCTTCTTCCAGTCGACCGTCCTGTTGCGCTGGATCGTCTACGTCGGGTTCACGGTCGCCCTCGTCGGGACCCTGCTCGCTGCCTACGCGCTGCTCTCGTGGATCACCGGGCACCAGCTTCCCAGCTGGACAGCGCTGCCCCTGTTCGGACTCTTTCTGGCGGCGTTCATCATCATCTCGGGAGGGGTCACCGGCCTCTACGTCGGCAAGATCTTTGAGCAGGTGAAGGGCCGGCCGCTGTTCGTTGTCGACGAGATCGCCGGTGGGCAGCCCGCGGCAGAGCGCGACATGGTCGTGCGGGTCGGAGACGCCGCCGACCCGCGCCAGCCAACGGACACAGAAGCCCTGGGCACATGATCGCCTCCGGCGGCGCCGCGCCGAGCGACCGTCGGATCACGTTTAACCGGCCGTACGCGACGGGCCGCGAGTTCGCCTACATCCAGCAGGCGATCGCCAACCGGCACCTGTCGGGGAACGGTCCGTTCACTGAGCGCTGCGGGCGCTGGCTCGAGCATCGAATCGGAGCCGCCCGCGTCCTGCTGACGGGATCTTGCACCTCCGCCCTCGAGCTCGCCGCGATGCTCGCGAACCTCGGCCCGGGAGATGAGGTGGTCATGCCCTCATTCACGTTCGTGTCGACCGCAAACGCCGTCGCTTTGCGCGGCGCGGTCCCGGTGTTCGTCGACATCCGTCCGGACACTTTGAACCTCGATGAGCGGCTGCTTCGCGACGCAGTCACTGAGCAGACGAAGGCGATCCTTCCGGTCCACTACGCCGGCGTCGGCTGCGAGATGAACGAGATCCTGCCGCTTGCCGCCGACCGCGGCCTGCTTGTGATCGAGGACGCCGCCCAGGGCGTGTGCGCGTCCTATCGCGATCGTGCGCTCGGCGGGATCGGGGACCTTGGATGCCTCAGCTTCCACGAGACCAAGAACGTCCACTGTGGCGAGGGCGGCGCGCTGGTCATCGCCGATCCGAAGTGGATCGAGCGGGCCGAGATCCTCCAGGAAAAGGGCACGAACCGCAGCAAGTTCTTCCGTGGACAGGTCGACAAGTACACCTGGGTGGAGCTCGGATCCTCCTTTCTGACCAGTGAGATCAGCGCGGCCTTTCTGTGGGCACAGTTAGAGGCAGCTGACGAGATCACCAGCCAGCGGCTCAAGCTGTGGGACTCGTATCACGAGCGCTTCGAATCGCTCGAGCGGGAAGGACTGGCGTGGCGGCCGGTTGTCCCGCCCGGTCGGGCCCACAACGGCCACCTCTACTACCTGCTCCTCGAGCACGAGGCCGTTCGAGCGCGTCTGATCGAGGATCTCGGCGCGGCGAACATCCAGGCGGTGTTCCACTACGTGCCGCTCCACTCCTCGCACGCCGGCAGGCGACTCGGTCGCGCCCACGGAGAGCTGAGCGTGACCGACGCGGTGAGCGAGCGGCTCATCCGACTCCCGCTCTGGGTCGGGATGGACGACGCGGACGTGGAGCGCGTCGTCGACGCTGTCCGCGGGTCGCTTCAACGAGGTCGGGCCAGCGCTAATACGAGGTCGCCGCGCCGGCTCGAGTTGAGGAAGTAGACCGCGTAGAGCAAGCGCGCGATCGCGCGGGCGCTTGCGGGCAGCTCGCTGGTGGCGGTCATCCTGTTCTGGAGCGTTCGAGACACCGGGCTGTAAAACGGAAACCCCCAGTACACGGTCCGCACCACCTCGAACCCCGCGCTCACGAGCTTGCGCTCGAGTTCGCCGCGGGCGTAGTTGCGCACGTGGCCCATCTGCCGCTCCCATGGCTCGTAGCGCTTGAAGTCTCCGGCGATGGTCACCGCCAGCAGAAAGCCTGAAGTCATCCGGCGCATGTTGCCCAGCGCGGCGGCGTCGTCGACGATGTGCTCCAGAACGAGCGCGCAGCAGACCAGGTCGTAGGTCTCCGCGAGGCTGCCCGTCGCCACGTCGAGCTGTCGGAAGTCCCCCTCGAAGCGGCGGCGGACGTGCTCGATTGCGCGCTCGGAGACATCGACGCCCGCCAGGCGCTCGATCTGACGCCTCTCCGTCAGGAGCGGGAGGTTGTGGCCGAACCCGACGCCGACGTCGAGCGCGCTGCTGTAGTCCAGCCGGCGCAGGAGCCGCCGCATCAGCCGGTGCATGTGACGGTGCGTGGGTCCCAGATCCTGGAGGTCCCCGTAGACCTCCTCCCAGACCCGGTCATAGTCGACCGCAGCGTCACTCATCGGCGGCCTCGGCGAGTGCAACGATCGCCTCCTCCAGTGTGTGGGCCGGCCGGTAGCCGAGTTCACGCTCGGCGCGCGCCGTCGACACCTCCCAGCGAAGCCCGTCCTCGGGATCTCGTGTGCCCGACAGGCGCACCTCCGAGCTTGAACCCAGCACCTCGATGCAGCGGTGAGCGAGTTCGAGGTTCGTCACGCAGCGTCCCGAGGCGATGTTCATCAAGCCCGTTGCGCGCCGTTCGATAGCCGCCTCGGCTGCGGACGCGATATCTCGCGCGTCGACATAGTCCTGGCCGCGGCTGCCGTCCCCGGCAACCTCGAGCGGCTCTCCAGCGACCGCGCGACGGACGAACGCTGGCAGGATCCTGCGGCCGTCCATGCCTGGACCGACGGGAGCGCTGAGCCTTAGGCTCGCGCCGCAGTTCGACGCCAGCCGTACGAGATGCTCGCCGTAGAGCTTGGATGCGTGATAGACGGATCGAGGCTTCGCCGGGTGCGACTCGGTCACCGGGAGCTCGACCGGTCGGCCGATCACCGGAACCGACGACAGATAGACGAAGCTCTCGATCTCCCACTGGGCGCCAAGCGCCAGCTGCTGATGAGTGCCAAACGCGTTGGTGAGCGTGACGCCCGGCATGAGTGGATCCGGGTCGAGCGCGGCGGCGGCGTGGACAATCGCGCCGCACGGGGGCACTGCTTTAGCGATCGCCTCGCCGGCATCCGGCGAGGACAGGTCGAGCGAGAGCGCGCGTGACACGGTGCGCGCCGCGGAGTTCAGCCGCCGACTGACGCCCACTACCTCGTAGTCGTGCTCGATCAGGTGCGCGGCGATCACGCCCCCGATGTGGCCGCTCGTGCCGGTTACGAGCACCCTCACTTCGGCATGCCCCAGCGCTCGACCTCGACCCCGGCTCTCGGCACACTCACGCTGCCGTCCCGGCGCAGCTCGTCGACCGTCTCGGCGGGTACGTAGACCTCGTTCCAGTAGCGCACCACGAGGCCAGATCGCGCGCCGCGAAGCTCGGGTGCCGGCTGCCCCAAGACGAAATGTCGCAGCGCGGCGTCGACCTCGTTGAATCCGAGCCGTGCTCGCAGGGCCGTGGTGCCGGAGAACCGCGGGTTGATCTCGAACGGGACCGCGCGTCCCTGATCCATACGCAACTGGACGTTGCACGGCCCAAGCGGCCCCAGCTTGGACACGATCGCCTCCGCTGCCGCGCGCATCTCGGGGAACTCGCCGAGCTCAGCGCTCACCGTCGTGCCGCCGTCCAGCTTGCGGCGCATGACGATCGTGCCGCGTAGGTTCCCGTCGAGATCGGAGAAGCAGCCGGCGGTGAACTCATCGACGTCGTTGCCCAGGTGCTCCTGCACGACCATCTCCACCTCTCGGCCGACGATCGCCTCGGCCGTGGCCGCGACCGCCCCGAGCTGGCGCTCGTCGCGGACAGTCATGACCGCGCTGCTGCCCTTCCCGAAGCGCGGCTTTGCAACAAGCGGGAAGCCGCACTGCGCCACCAGTTCGCAGACGCCACTCGAGTCAGACAGCTCGGCGCAGCGCGGGGCGGGCAGGCCGTGAGCTTCGAGCCAGCGACACGTCAGGAGCTTGTCCGCCCCGATCCGAAGTATCTCCGGCGAGCTCACCACGGCGGTAGCGCCCGTCCCCTCCCGCAGCAGGCCCGCGGCCTGCGCCAACACTTCTAGCACCGGCTCGGTGCCGGAGAGCACAACATCGATTCGTTCGCGCGCACAGACGTCGTGCAGCCATGGGATGAAGTCGCGATCCGCGGCGGGCGGAGAGATATACGCCCGATCCGCGAGGTACAGCCCCGGAGCGTCTGCGCTGATACATGCGGCCACGACCCGCGTCGGCACGCTTGAAAGCGCGAGCGCCTTCTGGATCCCCTGGCTGACGTTTCCGCCCACCCCGAGGACGAGCGCGTTCACCGGGGTCGAGGACATCTGTGGTGAACTCTGCTGCACGTGAAGGCGCTAGCGTAGATATCGATGCCTTCCTCCGCGGCGGAACCACGAGGCGGCACCGACGAGCGGGCCGACGCGAGGAGCGATTTCCCACCCAGCCGGGCGATCGAGACGGGCGGGCGTACCCTGCGCCAGCACGCCGCGCGCGGGTCGCTGATCAATGGCGCATTCCAGGTTGCGCTCGCCTCGCTGCTGTTCGTTCAGTCGTTCGTCGTGGCGGCGTTCCTGACCCGCCGGGATTACGGTATCTGGGGCATCCTGCTCGTCGCGCTCGCCACGGTGCAATGGCTCAAGGGGCGGGCGGTGGGCGAGAAGTACGTGCAGCAATCGGACGGCGGCGAGAGTGCGTTTCAGACGGCCTTCTCGGTCGAGCTGATCCTCACGCTCGGCCTGGCCGCGCTGATGGCGGTCGCGATGCCCCTGATCGCGCTCGTGTACGGACAGTGGCGGGTCGTCGCGCCCGGCCTGGTGCTGGCTCTTGTCCTGGTTCCCTCGCTCGCCCTCCAGGCGCCGCAGTGGATCTTCTACCGCAACATGGAGTTCGTCCCCCAGCGGGTTCTGATGGCGGTGGCGCCAGTGATCGGATTCGTCGCCACCGTTGCGCTGGCGATCGCCGGTGCCGGCTACTGGAGCCTCGTGCTCGGACAGCTGATCGGAGCGCTTGCCGGCGGCGTGATGACCTTGCGCAGGTCTCCGTACCGGATCGCCTGGCGCTTCGACCGGCACGCGCTGCGAGCGTATCTCTCGTTCAGCTGGCCGATCACGATCGCCGGCGCGGCTGCGCTCGGCATCGCGCAGGGATCGTTGCTGATCGTCAATGCGGTCCTTGGCCTGGCGGCGGTTGGCGCGGTCACGCTCGCTTCATACGTCGTCAACTACACCGACGGGGTCGACGCGATCATCAGCGACACCCTCTACCCCGCGATCTGCGCGATCCAGGACCGCACGGCTCTGCTGTACGAGTCGTTCGTCAAGTCAAACCGGATCGCGCTGATGTGGGGAATGCCGTTCGGGGTTGGCGTCACGCTGTTCGCGCACCAGATCGTCCGCTTTGTGATCGGGGAGCGGTGGCATGCGGCGATCGGGCTGATCCAGATCTTCGGGCTCGCCTCTGCGTCGCATCAGATCGGCTTTAACTGGACCGCGTACTACACCGCCCGAGGCGACACCCGCCCGATCGCAGTCGTGAACGTGCTTCTGATGGTCACGCTCGTCTCGAGCGCGATCCCGCTGACGCTCGCCGATGGCCTCAACGGGATCGGCTACGCGATGCTGATCATGGCTGCGGTCGGCCTGCTCGCTCGCGCCCGCTACCTCACGCGCCTGTTCCCTGGATTCCGCATGTGGATCCACACGCTCCGCGCGGTCGCCCCGACGATCCCGGCGGCCGCGTGCACGCTGCTGCTGCGCACGGCGACGGGCTCCCCGAGGACGCTAGGCGGGGCGATCGTCGAACTGGCCGCATACGCGGTCGTAACCCTCGCCGCGACCTGGCTGTTCGAGCGCTCGCTGTTGCGGGAGATCGTCGGCTACCTGCGACCCGGCCAGGGCCCTGCCGGGGCGCTTTCGGACCGGGTCCAGTTCGGCGTGTGAAATCTGGGTGCCTCAGGCACGCCTGAACCACAGCGCGCTCGGCTCCATCCCGTCGCGGAGTTCCGGGAACAGGCGGCGGACCCGGTCGCGCCGCAGCCGCCACAGCGCATGGTTGGAGAGCAGCACTTCGAAATTGGTGTTGTACGACAGGAACGCCTGCAGCAAGTACTGCTCCTGCCAGTGGACGTTGAAGCGCTCGTAGAGGATGCGGGGGTACTCGAACGGGCGAAAGAAGTCGTGGAAGTGCACGACGACTCCCCGCCGCAGCGCGGGGAGCAACTCGAGCACGATCCGGATCACCTCTCCTCCCGGCCTCACGGCGTGGCTCGTGTCGACGAACAGGATGTCGCCGCCTTCGAGCGCTTCGAGCTTGCGCTCCGAGAGCGTCGCGGCCGAATGGGCGTGGACCTCGACCCGGTCGGCGACGCGTTCGAGCAGCGGAGACGGGACGGGATCGACCACCTCGTGGCGGCTTGACTCGGACAGCGCCCCCTGAATGACAAGCGTCGAATAGCCCGACCCGAGCTCGAGCACGCGCGCCGGCTTCAGGTCGCGCACCATCGCGTAGAGCACCTGGGCGTCCATCGGCCCGTACCACGGGTTGTCGAGCTGAAACCCGGCCGCGGGAGCAAACTCCGCGATCGCAGGCTCCAGACGCTCCTCGAGCAGCCTCAGCTGCCGATCGAGGTTCAGCTCGAGCCCTGGCATCGGCGCGTTGCGTTCCCACAACTCGGCCGGGAGAGCTCTGGGATCAACCAGCGGACTGTTGTAGTCCGCCCTGACCGCGGCCATTCCGGCACGCCGCGCAGCGCGACCCACGACCGTCTGCACCGCGCGCGTCAATCGCTCACGGCCGCTCACAGGATCACCGTTTGCTCGCGCGCGCTGCCTGCCAGAAGCACCGCGATCTCCGCTGCGTCGATCACTGCGTGGCCGGGCAGCTCTGAGATCGACCGCACCGCCCCGCGGATGCTCCGGCCTCTGATGCGCATCCAAAGCGCGACCCACGGGAGCGTCAGACCCAGCGCCCAGCGGCTCCGCCGGCTGAGCGCGACGCCTGAGAGCGCGGCCGCGAGAGCCGCGTGCTCCGGCTTCCACCAGACGCCCCAGAGTAGATTGCGACGCACTTCGGGGTTGCGCTTTACGAGCATTGCCATGTCGGCCCATCGCCCCAGTCCGCGGACTGTCCCCAGCAGCGAACGCTCCTCGACCGCGTGGAGGACGCGGAGCTCAGGCGCCGCGACGATGTCCGCGCCCGCGCGCCGCGCCCGGGCGGCCAGATCGGCGTCCTCTCCGGTACGCATTTGCTCCTCAAAGCCGCCGACGCGTTCGAGGACTTTGCGCGGGTAGACGATGTTGCACGTTTGGGCCCACGGCGATACCGGAGTGATCTCCTGGGTTCGCGACCACGGCGCCCCGTACTGGGTCGCAGCCTCATCGGGATCTGGCAGCGTCATTCCCTGAACGATCTGCCCTGGGTCTCTGCTGGCCGCCTCCAGCCCGCGCTGAACCCAGTCCGGCGCGGGGCGGCAGTCATCGTCGGTGAAGAGGATCAGCGGCGCCCTCGCCGCTTGCCAGGCGGCGTTACGTCCCGCGCCCGGCGTCAGGTTGCGCCACGGAAGCTCCACTAGGCGCAGCTGATCGCGATCCGCCAGCGCATGTGTAGAGAGCAGCCGCCTTGTCTCGGCGTCCTCGCTGGCATGGGCGACCACCACCTCGAAGCGTTCGGGGCCTACGCTCTGCTCCGCGAGGGCGTTGAGCATCCAGCGGAGTCTGAGCGAACGCCCGCGAGAGGCCACCGCGACGCTTGCCTCGGGCGCGCTCATAGCCCGACGGCGGGGACCTCCCGCGCCGTTTCGCGGACGCCCGGGACGCCGAGCAGCTCGCCGTACAGGCCGAGATACGCGGCGGTACAGCGCTCCAGCGAGAATTCCTCCGCCCGCGCCCGGCAGCGTGTGACCGTATCGGGCTGGTGGCAAAGCTCCATCGCTTCGAGGATCGCGCTCGCCAGGGCATCGGCGCTCAGGTTGTCAAACAGCAGCCCGATACCTGGACGGTCGACGACCTCCGGGATGCCCCCATCGGCGTAGCCGACGACCGGAGTTCCGCACGCGAGCGCCTCGACAAGCACGAGCCCAAACGCCTCATTGACGGATGGGAGAACCGCGACCCACGCCTCGCTATACGCGCGCGCAAGGGCGTGGCTGTCGTCGAGGACGGCCCACTCGACGCCGCTTGCTTGCGGCCCGATGCCGGCCTTCCTCACAGCGCCGAAGTCGCGGGGGCGCGACAGCACCAGCCTCGCGTCGGGTAGTTCGCGGCGGACCAGGGCGAACGCCTCGACGAGCAGCGAGATGTTCTTGCGCGGAACCTCGGGCGCCGCGCCGCACACGATCGTCGGACGCGCGGCGCGAGCCTCGGAGGGCCGAAACACTTCTAGCTCGATGCCAGGCGGAATGACCCGCGGTTGGTGGCCGAGCCAGTTCCGGCACGCTTCGGCGGCGTGGTCGCTCAGCACCACGACGGCGTCACAGCCTTCGATCGCCCGCAGAAAGATGTCCAGATAGCGTCTGAACTCGACCAGCCCGCGGCGGTCGGGAATCCCCATATACGACAGCACGGCGGGGTGTCCCGTCTGCCTTCGCCAGCGCGCCGCGGCGAGGGCGTCGACCGGGTAGACAGCGTGCGCGATGTCGTAGCTGCCATGCCTCAGTGCCAAATAGCTTCCCGGTGCGTGGGTGATGTGGGGCGGATATCTGCGCCTATCGAGTCGCCTGTGCGGCGGCCGCGGGAGGCGCAGAACCTTAAGGCCGTGCTCCACACGGCGGCTGGGCGGGCCGCGATGGCTTGTGATCAGCGAGGGACCGTGTCCGTTGGCGATCAGTCCGTCGGCGAGGTCACGAACGAAACGTTCGGTGCCTCGTCTGACCTCAGGCCAAAAACACGGGCTGAGCAGCGCGATATCGAGTCGGGGCGATCCGTTCGGGCCAGGCACGCGCCGATTATGGCCGAGACCGATCGCCCGTCAGTCATGAAGGTGGAACGGCATGACCGCGATCACGACGTCCGTGTGCGCCTTCAAAACCGCCTCAAGCAGCCGCCCGCGCTGGTTGTGCAGGATCTCGTGGCGGCGCTTGGAGGGCATGATTTCCGGGATCAGGACCGTGATCGCCGCGTTCTCGTCTTCGATCGATTTGATGTAGCGAAGCACCGTCCGAACCAACGAGCGGTGTGGGTCGAGCAGCACCTCGATCGGCACGCCCGACTTCCACTCGTCCCAACCGTGCGTGATCTCGGCGCATTCCTCTTCGTCGCCGGCAACTGCGACCGCAACCACCGTTTGACCGAGCGACAGCGCAGCGCTGATGGCTCGTTGGGTCAGGAGGTTGACCGTCGAGGTCGGCACGATCACGATGCTGTCGCGCTTGCGGGGCGGCGGGGGTGTCTTGCCCAGCCGCAGCTCCGTTGCGACTCGCTCGTAGTAGCCCTCGGTCCGCGCGAACAGGAACATCAGGCACGGGATCGTGATCGCAACCACCCACGCGCCGGCGGTGAACTTGGTCAGCAGCGCGACGAGGACCGCGAGCGCCGTGAGCGAGGCGCCGAGGCCGTTCAGCGCCGCTCGCCAGCGCCAGCGCGACGGCCGCTCGGTGACCCAGTGGCGCACCAGCCCGAGCTGGCTGATCGTGAATCCGATGAACACGCCGATCGTGAATAACGGAATCAGCCGCTGAGTCTGCGCCGAGACGGCGACCAGCAGAAGCGCCGACAGCGCGCCAAGAGCCACGATCGCGTACCGGTATACGGGCCGCTCCGCGCGTAGGTAGAAGAGGTGGGGTAGCCGATGGTCTTTGGCGAGCAGGCTCATCAGCACAGGCAGGCCGCCAAAGCTCGTATTTGCGGCGAGGCCGAGCACGAGGGCCGTCGACACGTTCGCGATGTAGAACACGGCGCCCTTGCCGAACGCTCCCGCCGTCACCTGCGCCAGGATCGTGACGTTGCCTCGCGGCACGACATGGTGGACGCGGATCAGGACCACCAGGCCGAGGAGCATCACGGTCAGCAGCACGCCGAGCCCGAGCTCGGTTCGCTGCGCGGTCCGCACCCGCGGCTTGCGGAACGCGGGGACGCCGTTGGCGATCGCCTCGACCCCGGTGATCGCGGTCGCGCCGTTCGCAAACGCTTTGAGGATCAGCACGAAGCCCAGCGCCGTCCGAGCGTGGAACATCTGCTTGCTGCCGATCACGGCCGCCGGGTGGGGATGGAAAGCGCCAACTGCGAGGACCGCGAACGTCGAGATCACAAACAGCGCCGTCGGCAGCATTAGGAGCTTCGCCGACTCCGAGATCCCGAACAGGTTGACCACGGTGAGAATCGCCAGGCCGCCGAGCGACACCGCCAGCAGATGGTGCGAGAGCGCCGGGAAGACGCTGCCGAGGCTCGCCGCGCCGACCGCCAGGCTCACGGCAACAGTGAGAACGTAGTCGACCACCAACGACGCCGCAGCGAGCATCGCGGGCCAGCGTCCAAGGTAGGCCTTGCCCACCGCATATGCACCACCACCCTCCGGATGGGCCGCGATCACCTGCGTGTAGGAGAAGATCAGGATCAGCAGGATCGCGGTGATCACGAGCATGATCGGCACCATCCAGCTGATCGCGCCGGTGCCGGCAGCGACCAGCACGACGATCGCGGCCTCGGGGCCGTACGCGACGCTCGACAGAGCGTCCAGGCTCAGCGCGCTGAGGCCGCCCAATGCCCCCAGCTCATGGCCCGGGTCGGCGTGCTTCCCGGCTCGCCGCCCGGCCTGCCACCTGAGCTCAGCGATTTGGGCCTCTGCCCGTATCGACTCTTCGCTCACGTCCGCACTTTTGCAGGTTGGCTCTTCCCGACGCCGAGGAGCCTGCGTTCACTCCTGCGGTTCACCGGGATCGTGCGGAGCCTATTCTGTCGGCGTGCCAGCCGCACCGGTTCGCAGCCCGAACGTCCACCCCCGGTGCCTGCCGCGCATCAGCGACGACGGGTTCGAAGAGGTCTGTCACATCGTCACCGACGCGGACCCCGACACCGCGCTCTGCGGCAAGGACGTCACCGGGTACCCATGGAACCCGCCGTGGCCGCGCTGCGAAGCGTGCCTTGCGATCGCCCGCGGCGAGATGAACTAGGCCGTGTAGGGCTCTGAGGCCGCCAGCCTCAACAACTGCTTGAGCAGCGCGGGACTGCCCGACAGCACGCATGTGTGGCCGCGGCGCAGCCATGTGACGATCGCGCGCCCGTGCTGCTGGAAGCTCCACAGACGAGTTCCGTCCCACGTGCTCTCGCGGCTGCGCGCGCCGATCAGCAGCGCTCGCCCAGACACGATCGTGTACCCGATCAAGTTGTCCGAGGCGGCATAGAAGACGGTCGTAGCCGTGCGTCCACCGAGGCCATCTCGGCGAGCTCCGACCGCCGTGAATTCAAATCGCCGCGACCAGTCGGGGAACGGCAAACCGTCCGCATTCGGCCATACGAGCTTGCCCGCCTGCCCGGCGCCGGCCGGCATCACCGGCGTGCGAGTCGCGAGCGTTGCGGCGGACGCGACCGTCGGTGCAGTTGTCGGGCCGCCCACGAGGGCCAGCACAGCCACCGTGGCCATCGCCCCGACCGCGACCGTGGCCGTGGCCCATGCGGGCCGCCGGGCCCGATGCTGCCGGCGGGGGTTGCGAGCCAGCTCGAGCCGCGCACGCAGCGAGCTGGGCGCGGACTCGGAGCGCGCATGGGCGATCGCGCGCAGAGTGGTGCGTTGCGCGGCTACGTCGACTTGAAGCTCTGGCGAATCTGCGACCGCCCGCTCAACGCTCGCCCTGTGGGGGCCCGACAGTGTGCCGTCAGCGAGCGCGGCCAGATCGCGCTCCGAAGGCTTTTGACTAGTTCTGAATTCGATCATGATCCTCTGTCCTTAAGACCCCAGCCGTGTCACTGTCCTTCCCTTCGAGTGCCCGTGCGAGCCGCAATCGCCCACGGTGCAGCCGGGTCGTGATCGTCGCCTCGCGAACGTGCAGCACGCGCGCCGCCTCGCGGTAGGAAAGTCCGAGCAGGTCGATCGCGACGAGCGCGTCGCGGAAGCTCTCGGGCAGCTCGGAGATCATCCCGTACACCTCCCTCGCCTCGAGCGCCTCGTGCGGCGAAGGCGCGGTGCGATCCTCGACCAGGTCAAGTTCGTCGGGGAGCGGATCCGGGCGCAGGCGCCGGCTGGCGGCGCGATGCATCGAAAAGTGCGTGTTGCGCAACACCCGCAACAGGTACCCAAGGTCATCGTCGGAGTGCAAGAGCCGCGGCTTGCGCAGCACACGCGAAAACGCCTCCTGCACGAGGTCTTCGGCCTCCTCGCGCGAGCCGCACAGGCCCCATGCCGCCCGGTAGAGGCGGTCGAGGTGGTCCCCTAGTTGCTCCGGGTCGAGCGTGCGCGACATCGGCACAGTCCCGGGCCGAGCATAACTCCTCGCAGCCGCCATTGATGCAGAGGACAGCTCCGGCCGGCAATTCCTTCCCTACTCGACGAGTGGCGGCTCACGAAGGTTCGCGTTGATCTGCTCGGACAAGGCTTCCGACGCGGCTCGCCGGGCTGAGCGCCGCTGCTGCTCATCGTCTGCGTCCAGCAGCGCGGTTTCGTATGCGTCTGCCACGATCTCGAACCGTTCTCGCTCGCGCTCGGTGTCGGCCGCGGCCTGCCGCCGAAGCAGCTCGGCGCGTTCGGTGACTGCTGCCCCAGGCTCGTCAGCCGAATGGATCTCGCTGTGCTCTGTGACCGGCGCGAACGTGAACCCGCGCGCGAACGCCGCAACCGGCTCGTAACGCGTGCGCACTATCCGGATCGAGCCATCCTCGCCGACGCTCGTCGTGACCTCGTAGCGGGTGTAGGGCTTGATCTGCATAAGCCACAGTCGCTGACGATCGAACACGTCGGTGTTTCGTTTGCCCTCGAGCGAGTCGGCCGTCGCCTCCGCGACGTGGACCCAGCCCCAATGAGTGGCGGCGAGCACAACTCCGACAAGCAGCGCCGCGATCTCCGCAGCGCCGAACCCGCTCGCGAGGACACCGACCAGCCCGGCGATCACCAGCACGACTCCCGCCACGAGCGCCACGCCGGTCATAGTCGCGCCGACCGCAACGAGTCGCTTGCGGGCAGGGCTTGGCGGAGGCATCGGTTCCGGCCGCCCGACCGCTGCCGGCAGAACGTCGGGCGTGCTCAGCAGGCGCTCGTCAGCGGTTCGATCGACAAGCTCCGACGGATCCATGAGCGCCACGGTACTCTTCCCATTGGGTGCCCCTCTTCTTCTTCACTGTCGAGCAGCAGGAGCGCGCGATCGTCGAGCGCTTCGGCAAGTTCGTACGGGTCGCGGGGCCGGGCCTGCAGCGCAAGACGCCCTTCGTCGAGCGCGTCGCGGGCAGGATGAGCCTCCAAGTCGAGCAGCTCAACGCGGACATCGAGACCAAGACCAAGGACAACGTGTTCGTCCATGTCCAGCTCGCCGTCCAGTACAAGGTCGGACCCCAACCGCAACAGGTCCAGGACGCCTACTACAAGCTCGACGACCCCGAGGTCCAGATGCAGTCCTACGCGTTCGACGTCGTCCGCTCGCACATCCCGAGCATGGATCTCGACGAGGCCTACGCCGACGCCGACACGATCGCGATGCACATTCAGGACACGCTGCACAAGCAGATGGCCCAGTACGGCTACGAGATCGTCAAGGCGCTGCTGACCAACATCGAGCCCGATCAGCGGGTCAAGGACGCGATGAACAACATCAACGCCTCTCAGCGCAACCAGATCGCCGCCGCCGCGCAGGGCGATGCCCAGAAGACGCTCGCTGTCAAGAAGGCAGAGGGCGAGAAGGAGACGATGCGGCTCGAGGGCGAGGGTGTCGCCGAGCAGCGCAAGGCGATAGCCGAGGGATTGAAGGAGTCGCTCGAGATCATCGCTCAGCAGGGCCTCGATCCCAAGGAGGCGATGGCCCTGGTCGCGCTCACGCAGTACACCGACATGATCCGGACGCTCGGCGAG
>Ga0102924_1000387_pt1 | contig 55093 bp, 46 predicted proteins | sample PaiPotPPM11metaG_FD_80116 | JGI IMG/M metagenome (GOLD analysis project Ga0102924, IMG submission 80116) | Iron sulfur acid spring bacterial and archeal communities from Banff, Canada, to study Microbial Dark Matter (Phase II) - Paint Pots PPM... ... | reverse complement strand
GACGACGGCCAGATCCACACCGTTCTCTCCGGAGGTCTCCGCGAACTCTGATTTTGTTTGTCACGAACCCTGATTTTGTTTGTCATTCTGAGCGCAGCGAAGAATCCCCGCATTTGTCTTTCCCTCGAACCTAGTACCTGGCACCTCGAACCTATGCTCTTAGCCATCGATGTCGGCAACACCAACACGGTCCTCGGCCTCTACCGCCTCGCCACTGCCGGCGAACCCGCCACCCTGCTCGCCGACTGGCGGGTCACGACCCACCGCTCCCTCACGGTCGACGAAGTCGGCATCATCCTCCGCGACCTCTTCAGCCTGCGCGCGCTGACCCTCGATCAGGTCAAAGGCGTTGTCGTCTCCTCCGTCGTCCCGCCACTCGACACCACGCTGCGCCGCGCCATCGAACTCTACTTCAAGGTCAAGCCCATCTTCGTCGAGCCGGGCACGCGCACCGGCCTGCCTATCCTCACCGACAATCCCGGAGAAGTCGGCGCCGACCGCATCGTCAACTGCGTCGCCGCCCACGAAATCTTCAAACAACCTGCAACTGGCAACCTGCCACCTGCAACTTCTCCCCATCCGCCCGTCATCGTCGTCGACTTCGGCACAGCCACCACCTTCGACGTCGTCAGCCCCAAAGGCGAGTTCCTCGGCGGCGCCATCGCCCCGGGGCTCGGCATCTCCGCCGAAGCCCTCTTCGCCCGCGCCGCCCGCCTGCCCCGCATCGACATCCGCAAGCCAGCCAAGGTCATCGGCACCAGTACCGTCGACAATCTGCAGATCGGCCTCTACTACGGCTACATCGGGCTGGTCGACGGCATCCTCGCCCGCATGATCGCCGAACTCGGCCCCGAGACCCAGACCATCGCCACCGGCGGCCTCGCGCGCCTCATCGCCGGCGGCTCAAAATACATTGGCAAGGTCGACGAGATGCTCACCCTCACCGGCCTCCGTCTCATCTACGAGCGCAACCAGGAACACGCCCGCCACGCCAAACCCCGCACCTGAACGCGATCTCTACTTCGCCTGCGCCGTCTTGATCCGTGCCACCAGGTCCGCCAGCCGCGCTTCCTCCACATCACTCACCGCAACCGCCTCCAGGCCGCCCGCGCGGAACCCCATCACGTGAAACCCCTGGTAGTCCGCCGGCGACATCGCATCGTCCGCCGTACCTGCCGCCTGCTCCCGCACAAACACCGACACGCGATGCTTGCCGATGCTGTACAGCAGTTGTGCCGTCGGTTGATTGCGCAGGTAAGTCAGGTTCGCGCCGTCGAGCGTCGTATCCTCCGGCAGATTCTGCGGCAGGTTGAAGCTGAACGGAATCCTGCCCTGGAACCACGGCTTCACCGTGTGCCGGTCCGTCGAGATCACCTCCGGAGGCGCATTCGCCGCCAGCATCGCGATGTGCTGATCGCTCACCTCGGTCACCAGCGCCGAGTAATCCGCCGCCGCCACCAAATCCCGCCCGCCACGGTGCGGCAGCAGGAAGATGCTCGCATACACCAGCAGCAACGCCGCCGCCGCCAATCCCCACGACCCAAAGCCCCACCGCCGCGGCTCGACCTGCGCCGCCGCGTTCTCCGGCTCCTCCTGCGCGGCCCCGTTTTGCCGTGACCAGCTCTGCGCGATCGCCGCCTCCTGCGCCATGCGCCGCACCATCCGTTCGCGCAGATCCGCCGGCGGCGCATATCGCTGACCCGCCCGCGCCGTTGCCCCCTTCAGCAGACTCGCCTCCAGCGCACTCGTCGTGCACTGCGGACAAGCCGCCAGATGTTCGTTCACCCGCGCCAACTCTTCCGCGGACAGTTCGCCATCGGCCAGCGCGTTCAACATCGTGGCACCCAGATGCTCGCTCAACTCCGTGCCTCCCTCTCACCCGGCGCGTTCGCCGCCAGCATCCCGCGCAACGCCGCCCGCCCCCGCGCAATCCGCGACATTACCGTGCCCAGCGGAACATCCAGCACGGAAGCTATCTCCCGGTACTTCATCTCCTCCACATCGCACAGCAGGATCACCTCCAGCAGTGGCGCCGACAGCTTCTCCATCGCCGCCTCGAGCGATGCCTTGTCGCTCAGCCGCATCAGGTTCAACTCCGGCGTTTGCCGCTCGATCGCACTTTCCGGAACCGCGTGTTCTTCCAACTCCTCTTCCAGCGCCACCGTCCGCATCGCCGCCAATCCGCTGCGCGACGTCAGGTACGTGTTGCGCAGAATCCGAAAGATCCACGCCTTGAAGTTCGTCCCCGGCTCGAATCCGCTGAACCCCCGCAGCGCCTTCAGAAACGTCTCCTGCACCAGGTCCTCCGCGTCGGCGGAATTCCGTGCCAGCCACATCGCCACGTTGTAGAGCGATGGAAGCAACGGCAGGGCAAGGTCCTCAAACGTCGCCGTCTGTGGACCGCCAATCTCCGCCGCGCGCTTCCAGGGCAGCAACGCCATCTAGGTCCGGCTTCCCGTCAACTCTTCTCCTAAGCAATGCAAACTAGCGCGCCGCATTCTTATTCCCGCAATATTTCCGGGAATAAAAATCCGCATCGCCCGTTAGCCTCTGCGGAGGATTTACCCATGTGTGACAACCATAACCGTACACCGGCCGAGCGCCTCGCTCAACTCAGCCTGAACGCGCCCGCCACCGAGCCGGACACCCCAACCACCACCGCCCCTCCGGACGGTATCGACCGCCGCAACTTCCTCTCCTGCATGGCCTGGGCAGGCACCGGCCTGCTCTGGACCATGGCCGGCGGCGTCCCCACATCCAAGCTCTTCGCCGCCGCCCCCGCCACCCACTCGAGCTCCGCCTTCAGCTTCGTCCAGATCAGCGACAGCCACATCGGCTTCAACAAGGCCGCCAACCAGGACGTCGCCGGCACCCTCAAGCTCGCCATCGACAAGATCAACGCGATGCCCGGCGCCCCCGACTTCATGCTGCACACCGGCGACATCACGCAGAACGCCAAGGCCTCCGAGTTCGACGCCGCGCAGCAGATCATCAAAAGCTCGCGCACATACGACATCCACTACGTCCCCGGCGAACACGACACCGCCACTGACGACGGCGCGCTCTACCTCGAACGCTTCGGCAAAGGCACCATGGGCACCGGCTGGTACAGCTTCGACCACAAGGGCGTTCACTTCATCGCGCTCAACAACTCCCGCCAGGTCGACGCCATGGGCGGCCTCGGCGCAGACCAGCTCGCCTGGATGAAGAAAGACGTCGCCGCACTCTCTGCCTCGACTCCCATCGTCGTCTTCGCCCACATTCCGCTGTGGATGGTCTATCCCGAGTGGGGCTGGGGCACCAAGGACGGCGCGGAGGCGCTCTCCTACCTCAAGCGCTTCGGCTCCGTCACCGTCCTCAACGGCCACATCCACCAGGTGGTGCAGAAGGTCGAGGGCAACGTAGCCTTCCACACCGCAACCTCCACCGCTTTCCCCCAACCCGCGCCCGGCAAGGCTCCCAGCGCCGGCCCCATGGTCGTCCCCGCCGGCAAACTGAAGTCCGTCCTCGGCGTCACCGACGTCAAGTACATCGGCAAGCGCGGCCCACTCGCCATCATCGATTCCTCGCTGGATGCAATGGCATGAGACCGCTTCGCCTCGCCGCATTTGCTACCGTTGCCCTCGCCGCATCGCTGTTGCTGGCCCGCGTCCACCCCTTCGGCGACGCGGGCCTCCTCAGCGGTCCACGCGACAATGCCGCTCTGCTCGCGCACGCCAGCGTCCCTCCCCAGGTGCGCGACCTCCTCGCCAACAAGTGCGCCGACTGCCACTCCGCCGTGACGCGCACGCCCTTCTACGGTCACTTCGCACCCATCTCGTGGCTGCTCGAGCGCGACATCCTCGAAGGCCGCCGCCACATGAACCTCTCCGCCTGGGACACCTACACCGCGGACCAGCAGGACACCCTCAAAGCAAAAATCGTGCAGGAAACGAAATCGCGCAAGATGCCACTGCCGCAGTATCAAATGATCCACTGGAACTCCCGCATCACCTCTGCGGACGTCGCCAGCCTGACCCACTGGGTTCACGGCGACGACACGCCCGGATCAGGCGCGGTCGTCACCCTTCCCGGCGATCCGACCCGCGGCCAGGCCGTCTTCGAAAAACGCTGCACCGGCTGCCACTCCCTCACAAACAACCGCGAAGGCCCGCGCCTCCAGTCGGTCTACGGCCGCGCCACCGGCACCGTCCCCAACTTCCCCTACTCCGCCGCACTGCTCAACGCGCACCTCACGTGGAACGACGCAACCCTCGAGCAATGGCTCACCGATCCCGACGCCTTCCTCCCCGGCAACAACATGGACTTCCTCGTCGCCAAACCGCAGGAGCGCCGCGATCTCATCGCCTGGTTCAAGCAATCCGCGGGCAAGTAAGTACCGCCCTAAATCTTCTCGTCCATCTGGATCGCCTCGATCTTCTGATCCAGATCATCCTGCGCGCTCTGCTGCGCCGCCCCCGCCGTCTCCAGGTCCTTCTGCGCGGCGGCGATCTTGTCTTCCGTCGCATTTAGATCGTGCACAAAGCGATCGCGCGAAGCCTTATCCGCAGCCGCCAGCGCCGTCACATTCGCGCGCTGCCGCTCCTCATCGCCGCGTAGCGCCTGCAGCCGCGCCTCGATCCGCTTCACCGCATCCTCCGTGTCCGATTCCTTCCGCCGCGCCGCCAGCACCGGCTGCAACAACGCCTCGACCCGCGCATTGTGCCCCGCCTCATTCAGAATCGTCGCAAAGTCATTATCGTCCGCCTCCGTCAACGTGAACGACGCCTCCCCCGGATAGGTCTCGCCCACATGCAGCCGCACCGTCTCACCCGCGGGCGCCGCGACGCGAAAGCGGTACGCCTCCGGAGTCGTCTCCGCCGCCTTCGGCCCTTCGTCCAGCACATACCCCGCGCGCACCGGGTGCTCAATCACCACAGTCCGCGCTTCCGGAGCAGCGTTGCGGACCACGTACGTCACCTCCGCCGTCTGCGAACTCCGCAGCTTCAGCACGCCCTTCGCCGCCGTTACCGCAATCACGCGGCTGGCATTCTTCGCGTCCTCCGTCGTCACCCGCACCGCCTGGTCCACCGCGTATGAAAGCAGCCGCTTCTCCTTCGGATGAATCGGGTCCAGCAATCCCTCGCCGCCGAATTCGCCATTCTCAATAATCGAAAATGATCCGCGATCGAGCGTCAGGTCCGACGTATTCGTAATCCACAGCGCGCGCAACGGAGTCGGCTCCTGGGCCGACCACAACGTCACCCGTTCCGAATCAATCTTCGTCTGCAGAATCGGCACCAGCGCCGACTCATTCTTGCGAATCGTGATCGGCTCCGTCAGCTTGTAGGCAAAGTAATCGTCAAACGCCGTTGTCGTCGAGTTCGGCGCAATCGAAGCCGCCGCGGCCATCGCATAGTTCACTACCCCAGGCTTTACGTTAAGCATCGAGCTGCTCCCCAAGCCGTGATAAAGCCCGTTCGAGTCCGCCGCCATTGCCGCACTCTCTGTCTGCAACATCGGAGCCGACGCGGTAACTGTAACCGTCTCCGATACAGATCCCACCCGCAGCATCACCGGCAGTGTCGCCACCTGCGATCCGTTCACGTTAACGCCTTCCTCCACCAGCTTTTGAAAACCCGGCGAACTCACCTCCACCCGGTACCGCCCCGCCGGCAGCGAACTGAACGCGAAGTTACCCTGGCTATCCGTCGTTCGCGAGACCTGCGTATTCGTAACAACGTTGGTTGCGGTCACCGTCGCCTTCGACACCGTCGCGCCCGACTGATCCTTCACCGTGCCGCGAATCCCGTTGCCTCCCGCCAACTCGCCGCTCTCATGTGTCTGCGGCGTCAACTGCGCCTCCTCGGCAATCGCAACTTCCGGCCGCCGGCTGTAAATCGGCTGCGACAGCGGCTGAATGAAACTCTGCGGCGCCCCCGCAATCAGCGACAACTGCACGTTGATCCAGTCTTCGCCCGTCGTGTTGTCCACCACCGACCAGCCCTGCAGCGTCACCGGCTGCACCCCGCTCGCCTTGCTGTCCGTAAACAGAATCCGGTACGTCGACTTCCACACCGGCACCTCGGAGATATACGACACCCGCAGATCGCGGCTACCGGCCCCGCCGCTCACCGGCGCGTTATCGAGCAGCGTCAGATGCCGCAGCCCTTTGCTGCGTGTCCCCGCCAGCAGTTCCAGGTAGCGCGTCACGTCCTTGTGCAGATCCGTGTCCAGCAGTTGTACCGAAGTCGTCGGCGTCAGCGAGAGCGTCTTCACCTCGCCCGTTTCGCTGATCACCGTCACCAGACGAATCTCTTGCGCGCCGCCGCTGCTGTCGCCCAGCACCTCGATCTTCAACAGTCGCCCCGTCGCCGTCACCGCCCCGGCGCGCACCTCCACCCGCGCCCCCCGAATCGCGTTGTAGAAATCCACCGCCGTCGGATCCTCGCCCAACTCCAGCGGCAGCGCCCGCAACTGCTGCTCCAGCGGCGTGGTCGAGTTGTACCCCGCGCCCACAATCCGCCCACCGTCCAGATCGATCGCCGTCAGCGACTGCAGCACATCGTTCAACTGCGCCGTCCTGAAGTCGATCTCGACCGCCTGCGAGCCGGTCACCTTGCCCGCATGCTCAAAAAATCCCACGCCGCTCTTGTACAGCGACACCCGCGTCACCGGAAGCTGTGTCGCTGCCGGAGCCACCGGTTTCGCCACAGCCTTCACCACCGGCTGCTGCTGCGCTTGAGAGCTGGATGCAATCAGGAGGAGCAAGACCAACGAGTAGAAAGAGAAAGGTCGCACTGGATAAGTTCCCTCGAGGTACCCACCCATTCTGCTACAACCGCAGCCATTCCGCGAAGAATTTGTCCGAGCCATGCGCTGGGCCTGCACACAACAAAGCGCCGAGTCGGGTCAGCGGAAGCCCCGTGCGATCAATAGCTGTCGCCCTTCACAATCTGGCCTAAAATCTCTCTCGTCGCATCGCCGCCTAGCGGTCGATTGAGGCACGGCCGTCCCGACTCCTAAGCCTGCAGTTTTGACCCGGTTCAAAATTATTCTTGACTCCGGTCAAAACTACGCCCACAATTTGAACATGGTCAAAACTAGTTCGTTGAAAAACGATCCCACTACCGAAAAAGGCGAACAGACCCGCAACCAGATATTCGCCGCCGCGCTCGAATTGTTCCGCGAGCAGGGCTTCGACGCGACCACCATGCAGCAGGTGGCCGCCCGCGCCGAAGTTGCAAAATCCGCCGCCTACTACTACTTCCCCAGCAAGGAAGCCATCATCCAGGCCTACTACGAAATTATCCAGGCCGAACAGGAGCGCCTCTGCGGCGAAGCTTTCGCCCGCCAGCGCGCCCTCAAGCCGCGCCTTACCGCCGCGATGCACAGCAAGTTCGACCTGGCGAAAGACGACCGCAACCTGCTTGGCGTTGTCTTCCGCTACACCGGCGAGCCCGCCCACCCACTCTCCTGCCTCGGCCGCGGCACCGCCGAGATCCGCCGGCGCTCCATCCAGGTCTTCCGCAACGCCATCGCAGATTCCGACGCGAAACTTCCGCGCGACCTCCTGGAACTTCTCCCTCTCGCGCTGTGGGCGCTGCAGATGGGCCTGCTCGTGATGTTCCTCTACGACACATCGCCCGGCCAGCGCCGCACCCGCAGCCTGGCGGACGGTTCGCTCGACCTCACGCTCAAGCTGCTCTCCCTCGCCAAAGTCGCCGTGCTCAAGCCCGTCCGCACCCGCGTCCTCACTCTTCTACGAGAAGCCGAACTCCTCCCCGAAGCCTGATCGGAGATCGCCATGATCCGTATCGAAGAAACGACCGTCATCGAGGCACCCATCGAACGCTGCTTCGATCTCGCCCGCAGCGTCGAAGTGCATCTCGCCGGCAACACCCACTTTGGCGAACAGGCCGTTGCGCTCGAGGGCGCCACCCACGGGCTGCTCGCGCTGGGCGACACTGTCACCTGGCGCGCCCGCCACTTCTTCATCCGACAGCGCCTCACTTCGCACATCACTGCCTTCGACCCCCCAGCCTACTTCCAGGACACGATGCTCCGTGGAACTTTCCGCTCCATGCGGCACGATCACTCCTTCCGCACACTCCCCGGTGGCCAAACCGAGATGCGTGACATCTTCTGCTTCGCCGCGCCGATTCCGCTGGTGGGCCGTATGGCTGAAGTATTCCTCCTTCGCCGCTACATGCTCGCCCTCCTCCGCGAACGCAACGCCGTCATCCGGCAGATCGCCGAATCCTCCGACTGGCAGCGATATCTTCCTGCGCAGAAAGCGGCTGCCCAATGAAGATCGTCATCCCCGGAGGCACCGGCCAAGTCGGCACCGTTCTCGCCCGCCACTTCCACGGCGCAGGCCACGACGTCACCGTGCTCAGCCGCAATCCCCAACCTGCTCCGTGGCGCACCGTCTTCTGGAACGGCGAATGCCTCGGCGAGTGGACCTCGACCCTCGAAAACGCCGACGCCTGCATCAACCTCGCCGGCCGCAGCGTCAACTGCCGCTACAACGCCGCCAACCGCCGAGCCATCCTCGACTCCCGCGTCCGCTCCACGAACATCCTCAGCAAAGCCGTCGCCCGGCTCGACCACCCGCCCGCGGTCTGGCTGAACGCAGCCACCGCGACCATCTACCGCCACGCGCTCGACCGTCCCATGGATGAGGCAACCGGCGAACTCGGCGGCAACGAGCCCGGAGCGCCGAGCACCTGGAATTTCTCCATCCAGGTCGCGAAGGCCTGGGAAGCCGCATTCTTCGCGACACCCACTCCGCGCACTCGCAAAGTCGCCCTCCGCTCTGCCATGACGATGAGCCCCGATCGCGGTGGAGTCTTCGACGTCTTCCTCGCCCTCGTGCGCCACGGCCTCGGCGGAACCATTGGCCCCGGCACCCAGTTCGTTTCGTGGATTCACGAAGCGGACTTCTGCCGTGCCATCGAGTTCCTGATCACGCACCCGGAACTTGACGGCCCGGTCAACCTCGCCTCGCCCAACCCCATCCCGAACCGCGACTTCCTCCGCGTGCTGCGCGAGGCCTGGGGCGCACGTGTCGGCTTGCCGACTCCCGCATGGATGCTCGAGATCGGCACCTTTCTCCTGCGCACCGAATCCGAACTCGTCCTCAAAAGCCGCCGCGTCATCCCCACCCGCCTCGCGGAAGCCGGCTTGGAATTCTCCTACCCCACATGGCCCGAAGCCGCGCGCGACCTCGTCGCCCGCTGGCGCGCCGGATCATGCCCGACTCGCCCACCCAGGTTGTGATGCTCCGCAGCCTCAAACTCCGCCGCAGGCCTCGCAGCCGAACCGCCCCGGCGTCCGTCCAATGCTATAGTTCCACCAGCGTCGTGTCAGAAAGCCCACTCCGGATGCGATACTTCCCGCCGCTCTTCTCAGCCTTCCGCACCGCGCTTCTTGCCGCGCTCTGCCTTCCGCCTGCCCTGCTGCACGCGCAACTCAGCTCAATCGAAATCGACGACGAGCAGGTGGGCTCCCTGCCGCAGGTCTTCAGCGGCCAGCCGGGCCCGGAACCCACCTACACCACCGAACACGTCAACGCCGTCGTCGTCAGTTCCCTGGACGGCAAGCCCGTCTCCCGCGTCCTTGTCACCTCCGGCGACCGCCGCTTCGCCGCCATGACCGACTACGAAGGCCGTTTCTCCTTCGACTACCGCCGCATCGTTGAGCCCACCTCCGGCGCGCAGGCTCCCAATCCCTTCTTCCGGGGACTCGGCGGCCTCTACGGCGGCCCGCAGACCATGCCTGTCCAGTTCCAGGTCCGCAAGCCCGGCTACGTTTCCAACTCGGTCATGCTCTACCTGCCGGTCACGGAGCCCAACACCACCCAGCCGCCGCTCCAGCTCAAGATCGTCCCCGCCGGCGTCATCACCGGCCACGTCGATCCCGACAGCGCCGACCCGTCCCTCCGCCTCCAGGTCCAGCTTCACCGCAAGTTCATCCAGAACGGCACCGCAACCTGGAACACCTCCGCCTCCTCCCAGGTCAACGCCAGCGGCGAGTTTCGTTTCCCCGACCTGCAGCCCGGCGACTATAAGCTCTCCACCATGGCCTGGACCTCGCCCGTGCCGCAACGCATCGCCCCCGCGCCCGTCCCTGCGCCCGCTTCCACGCCCGACTCCGTCCCCGGCCTCAAGCCGGCCTTCTACCCCGACGCCACCGACCTCAACTCCGCCGGCCTCCTCCACATCGGCCCCGGCGAGACCGTCACCGCGCGGCTCGCGCCCCACTCCGCCACCTTCTACCGCGTCGTCATCCCCATCGGCGGCGCCGCCGAGTCCGCCGACGGTGCCAGCGTGCGGCTCATGGGTGATTCCGCCGGACTCAACATCGGCTTCAACTCCCAGGACCACGCCCTCGAAGGCTATCTCCCCACCGGCTCCTATACCGCGGACATCATCACCTTCGTCCGCACCCCGCAAAACCCGAGCCCGCTACCGGTCGTCAACGGCACAAACATGGCCGGCCTAGCCATGATCCAGCCCCGAAACCAGACCAACAGCAGCGTCGTCGCCCACTTCGAGGTCGGCAGCGCTCCCCTCCACGGCGCACCCGTCACGCCCTCGCCCAGTTCCGAAATCCCCGTGTACGTCCACCGCGAATTCACCAATCAGAATTCCTCTGGCTCCACCGGTCAGGTCTTCTCCGGCCCGAACGGCAGAAACCAGCGGATGCCGCCCGTCTCCCTCTTTCTCCAGCCCACCGAGTTCAACTTCGGCAGCAACGCCAGCATGGCCCCCGTCCAGGCCGGCGACCCGGACGACTCCTTCAAGCTCCAGAACGTCACCGAGGGCTCCTACCACGTCAACATTCAGTCCATGCAGGGCGGCTATGTCGCTTCCGCCACCTGCGGCACCACCGATCTCCTCCGCGACCCACTCGTCGTCGGCGCCTCCGGCTCCGCAGCTCCCATCGTCGTCACCCTGCGCGACGACGCAGCCACCGTGAGCGGTACGATCCTGCCCGGCAGCTCCGCCAACACACCGCCCCCCACCGACGGCGGCCCCACCAACCCCATCTTCATCGTGGGAATCCCACTCGACCGGCCCCAGGCCAATCCGCTCTTCGCCGGCGCCATGACCAACCAGACCACGGGGCTGACCAACTTCCAGGTCGGTGCCGTCCCTCCCGGCCACTACCTCTTCCTCGCTTCGAACCGCCAGCTCTTCCAGGAGTTCGAGTACCACAACCCCGACGTCCTCCGCGACCTCATGACCAAAGGCACGCCCGTCACTATCTCCGCCGGCGAGAAGACCGACATCCAGGTCCCCATGATGCCCGACTCACCGCAATCCGGCGAGGGCAACTGACCATGCGCCCCCTCCCTCTCGCTCTTGCGCTGGCTCTGGCCGCTGTCCCCGTCTCCGCCCAGCGCTCTGATTCTGCGACCACCTACCCCATCGCCGGCACCATCGTCGCGGAAACCTCCGGCCAGCCCCTGCAGCGCGCCACTGTCCAGATCATCAACACCGCCACCGGCAAGCACGCCCAGTCCACCACCTCCGACGAATACGGCCATTTTGCCTTCCCCGCCGTACCCGCCGGCAACTACATTCTCCAGGGCACCACCCCCGGCTACCTCCTTACCAACTACGACGACCACGACGGCTACACCACCGGCATCATCCTGCCCACCTCCGTCGATACCCAATCCCTCGTCCTCAAACTCCATCCCCAGGGCATCCTCACCGGTACCATCCTCGACGAAAACGCGGAGCCCGTCCGCCAGGCCAACGTCCGTCTCTTCCACCAGACCCACGACTTCGGTGATGACCGCATCGTCTCCGCCAACGCCGCCAACACTGACGACCTCGGCCACTTCGAAATCCCGCGCCTCGCCCCCGGTACTTACCTTCTCGCCGTCACCGCGACCCCCTGGTATGCCGTCCATCCCATGCCGCCGCAGCCACAGCCGCGCGGGTTCGTTCAGCCGTACGGCTTCGTCGATTCCATCGATCCATCCCTCGACGTCGCCTACCCCACCACCTACTATCCCGGCACCACCGACTCCTCCCAGGCCGCTCCCATCCTAGTACGCGGCGGGCCCGTCGACATCAGCCTCCGGCTCGCGCCCGAGCCCGCGCTCACTCTCACTCTCCCCTTCACCCCGCCGAAGCCTGGCCAGGCTCCGCAACCCATGCCGCAGCTCCGGACCTCCATCTTCGGCCAGCTTCAACCCGTCTTCCAGCAGGAGTACCGCCAGTCCGCCAACCAGATCACCATCGCCGGCCTGCCCGCCGGCGACTACGTCCTCTCCGGCAACAACCAGGCCGCCAACACCACGACGGTTCATCTCACCAACCAGAGCACCAGCGCCGATCTCCCCCCGAACCCGAATCTCGTCCACGTTCATGTGCTGCTGAAAACGGACGACGGAGTCTCCGTCCCGCCCAACATGCTGGTGTTTCTCTTCAAGCAGAACAACAGCGAACCGGTCCTGCGCGTCAACAGCGTAAAAGGCGAAGCCAAGCTCGACGTCCCGCCCGGCGACTACTATTTCTCGCTCTGCACCGGCCAGCGCCACTGCTTCATTCGCCAGATTCTCGCCGGCGACAAGCCGGTCGCGAACAACATCCACCTCGCCGGCGGTCCCGACCCCACCTTCACCATCGTCTTCAACATCGGCACCCACACGCTTAGAGGGGTCGCGCAGAAAGACGGCAAACCCGCCCCCGGGGTCCTCCTCCTCGCCTTCCCCTCCAACGAACTACCCCAGGTCCGAACCTTCTTCCGCAACCAGAGTGACCTCGACGGCAGCTTCGACTTCAAGGGGCTCTCCCCCGGCGCCTACACCGTCGTCGCCATCGACAACGGCTGGAACCTCGACTGGTCCCGCGAAGCCGTCCTCTCCAGCTATCTCGCGAAGGCCGTCTCAGCCCAGATCACCGCCGCCGAAACCGCAACCCTCGCCACCCCGATCCCGGTCCAGCCCAAATAACTCATCACTAGCCTTGCGACCATCGCAAGCACCGGCGCGAAGCCCAATACGTGTCACGAAGTGACCGCCGCCCGCGCAGGGTGCCCGTCCGGCAGGACAGAGGCGAGCTACGCCTTGACGTAAGTACTTTATGAGAGATCGAACCTACTTCCGCCGACGGCGCATCCTCGCCCGCACTGTCGAAAACAGCGCACCCGCGCCGCCCATCAACGCCAACACCACCGTCGGGTTCTCCGGCGAATCCGTGCAGCCCGTCTGCGCCTGCAGCGGCGCAGCAATCAGGAGAACCAAGGCACAACCGAGAATTCCAGGAATCCAGATCTTCATCGCATCCTCACAATCCAACTGCTCGTAAGTCGCCTTCAAGAAAAAAAGAGGCACACGGAAGTCCTCATGGCCGTGTGCCCAGAGAATTGTTTTTCACCCCAACCGACAGCGGTGTCACTACCGGCGTCGCTGCGCCGACCAACTCCTCCACGTACCATTGGGTGCTGTAGAGGATGCTGACGGCGGCGTAATTTGTCCAGACATCGCCCGACTCGTCGATCGCAATGCCGCCTGCACTGGTCGAAAAGAAGCCGTTTGGCCCCGAGAGCACCGCGCCCGAGTTGGAAAACTCAGTAATGGTGTAGTTCCCTGTGTTTGGGCCCAGCCCCTTCACCCAGGCGTTTCCCGACCCGTCGATGGTGACGGCATTTGGCTGAGTCATGCTGGCCGCCGTGTAACCGGCCGTTCCGGAAACGGCTCCTCCCGTACTTGAAATCACGATCACGTTATTGCCGCTCTTGTTGGTCACCCAGACATTTCCTGTGTGGTCGATGGCGATGGCCGTAGGCGAATTCAAACCGATTCCGGTATAGCCAGAGGTTCCAGACATCGGAGTCCCGGTACTGGACAATTCGACAACGGCGCTAGAGTCCGCAATCCAGGCATTGCCGGATGCGTCGATGGCGATGGCCTGCGGAGAAGCGATTCCGCTGCCGGTGAATGTGCCAGACAACCCACCCGCGCTGGTCGCCTTAATCACGGCTCCGGGAGAAGTATTCGTAATCCACGCATTGCTGGACCCGTCCAGGGCGAGCCCTGTCGGGTTGGTGATGCCGAGTCCGGTGAACGGTGACCCCGAACCCGTCGCTCCCGCCGGGCTAAGTTCGTTGAGGCTGGCCGCGACGCTGCCGTTGGTGCCATTCACCGACCACAGGTCGCCATTGATATCGAGCGCGATGGCAGTCGGAAAGTACGGCACTTTATAGCCGGTATTGCCATTGAACCCATTGAATGGGGTCGGGTCGTACCCTTCATGGTTGACCAGGTCCATGACTGTATCCGACCACCACATATTGCCGGAGGCATCGCCAACCATCGGCCCGGACCCGGGTGTGCCCGCGTTGAAGTAAATCGCCAGGGTAAAGTCATTCGGCTGGGCCGTCAGCGCCGGCGCAAACTCCACGTCCGCGCTCGAAAGCCCATACAGCGCAGTCACGTTAGCCGCAGGATTGTGCGCAATGTTGATCGCCGCCGTTGCTGTATCCGTCGGCGTGGTGGTGCCGCTCGCGTCCGCCAGCAGCGTGCTGCAGGCCGAAGAGCCCGGCCCGGTCGAGTTCACGCAGGTCGCGAGGATGTTTCCCAGCGTATTGACTGCGGTCTGTGGAACCGAGCCGCTCCCGGCGTAATACCCGACTCCCGGGGGAGGCGCTGCGTTCGCCACACCCGTCGACAGCGTCTCCAGGATCGCCGCATTGATAAACGCATTCGCAAGGCCCGCCTTCGCCGCAGTCGTCCCCGAACTCGACACATGCGTCGCATCCGTCGCAAACCCCGCAAACGCATACGCCGCTGCAACCGTCGACACTTCATTCATCGTGATGAAGGTCGTTGAGGGAAAAGTCTTCGCCGCAGGACACGTTCCCAACGCCGCCAGCAGCCCAGCCGCCGAGTTGGTCCCCGACCCAGGATTCCCGCCCACCGCATACAGATACACCTGCTGCCCCGCTGTGCACGTGTAGTCGCCCGTGATCGTGAAGTCCCCGTTCCCGTCCGTGGCCACATATTCGCCCGCGCTGTCGCTGCCGGAACCGGTGGTCAGCAGCGAGATCGAAGCATTGCTGCTCGACGCCGCGATCCCCGGACCTCCATATCCTGTCGTGTTCACCGCAAACAAATGCACGTGGGCGCCCACAATCGGTTGCTGCCCGCCATGGACTGTTCCGCTTAGCACCGCACCCGCTGTGCCGCCACCAGCCGAGTTGGACCCGGACGAGTTCCCGCTCGACTGCGTTGCCGCCTGGTTCGCCTCGCTCAGAACTCCGCCCGAGCAACCAACCAGAAGAAGGACACACGCACCGCACACTGCCACGAAACCCAATCGCATGAGAGCTCCAGTCGAGTTGGGTAGCTGGCCCCTAAACCCAGAAATTTTCTCGCTCGATGGAGCAGAGATTCGCCCTAAACTACTGAGCCGTCAAGCGGCATCAGGTGACATCCGCAAATGTCGTGATTTGCCGGATGCCGCTAACGCGCCATTCATCCACCACGCGCTGCGCGCGGAGCCCGCCCGTCGCTACCGCACCTGTCATCTCGCTACCGCACCTGTCATCTCGCCACCACACGTTGTCATCTCGCCACCACACTTTGTCAGGTCGCGCCACACTTTGTCATTCTGAGCGCAGCGAAGAACCCCCGTATTTGCCTTTGCCTTTGCCTTTGCCTTTGCCTTTGCCTTTGCCTTTGCTTTTGCCTTTGCTTTTGCTCGTTCTCCCCCACCCCCCAGAACCATCATCCTGAGCGAAGGTCGCATCGCGACCGCAGTCGAAGAGCCTGTCCTGAGCTTGCCGAAGGAACCCGCCACCCTCCCACTCACCACGACGTCCCGCACCCTTCCGCCCCCACACCCCGTCACAAAACGTCCTACTAAGGGCCACTCCGTTTTCCCCGAATCCTGTCAAGCATAAAACTCATAACTCCATGATCCTAAACGAAATAAACTTGTCCCATGAGTTATGCTCAAACCGGTATACTGGTAATAGTAGAGAAATAAAAAAAACCGGCTAATCCCGGGGTTTTCTTCTATCTAACTCATTTTCTATCTTGTATTTACGGAAGACTCGGGGCTAACTCTCCTGGAGTGACGATCTTAGCTGTAACCCCTGCATAATCTGGTGTTTATGGATACCACTGCCACGTATCTGTCTCCATCGAAAGGGGTTCTCGCCAGGATCACACCCATCCGGGGGAGGGGTCACGAAGCCGTCCGGCCGAGCACCTGCCGCAACCGCCACAGCGTCGCCGCCAGCGCCGCCAACCCGGCGCACCACACCGCAAACGCCAGCCGCACCACCCACTCCGGCGCCACGCCCACGCGCCGCAGCAAGAAGGGCAGAAAGTTCCACGTCGTAATGTGAACATAGTCCCACGCGTCCCCGGTCGAGGCGACGGACGTCGCCAGCCCCCACGCGTCCATCTTGCCGAACGCGAACGCAACAATATTCTCCAGCCGCAGCCACACCACGAACGTCGGGGGCGTCCTCGTCTGCATCTGGTACAGCTCCAGCGGCAGCCAGAAGGCCAGCGATGCCACCTGCACCACGGTGCTCACCGCCACCAGCGCCACTCCAGCCGTCCAGATCACTCGGCCCATCTCGCGCCGGTACTGGAGCAGCAGCGGCACCGCCAGCAGCACCGCCAGTTCCACCGCGGTCGAGACATAGCGATCGCCCCACGCTGAGTCGCCGCTCCACACCGTGTACTTCGCGTAGAAGCTGAGATACGCAAGCAGCAGCACGCTGCACGCAACGGTATACGCCCGCACCGCGGGACGGAACCGTCGCCAGCCCCACACGGCCAGCAGGATCGTCAGCAGCAGCAGCGGGTCGAACAGGAAGATGGACTTCTCCGGCGCGAACAACGCTCCGAGGAAGCCCTCGTGAAACGGCTTCTCAAACGGGAAGTTCGCCGGCAACGACGGATCGCGCAACTTCGCCTCCTGCGCCGCCAGCCCCAGATAGGTGGTGAACCACGAACCAAACCGATAGAACTGATACAGCCGGTCCAGCAGTCCGAAGAACAGAGTTACCGGCAGCGCCACGGCAGCGAACGCGCGGCATCGCTCCCACAGCACCCGGCCGCGCACGCCGTCGAACCATTCCACCAGCAGCAGGAACAGCGCGCCCGCCAGCAGGTCCAGGCCGGTGGTGATGCGCGTCAGCAGGTTCAGCCCGAACGCCGCCGATCCCACCAGCAGCGCGCGCCGGCTGCCCGTTCTCAGCCACTCGTACTGATACGAAAAGCCGGTCAGCGCCAGCAGAAAGATGTAGTTGTTCTCCATCAGGTTCTGCGTGTAATGCAGGTGCGTCGTCGCCACCAGCAGAGCCAGCGTCCCTGCAACTGCGTGCCGAACAGCGAAGCGAAACTGCAGCAGCAACCGGAAGCAAACCAGCGCCGTCAAAACCGCAATCAGGATGTTTGTGGAGAAGCTGACAAGGATGTCGCGCACCGTGGGGTCGTCACCGTACCAGCGAAAGGCTGGCCAACTCGCAACCCACGTTCCGACTACATCGGCAGGCAGCATCAGCAGCGATTGCCCGATGCCGTACCAGCTCTGGATCTTGCCACCGCGCCCGCGCACGCCGAAGTCCGGGTACTCCTGCGGAAACACCGGCGGCTCGGAAGTCCACAACGCATGGGCACCCTGCAGCCGATGTCCGGTGTCGGACGTCCCCAGTTCGCCCGACTGCACCACGAACGCCAGCAGACCCGCCGCAAGGATCAGCAGGAAGAAAGGATCACGAAACAGTGTGCGAAGACGATCGACCATCCATCTCTTATTATCGAACGGCCGATCGTTTCCTGGGTTCGCTCCGACGAATCGATGCGGATTCCGTTGCCGCCTCTGGTATCCTTGCTTCGCTGGACAAAACGTCAAGCATTCCTGTCGTTTACCAGATCTCTCGCTTCGGGTCCCGTCTTGCAGACACATTCTCTGGATGGAGCGCTCTGTGCAGTTATCCGCGAAATTAGGTGCCGCTTACTTCCGGTCACAGAGCATCGTCCTACTCTTGAACTCATTGTGCCGCTTACCGTATCTAAGGGAAGCGCTCCCGGGCGCGGGACACGTACCATAATCGCGGAGTCGGGAAGGTCGGCCCGTTTAATTTCAACTTCCGCAACCTAAGGGAACACTTCCACAATCGACGACTGCCAGTTTGGATCGCATCTTTTTGGAAGGCCCTGATGATTCGCAACAAGGCAGGGCAATAATGATCGAAGTGAGCCAAGAGTTGAGCATCGCCACGAAAATCAGGCAAATCGGCACTGCCGCAAGCGAGCTGATGGGCACCATCTCAGAAAGTCGCGCTAACTACTGGGCGTCTTACGTTACCGACTTCAGTTGTCCGGTCCTCTTTGCGTGGCTCGGCGCACACCACGGACTCAGTTGGCCGTCCGTCATCCTCAGCTCCTTCTGCGGCCTGACGACCTTCAGCCTCATCGAGTACGCCATTCATCGCTGGCTGCTGCACAACCCGAAGAGCGTTCTGTACCCCTTGCACGAGGCGCACCACAACCACCCCGAAACGCCCTCGGCTTTCCTCTTCCCCACCAGCCTGGTTGTGCTCGGGCTGGTCTGGCTGTGTGTCGCCTATGCGTTCCACCTTCCGGCCGCCTCCTTCTTCCTCGCCGGAGTTGCCGCTGGATACTGCTGCTTCGGAACGCTCCACCACCTGGAGCACACCACCCGCATCAACCAGATTCCCTTCCGCTGGCTGCAGAAGCGTTGGGCTGCCCACAGCGTCCACCATCGCCTCGACCAGAGCAACTTCGGGGTGATCACCTCTTTCTGGGATTACGTCTTCGGAACCAGCCAGAAGCAAGTCAAGCGCCGGCAGCCGCAAGCCTGACCCACAGCCACAGCAGCTTCCCGGACTGCCGATAGCTGACTGCCGATAGCCGATAGCTGGTATTGAAATCCTCTTCGTCCACAAAAAAAAGGCCCGATCTCACGACCGGGCCCAGCCGAGGATCTGAGAAACCTATTTCGCTGCCGCCATCGGCGCCGCTGCGTCGAGATCCAGATTCAGTTCCAGCACATTGACCCGCGGCTCGCCCAGCAGGCCGAACTGCCGCTGTGTGATGTGGCTCGTCACCAGCGTCTTCACTGCGTCCTCGCTCATGTGCCGATCCGCCGCCACGCGCGCCACCTGGTAGTAAGCGGCTGCGGGCGTGATGTCCGGATCGAGTCCCGAGCCCGACGTGGTCACCAGGTCGATCGGCACCGCGCCGTTCGCGCCCTTAGGATTCAGCGTCTGCACCGAGGCAGTAACCCGCGTCGGCAACGCCGTATTGGTCGGCGCCAGGTTCGAGCCGCCTGAGCTCGACGCGTCGTAGCCGTTGCCCGCGCCCGCCGCCGAGGGCCGGGACCAGAAGTATCCCGGCCCATCGAACGGCTGTCCGATCAGCCTCGAGCCCACGAGCACGCCGTTGCGCGTAATCAGCGAGCCGTCTGCCTGCTTCGGGAACAGCGTGTGCGCCAACCCTGTCACCACCAGCGGGTAGCCGATGCCCAGCAGCACCGCCGTGATCACCGTATACAGAACCGACGTAATAATGTGCTTCTTCATGTCCTTCTCCCTCGAACCTCGAACCACCCAGCACCTAGACCAGATGCACTGCCGTGATGAACATATCGATCAGCTTGATTCCGATGAACGGCACAATGATGCCGCCGAGCCCGTAGATCCACAGATTCTTTCGCAGCATCGCCGCTGCCGACATCGGCGTGTACTTCACGCCCTTCAGCGCCAGCGGAATCAGCGCGACGATAATCAGTGCGTTGAAGATAACCGCGGAAAGAATCGCCGACTCGGGAGTCTTCAGGTGCATGATGTTGATCGCCATCAGCACCGGGAAGACGCCCGCGAACATCGCCGGAATAATCGCGAAGTACTTGGCCACGTCGTTCGCGATGGAGAACGTGGTCAGCGCGCCGCGCGTCATCAGCAACTGCTTGCCGATGCCGACGATCTCGATCAGCTTGGTCGGGTTGGAGTCGAGGTCAACCATATTACCTGCCTCCTTCGCCGCCTGGGTGCCCGAGTTCATCGCCACGCCTACGTCGGCCTGGGCCAGCGCGGGCGCGTCGTTGGTGCCGTCGCCGGTCATCGCGACCAGCTTGCCCTGCGCCTGTTCGCGCTTGATCAGGTCCATCTTGTCCTTGGGTTTCGCCTCCGCGAGGAAGTCGTCAACGCCTGCCTCGCGCGCAATCGCCGCCGCGGTCAACGGATTATCGCCGGTGATCATGATGGTCTTGATGCCCATCGTGCGCAGCTGGTCAAACCGCTCCTTCATGCCGCCCTTCACGATGTCCTTCAGGTGGATGACGCCGAGAGCGCGTCCGTTCTCGGCCACCACCAGCGGCGTGCCGCCGGCGCGGGCAACCTTGTCGACGGTTGCGCGCACTTCGTCGGGCAGAATCGATCCGTTCTCTTTCAGGTAGCCGGCGATCGCGTCGGCCGCGCCCTTGCGAATCGAGCGGCCTTCCATGTCGATGCCGGACATCCGCGTCAGCGCGCTGAACGGGATGTACTCGACCTTCAGGTTCGCCAGCTCGCGCCCGCGCAGCCCGTACATCTCTTTCGCAAGGACCACGATCGACCGGCCTTCCGGCGTCTCGTCCGGCAGCGACGACAACTGCGCCGCGTCCGCCAGCTCTTCGCTGGTCACGCCCGCGGCCGTCAGGAACTCCGACGCCTGCCGGTTGCCCAGCGTGATCGTACCGGTCTTGTCGAGCAGCAGCGTGTTCACGTCGCCCGCAGCTTCTACCGCGCGGCCCGAAACCGCCAGCACATTGTGCTGCACCAGGCGATCCATACCCGCAATGCCGATCGCCGACAGCAGTCCGCCGATGGTCGTCGGAATCAGGCACACCAGCAGCGAGATCAGCACGAACACCGTCTGCGGAGCGCCCGAGTACATCGCGAACGGCTGCAGCGTCACCACGGCCAGGAGGAAGATGATCGTCAGCCCGGCCAGCAGGATATTCAGCGCGATCTCGTTCGGCGTCTTCTGCCGCGTCGCACCCTCGACCAGCGCGATCATGCGATCCAGGAAGGTCTCGCCCGGGTTCGCCGTGATGCGCACCACGATCACGTCGCTGAGCACGCGCGTGCCGCCTGTTACCGCAGAGCGATCGCCGCCGGCCTCGCGAATCACCGGCGCCGACTCGCCCGTGATGGCCGATTCGTCCACCGACGCGACGCCCTCGATCACTTCGCCGTCGCCGGGAATCATCTGCATCGCGATCACGCGGACCTTATCGTCCACGCGCAGCTTCGAACTCGGAATCTCCTCAACGCTGCCGTCGGCGCGCAGTTTGTATGCGGTGGTCTCGGACTTCGCCTTGCGCAGCGCGTCAGCCTGCGCCTTGCCGCGGCCTTCCGCCATCGCCTCGGCGAAGTTCGCAAACAGCACCGTGAACCACAGCCACAGCGTGATCTGCAGGTTGAACCCAAAGTGGCCGCTCCGCTGAAACAGCAGGATCGTCGTGACGACGGAGCCTACTTCCACCACGAACATCACCGGGTTCTTCGCCATCTTTGCGGGGTTCAGTTTGCGCAGCGCATCGCCCAGCGCGCGCTGCACAATGGCGCCGTCGAACAGACTCTTCTTCTTCGTGGTAGCGGTGTTCGGATGGTGTGGTTCCTGGCCGCCACCGCCGCTGGCAACATTGGCCGTGCGTGCAGGCATCTCTGCGACCGCACCCTTCATCACCGGCTCACTTCTCTCGTTCATCATTGCAATCTCCTCAGGATTCCTCGAACCTCGAATCCAGTACTTCGAACCTATGAAAAGCTCTGTCCGGCCCGCAGCAGCAAGTGCTCCAGGATCGGCCCCAGGCTCAATGCCGGGAAGAACGTCAGCGCACCCACAATCACCACCACGCCGGTCAGCAACACGGTGAAGAGCGAGTTGTCCACCGGGAACGTGCCCATGCTGGGCGGCGCAATCTTCTTCGTCGCCAGGTTCCCGGCGATCGCCAGCATCGGCACGATCATCAGGAAGCGCCCGCACAACATCGTGATGCCCAGAGTGGAGTTGTACCAATGCGTGTTCGCGTTGAGCCCCGCGAACGCCGAGCCGTTGTTGCCTGCAGCGGAGGTGTACGCGTAGAGAATCTGCGACAGGCCATGCGGCCCATGGTTGGACAGGCTCGACGTGCCGAAACTCGGCGCCAGCACCGCGATCGCTGAGAAGCCCAGGATCACGACCGGGAAGATGAGGAAGTAGAGCATCGCCATCTGCACGTCGAAGGCCTGCACCTTTTTGCCCAGGTACTCGGGCGTGCGGCCGACCATCAGCCCGGCGATGAACACCGTCAGGATGACGAACACCAGCATGCCGTACATGCCCGCGCCCACTCCGCCGAAGATGATCTCGCCGAGGTGGATGTTCGCCAACGGAATCATTCCGCCCAGGGGCATGAACGAATCATGCATCGAGTTCACCGCGCCGCAGCTTGCGTCGGTGGTAATGGTGGCGAACAGCGCCGAATTGGCGATGCCGAAGCGGACCTCTTTGCCCTCCATGTTGCCACCGGCCTGGACCGCGCTGACATGCTGGTCCACGCCATGCAGCAGCGGGTTGGGCTGCGCCTCCGCCCAGTAGCACGTCAGAACGCCGGCGAACCACAGCACGCTCATGCAGGCAAACACCGCCCAGCCGTGCTTTGGCGAGCCGACCATCCGGCCGAGCGTCACGCACAGGCCCGCGGGAATGAGAAAGATCGAAACCATCTCGAGGAAGTTGGAGAGGGGCGTCGGATTCTCATACGGATGCGCGCTGTTCGCGTTGAAGAAGCCGCCGCCGTTGGTGCCCAGCATCTTGATCGCTTCCTGCGAAGCGACCGGGCCCTGCCCGATGGTCTGCGTCGTCGTCACCGTCGTTGCCGGCTTTCCGTCTGGACCGTTCGCGGTCACGGTCTGCTTCTCCAGCAGCGTCGCTGTGTCATACGGCTTGAAGTTCTGGATCACGCCCTGCGAAACCAGCGCCAGCGAATAAACGATGCAGATCGGAGCCAGAATCCAGAGGGTTCCGCGAGTGAGGTCGACCCAGAAGTTGCCGAGGGTCTTCATCTCGCGCCGTGCGATACCGCGGATGAACGCGATCGCCAGCGCCATGCCCACCGCGGCCGACCAGAAGTTGTGCGTCGCCAGCCCGAACATCTGGGTCAGGTAGCTCATCGTCTGTTCCGGCACGTAGGCCTGCCAGTTGGTGTTGGTGGTGAAGGAAGCGGCGGTGTTCCATGCCAGCCACGGTTCCACCGCGGCGAGGTGCTGCGGGTTCCACAGCGGAATCGCATGCTGCAGCCGCTCTACCGCGTAGGTCAGCAGCAGCGTGGCCAGCGAGAAGATGAGCATCGCGCCGGCATACTCGGTCCAGCGCATCTCTGTGCTCGGGTCGACACCGGTAAGGCGATAGAGCAGCCGCTCGATCGGTCCCAACACTGGGTCAAGCCACGTTCGCTTGCCTTCGTACACGCGGGCCATGTACAGGCCCATGGGCTTTGCCGCAAGCAGGATCACGCCAAAGAACACCGCAATCTGCAGCCAACCATTCGAGGTCATCAGAATTTCTCCGGACGCAACAGCGCAATTACCAGGTAGACCAGCAGGCCGCCGGTCAGGGCAAGAAGGAGGATGTTCTCAAGCATGGCCGCCACCGCCCTTCAGCGACTCACAGCCGCTTGTGTACAGCACGGCTACGATGAAGAAAGCCAACGTAGCGCCAACAAATACGAGATCGCTCATAGCACCAGCTCCTGAGGAACCCGAGGGCTACTGAACGGAACCCCGGGGTTGCCATCGCTTCCTGCCGCAGCCACACGGCGTTTCGGCAGGTTCGCTGTATTGAGTCTCGTCCTCAGCGCCGTAGAAAAGCTGTAGAAACGACATAAGGATTTCGTAAATTTCGCTAAGCTGCTGATTTAGCTTTGGATTCCCGGCACTGCCCCAAACACCGCAGTTTCTGCGCGCTCGTTCTTCAGGCGTTGACCGGTTCTTCAGGCGTTCCCGGGCTCGGATTCAGCCGATAGCCCACCCATGGCTCGCTCACAATGTACTGCGGCTCGCCTCCCGGTTCGATCTTGCGGCGCAGTTGTGCGATCAACACGCGCAAATACTCCGGCTGGTCCACACCTGCCAATCCCCACACTGCGCGCAGCAGCGTCTTGTGCGTGAGCACACGGTCTGCGTTGCGCAGGAGGTAGAGCAATAGATCGAACTCTTTCGGGGTCAGGTGCACTTCCCGGTCGCGTACCGTCACCAGGTGTCGCTCCACGTCGATGCGGAAGTCGCCCAGTTCGATCAGGCTCTCCTGCGCTTCGTCCTTCGCCGCCAGCCGCCGCGCCTGGACCCGCACCCGTGCCAGCAGTTCCTGGATGCTGAATGGCTTCGTAATATAGTCGTCGGCGCCTTCGTCGAGCGCCGCCACCTTGGCAGCATCCTGATTCCGCACGCTCAGCACAATGATCGGGACCTGCGACCGCTGCCGGATCTCGCGGGTCAGCTCGATGCCATCCATGCTCGGCATCGCAAGATCGGTAATCACCAGTTCCGGCTGCGTCTTGGAGAAGCGCACCAGCGCATCCGCGCCGTCCGACGCAACCGTTACCTCGTGTCCGTTGCTCTGCAGCGACGCGCGCAACACCCGCGTGATCTGCGGTTCGTCATCGACAACCAGGATTCGCATCGTTCAAGCCTATTCTCTCACTGAGCCTGCTGTGTCACCACGTGAACATCTACGTGCGGCGCATCTGTCATGAACCGCTGCAGCGCCAGGTAGTACAGGTACTTCTTCCAGCCTCTCACGGTTGACCGCCCGAAGATCACCTGCGTGATCCGGTTTTTTGCCACGTAGTCCGCGGTCGCCAGGGGCACGCTGCGTCCTCGCAGCCGGACCACTTTCGCGCCCACGTTCTCCGCGAACTGGATGTTCGTGTCGAGGGAACGTTTCGCCTTCTCCGCCAATGTGGCATCCGTGTCGACATACAGCACGTAGAATTCGCCGCCCATCGCCTCGGCCATGCGGGCACCCCGCGCAATCAGGTCGCGCGACTTCGGATTCGGGCTGATGCACACTGCTACGCGCTCGGCGATCTGCCAGTTGCCGCTCAGCTTCTTGCGCTCCACGTAGTCATCCAGCGTGCGATCCACTGCGCGCGTCACCCGCTGCAGCGCCATCTCGCGCAGTGCAATCAAATTGCCGCGCCGGAAAAAATTCGAGAGCGCACGCTCCACGCGCTCCTGCGGATAGATGTCGCCGCGCGTCATGCGGGTCATCAACGCCTCGGGCGTCACGTCGGCGAGCACCACTTCATCGGCCCGGTCCAGCACCCAGTCCGGAACCGTCTCGCGGACTGTGATGCCGGTGAGGCTCTGGACTCGCGGGGTTACGCTCTCCACGTGCTGGATGTTCAGCGTCGAGAGCACATCGATCTCCGCCTCCAGGATCTGCAGCACGTCCTGGTAGCGCTTGGTATGTTCGCTGCCCTCAATGTTGGTGTGGGCCAGTTCGTCGACCAGCACCACCTCGGGCTTGCGCTTGAGGATGGCATCGACATCCATCTCTTCGAACAGCGTGCCCTTGTACTCCATCTGCTTGCGCGGCACCTGTTCGAGTTGCGCTGCCAACTCCGCGGTACGCGCCCGGCCATGCGTCTCCACGATGCCGATCACGACATCTTCGCCGCGGCTCCTGCGCCGCACCGCCTCGCTCAGCATGCTGAAGGTCTTGCCCACACCCGGGGCGTAGCCGAGGAACACCTTGAACCGCCCACGCTTCTGGCCTTCGCATGCCGCCAGCCATTCTTCAGGAGTCTTGGTGCGCGCCTGCGCGGTATTCTGCTCGCTTGCCATGGACCCCTTTCCGCGTCGTCCCGAGCGAACCGGCGACGGCGGTTCGCAACCAGCAACTTCTTCTTTATAAAGGTGGAAGCCGTTAAAAGGTTGTAAGTAGTGTAAGAAACTACGCGACTTGCTCTGTACAATCCCCTCTGTGTACTCGAAGCGCATGATCGAGACGGGCCGCTGGATTCTGGCCGCGAACGGCCTCGCCCTCATCGTATTCCTTTACAAACACACGCTCCACGGCGCCAATAACACTACCGTCGCGCTTACGCTGCTGCTGCTGGTCCTGGTACTGGCCGGCAACTGGGGCCTGCGTTACGCGGTTGGTGTCTCCATCGCCGCCACCGTGCTGTACAACTACTTCTTCCTGCCGCCGGTCGGCACCTTCACCATCGCCGACACGCAAAACTGGATCGCGCTCTTTGCTTTCCTCGGCACCGCTATCTATGCTGCCCACCTCGCGGCACGTATCCGCGAGGAGTCCGAAGAGGCCAACGCGCGCCGCCACGAGTCGGAAATGCTGTACCAACTCGGCCGCCAGTTGCTGCAGCCGGAGAACGTCGGCCAGTTGCTCAACTACATTCCCTCCAGTGTCGCCAACGCTTTCAACTCGCCTGCGGTCACGCTTTACATTGCGGAGGGCGACCGCATCTACCTCTCCGACCCCAAGCGCATCTCCAGCCCCAAGGTTGCTTGGGTTCCCGATGACGTCCAGTCCACCACATACCAGGACCGCAGCCGCTCCGAGATTGTCAGCGACCTGCGCGAGGCCATGCTGCTCCCCTTGTTCCGGCCGCCGAGCGACGGTTTTCCCACCGCTATCCCGCTGCGCATTGGCGTGCGCCCCAACGGCGCGCTGCTGCTGGAAGCCACTACCCTTTCGCGCGAAACCATGGAGGCGCTCAGCGGCCTGGTGGCCATGTCTATAGAACGCGCCGAGGCGCTGGAAAATTCCGCGCGTTCCGAAGCCGCCAAGGAGACCGAGCGTCTGCGCACAGCACTGCTCGACTCCGTCACCCACGAACTGCGCACGCCGCTCACGTCGATCAAGGCCTCGATCACATCGCTGCTTTCGCAGAACAGCCTCGACGAAGCATCGCGCCACGACCTGCTCACCGTGATCGACGAAGAGTCCGACCGGCTGAACCACCTGATTGAACAGGCTGTCGAGATGGCCCAACTCGATGCGCACAAGGTGCACCTGGAACTCAAGCCGGAGCCGGTCGCCGCGCTCATCCACGACGCCGTCGACGCCTGCAGCGCCGTATATCCCGACCGCGACCTCCGCGTCTCCATCCCCCGCTCTTTGCCCAACGTGCTCGCCGACTCTGCCTGGATCGGCAAGGTGCTGACCAATCTGCTTGGCAACGCGGTCAAATATTCGGCGCCGGATCAGCCCGTATTCGTCTCCGCCGACCTGCGTGGCGACATGCTCGCCATCAGCGTCGCCGACCGCGGCGCCGGCATTGAGCCGATGGAGCAGGAGATGATCTTCGACAAGTTCTACCGCGGCCAGGGCCAACGCAACCGCGTTGCCGGCACCGGCATGGGGCTCGCGATCTCCCGCGCCATCGTGCAGGCACACGGCGGGACCATCGGCGTCACCAGCCAGCTCGGCCACGGCTCCGTCTTCACCTTCACGCTCCCGATCGTCCGCCCTTGAATGGGCAAGAGCGATCCACAAGGTAAGAGTTAGATTGTCTGGCTCGCTGTCTGGGCGATGGTGGTGTCGGCCGCAGCGCGCGACCAGGCAAGACGGAAGTCCGATACGTTACGCAGGGAAAAGTTCTGCTGTCGCGGCGCGGTGATAGCGAAGAAGTCCGCGCGATGCACGTCTTCCAGCCAGAATGCGGGGCGCGGGTCGGGGTTCGCGGGGGCGACCTCGACGTGGGACATTTCGAGGTTGCGCAGGTGGCGGACGAAGAAGCCGTTCACCGGCGTGGGGCCGAACTGGAGGAGTTCCGGGTAGGCATCTTCTCTCTCGGGTACCTGGAGCGTGTGCCAATCCGGCATGGGCTGCGTGGTTGCGCCCCACTGGACGCGCATCACTTTGGGCAGGCCTTCGTGGCCAAAGTAGCAGTTGGAGATTTTGACGTCTTCAATGAAGTTGTCCGGAATGCCGGACAGGATTGAGGCTGTCGAAGCGGCCGAGTTGTAGCTGACCAGGTTGGAGATGAGGATGCGGCGAAGCGTGCCCGGGCGCAGTGTCTCCTTAGGATTGCGGTTGCGGCGGTTGAGGCGGAGGAACAGCGGCGCGTCGATGGTGTCGCGCAGGGTGTTGCCGGTGATGGCAATGTCCTCGAGGAAGGCGCCGTCGGAGGTTTCGAGCGAGATGCCTTTGGAGCCCTCCATGACATTGCCGGTGATCGTGATGTTGCGGAAGCCGCCGTTCGATTCCGTCCCGCACTTGATGCGCCCTTGCCGCGGCACCTGCGCATCGTCGGCGAACTTCTTCCAGACGCCGGCGACGATCGAGCCGAGTTCGTAGGTGCCGGTGACGAAGTTGTTGGCGATGGTGACGTTGTCGGTGGAGCGCGCGTAGCCGAGCGCGTAGCTGGACTTGGGGCAGATGCCGTCGTCCCAGGGCGAATTGACGGTGCAGTTGGAGACGCGAACGTTGCGGCAGCAATCGATGTCGAAGCCATCGCGGTCGGTATCGATGAGGAGGTTATCGAAGGTCAGGTTGTCGACGCCGGTGGCGAGGACGGCGAAGTGGCCGCCCTTGAGCAGGCTGAAGTCGCGGAGCAGGACGTTGTGGCAGTTCTTGAGGGCGATGGCCTTGTTGCCGACGCCCGGCTGATTCGCCACGAAGTCATAGAAGTCGCCGCGCGCGCCATTGGATCCGTGCGAGAGGCCTTTGCCAAAGATGAGGCCGGGGCCGGTGATCGAAAAATCGTGCTGGCCTTCGGCGTAGAAGAGCGAATTGTGCCAGTGGTTGTGGCCGTAGTCCTGGTACGGAGTCCAGGGATCATTGGGCTCGGCTGCGTCGTACACGCCGCCGTTGTAGCCGGTCGTCTCGCCGCGTTTGGGCGAGTCGGCGGCGAGGATGGTGCATCCGCGGGAGAGGTACAGCTCGACATTGGACTTGATGTGGATGGTGAAGCAGAGATAGGTGCCTGCAGGAAAAATCAGCGTGCCGCCTCCGGCTGCGGCGACGGCGTCGATGGCCTTGTTGATGGCGGGCGTGTCGACGGTCTTACCGTCTCCGGTCGCGCCGTAGGTGCGGACGTTATAAGCGGCCTGAGCGGTGTGGGTTTCGGTTTGAGCTTCGAGGAGAGAGACGTGGCCAACCGTTCCGGCGAGCGCCAGCGGAGAGAGTTTCAACAGATCGCGTCGTTGCATGGTAGTCCGAAGCATAGCAGCCGGGCTCGCCGCTCGTCAGCGCGGCGAAGTGGAAGAGGAATAGAATTCTGGCGCTGTATCTTTCTTCCCATCCATGACGCTGGAGGTATTTCGATGAGGGTGTGCTCTTTGCCCCGCGTGCCCTGCGTATTGCTGGCCCTGGTGGTGCTCATGCCGGGACGTGCGCACGCACAGGCGACTGCCGTCGCGCAGTTTCCGGCGAACAAGGCGGTCGGCGTCAATCCGGACACGCACCTGGTGCTTACGTTCTCGAGCGCGCCGGTGCTGGGGAAATCCGGCCAGGTGCGCATCTACGACGCGGCCGACCATCAACTGGTCGACACGCTCGACCTTAGTATCCCGGCCGGACCCGATCCTTCGCGGCGTGTCGTGGCTGCGACGCTGCCGGTCGTTGATCCGAACGTGCCCGCGTCGCCTACGACCACCACACCAGCGGTCAAGACGACGCCGGCTGACCTGCGCAACTATCAACTGACCACCATCGGCGGGCTGGCGGACTTCCACTTCTATCCAGTCATCCTCCACGGCAACGTGGCGACCATCTATCCGCACAACAATGTGCTGCAGTATCACCACAAATACACGGTGGAAATGGACGCTGGTGTGCTGACTCCGGCGACGGGCGCCTTTGCCGGATACGCCGGCGAATCCTGGACGTTCACGACGAAGGCCGCTCCGCCCGCGGCCAACGCGACGCGCGTGGTGGTCGCCGCCGACGGCAGCGGCGACTTCAACACGGTGCAGGGCGCGGTCGACTTTGTTCCCGACAACCCGCCGCAGCACGTGACGATCTTTATCAAGAACGGTACCTACGAAGAGATCGTGTTCTTTCGCAACAAGGCGAACCTGACCTTGCGCGGCGAGGATCGCGACAACGTGCAGGTGGGCTACGCGAATAACAGCGGCTTCAATCCGCCGATGCCGGGACCGTCGCGGCGCTGCGCCTTCTCCGCGTACGACTCGACCGGCATCGAGTTCGTCAACTTTTCCGTCAGCAACTATGCGTACGGACAGGCGGAAGGGCTGCTGGTTTCGGGCTCGAAGAATATTGTGAGCCACATGAATATCAAAGGCTCGGGCGATGCGCTGAACCTGCGTGGGCCGGTCTATCTGACCGACAGCCGGATCGTCGGCGATGGCGACACCATCCTGGGCGTGGGGCCGGCCTTCTTCAATCACTGCGAGATCTCGTCGATGGGCCCGTACATGTGGATCCGCAATACGGACGCGAACCACGGCAACGTTTTTCTCAACTCCACCTTCATCACGCGCGAGCGGCCAACGCCGGTGGCGCTGGCCCAGCCTCCGGCGACGCCGCCTGGAGCGGCTGCGACACCGGCGCGTGTTCCGATGGGCGCGGTGTTGGCGCGTTTGCCCAATAATCATAGCCTCAACTATCCCTACGCGGAGGCGGTGCTGATTAACTGCCACCTGAAAGGCGTCCCGGCGATCGGCTGGGGACCGGTCGATGACGACACCACCCATACGCACCTGTGGGAGTTCAACTCATCCGACCTCGACGGGCATGCGATCGACACCAGCCAGCGGCATCCCGTCTCGAAACAGCTCACGATGCCGCAGGACGCGCAGACCATCGCGAATTACAGCAAGCCGGAGTTTGTGCTGGGAGGATGGACGCCGGTGGTGGAATGAGTCAGTTTCGGTGGCTTTCTGCGCCATCGAGGGTGGGGCGCTCGATGTGGTCGATGACGATGACTTCGGCGGGCCCTTTGGTCTGCGCCAGCTTCAGGCCGAGTTGCTGCTGGAGCGCGGTGGCGAGAGGTGGCTCTTCGACGTCGCCGCTGTCGGAGGAGGCCGTCTGTTCGGGGCCCCAGTCCAGCGTGAAGTCATAGAGCCCGGTGAGGCCGGTCTGGTCGATGACCATGCGGCCGCCCATTTCCGGGCGCGGGATGAGGACCTTCGCGAGGCCGCCGAGGGTGACGCCTTTCGCGATCATCTCGAAGCCATGGCCCTTGCGCGTGACTACGATGCCGCGGCGAAGCGATTCGGCCTGCGCCGCATTGCCCCCGTCGGGGACCATGGTGGCACCACCAGGCGTCGTGTCCTTCGCAGGCTTCAGCTTCGGGCCGCCGTGCGCGACGACAAGCGCGAAGACGGGAATATCGCGAGTCTCGAAGTGCGTCTTCAGCTTGAAACGATCGGTGAGCAGCGACTGGTCGAGGAGCTGGATGCGTTCGCGACGCTGGTCGCGCTTCATGGGCTGGAGGGCGGCAAAGGTTGCCGCGTCCATCTTGGCGAGGACGTCATATACCTCTGTGTTGATCCAGTCGGGACCGCCGGCAACCTGGCTGTCGTTCGCCATGGGGACGTTGTAGGCAAGCTGGACGAGGAGCTTGGCGGTGACGATGAGGTGGACCTGCTCGCCTTCGACGTCGCGACCCTGAGCGGGTTGCTGAGACGGCTTGATGACCGCGACTTCGTACGACGGGAGCGGCCCGCTGGCATGCAGGAGCTGGCCGTAGAGCGGGATGAAACGAATGACCCCAAGCGCAACGGGAGCGGCGATGACTCCGAGCGCAGCAGCGGAGAGCAGCAGCTTCCCGGCGAAGTTCAGACGGCGCGCGGCCCGGGCGGTCATGATTTGTAATACGCGGTGTTTCAAAACCGCGCCGGTGACTCCGGCGACGCAGGGCAGCGGAGACTCGACGCAGAACTCGCAGACCTTGAGAATGCTCTGAGCATAGATGGCGGGGCGGGGGCAGACCTCGAGGACCTGTTCGTCGCAGGCGCGTTCCCGTTCTGTGACGAGGCGCGCTCCCAGCCACCACACCAGCGGGTGGAACCAGAAAGCAGCCTGGACCAGCATGTGGAACGCGGCGGTAAGGTTGTCGCGGCGGCGAACGTGGCAAACCTCGTGGGCAAGGATGGCCTCAAGCTGCGCGTCGTCCAGGCGAGCAGAGATTCCGGCGGGCCAGGCCAGGATGGGACGTGCCACACCGAAGACTCCCGGCTCCATTGCACCATCCAGAATTCTGAGGTCGATGCGTCTCGTGCCCAACCCTGCGCCTTGCTCGATGCGCCGGAGAGAGTCCAACTCGCGACCCGAGCGGACCGGTTCGGCCGTGCGCATGGCCTTCGCCACCCGACGCCAGCGTATTCCCCAGACCGCAAGCGTCGCCACGAACCCGCCGAGCCACACGACGGCGGCGAGGAGTGGAGGCAGATCGGCGGAGCGGATGCGGACAGCTACAGCAGCGTGTGGAGCGACCGGGGTAATCGGCGCGTCGAAGGGCTCGTTGACATCCTGCAGCGTGGAGTACATGGCGGGCGACGGAGCCGTCTTGCTCGGTTTGGCGAAGTGGCTGCCGACGGACACCAGCAGCGCGAACGGAAGAAGGAACTTCAGGGACGCGGCCATCCAGATCGAGTGGCGGACATGGGCGTGGTTGCGGCGCAAGGCGAGCGTGAGCAGCCCCGCCAGCGCAACGAAGACGGTGGACTGCCACAGGTGATTCGCCAGGGTGGGCGCAAAGGCCGTCAGGGCGGCGCTCCAATCATGAATGCTCGGCAGAATCATGCGCCCTCCTTCGTTTCCAGCGCGCGGAGAGCTTTCTCAGCTTCCTTCACGTCGGCCAGGGTGAGCTTTCCCGATTCGATCAGGTGGGCCATCACCGGCTGGGTTCGGCCGCCGAAGAGGGCGAGGAGGTCGTCCACCAGGCGCCGTTGGGCCGCCGCGCGTGAAATCGCTGCAGCGAAGACGTGGAAGTTGCCCACCTTTCTGACGCGGCGAACGGAGCCCTTCACCTCCAGGCGGTAAACCGTGGTCTGGATGGTGGTGTACGCCGGGCGACCCTTTTCCGGGAAGGCTTCCTGCAGTTCGCGGATGGAGGCTTCGCCACGCGTCCACAGGGTTTCCATGATCTGGAGTTCGAGGCGGGTGAGCTTGGTTGCGGGCATCGCAGGTGTCCTTGGCGACTGTCTACTACAAACGTAGGCGAGCCTACCACGCGTGTTTGCGAACCGTCAAGCGGGAGGTAAACAGCCTCGGTCGCGCCATTTGGTACACTATATTCGTAACATCGAATATTCTTATGGAGCAGCGAGCAATGTACGGACTCAAAGAGCGCGCTATGCAGGATTCGTTGCGGCGATTCAAGGCGGACATCTTCCAGGCACTTGCCCACCCCACGCGGCTGGCGATCATCGAGAACCTCGAACAGGGCGAACTCTCCGCGGGCGAGTTGCAGGAAAAGCTCAGCGTCGAGCAGGCAAATCTATCCCAACACCTGGCTGTGCTGCGGACCAAGCAACTGGTGGTGAATCGCAAGGCCGGCAACCAGGTCTTCTACTCGGTGCGCGACCCGATCATTCTGAAAGTGCTCGCGCTGATGCGCCGTTACTTCTATACGCACCTGCAGGAAGCGATGGAACTGCTGGGCGAAATGGCGCCGCAGGGTGAATCCGAGTCCGAGGTCAATTCTTGACCTTGTTCCCAACTTCGGCCGCGGCAGCTGCCGTGGCCTCGCATCCACTGCGATCGATGCTGCTGCTGGTAGGGGTGTGGCCCACGCTCGGGCTGGTCGGAATGCTGCGGCCGCGCGGGCGGATGGTGGCACGAGTGCTGTTTCCGCTGGGCGCGCTGACGTGTCTCGCCGTCGCTGCGCTGGCAGGAATCTTCCTGGCGCGGGGCGCTGCGGCGGAGGTCATGGTGCTTCCGCTGGGCCTGCCCGATCTGCCGTTTCATCTGCGGCTCGACGCGCTCTCGGGATTCTTTCTGCTGCTGCTCTGCGTCGCGGGCGCGGGCATCTCGACGTTTTCCGCCGGCTACTTCCGCTCCGGAGAAGGCACCTCACCGGGGCTGATGGGGCTTGAGTTCCACATCTTTCTCGCCAGCATGGCGATGGTGATTCTCGCCGACGACGCCTACGCCTTCATGGTGGCGTGGGAGACCATGGCGTTGAGTTCGTACTTCCTCGTCACTTCGCAGCACAGGATTCCGGAGATCCGGCGCGCGGGATTCCTCTATTTATTGATGGCCCACGTGGGTGCGATCTGTATCCTGCTGAGCTTCGGAGTGCTGCAGGGAGGGAGTTGGCACTTCACGTTCGACGCGATGCGCGCTTCGTCCGTCTCGCTGGCGCCGTTCTGGGCCAGCACCGCGTTCCTGCTGGCGCTACTGGGCTTCGGCGTGAAGGCGGGCATGGTGCCGTTGCATGTATGGCTGCCCGAAGCACATCCTGCCGCGCCCTCGCCCGTCTCCGCCATGATGAGCGCCCTGATGCTGAAGACCGCGGTCTACGGTCTGCTGCGCGTCAGCTTCGACCTGCTGCGCGTCCGCCACTGGCAGTGGGGCGTGCTGGTGCTGGTGCTGGGCCTGTTCTCGGGGATCTATGGCGCGATCTTCGCTGCCGTGCAGACGGACATGAAGCGCCTGCTGGCGTATTCGTCGATCGAAAACATCGGCATCATCTTCACCGGCATCGGCCTGGCGATTCTGTTCGAGACGGCGGGCTTGCGTCTGTTCGCCGCGCTTGCCCTGTGCGCAGCGCTGGTCCACTCGCTGAACCACGCGCTGTTCAAGAGCCTGCTGTTCCTCACGACGGGCTCGGTGCTGCACGCGACCAGCCACCGTAGCCTGGGCAAACTCGGCGGGCTGATCCGCCGCATGCCGTGGGTTGCGGCGCTGGCCTTGGTGGGCACGCTGGCCATCGCGGGGCTGCCGCCGCTCAACGGCTTCGTGTCGGAATGGCTGCTGCTGCAGGCGTTCCTCTTTACTGAGCAGATCCCGCATGCGTTCGTAAATATGTTCGTGCCGCTGGGCGCGGCAGTACTGGCGTTGACCGCGGCGTTGGCCGCGTATGTGATGGTGAAGTTCTACGGCGTCGTCTTTCTAGGCCAGCCGCGCGAGCCGTCGCTGGTGGAAGCGCACGATGCGAACTGGCTCGAACGCATTGGCTTGGCGTGGCTCGCTTTAGGATGTATCGCCATCGGCGTCGTACCGCAGCTCGCGCTGAGGCCCGCGGGAGCCGTCACCGGCGAGCTGCTGGCCTGCCGCGTGAACCCCACGGGCTCGATCTGGTGGATTGCGCCCATCGCGGCGAAACAGGCTTCCTACAGCGGCCTGATCCTGCTCGCCGGGATCTTCGGTGTCATCGGCGTTACGTATCTGCTGGTTAGGCGGCTGGCCCACGGCCGCATGGGCCGCGGCGCCGCGTGGGATTGTGGATACCCCTGGCAGACCGCGCGCATGCAGGACACCGCCGAGGGATTCGGACAACCCATCCGCCACATGTTCGGCGCCTTCTTCAAAATGGAGCGCCACCTGCCCGCCGCCACCGACGTCGCCCCGCGCTATCGCATTCGCATCGAGGACCGCATGTGGGGTGCAATCTATCGGCCGATCGCCATCTCCACCCAGTGGATTGCCGCCCAGGTCGGACGACTGCAGGGCGGCAGCCTCTCCATCTACCTGATGTACAGCTTCTTCACGCTGATTGCGCTGCTGGTCCTGGTGTTCGTGATATGAGAGCCATCACGGTGGTGCGGCAATTCGGAGAGATCGTCCTGGCCATCGGCATCGCGCCGCTGTTCGCCGGATGGATTGCCCAATGCCGCGCGTGGCTGCAGAACCGCTCGGCGCCGCCGCTGCGCCAGCAGTACCGCATGCTGCGCAAGCTCTTCCTGAAAGACGCGCTGCTTGCTCCCAATGCGTCCGCGCTGTTCCGCTTAACCCCGTACATTCTGTTTGCAACGATGGTGCTGGCGGCGGCAATCATTCCGTCGCTCGCCACCGATCTGCCCTTCGCGCGCGCGGCCGATTCCATCGCGCTGATCGGCCTGTTCGCCACAGCGCGTGTCTTCCTCTCGCTGGCTGCGATGGACGTCGGCACCGCCTTTGGCACGATGGGCGCGCGTCGCGAAATGATGGTCGGCTTCCTCGCCGAACCCGCGCTGCTGATGGTTCTCTTCAACGCATTTCTGCTGTTCGGCTCGACCGCACTGCCATCGCTCGTCGACGGCTACGCCAACCATCCGTCCATCATTGACCCCTCCGTCATCTTCGCCGCGGTCGCCTTCGTCATGGTGCTGTTGGCCGAGAACGCGCGCATCCCCATTGACAATCCCGCCACGCATCTTGAGTTGACGATGATCCACGAAGCCATGCTGCTCGAGTACTCCGCGCGGCACCTCGCGCTGGTGGAATGGGCCTCCTCGCTCAAGCTCTTCAACTACGCCTGCATCGGTTTCGCACTGTTCATTCCCTGGGGCATCGCCACCAACGGCCACGACGGCGTCGCCGCACTGCTGATTTCGATTGCCGCATTGATCCTCAAGCTGATCGTCGCGGGAGCAGCGCTGGCATTGATCGAATCGCTTTCCGCCAAACTGCGCATCTTCCGCGCGCCCGAGTATCTCGCGATGGCTTTTCTGCTCGCCGTGCTCGGCCTGCTCGTCCACCTTCTGCTCGGAGCCCACTCGCTATGACCACTTGTACGCCAACCCACAACACCGCCGAGAAATCCGTTACAGCCCCGCAGCTGCGCACTCTTGCCGGACCCGTCCACCAGCAACCTGAGACTCGCAAGATCACCACCAAGCGGGGTCCACGCGCCATCGACGAGCCCCGCTTCCTCTTGTTCGTTTTCGTTTTGCATCTGCCGTTTCTCCTGTTCCTGGCCTGGCTGCTGAGCCAGCTCAGTTCCATGCCCGAGCCTGTCCATCCATGACCCGACTCTCTCACCTCAAACCGTGACCATTTCATGATCGTCCACGCCTTTACCGTTCCCGTCCTCAATCTGCTGGCCGCGTGCCTGCTGCTGATCTCGTTCGCGATGCTGTCGCGGCGGCGTACGCAGCGGCTGATCACGTTGTTCGCGTGGCAGGGCGGCATCCTTTTTCTCTCGACCTGTCTGGTGGCCTACAGCTCCGGCCTGCGCGAGCTCTACTACTCGGCCGCGCTGACGCTGCTGCTGAAAGTGATTCTGCTGCCGCTGATTCTGCACAAGCTTATCGGCCGGCTGGGCGCTCAGTGGGACTCGGAGACCGTGGTCGCGATCCCCATGACGATGCTCGCCGGCCTCGTGCTGGTCATTTTCGCGTTCGGCCTCGCGCAGCCCATCAGCAGGATGGCGACCACGATTACACGCAATACGCTGGGCATCGCGCTCGCGGTCATCCTGCTGTCGTTCCTGATGATGATCACGCGCCGCAAAGCCGTGACCCAGGTCATCGGATTTCTGGCGATGGAAAACGGCCTCTTCTTTGCCGCGACCAGCGCCACCTACGGCATGCCGATGGTGATTGAACTCGGCATCGCGCTCGATGTGCTGGTCGGCGTCTTCATCCTCGGCCTGTTCTTTTTCCAGATTCGCGAGCAGTTCGAATCCCTCGACCTGCGCCACATGGAATCATTGAGGGAGGATTAGTTGGAACTGCTCGCCGTGCTCGGTCTCCCGCTCATCGGTTTCTTCCTGCTCGCGCTGTTCGGCGCGCGGCGGTGGGCGCCCGAACTGAACGTCGCCATCAGCCTCGCAACGCTCGCGGCTGCATCCCTGCTGGTGCTGCGCGTCTTTCGCGGCGGACCGATGCTGGTCGCGCACGAACAGTTCTTCGTCGATGCCTTCAACGTCTTCCTGGTTGCGCTGACCGCCTTCGTCGGCCTTACGACTGCAATCTTCTCGCGCCCTTACATGCGGATCGAAGAGCTGCACGGCCGCCTGAATCCGCGCCGCCTGCGGCTGTATCACGCGATGTACCAGCTCTTCATGTTCGCCATGCTGCTAGCGCTGTTGACCAACAACATGGGCCTGCTGTGGGTCGCGATGGAAGCTGCCACTCTTTCTACAGTGCTGCTGGTATCGCTGTACCGCACGCGCGCCTCGCTGGAGGCCGCATGGAAGTACTTCATCCTCTGCGGCGTCGGCATTGCCCAGGCGTTGTTCGGCACCATCCTGCTGTACTTTGCCGCGGAGAAGACGCTGGGCTCGCAGGGCATGACCGCGCTCCTTTGGACGCATCTCAACGCCGTCAAAGGCGAGCTGGAGCCGCATGTGCTGGGCCTGGCGTTCGTCTTTCTGCTGGTCGGCTACGGCACCAAGGTGGGCCTCGCGCCGCTGCACAACTGGCTGCCCGACGCCCACGCCGAGGGCCCCACGCCGGTGTCGGCCGTGCTCTCCGGACTGCTGCTCAACGTCGCGCTCTACGCGGTGGTTCGCTGCAAGGTGCTGGTCGAGGGGTCCATCGGCGCCGCCGTGCCGAGCCGCATGTTGATGGGGTTCGGCCTGTTCTCCGCAGTGCTCGCGGCCTTTTTTCTGTGGCGGCAAAAGGACATCAAGCGCCTCTTCGGCTACTCCTCGATCGAGCACATGGGCATCATGACGTTCGCCTTCGGGCTCGGCGGGCCGGTCGCGAATTTCGCCGCGTTGCTGCACATGACGGTCCACTCGCTGACCAAGTCGTCGATCTTCTTCACGGCGGGGCACGCATCGCAATCCGCGGGAACCCAGCAGATGGACGGCATCCGCGGGCTGCTCGACACCAGCCCGACCATCGGCTGGGGCCTGATGCTCGGCTCGCTCGCAATCCTGGGCATGCCGCCCTTCGGCGTCTTCTCCAGCGAATTCCTGATCCTCACCACTGCCATGCGCGAGCATCCGTGGACCACGCCGCTGCTGCTGATCGCTCTGGGCGTCGCGTTTGCCGCCATCTTCGCTCGCGTGCAGCCGATGGTCTTCGGCGACAGCGAAGCCGCGCCGCTGCCGCATTCCCCTGCGCTGGTGCCGGTGTTCGTTCACCTCGGCATCGTGCTGATGCTGGGCCTCTACATGCCGCCGGCGCTCGCGGAGTGGTACCGCGTCGCCGCAAAGCTGATCGGATAACCGCTATGATCTTCGACCATCTCGACCGCCCGATGCACATCATCCCCGGCAACCTCCCGTGCAGCTACGCCAGCGTGCGCGATGTCGAGTGGGAGTGGACCGTCGAAGACCTGCACGCCACAGGCGCGACTTTTCTTACGCTGTGGGGCACAGACGATCGCGACCGCGACGATCCCTGCTTCGCCATCCGCGCGGCATTTCTGCTTCCCAGCGGAGTCGTGATCCTGAGCCACAAGATTCGCGACCTTGCGAATCCGTCGTACCCGAGCATCGCACAGGCCTTCCCCGCCGCCGCCCGCATGGAACGCGCAGTGCGCGACCTGCTCGGCATTAGCAGTAAAACCATCGACCAGCGCGGGTGGCTGCGACACGACGCGTGGCTGACGAACGCGTTTCCCCTCCGTCGCGACTTCAACTTCGCAGCACAACCCGCGACGCCGCAATCTGCTCCATACGCGTTCGTCCAGGTCGAAGGCGACGGCGTGCATGAGATCGCCGTCGGTCCCGTACACGCGGGCATCATCGAGCCGGGACACTTCCGCTTCTCGGTGGTCGGCGAAAAGGTCCTGCGCCTGGAAGAACGTCTTGGCTACACGCACAAGGGCGTCGCGAAACAGTTCGAATCGCTGCCGCTCAACGAAGGCCACCGCCTCGCCGCGCGGGTCTCCGGCGACACCTGCGTCGCTTTCTCCTGGGCGTACTGCGCCGCACTCGAGGCCATCACCGGGGCCGGCGTGCCCGCGCGTGCCCGCGGTCTGCGCGCCCTCGCGCTGGAGCACGAACGCCTCGCCAACCACCTCGGCGACCTCGGCGCGCTGGGCAACGACGCGGGCTTCGCCTTCGGCCTGACCCAGTTTTCCAAGCTGAAAGAAGACTTGCTGCGAGCAAACGTCGATGCCTTTGGATCACGCTACCTCTTCGAAACCATCGTTCCTGGCGGCGTCGCCGGCGACTTGCCCCAGCCCGCGTACGCCCACCTGCTCTATTTCTACCGCGTGCTGGAGCACGAGGTCACGGGGCTGCGCCTGATCTACGACGAGCACGGCGGCCTGCAGGACCGCTTCCGCGAAGCCGGGCTGCTCCGCCATGACCTGGCCGTGCAACTCGGCGCCGTGGGGCTCGCGGCTCGAGCGTCAGGCATCGCTCGAGACCTCCGCGTCGACCATCCCTGGGCACCGTACGACACATTGGCAACACAAATCGTTACAGAAACTGGAGGCGACGTCGCCGCCCGCGTGCAGGTGCGCTTCCGCGAGATCTTCGAGTCGCTGCGCCTGTGCCGGGCGCTGCTGGCCGACCTGTCCCGCAACTCAATGCAACCCGCGCCCATCAGGGGCGACATTCCGGAGGCGGAAGGCAATCGCCTCGGGATCGGAGTCATTGAGGGATGGCGCGGGCCCGTGATGATCGCGCTCGAGACCGGGCCCGGCGGCACCATCCGGCGCTGCCACGCGCACGATCCTTCGTGGCAGAACTGGCCGCTGCTGGAGCACGCCATCCTCGGCAACATCGTCCCCGATTTTCCCTTGATCAACAAATCCTTCAACCTGTCCTACAGCGGACAGGACGGGTGAGGCAGCCATGTTCAACACCATCTCGCGCATGATTCACACCGGCATCCTCACTGAGCCGAAGCCCCTCCCCGAGTCGACGCCGACTGCCGACCCACAGCACGCCCTATGGAAGATTCTGGGCCGTGCGCTGTGCATCCGCCACGTCGACGCCGGCTCCTGCAACGGCTGCGAGTTGGAGATCCACGCGTTGAATAACCCCTACTACAACCTCGAAGGAGCAGGCATCAAGTTCGTCGCCAGCCCGCGCCATGCCGACATGCTGCTGGTGACGGGGCCGGTTTCCGTCAACATGGAAGAGGCGCTGCGACGCACCTACGATGCAATGCCGGCGCCGAAACTGGTGGTCGCGCTCGGCGACTGCGGTGCGTGCGGCGGCATCTTCGGCCACACCTACGCAAGCAGGGGCGGTGTCGCGGAGATCATCCCGGTGGACCACACCATCCCGGGTTGCCCGCCCACTCCTGCCGCCGTTCTCGCCGGGATCCTGCACGCGATCACGACACGCCCGGCGTAGTCCCATTGCTCCGACACGTGTTCGCGATTGAACTAGCCAAGCAGCGTGTGCAGATCGCGTTCCAGCGCGGCCGTAAGCGCGGTCGGATCCGCGTCCACCGCGGCCGCGGGGATCGGCGCGCCGACGCGGATCTCGATGTGGCCCGAATGGAACCATCGAGCGTCGTCGTACAGGCCCAGCAAAGCGACGGGCACAATTGGCACGGCCGACTGCTGCGCCAGCAAACCAATCCCCTGGCGAAACGGATTCATCGCACCGGTGAGGCTGCGCGTGCCCTCAGGGAAGATGAGCACGGAATAGCCGTGGTCCATCGCTTCGCCTGCATGCGCGAAGCTGCGGCGGAAGCCCCGGCCGTTGGGCAACGGAAACACGTTGAACAGCGCGGTGAGCAACCAGTATGCCGCCGGCGCCATCAGGTTGAGCACGGGATTACCCTGGTTGCGCGAGTGCCGAAAGTCGAGCAGCATCCCACCCGACATCGCAGCGGCAATGCGGCGGCGCAGATGGAAGGGCAGCGCGTAGAGGACCAGCGCGCCGTCGTATGCGGTGATGTGGTTCGCGATGATCAGGCAGGGTTCGAGGTTCGCGGTGTCCGGTTCGAGGGGCGCCGCATAGGTAACGCGGGGTTTCGCGAGCAGCCAGACCAGCGGGCGCATCGCGAGTTCGATAAATGCGACGCGCAACGCGAGGATGGGCCAGGTCCACGGCCAGTGGGGGTAGAGGTGCTCGTCGCGTGCTGTCCCTTCACGACTGTCAGTTGCCGGTCGAGAACCGGTTGCAGCCTGTTGGTTGCCGGTCGTTACCTGGGGCGCGGGCGACGCGTGGAGTTGCGTGTCGATGAGCGTGCGGAGGGCACCGACCGTAGCGACCTCAGCGAGATCGTCGTCTTCGAGTTCGAGTCCGAAGTGCAGTTCAAGCGCGGACTGCAGTTGCACACGGCCCAGCGAATCGAGGTGCAGTTCCTCGGACAGGCGCAGCGTGTTCGGGTCGGCCGCAGCAGGCGCGGGCTCGCCCGTGACCTCCGCGATCAGCGCAAGCAGCGCATCCTGCGTCGGGGCAGCGCCGTTCGTCTGCTGCCGTCCCGTCAGTGTGGCACACACCCACTGCGTGACCTGGCGGCGGATGAGCTTGCCGGTTGAAGTGTAGGGGAATTGAAGCTCAGGCCAGCGCAGGAAGCGGCGAATCTGCTGAAACTCCGCGAGGCCTTGGTTGGCGCCGGCGATTGCGGCCTCCAGCTCCGCGTCGCTCCCGGTGAAGATGACGACGGCGACGGGCTCCGTTCCCGCGGGCAGATCGCACGGTACGACCGCCGCGCCGCGAATGCAAGGCTGTGCCGTAAGCGCCGCCTCAACGTCGGCGGGATGAATGTTCATCCCCGCGCCGGTGACGATCACGTCGCCCTTGCGCCCGAGAAAGCGCAGGTCGCCCGCGGCGTTGCGCTCCGCAAGATCACCGGTCGCCAGCCACTCACCCTGGCGGGCATGCATCGCGCCGGCCTGCCACGTCGCGCCTGCGAGCATGCCGCCGCGCACCAGAATTTCACCCTCCTCGGTGATGCGCACTTCGCGGCCCGGCAGTGTCTTGCCGATGGTCCCGGGCGCGATGTGGAAGGGATGATTCAGCGTCACCAGGGCGGCCGTCTCGGTCATGCCGTAGCCCTGAATCAGCGCGTAGCCGGCGCGGCTCCAGAACGCCTCAAGATCACTGGGCAACGTAGCGCCGCCGGAGATAATGGCCCAGAACTTCCATCCCAACGCGCGATGCATGCGGCGGAAGCGCCACCATTTCTTGAAGACGGACATCACTCCGGCAGCCTCAATGGGCGCCGCAATCTGCTCCGCCAGCGTGGGGAAGCGCGCGAGCAGATGCGCCCGCAACAGGTGCAACACGCGCGGCACAGCGATCAGCACCGAGATGCGCTCGCGGCGAATGAGATAGGTGATGCGCGACGGCTCGAGTTGCGGCGCAAAATGCACCTCGGCTGCAAGCAGCACCGGAATCCACAAGCCCATGAACTGTCCGAAGACGTGGCTCAGCGGTAGGGAATGCAGAAAGCGCAAGGGGTGGAAAATGCGCTCGTACTTGCGATACTTCGCGATCTCGCGCTCGATGGGCTCGAGCGACACCAGGATGTTGCGGTGCGTGTGCACAATACCGCGTGGCTCGTGCGTAGTCCCCGAGGTGAAGACGATTTGGAACGGCGTTTGCGGCGTGACCGCGTCACTGACCGTGAAGAGCGGATCGCGCGGCAAGTGCTCGGCGATTGTGGCGAGAGGGATAAAGTCGTCAGTTGTCCGTTCCCGACGGTCCGTTCGAAGTGACTCCAGCAACTCCGCGTCGCCCACAATCAACTTTGGCGCGACATCTTGAATCACCCTGCCCGCGAACTCGGGCGCGCCGGCAGCGTCGAGCGGCACCACGATGAGACCGCGCAGCAGGCAGCCGAAGAAGACGCCGATCCACTCGGCGGAGTTCTCGCCCCAGAGGACAACGCGATCGCCCGGCACAACTCCGCGGAGTTCCAGCTCGGCGGCAAAGCGGCCTGACATGTCCGCGAGCGCACCGTAGGTGGTCGGATAACGCCGGTTGCCGCGATGCGTCACCACCGCCGTCTCCGTCGGATGCTTGCGGAACTCTTCCACGAGACTGGCCAGGTGAACGCGCATCGGTCTCGATAATAGATGCGGCGGCACACGCGGAGATGTGGGCTAGGACACTTTGTTAAGTGTGACAACCACGATTTGGGCTGTGAGCAGTCGAAGTGGAGACCTTGCTACTTTTCCGGGCCGGCCAGATTTGCCGTGCCCGGCAGCCAGTCGGTCGCGGTGAGGCGCGAGCCGAGGACGCGGACGAGGTCGGGGATGTCGTACTTCAGCAGCACGCCCGGCAGTATGTCCTGCGGCGCGTCGAGCGGCATGGGCGCTTTTAGCAGGCTGTCGTAACTCTGGAGCGCGTGGTCGATGGTGATGTGCTTCAGGCGCGGGTCGAGCACGGCAGCATGCAGCAGGACCAGCCCCATGTGCCCGCTCGCAACAGCGGTAATGTTGTGGGAATCGACGTCGGGCCGCGAAGCAAGATAGTCAACCGCGCGAATCACGTCGTCCACACGCATCCCGAGGATTGTCTTGCCGTCTAGTTCGGCGCGGAGTTCGGTCAGGTAGAACGGTCCCAGGATAGGCGACTTCGTCTCTTCCCCGCCAGGCGGCGACGGGGGCGGAGTAAAGGTTAGAGTGACATTGCCGGCTTCGGCGACCGCCTCCCTCTTCTGCTCTTCCTGTCTCATCTTGTCCGGTGTCCGCTCCTGCAGAGCCGGTGGTGTGTCCAGCACGAAGAGCACTGCGGGATGCCTGCCAGCAGCTTTCGGAGAATTCACCCAGATGGGGAACTCAATGCCCGGTTCCGAGGGGAAAGAGAGCTCCTGTCTCACAACGCCAGCCATTTCCAGGGAGTCTCCAGCGTTCCCAAAATCTTCCCTGAACTGCCCCGGTGCCGCCTCTGCCTTCGTGACCAGGCGGAGATCGGTCTGGACCTGCAGCAGGGTTTGCGGATCAAATTGCGGGATCTTGCCGGCGGCGCGTTTCAGGTTGAGCGAGAAGACTGTCTCGCTGCCGGGATGGCTGGTGGCTACCTGGCCGGTCTCGGTGACCTGCAGCGTACCCGGGGGAACATTGGGAGCGGCGAACGGACTTGTACCCGCGGGAGGCGGAGGCGGCAGTATAGGCTGCGCGTCGGAGTGCGCGAGGTTCACGAGAAAGAAGCTGACAATTTGTGACGTCAATGGTCGCAAATTGCCGTGGCCTCCAATTCCCGCGATCACCTGCAGCGGCGCGTCGGGCGGGATGGTATTCGAAGTGTCGGGATTCAGCGTCGGGCCGGTTGGCGTGGGTGGCAGCGGCTTTCCGGTCGGGGTGCCCTCCGCCTTCGGGTCGAAGAGCGCATAGAAACGGCGGGCTTCGGTGGCGCTCGCGAGCAAGCCCTTCCAGGGAAACATGTCGCCGACAGTGCCGACGATGGCGTACGGCCGCGGCGCGGCGAGTTCAACCCAGTCGGCGAAGTCGAAGCCGGCGGCGATGAAGCCGGGCGTGGACTGCTCGGCGTCCTGCGGGCCGATCGACGGCAGCAGCGTATCCATGCTGGTGATGTAACACGCAGTGGCGGTGGCATGGACGCGCTTGTCAGCCGCGCCGAGCAGCGCGGTCATCGCTCCGCCGCCCGAGCAGCCGAAGGCGCCAATGCGCTCGGCGTCAATCTCCGGCCGCGAGATCAGGTAGTCGACAGCGCGTATGCCGTCCCACCCAAAGTAGCGCGCGACCGCATCCCCGATGAGGGTGGGTTGCAGACTTGCTTCGCCGTGTTCGCCCGTCGGCCGCGTCGCCAGCGACGCTCCCGGATACGGACTCCCCTGCTGCGGCGCCGACGCGTTGTTCGGGTCGGGATACTGCAGCCGCTCGCCCTGACCAATGGGGTCGTACGAGAGCACCGCAAATCCATTGCGCGCGAAGGTGGACGCCAGGGCAAAATCGCCGGCCTTGCCGCTGGCCGCGTGGCCGGGCGCCATGACGATCGCGGGAAGTTTCGCGGCGTGGTTATCCGGCAGATAGAGCAACGCGGTGACGAAGAACTTCGGCTGCGATTCGTACAGCACCTTCTCGATGCGGAAGCCGTCGAGTTGGGTGCTGCCGAGGACCTTCGCATTGAGGGGCGTCTTCGCGAAGTTGCCGCCCATCAGGTCAAGCAGCTTGGCGCGCACTTCCTGCTGGCGTGTTTGGGCCTCGTCCCGAGTCGTGATCTTCGCGATCACATCCTGCCGCTCGGCCTCATCGCGCGCCGCGATATCGTCGAGGTACTTGTAGAGCGCATTGCGCCCGGCCTGCGCGGGACTGTTGGGATCGACGCGATTCAGCGGCGCGACCGCAGGGCGCGCGGGCACAGCAGGAGGCGCGGGCGTTTGCGCGAATTCGGCGGACGAGACGAGGAGCAGTGCGCAGAGAGCGGCAGCAGAGAAGACTCGCATGGTGCTGCCTTGATACTCCGCGCGGGCCAAAAGGTCAAAAGACAGAAGACGGTACCCTGTTGAGAAGAGGGAGTAGCCCCACGATCGCCGCGATAAAGGTGCGGCGAATCGCGGGGCCCTGTTTTTCCTCGAACCTCGAACCGCGTACCTCGAACCTTATTACTGTTTGACCGCGTCGAAGTCGGTAGTCCGGTCCGAACGCTTGTCGTAGGCACTAGCCTTCGCCGTCTTCCCATCCGCGGCTACAGTAAGCTTGAACACAGACAGCACCTGTCCATCGCGCTTATCGGTCTCTTCAAACGTGTTCTTGTCCAGCATCTTGACGGACACGCTGGTGACGCCAGGGTCGCCCTTCATCGGCGCGTCGCTCCCGCCGAGTTTGGCGGTGTACGACTGCCCCGTCGGGTTGGTCATCGTAATCTCATCGCCATTGATCTTGTACGTCCACTTGATCGCGTTGTCGGACAAGCCCTCCATCTTGGTCGTGCGAAAGGAACCGGACAGGATCGGGTTCGATCCCGCAGGCCCAGGCGCCACGCGCACTGCTTCACCCTTGCCCGTGACGGGCGGACCGCCGTTGGTGTTGCTCGAATCGGTAAAGCTGAACATCACCGTCTTCCCATCCGCCGATATCTTCGTCGTCGACGTTCCGACCACCTTGCCGCCCTTCTTGTCCGTCTCCTGGAGCTCGTGGTCACTGACGAGCTTGATCGCCATCGTGTCCAGGTAGGGTATCCCGCTGACGACCTGGTCTGTTCCATCGGCCTTCACTTTGACCGGCGGAGTGCAGGTCTTGCATTCGTACATGCCACCCTGCACCACATACACGTCGGGCTTCTTCGAAAAATCGACTTTGTTCATGTCGACCTTCCACGTGCCGGCGAGACTACTCTGCGCGCCGGCAAATCCAGTTGTCAGGAACAGGGCCCCAAGCGGAACAAGGAACGATAGGTTCTTCATCGTGATTCCTCCCGTTGGTTCTAATCTGCGGTGGCAAATTGTAGCAGCGCCCGCGAGGCCTTGGGAATCCTTGGGTCCCAAGTTTTCCTCTGCCAGCCTCCGGCATCAGTCACAGAGACAGCGGCCCCGAAGACTGCGCGAACCCTCCAGACGTCGGCGCAGTCCGCTGACAGCCGCACCACGAGCAGAAGCGCTGCTCCGGCGTCATCGCCTGCCCGCACTGCGGACACGGTGTCGCTAGCGGCTTGCGCAGCACAAAGTAGAGCAGGAAGCCCAGCAGGTTGGGGATGAAGATCGCAACCAGCGTCCACGGCACCGCCGGCATGTTGCGGCGCCGGGCGTCTCCATAGACATACCCCAGCGCAAGCACCCAGATCGCGAACAGGGAGCCGATGAACAAGCCCATGCCAAAACCAATCATCGACCCCACGACCGGCAAAGGGAGACCGTGAAACGGAACCCACCCATTGTTGACAGTTTGCTCAATGTACCCGGCGACGGGGCCGATCACCGCGCCGCACACGACCAACGTCAAGGCAATTCTGCGAGCGGGAAGAGGAACGATACTGAGAGGTTCACGGATGTTCATAGCGACATTCCTTCCTTGTTGCTCCGCCCATTCGCGAACAAGGGCAGCAGTGCAAACAGAAGACAGACGCACAGCGAGGGCGCGACCCAGAACGTCGCCAGCCCGAACTGCAACTGCGCAGGCGTGACGTGGAAGGCGGCTGCAGCATGCCCGCCGAGCAGCGCCACGGTGAAAGAGCCTGTAAAGGTGAGCAGCAGAGCGAGGCCGCAGCTCCAGCCGAAGCACGCGCGGGAAGCCCGTTTCGCCTTCAGTTGTTCAGCACGCGCGGCCAGCGACGCCATCACCCTCAGGTCAAGCGTCGGGTCCACCTCGAAGCGAAGCCCTCCGAGCCCCGCGATCGCCTGGCGGCCGACTTCCAGATACTCACTGCACGCGGCGCATGTGGCCAGGTGTTCGCGCAGCGACTGCTCCTCCGCGACGGACGCGGCACCGGCCAGCGACTTGTCAATCGCAGCGCGTGCAGCCTCGTGAGGGACGGGATCAATGGGCATGGTCAACTCCTTCCATCTGTTTGCGCAGTGCGGCAAGGCCGCGATAAATGCGGGACGACACGGTAGACACCGACGCTCCGGCAATGGCCGCGATCTCCTGCAATGACAGGTCTTCCTGGAACCGCAGCACCAGCGCCTCGCGGTAGATCGGGTCCAGAGATTCAAGCGACTGCGCGAGGCGGTGTGCGTCTTCAGTCCGCGCCGCTTCTTCGAATGGCGATGGCGCATCCGACACCGGCGACAGCTCTTCGAGATTCGACTCTTTCCCGTCGCTCGAATCGAGGCTGAAGACTTTGCGTTTGCGCATCGCATCGAACGCAAGATTCCGCGCAATGGTGAACAACCACGGCGCAAACGCCGACTGCCCGTTGTAGGAGTGGCCGCGTTCGAGTACCCGCAGCCACGTCTCCTGCACCAGATCGTCGACCGCATCGCGCCGCCCGGTCAGATAGATCAGGTAACGCACCAACCGGTACTGATATTGCCCGACCAGCTGATGCAGCACCGCGATGTCTCGTTGGCGAAGGCCGCGCGCGATCTGCTGCGTCTCTGAGCTCACGTTCTCCGCCAGGATGGTCTCGAATGCGAACATACGAGGGGTATACGCATTCGGAACCCGAAATTACGCACGATCCCTGCAGCCCGGTGCAAAGTTTTCCAGACCCGCCTCAGAGAATATAGTCGGAAGAGAAATATGGCGACGCACTTTACTCCGGAAGCACTGAAATTTCTGCGCGGCCTGGCTCGTAACAACGATCGAACCTGGTTCGATCCGCGCAAGGCGCTGTACGAGCGCGAGGTGAAAGTGCCGATGCTCGCGCTGATCGGCGAGATCAACGACGCCTTCGCGAGCTTCGCGCCCGACCACATCCGCGAGCCGCGCAAGGCGATGATGCGCATCTATCGCGACACCCGCTTCGACGCCTCCCGCGGACATCCGGCGCGTCCCTACAAGACCAACGTGGCCGCGTGGTGGGTGGCGCGGGGCCTGGAGAAGACTTCGGGCGCGGGCTTCTACTTCCACGTCAGTGCCAAGGAAACAGTGATCGCAGCGGGCGCGTACATGCCGACGCCGGACCAACTGCTCGCCGTCCGCCGTCACATCGAAAAGCATCATGCCGAGTTCCGGGCCCTGCTGAACAACAGAAAGCTGAAGGCAGCGATGGCAGAGTTCGAAGTGCCCACCATGAAGCGCGTGCCGCGGGGATTTGCCGCCGACTCGCCGGCGGCCGATCTGATCAGCACCACCCGTTGGGGCGTCTCGGCAACGCTGCCCGCGGAAACCGCTCTCGAGCCGACGTTGCTGAAGGAGATCACGCGGCGCTTCGCTTTGGCCGCGCCGATGGTGCATTTTCTGAACGCGGGCATTGCCGCCGCTGGTCCCGCGAGACTAAAGTCTCCAACAGTGAAATATGAGGATTTGCGCGGAGAATAACGCCGCCTCAACCACCACCGGTCCGCATCGCCGAGGCAATCGAGACCGCCCGACAGGCTGAAAATCAGCGAAAATAGCGGGTTTTGTGCTCATAATCGGACAAAAACCGAAGATTTCGGCAAAAAACCTGTGGAAACCCCGTAAAACCCATTGACAAGCGCTGAGGAAAAGATGATCGTGAAATGCGGTACGCTTCCTTATCACCGCATAAACACCGGCGATTTCGCAGCACTCAGCCAATCCGGGTACCGGTCGGACGGCAGGTGATTCCAGGCAGGCTTACCGCACACCAACGCAGCATGCAGCACCAATTTGGAACAAGGAGCAACACACATGGCAAAAGGTATGACTAAGACCGTTCTCGTACGCACAATGGCGGAGAAGCTCGAAATCACCAACAAGCAGGCCGCCGCCGGCCTCGAGCTCCTCGCTGAGCTGGCCGTTAAGGAAACCAAGAAGAACGGCGAGTTCACCATCCCCGGCATCGGCAAGCTGGTCAAGGCAGAGCGCAAGGCGCGCATGGGCCGCAACCCGCAGACCGGCGAACCCATCAAGATCAAAGCGAAGACCGTCGTCAAGTTCCGCGTGGCCAAGGTCGCCAAGGACACGATCGCTCCGCCAAAGAAGTAGTCCCCGCAGTCGAGCCCTCCCCGCACCGCAGTCGAGCGCCCAGGCATCACCCTGGGTTGCTCCGCCGGTGTGAGCGGCCTCCTCGAAACTGTGAACCTGTCTCACTCGGATCGCAGAAACGGAGAGGCCGCTCGCGGTTTAAGTGCGCTTTCGAAGGGCAAACAAAGTCCGGCTTCAGCCTTCTACGCCTGCGGTGTTCTTGCGGCTGACGCCAAGCCCTCTCACGATCAGGGCGACGCCCAGCCACACCAGCACGCACTGGTCCAGCAGCAGCGTGTTGTAGCGCCAACCCAGCACCGCGAACGAGATGATCATGCCCCACATGAAAATCTCTGCAAGCAGCGCCTGTCCCCACTGCGCCTTGCGGCCCCCGGTCGCAACCAGCGGCCGCAGGGACGGCAGCAGTCGAGGCACGTTCTCGGCGTACCAGGCGTAAAACTGGCCGGGCTGCGCTGCGAGGAAGGCCTCTTCGCCCAGGATCAGGCGCACCTGGAAGAAGATCAGCGCCGCCAGCGTGAACACGGCTCCGCTGGCCGGCATCAGCAGCGCCAGCAGCAGCGTGAAGATCCACGATCCAACGTAGAGCGGATTGCGCACGTGGCTGTAGGGTCCGCCGGCGGTCATCTCCTGGCCCCGCATCGCCGCATCGCGCATTACGTCGGCGCTGAGATACGCGGTGCCCCACGTCCGCAGCAGTGCGCCCGCGAGCCCGCAGAGGATGCCCACCACCAGCACCACGTTGAACGCCACGCCAATGCCGACGGTACCGCCGGTGATGCGCGTCAGCGAAGTCGCCAGCAGACCCCAGACGTGGGCGTTGGCGCCGCGGCCATCGAGATGGAGCGCCATATTCCACGGGGCCGTAAAGCCGAGCAGGTAAATCGCCATGATGATCCAGAAGCGGAAACGGAATTCGAACGCAGAAGCTTTCATAGTTAGGTTCAGGGTACGTGGTTTCGAGATTTCAGCGGCCCTCGTAGATCGCGCCGCTTGTGCACGTCTCGCGCACGACGATCTGCGAAAGATTGGGCAGCGTAGGCTGAAGGCGATCCCAGATCCAGCGCGCGATGTGCTCGCTGGTCGGGTTCTCGAGGCCGGGGATGTCGTTGAGGTAGTTGTGGTCGAGGACGCGGTGGAGCGGCGCGAACGCGGTCTTCAGGTCGGCGAAATCCATCACCCAGCCGGTGTCCGCGCCGATCGGGCCGGAGACGTGAATTTCGACGTGGAAAGAGTGGCCGTGCAGGCGCGCGCACTTGTGGCCTTCGGGCACATTCGGAAGGCGATGCGCAGCCTCGAAGGTGAACTGCTTGTAGATCTTCATCAACTTCAAGTTTACGCGTCGCAGGCAGACTAAACTTGAAGCTGAGGGAGTACACGGGTGAGCGAGAAGAAGGCGGTCGTGCTGCTGAGTGGCGGGCTGGACTCAACGACAGTGGCGGCGATCGCGCAGCAACAGGGGTTTCAGGTGTATGCGCTGAGTTTCGACTACGGGCAGAACCACCGCGTGGAACTGGACTTCGCGCGGCGCGTGGCCGAGCGGCAAAGCGTCGAGCGCCACGCGGTAGTGAAGGTCGACCTGCGGGCGTTCGGCGGATCGGCGCTGACGTCCGATGTCCCGGTGCCGAAGCATCGCACCGCGGAGGATATGGGGCACGGCGTGCCAGTGACCTACGTTCCGGCGCGGAACACAGTGTTCCTCTCGCTGGCGCTGGCGTGGGCGGAGACGCTCGGCGCAACCGACATCTTCATCGGCGTCAATGCGCTGGACTACAGCGGCTACCCGGACTGCCGCCCCGAGTTCATTGCAGCGTTCGAGCGGATGGCAAACCTGGCGACCAAGCTGGGGACAGAGGATGGCCGGCAGATCAAGATCCATACGCCGCTGATTGCGATGACCAAGCGCGAGATCATCGAAACCGGCATGCGCCTGGGCGTGGACTACAGCATGACCACCACGTGCTACGACCCGGCGCCGGGCGGCGAGGCGTGCGGCGCGTGTGATGCGTGCCTGCTGCGGCTCAAGGGATTTGCGGAGGCCGGGGTCGCGGACCCGGCGCGGTATCGGTAGGCGACGGACATGGCATACGCGGTCAAAGAGATCTTCTACACGCTGCAGGGCGAGGGCGTACACACCGGACGCGCAGCGGTGTTCTGTCGGTTTGCGGGTTGCAATCTGTGGAGTGGTCACGAGCGGGACCGCGCGACCGCAGTCTGCCAGTTCTGCGATACAGACTTCGTGGGAACGGACGGCGACGGCGGGGGCAAGTTCGCCGCCGCGGACGACCTGGCGCGCGCGATCGCGGAGAAGTGGCCCGCCAGCGACCCGGGCAAGCGATTCGTCGTGTGCACGGGAGGCGAGCCGCTGCTGCAACTCGACGCGGCGCTGATTGACGCGCTGCATCGCGAGAACTTCCTCATCGCAATCGAGACCAACGGGACGGTGCCTGTCCCCGAGGGCGTCGACTGGGTCTGCGTCAGCCCCAAGGCGAACGCGAAGCTCGTGGTGACGCGCGGGGATGAGCTGAAGGTCGTCTATCCCCAAAAAAACGGGCCGCAGGCAACCGATCCCAGCGCCTACGACGGCCTGGAGTTCGCGAACTGGTTCATCCAGCCGATGGATGGCCCGGAGGCGTCCGAAGCGGTGCAGGCTTCGATTCGGTATTGCGCCGAGCATCCCAGGTGGCGGCTGAGTCTGCAAACGCATAAGCTGATTGGGATTCGGTAGCGAGGAGTTTCCGTGACGAAGCTTGGCGTGCGATGGCTGGCATGGGTTGCAGTGGTGTGGTTCGCGGCGATCGGGGCTCAGGGGCAGTACGCCCACACGCGTGGCGTGGAGATCGTCGATGGAGCCGGGCGGCCGCTGGCGCTGAAGGGAACAAACCTTGGCAACTGGCTGGTGCCCGAAGGCTACATGTGGCACTTCGATGGAGGGCCGCAGTCACCGAAGGAGATCGAGGCGCTGATTACCGAACTGGTGGGGCCGGAAAAGGCCGAAGCCTTCTGGAAGACCTATCGCGAGCGATATGTGACGCGGGAAGACATTCAGTTCATCAAGGCGCAGGGCTTCAACAGCGTGCGGATTCCGCTGCACTGGAAGCTGTTCCAGACCGACGACGCGGAGGGGTTCCACCTGCTGGACCGCGTGGTGGGGTGGTGCCATGAGGCGGGACTGCTCGTCGTTCTCGATCTGCACGCGGCGCCGGGCGGGCAGACCGGGACGAACATCGACGACGGCCATGGATATCCGTGGCTGTTCCGCGACGCGCAGGCACAGCAGCAGACGATCGACCTGTGGGCACGGCTGGCGCGGCACTACCACAACGAGACGGCGGTGCTGGGCTACGACCTGCTGAACGAGCCGATTCCCAACTACGCCGGGTACGAGACGCTGCATCCCGCGCTGGAGCCGTTGTACCGGCGTATCGCCAAGGCGATTCGCGCCGTGGATGGGCACCACATCCTGATCCTGGGCGGCGCGGAGTGGGATGGAGACTTCTCCGTGTTCGGGCCGCCGTTCGATGGGAACGTCATCTATCAACTGCACAAGTACTGGGCGGGGGTGAACCAGGCGACGCTGGAGCCGTTTGTCGCGTTTCGCGAGAAGTACCAGGTGCCGGTGTGGCTGGGCGAGTCGGGTGAAAACACCGATGAGTGGATCGAGCGGTTCCGCACGCTGCTGGAGAAGAACGGAATCGGGTGGGCGTTCTGGCCGTACAAGAAGATGGACGCGACCTCGTCGCCGGTGAGTTTTGCGCGGCCAGCAGGATGGGATCAGATTGTGGCGTTCGCCAAGCTGCCGCGGGGCGATGGCGCTGTGAAGGGGCGGCTGGGGCAGCGGCCTCCGCAGGACGTGATCGATGCGGCGCTGGCGGAGCTGCTGGAGAATGTCCAGTTCGCCAAGTGCCGGGTGAATGCGGGCTACGTACGGGCGCTGCTACCCAACTGACTCCCGAACAACTCTATGGCACTTATTTTGTGAGAGTTGAGTCGATTGGCGCTTGACAGCCTGATTTCCTGGGGTTTTCGCAGGCTAGGAGGTCGGGGTGGGAAGGGCTTCGCGGAGGGAGCGCGAAAGGAGCTGGAGAGCGCGCCGGTGGGCGGCGGTGGCGGGACGCTGGCGGGCGAAGGCCTCGGCGGCACGGCGGAGGGTGGCGAGGTCGTGGCCGAGCGCGGCGACCTTGCTGGAGTGGATGAAGCCGAGGAGGCGGTGGTAGTCGGCCCAGACGCCTTCCGCGCGGAGCTGGAAGAGCTTGGCCCCGTCGGAGTAGCCGTTGCCCATCTTGAACGGGACGAAGTTGAGCAGGCCGACGGTGAAAGAAATCGTCGCGAAGTAGGAGAGGACGCGCCAGGCGTGAGCCCAGGGGTGGCCGGGGGCAGTGAAGACAAGAGCCGCGGCGATGGCTCCGGTGAGCAGGCTGGCGATGGGACCGGCAGCGACCTGCGCGATCTTGCGTCGTCGGAAGTTGTTCATGGCCGTGGGGACGACCGCGGTGCCACCGGCGAAGTTGAAGAGGGTGGCTGGGCGGAAGTCGAACTGCCAGGCGCCGTCGGTGAAGGTCCAGCGGAACGGGCCAACGACGAAGCCGATGAGCTTCATGCCGAGCAGAATGCCGCCGAGGGCGTGGCCGGCTTCGTGGAGAAGGAGGACCAGCAGCACGGCGACGAGGAACTGGAGGTAGATCGTCGGGGTGTGAACGGTGGCGAGGCCGTGCGCGGCGGCGAAATGCGACCACCGATAGGAGCCTCCGACGGCTCCGATGGCTCCTAAAAGAGGAAGGAAGCGGTTGACCAGGGCATTGGTGCCGTCGCCGGGGATGGGAGGCGCGGGGGCAGGCT
>Ga0102924_1000386_pt1 | contig 55112 bp, 56 predicted proteins | sample PaiPotPPM11metaG_FD_80116 | JGI IMG/M metagenome (GOLD analysis project Ga0102924, IMG submission 80116) | Iron sulfur acid spring bacterial and archeal communities from Banff, Canada, to study Microbial Dark Matter (Phase II) - Paint Pots PPM... ... | reverse complement strand
GGCGGACGCGCTCAGCCGCGCGGCCCAGGCAGTAGTCGGAGCCGACTTGGCGCAGCTGCTCGACTCCCAGGCGTTCTGCACTGAGATCGGTGCGATCAGTCCCGCGGACTCAGCCGGACTCGAGCAGGCCATCCGTGACCACATGCCCGCGCCGGCGGCCGCGCCAGGCATGGCGGTCAATCCAGCTCAGGGAGCACACGCAAGCGCACCGGGACCAGCGACCGGGAGCGTGCTCGACCGGATACACGCTCAGACGGCTAAGCACGGCGATCAACCATTGCCGCCCGGATCAACAGTCTTCTAGCCAGCAGGAGAAATCACCATGACCACGACCACCACACCGATTGCACCGACCGCGGACGTTGTCGGCCTAGCGAGGCGATTCAACGTCGCCGCCATAACAAACGCATTCGGCGCAGACGCCTTGTTTGGGCGGTACCAAGAGCTGAGAATCGGTTCTGCGAACCACGATCCCGACATGCTCGCCGGCCTCCGGTTCAGCGCGGTGTTAGACCTTCTGCTCGACTATCGCGCGCGCGGCGATCGGAGCTTCGACGTGCTGGCGGTCAAGCGGTGAATCGAGACGCGTGGGCAGACGCGTACCGGCTGGGGATGGTCACCGGTCGGCTCGAGGCGCAAGAGGTGCTGGAGAAGAGACAGCGACGGCTCGATGTGGCGTTGGCAGATGTGCGGGCCACTCCCGATCAAATCTTCACGAGGTGGATCCAGTTCCGGACGGCCAGCGCAATCCACCAGACCGTTTTTGATCTGGCAGACGACCCGAGTGACTTCTTTCACACGCTCGAGTCGTCCGCGTCTGCACGGGCTGGCAACGGGAACTGATGGCAAGCGTCGCGACGCGCCGAGCGCTCGGCCTGATGGTGAGCCTCGCCCCCAGTGGGGGTGGGAGGATACCCCCTCGGCCCCGAGGGATCTTCCCCGTGCCGTATACAGCCACGAACCCGCGCGAATCTGAAACGCTGCCACGCATGCGCGCGCGCGAGACGCCAGCGCTGAACCAAGCGAAGGCAATCGCATGACAGCTTCAAAATCCCCGCACGTAGCCGCCACACCGCCCGGTCTCGGCACCGCAGGGAAGAAGCTGTGGCGCAGCCTGACGGGCGAGGACGGCTTCGAGTTCGAGCCATACGAGGCGGCACTGTTGTTGCAGGCGTGCCGCTGCGCCGACTACTGCGACCGCCTCGCCGATGAGGCCGCCGGCGGGACAGTCACGGTCGAGAACCACCGTGGCGACCAGGTCGCGAACCCTGCGATGGTCGAGGCGCGTCAGCAGTCGATCACCCTGAGCCGCCTGCTGGCATCGCTCCGCTTGCCTTCAGGCGAGGAGCTGGGCGGTCAGCGACCCCAGCGGCGAGGCGCTAGCCGCGGCAGCTACGGGATCCGGGGGGTGGTCTAGTGCGCCGGCGATACACCGGCGACGCAGAGCGGCGGGAGCGGTACCTCGAGTCTCAACGCCACATAACGGCGCTCAAGGTACGACTGAGTGATCCCCCGGGCACCGCCTACCCCGATGACGGTCTCGCTCGAGCCGTTCCGGATGGCGGAGCCGCTGCGCTGGCTCACCTTGCCCGACTGGAGGCTGGTGGCCCGGTCGGGGTCGCGGGCTGGCAGGTCGGACTAGGCGGTGACTGCGCCTACCGCACCTACACGCTGGAGTCCGATGGCTCGCTCACGCCTGATGAGGTGATCTGACATGGCTTACGACGCGGGCACCGCGTTCCTCTCCGTCATACCTTCATTCGCTGGGGTGGTCACGAAGATCACTGCCGAGGCGACCGAATGGGGCGAAGTGATGGGCGAAACCTTCAAAGCCACATTTGAGAGCGAGGTCCAGGACCTGAAGGTCGGCGTCGAGCTGACCGGCGTCCCCGAGCTTGCGGCAGAGGTCGGCGCACTCACCGTCGACCGCAGCCTTGAGATTGCCCCGAAGATCAGCAAGGCGGCTAGTGCTGCGTACCTGGCCGAACTCGCCGCACTGATGGGCTTCGCAGCCGCAGCGGCTGACGGCGCCGCCGGCGGAGGGGGCGGAGGCGGTCTGCTGGGCGCACTCGGATGGGGCGGTGGTCTCGCCGGCTTCGCCGCGTTTGGCTCGGTCCTGTCTCTGATGGGCTTCGGACTCGAGCACTTCGTGATAACGGCCATCGGGCTCATCGGGTCGGCTGCCGCCGCCCTCGCTGGCGGAGCTCTGCTCGCACTAGGCAGTCTGGGAGTGCTCGGTGTCGGCACCCTAACCGACCTGGGGGGCATTGGTCAGGCCGCTGGCGACATCAAGAACGTCTACACGGTCCTGGCGCAGTACCAGACTGCGCAGCAAGGCCTGGCGAGACAGCTCCCTCAGACCGCAGCTGCACAGGCGGCTCTCAACAGCGCGTTAGCTGGATTCGCACCAGCTGCTCAGTCGGCGGTACTGGCTGCGGCGCTCACCGCCAGTCAGTTCCACTGGCTGTACGACCAGGTGACAGGAACCGCTGAGGCCATCGGCGCACAGATCCTCAACCAGGCCATGCAGGTCGGCGAACTGTTCCTCCCCACTCTCGGGAAGTACGCGGCCCTAAACATGGGGATCATCCAGAAGGATCTTCAGCCCCTGTTCAGTTGGCTGGGTACCCAAGGGCTGGGCATCTTCCAACAGCTCGAGCAGATCTTCACCGCTCACCTCCCCGCGGCCATCAACGCCCTCAACCAGGGCATAGAACTGCTACTGAAGACGATCAGCCTGGTTGCGCCGCAGACGGGCAACCTGATGACTTCCATCAGCAACGTACTGACCTATCTCAACACCCCGGTGGGATGGACGAAGTGGTCGACGATCGTTGAGAACCTCATCGCCACGTTCGACAAGTGGTGGGGTCTGCTCAAGCAGATCTTCGTTACCCTGTACGACCTCTTTGCACCCAACGTGGGGCTGGGGTCCTCGATCGTGACCACGCTGACGTCCATGCTCAAAGTGCTGGACAAGTGGCTGACGTCGACGACGGGAATGAGTGCGCTGAGCACCCTCTTCTCGGTGCATAAGACCGAGATCATGGAGTTGCTCGGCTTCCTGGGAGATTTGGTGGCCTACGGTGGCCAGATCATGCTCCAGGTGATCCCGCCATTCGTGACCCTGGCGAACGTGCTCCTGGGTATCGCCGACACGATCATGAACACTCCCATCCTGGGCACCATCCTGGCCTGGGCCGGGGCAGCGGTGCTGCTCTGGAAGGCCATGAATCTCGCGGCTATCTACGCAGCTGCCGTGGGCGGTGCCAATGGAGTCATCAAGGTCCTCAACTTCCTCCCAGGTGTAGACATCGCTCCTTTATCCACTGCGGCCACCACCTTCGCCGGCGCTGTGCAGGAATTCAGCGCGGCTGTGGCTCGCTTTGCGGGCGAGACGCTCGAGACCGGTCTGGAAGGCGCCGGCGTGCTCTCGGCGATCATGCCGTTGGCAGCGGCCGCCGTGGTGGGCACCGCCATCGGGCTCGCGATTGCGCCCGCGGTTCTCAACTGGCTGGGGGCAGTCTCCCGGCAGACGTCATACGTTCCCACCAAGGGCATTGACGCGGGTCTCTACCCTGCGGACACCTCCCCACTGTCTCCTGGCGGTCAGGGGCAGGGAACCACCAACTGGGCTTGGATGTTCGACAACATGCTCAGCAGTGGGCCGGCCGATGCGGTGCGGAAATGGTTCAAATCGTTGCCTGGTGACATTGCTAGCTGGTTCTCCACGCTCCCCGGTGATTTTTCCTCGATCTGGAGCAACATCAGCACCCTGACCAAGAACCTGATCGGCAACATAGGCGGCTGGTTCAAGTCGCTTCCGGGCGACATTTGGGGCTGGATCGAGTCAATCCCTGGGGACTTCGGGAAGGTGTGGACCGGGATTACCAAGGGAGCCAAGAACTGGCTCACGGGCACCCTCGAGCCGTGGTTCAAAGGGTTGCCCGCGACCATCGAGGGCTGGCTTTCAGGTGCCGGGACCTGGTTGCTCAAAGCTGGCGAAAACATCATCACCGGACTCTGGGACGGGATGGAAAAGATCTGGAAGAACGTGACGTCGTGGATCAGCGGCCTCGCGCACGTCATCTCCTCGCTGAAAGGCCCGCTGGACTACGACCGAGTGTTGCTGGTCCCACACGGGCAGGCCATCATGCAGGGGCTGGGCCAGGGCCTGGAGGAGGGCTTCCAGCAGTCCGTTGCACCCAGGCTTGCCGACATAGCAGCTAAGGTCGGCTCCGTGGGTGTCGGCGCAGGCACCGTAGACCTAGGGCGCATGAGCGGCGGCAGCTCAGTCCTGGCAACCCTCCAGCGAATCGAGGCCGCCATCCATGCCGAGGGCGCGATCCCGACCGGTGCAGCCGTTTCGAGCAAGGTCAACGCTCAGCTCGGCAACGTGATCCAGCAGCACGCTCGCACGGTCCTGCAGGTCGCGCGTTCTACCTGATGGCTCCGCGTGGCCTCTAGAAGGCGGCGGTCGATGTTCCGCCGGCGAAGGCTGGCGCACTGGAGGTCTGTAGCGCCGCCGGGAGGGCCACCAGCGAACAGCTGGCTGGGAGGCCGTCTCAGCCTCGGCGTCAAGCGGCGGTGATCTTGTTCCTCGCCTGACACCTTGACCAGGGTGTGACGTCTGGGTATAACCGGGGTTCTCGATGTTCATTTCGTCTCTACCGGGCACCGCGGGCCATGACCCGACAAACAAGGTTCGAGTGCTTTTCCATGGCGGGGCTGAGATCTTTGAGAACGTTGTGCTGGTCGCGGACCCCTCCGATGGCTCGATCACTCTCTACTACGTAGCTCGCGACGAAGACGGCTCCAGACGCCTCGACGTTCGTGCCGTTTTCCCATCGGGAGGGTGGCTGGGAGTGGTCGTTCTGGAGGGGACTACGCCGGAGCCACGCGCCGTGGGGTTCCTAGGCCCTCATTCGGGCGCCTGACCCGTCGAGCTCCTTGAGCTGGCCTAGGGCGGTCTCTAGCCGAGCGCGCCACCTGGCCAGCACAGCGCGCCTCGGAGATAGGCGCCGCTGCTCGCGCTCGATCTGGCCCTCGGCCGTGCTGATCTCGGCCTTCATAAGCCACTCAGCGCCCGGCTCGTCGGGGATCCAGCGCTGGCCAGGGATCCACACACCGTCCATTTCGATCCTCCTCCTACCTGCTGACATCTGTTCGTAGGCCTGCGTCTGAGGAAGCGGGAGGCCGGGCGGTAGCGCCTCCCTGAGCTCGGTCAGCTCGAGGTGGTCGACGTAGCGCATGGTCACAGCAACGTTCGAGTGACCTAGTAATTTGGAGACTCGCATCACGTCGTGGCTGTATCTGAGAACCCCGATCGCGTACATGTGCCTGATGCCGTGGACCCCGACGCGGGCCGGATCGATTCCAGCCCCGTGGAGCAAAGTCTTCATCCTTGCCAGAACAGCCTCGGCGCTGAGCCCAGGGCGATCGGTCGTCCGGGCCCTAGTCGGGTACTGGGGCATAAAGACGATCCCTGGGCTCAAGAGCGAGCGCCCAGAGGATTCCAGGTAACCCACGATCCGCTCGAAGTACTCGGGTTGCACGGGTACGGTGCGGTTCTTGTTGCCCTTACCTTGAAAGACGTGAATGACAGGGCCGCCGTCCGGGTCGACGTAGCAGTCCTGGACGCGCAAATGAGCTACCTCGGACGACCTGAGCCCCGCGCCCAGCGTGACAGCGAGAAGAGCTTGGTCCACTGGCCTAGTGGCCGCTCCCCATAGCCGAGCCACCTCCGCCTCCGAGAGGAGGCGGTAGGGAAATTCCGTCGCGACGTGAGGGCTGCGTAGGGTCATCTTGATGACGCGCTCTCCGAGTGAGTGGGCCCCGATTGTCCAGCTCCACGTCAGAAACGACCGCAAGGCCGCCAAACGCACCGCCTTGGTGCCAGATGCGAGTGCCGGGTCTTGCACCACGCGACCTCGGTACGCGGCCAGCATGGCACCGTTGATCTCGGGCAGGGTCCGGATCCCCATCGCCCGGCAGCCCTTGGCGCAGTGGAGCCTGTACGACCGCGTGGTCGCTGTAGAGTTGGAGACCGCTCCGAGGAAAGCTTCTAGGACTTCCTCCCAGGGAGTATTCGAGCGGCTGAAATCCTGCTGCTCTATTACGTCTGCGATGTCGGGGAGCACGCGCAGCGCTGTCCTAGACTCTGTGTATCGCATGGGACTTATCCTCCTGTGCGGTCACGGGGCGGGCCGTTCACACGGCGCCGCTCCACCAACCTTACTCCTAGCAAGTGCCCGCGTAGAGCACATAAGTGGACGACTTATGGTCGTGCCGGTGAAGTCAAACGTACAGCGCTTAGCTTCGGATTCTTGGTAAGAAGGAGGTCGCGGGTTCAATCCCCGCCCTGGACTCCATTGATCTCGTGGACGTATCTGATCATTGGAGCAACAGCGCGGCTACGGGACGGTGTAGGCCACCAACTGAGGCGTCCCCCGCGGCTTCGTCTTCGAAATCTTCAGTGCTCCGAGCGGCACAAGCACGGTGTTGCCGGCTATGGCGATCGGGGCGTTCGTTGAGGCCGGGAGCTGATGCCGGTACACGATGGCACCGGTCGTGCTGTTCAGCGCGAGCAGCGTGCCGTTGATCAGGGTGGTGAACACCAGATCGCCTGAGACCGTGGCTGCCCCGAGCGGCAGATCCGAGACCTTGGTATCCCATTCGACTTGGCCGGTCGAGAGGTTCAGAGCTTCGATCTCTCCGGCTTCAGGTCCAGCCGGGAGGCCCAGCACTGTGTTCATCGTTTTGATGCGGAACGGTAGGTCGATGGTCGCCACGTACACGCTGTTCCCGGCGACCGCCATGTTGCTGAGCATGCCCCCAAGCGCTCCCGGCAGGTAGGTGTAGGGCGCTTTCAATGTGCTCTGGTGCTCGAGCGCCTTGAGTGAGTCGTTGTCGTGACCGTCGTGTGCGCCCACCGGCGTCTTCCAGATGAGCGCGCCAGTTTGAGCGTTCATCGCATAGACGTACCCCACCTTGCCACCCCCGATTACCGCGGGCACCCCGTTCACATCCGTGGAGATCGGAGACGCCTGCATGTCGTGGTCATAGAAATCGTCGGGGACCCCCTGGTAGTACCAGCGCAGTTTTCCGGTTGCCGCGGAAAGGCTTACGTCGCTGTTGGTGTAGAGGTCTTTTGACGGGTACTTAATCGCGTCGGCACCGCTCTGGTAAGGATTGCCAATGCCGAAGGTGACCGAGCCGTCCGCCCCAACCAGCGGCGTCTCCCATGCCCCTCCGGAGCCCAAACCGAGCGCCTTTACACCCTTCTCCGGGCCAGACACCGTGTTGAAGGTCCAGAGCAGCTTGCCGGTCGAGGCATTCAACCCCAAGAGCACCCCGCCGCCGGGGCCGGATCCGTATTGGCTACCTAGATAGACTCGACCGTTGGCTACCTGGGGCTGAATACCAAACGTGCCCTGACCGTGGTGCAGGAGATGTCGGTCGACCCAGACCGGGCGTCCGGTCGCGCCATTGAGGGCGAAAACGGTGGTCGGCGCGGCTCCAAAAACAATGCCGTTGGCGACGGCCACACCGTTTGGCCCCGGTCCACTTTTGAGTGGCTGGTTCAACCGATATTCCCATCTCGGCTTCCCAGTGCTCAAGTCGAGGGCGTAGACGTTGGACTCTTGATCTTGGATGTAGACCACGCCGTTCACCACAATCGGCACTGAGGTCAGCGAGCCTGCATCAAGGACGCTGGTAGCCCCTTTGCCAGTGATCGTGAAGCTCCAGGCCTGCTTGAGCTCGGACACGTTGGCAGAGGAGATCACCGCCCCAGCCGCATCCCTGGTGTTGGCAAGGTCGCCATTGGGATAGGCCCAAGACCCAGACGGCACCGGGGCGCCCGACGAGGCCGCCTCCGCGACACCCGGAACGAGCAGAGCCAGCCCCGTAAGGAGCACGGTGGTCATGAGTAGAGAGCACCGCCGCCGGCTCGCCCTCTTCAGCGACGCAAGGCGCTCGCTCACCGCTGCCTCAGGTTCGATATTGGGGCTTGCATTTCGTAGTGCTCTCCTCGCTGCCATTGCCCGATCTTCAGGAGGTCCACGTAGAACCATTGCCTACGAGCCTCCAACGCTAGCGCCGTGGGCGGTCTGCCGTCGGTACGCCAGATGCCTCGTCCACCGCTCGGCTGACCCGAGCCCTTGCTCAGCCCAGGATAATGTGATAGCTTATAGATAGCACATTACCGAAGCAAAGATTCAGGAGGGATTCATGAGCCAATCTGCCCAGTCGCACCAAGACCCCCAGGCAACCCCGGTCGGCCACTCGGGGACCCGGGTCATAATCCGCGAACGGCCAGCGTGGTCCCTGAGCGGGTGGTTCGGCGTTCTCGTCGTCGCCGCCTGCATCGCGGTCTGCTTCCCGCTTGCCCACAGTTCGGTCAAGGGCCTCATCGCTGTGCCCGTCGTCGTGGCCGTCCTGATCGCGGGCTCGCTGGTTATCGTGCAGCCGGGCCAGACCAAGGTCGTGCGTTTCTTCGGCAGCTACGTCGGCACGGTGCGTGGCACCGGTTTGTCGTGGATCCTTCCCCTGTCCGACCGTCGCACGGTGAGCACTCGGGTCAGGAACTTCGAGACGAACCATCTGAAGGTGAATGACGCTGATGGCAATCCTGTTGAGATAGCCGCCATCGTCGTCTGGCAAGTTGCCGACACCTCGCGCGCTGTGTATGCCGTCGATGACTACCTGGACTTCGTGCGTGTTCAGGCCGAGTCAGCACTAAGACATGTTGCGACGTCGCATCCTTATGACGACCCGGCAGATAAGGGTGAATCCCTGCGCGGGTCGACCGACACCGTCGCCGGCGAGCTTGCAGCGGAGATGGCCGAGCGCGTCGTGATTGCCGGGGTGGAGATCGTCGAGGTGCGCATCAGCCATCTCGCCTATTCGCCGGAGATCGCCCAGGCCATGCTGCGCCGGCAGCAGGCAAACGCGGTCGTGGCTGCTCGCTCCCGGATCGTGGACGGCGCGGTCGGCATGGTTGAACTGGCACTTGACCGACTGCAAGAACGCGGGATCGTCAAGCTTGACGAGGAACGCAAGGCGGCGATGGTGAGCAATCTGATGGTCGTGCTCTGCAGTGATCAACCCGCTTCGCCGATAGTCAACACCGGCTCACTTTATTAGTGATCCGTGGTCGACCGTAAGCAGGTACTGCTACGGATGGATCCGACCGTCCACGATGCCTTGGCCCAGTGGGCGGCCGATGAGTTCCGCAGCCTCAACGCACAGATAGAGATGCTGCTGCGCCGAGCCCTTGACGGCGCCGGACGAATGCCAAAGAAGGCTGGACCCTTGCCCAAGCGGGGTCGGCCGCCCGCCGTCTGAGTCTGCGACTTGAAACGTGACACGGGCACGCTGTAGCTTCATGCGACGCGCCTACATCGGGATGGATGTGCCTTGCCTGGCACGCGGGCGACTCCTCTTGCCAAGGTCGCCGCGGTTTTCCCGGGTGGCTGCCCTGGCGTTGGGATGGGCTTGGGCCTTCGCACCGTGACCTTGGGCCTCGGACCTAACTCGTTGCAAGCCTGGTGGCGGATCTCAACCTAGAACGACCGCCCTCAAGGGGTCGGGCCGCTACCAGTCCTCGAAATGGTCCAGTAACCATGTATGGAAGTCCTCAACCTTCGCGGCGAGCAAGGTGAGGTGGCCATCGGCCTCGCTGAGCTCCGACTCTGCACCAGAGATGTGCTCCGCTAACCACTGGCCATGCTGGAAGGGGACGAACCGGTCGTGGCGGCCGTGCCAGACCTTGACCGGCACACTGATTCTCTCGACGTCGAATCCCCAGGGCGACAGGTGCGCACCCTCGTCATCCCACCAGCCTTGGTCGCCGGGTGCCAGACCGTCGTGTGCCGATCGCCTGAGCCACTCCGCGAAATCGCCGGTCAATTGCGCTGCGTCAACGGGAGATAGCAGCGTGCGCATTATTTCGGTCACCTGCTCCTGAGTCGCATCGAGCATCTGATTCCGGGCCCCCTGGGTCTGTTTTCTGGCAGCGGCTGGGTCGGATAAGTAGAGCTTTATATCGTCGACGTTGAGATCACCCATCCCCGCGAAGTAATCCAGCCCCGGAGCCCCGTAGGGCGCGATCGAACCTACGGTGGCAACAGCTACGAGCAGGTCCGGCAGTAGCGCCGCGCAGGCCAACGCGTAAGGTCCGCCGCCCGAGTAGCCCCAAACAGCCATCCGATCGACACGCAAAGCCTCGGCGATTGCCCGGACGTCGGCGGCCCCGTCCGCCACGCTGTGGCCCGGGGCCGGGCCGGAGCGTCCATAGCCTGGCCGGTCGTAGCTGATGAGGCGGATTCCTCGGCGGATCGCATCGGAGATCCATGGGCCGTAGAGGTGGCGCGAATTCGGGGTGCCGCCCTGCACCAGTACTGTCTTTCCGGAGTCGAGCCCGGCAGCTTCGATGCACAGGTCGCGCCCGTCCGATACGGGGACGATTCTGGTCTCAACGTTCGCAGCCATTACCCAGTCCTCCTCCAGAGCGCGCTCCCGCGTCAGGCTACTCCGAGAGGTGAGGGCGCGGCCCGCATGGTCGGGCTGTCGACGCCTGGACCGTCAGCGCCTGGGGCTGAACTCCAGTTCCTTGTACTCTACGTCCGCATGCCTAACTCATCTTTGGATGACATCGCGCGCCCTGCGTGTCTCTCATGGTGGTCGCCGTGAGCCGCGGGAGAAGGCACCGGCGTGTTCCCGGCGGGTGGAAATCTGGCATGACCTGGCTCTCTTTGGTCGTCGGCTGGCTGGAGAGCTGTCGTCGCGAGCTCGGCGGTGAGTAACAGCGCGGCATCGAGGCAGATGCGAGTTCTCGTCGAGCACAGTGGCTATGCCCTGTTGAACGTTGGGGATGTGGCGATGTTGTGTGCAGACGTGGAGCGGGTGTCCAAAGCGTGGTCGGAGGCGACACTCGATATCGTCGGCTACGACGCCACGCGACTGGCTACGTACATTCCGGGTGCCTCTCTGCTAGGTCCGCGATGGACTCATCTCCCTGCCTCGCAGTGGGCTCCGCCGCGGGTCCGCACCGGGATTGAGCAGGCCTTCAAGATCGCCCTTCCCCTACTGCCAGCCCTTCGGAGCGCCAATGGCCGGAGCTCACCGACCCCATCACGGCGGTCGATCCGGCGGGCAGTCAAAGATGCGGACATCGTCATCGCCACGGGGGGAGGCTACATCTGTGACACGTTCTGGCGGCACGGCGTGGGCGTACTCAGCGCGCTGGACCTCGCTCAACGCCTGGGAAAACCGACCGCCATGTTTGGCCAGGGGATCGGACCGCTGGAGAATCCAGTCCTGAGGCGGTTTGCTGCCCGGGTGCTCGGCCGCCTCGACGTGCTCGGTCTTCGAGAGGCCCGCCTCGGTCCGGAGCTTCTGGCAAGGATGGGTGTGATTGAGCTGGATCCCACGAGCAGGCTGCCGACTCCTAACCACCGGGGTGGCCTAGTCGCCATCACTGGCGACTCGGCGTTGAGCATCGCGACCGTCACTCCGGTGACCAGTTCGCTAGAGCAACCTCGCGCCCCGCGTGCAGATCAGCCGGGGCTGATCGGAGTCAACGTTCGCGTGAGTTCTTACTCGGGCATATCCGGCACCGCGCCGAATGCGTTCCGACAGACGTTGTGGCGACTCGCGGAGGAGTGGGGCACTGACCTTATCGCTCTTCCGGTCTCGCGCTATGCGACCGCCGCGGACCTTCCAGCCATCCAGCGTACCCTTGGTGAAGGTCCTGCAGATGGGCTGTCGAAGCTCCTCGGTCAGGACCTGCAGGACCCCCTCGCGCTCGCGGTCGCGGTCGCTTCCTGCCGCATCGTCGTGACCGGCAGCTACCACGCTGCAGTGTTTGCTCTGGCCCGCGGGATTCCAGCGGTGACGATTTCAGCGTCCGCGTACTACGACGCGAAGTTCCACGGCCTGGCTGACTTATTTCGTGGGGCGGCGTACGTCGTGAGGCTCGATTCCCCCTCTCTGGCTGCCGACCTCGAATTCGCTATTCGGTCGGCATGGAATTTGGATTCGTCGCGACGCGAAAGCACACAGCAGGAGGCCGTGAATCAGATTGCGGCTGGCGAAGCGCTCTTTGCTCGGTTTGTAGAACGCGTCGAGAACCGCAGCTTGACGAACCGGCTTGCGGGCCTGTCTAGCCGGCCAATCCGTACCTGATGAGTGTGTCGCACCGGGCGGCGGCGGATAGGCCAGCGCCGAAGGGAGCGAACCGGTAGCTACAGCTGACTACTCCGAGCCGACATGGTGACCCCTACAGTCGGCGCAGAGGGTGTTGGCCGGCTCGTGTGCCAGCTCGGTGTCTGCGATTTGCTTTCCGCAGCCGTCGCAGGTCCCGTAGGTACCATCGTGCACCTTGCCTAACGCCGCCTCAATCTGACCGAGCATTCGGCGGAGACTCTCGACGTGGCGCTGGTGACGAAGTTGCTCTGCTTCCTCTATCAGGGGTCCGCGGCGCTCCGCTTCGTCAAGCTGGTTCTGAATTTCGAGGCTTCGTGCCTGGAACACCATATCGGCCTGGCTCCAACCACCCACCATTCAAATTCCTCCTTACTGAACTGCCGCTCTTAGGACCCTGTGGGTCGTGCTGGTCTTCATACCGCCCGCCGCTGTCAGTTCCGAGCGGGGTCCGCCGGGCAGGGAGAGGGTTTAGGTTCTGCATGCGGAGGATAGCCCGGCGGAGGGACTGGGCGGCAGCCGACGACGTCCCGGCCGCCCGCGCCAAAGTCGGCATCGCGTCGACTAGGCCCGCCGCCGTATTCCGGCGCCTTGGGGGACCCTTTCTGCAGCGTCTCTGGCCGCTGCTGGGGGAGTTCTCACCTGTTCCGAAAGGGTCCACAGCCTACACTGCCGGAGCGTGGTATCGGAGGGGCTGGTGCCTACGCCGAGGAGAGTTCATGTCTGAACAATCACCTGTCGAGCCTCGTTACGGGAGTGTCTACGTGGGCTCACTGCCATTCGCGTACCACGCAGCCTCGCTCGCCCGGGGAGCCCTTGGGCGCAAGCGACGCGGATCATCGGCGTCGGCCGAGGACCGCTAGCCAGACGCCCAGCGCCTATCTAACCCGAGGAGCGCCTTCGAGCTTGTCTGGGCGGGTCCTGGCAGGGCCCAGCCACCAGACGCTAAGCAACAACAGGCCTGGTATCGCGACCATGAACAGCCCGAAGAGCCCGGCGAGCCGGACGGTGTAACCGGAGTCACCTCCACCAGAGCTGTGGGTGGTAGTGGTTGCTCCTAGAACCTCGTGCCTTCGCTTGGCGCTGACCGTCGGGCTGGGTGTTGGGTTCACCGATGCCAGGGCCGACGGGGATGTACTCGGGACCGACTTAGGCGTGGAGGGGCTAGGCGACGGCTTGCTCTTCTTGTTGCTCTTGCTGCTTGCCGATGGCGATGGGCTCGGGTTGGCCGCAACGCTGTAAGTGATCGAGGCCGTGCTCGTCTGGCCGTCGCCGCTAACAGCGGTGACCGTGTAGGTGAAGGTTCCCTTCTTGGACGTGTCGAGCGATCCAGGGCTCGTCGCGCCGTTGCTGTCGATGCAGCTAACGATTCCCGGTCCTCCATCCCCCTCGTTGCAATTGAAGCGGGTTGAGACGGACTCCCCGACTCGGTAGGTCCCGCCCCTGGCTGGCGAGTTGATCGTGGCCGTTGGGGCCGCGGCCACGCTGTAGCTGATCGAGGCGAAACCCTGCTGCCCATCGAGGCTCGTCGCGGTCACCGTGTAAGAGAAGGTCCCAATGGAGGAGGTGTCCAGCGATCCTGGGCTGGTCGAGCCGTTGCTGTCAGTGCAGCTAGTGAGGCCCGGGCCTGCGGCGCCTTCGCTGCAGCTGAAGCTCGTCTCCACGCCTTGGCCCAGAGCGAACGTCTCGTCATTTCCCGGGAAGGTGATCGTCGCCGTGGGGGAGGAGGCGACGGTGTAAGTGATCGAGGCAGATCCGGTCAGGGCCGGAACGTCTTCGCTCACCGCGTTGACGGTGTAGGTGAACGTCCCCGGAGTCGAGGTATTGAGCAGCCCTGGGCTCGTCGACCCGTTGCTGTCGGTGCAGCTGGCGATCCCCACGCCGCCCAGATCGGAGCAGCTGAAGCTAGTGACCACGGTCTGGCCCACGGCAAATGTCTCGCCATTCGCCGGGGAGTTGATCGTCACGACCAGCGACTGGGCGAGAACCGGCATGGCTGCCAGGCTGAGCCCGACTGCCAACCCCACGACGCCGATCATGACCCCTAGGGCCCGTCTATACCTCATCCCCTGGCCGATTCTATGCGGGCGCCGACTCCCTGGGCCGCCAGGAGAGGGCGATAGGCCTGGGTAAGACGCTCGTGGTACCCGTCTAGACTCTGGCGGTGGCGCCCACCTACCTCTCCGGTGACACGCTTTTGGGGGCGGGCGGGATCTCTAAGAGTGCTGCTCGAGTTTGGCGATTCGTTTCTCGAGCGCCTCAACCTTCTCGATCAGATCGCTGATCATTTGCTCTGCCAGGTGCTCGTCCGCCTTCACGTCGGCGCGCAACCCCTCTTCCACTCTGGCCACGAACCCCTCTGGAGTCGCCTCTGAATCACTCACGTCGTGCCCTCGTGCTTCTCTTCCTGCCGTTGCGGTGCCCTAGTCCGGTGAGCATTGTGCCCCCGTCGGCTCGGCGACTCCAAGTTGAGGGCGCGTCCTGGTGAGCTTGCCAGCCGGGTCGGGCCCGACAGCAGCAGGGCAACCTCTGCCTCAGGCCGACCTCCACGTCCACAGCGAGTGGTCCTGGGACGCGCCGAGGGGAGCCATGGCCGCCACCTGCCTGCGGGCGCAGGAGCAGGGACTCAAGGCGCTCGCCTTCACGGAGCACGCCGACTACTCCGCGCTGTGCCAGGGAGCGCGCCTGGACGTGGAGGGATACCTGGAGGCGATCGAGGACTGTCGGAGGCGCTTCCCGCGGCTCGCGATCCTGACCGGCGTGGAGTTGGGGGAGCCCCACCGTCACCGGAACGAGGTCGAAGACGTCTTGCTGCGGGGCCGATTCGACGCCGTTCTGGGGTCAGTGCATTCGGTGCCTGTCGACGGAGCGGATCTCGAGTTCAGCGAGCTGGGCGCAGATCCAGCCGTCGATGCCGAGACCCTGATGCGGGGCTATTGCCAGGAATTGGTGGCGCTGATCGAGGGTTCGGTCCAGTTCGAAATTCTGGCCCATGTCGAGTACGCGCGCCGCTTCTGGCCGGCTAGCTGGCAGCCGTACCGCTCCAGCGATTACAGCGACCTGATCCAAGAGGTACTGGCGACCGCCGCCCGCAAGGGGGTGGTGTTGGAGTTCAACACCACCAGAGGCGGAAGTCTCTGCCCGGCGCCTGAAGTGCTGCGGTGGTGGCGGCAGGCAGGAGGAAAGTCAGTGTCCTTGGGGAGCGATGCCCATGACCCGACCAAGGTGGGCGCCGGATTCGATCGAGCTGCGAAGCTGGCCACTCAGGCGGGCTTCGAGCCCTCGCTGGCTCGAGTGGGCATCTGGTCCCGCTTGGCTGAGCCGCCCCTATGAACAGCGCCCCAAGCCTGCGATGTGGGCGTCGTGCGGGGTCTGTGCTCCGGTAAGGTAGCCCGCTGGTCGGCACCGGCTAGGGAGATTCTCAGGCTGGTGTCAGGAAGGTCACAGGCCGACGTGAGAGGCTGAGTAGGTGCCAGTGGACAGTTCCGATTTGGTCGCAAGCGCGTCCATCGCACGGTCAGCCACGGCTGGTGTGGGGTCGTCGCCCTCGGCGGCTGGGCATGGCTACAGCGCGGTCGGGGAGTTAGTCGAGCGAGTCATGCAGAGCCCGCGGGCCCACAAGCTGCTGAGATATGCCCTGACGTCGGGGGTGGCGACCGGAATCAGCGAGGTGACCCTGCTGGTGCTCTATGCCAGCGGCTTCTTGGGCGCGACCGGCTCGGCCGTGCTGGCAAATCTAGTCGGTACCGTGCCCTCCTATCTGCTCAGTCGCTACTGGATCTGGCCGGAGGCGGACCGGAGTGGAGCGGCGCGGCAGATGGGTCTTTACTGGTTCACCTCGGTGGTGAGTCTGGTCTTCTCCACCGCCGGCACCAGTCTGGCGGGAGCCCATGCCCCGGGGGGCCACACTGCCCACGTCATCATGGTCGGAGCCGCATACATTGGCACCGTGGCCATCCTCTGGGTGGCCAAGTTCTTGGTCTACCAGCGCTTCATCTTCAGCCGATCCGCGGTAACGGAGACGGCCGGCACCGCCTGAGTCCAGCCAGATGGCTCGGGCTGGGAGCGCGCAGTCGCCTGGAGGGCACCGGGCGGCAAGGTTTGACCCTTAGGGGAGTAGTGGGTATACTCCGGACACCCGGTTTTGGCCGGGCGTTTTTTTCTGGAGACTACGAACTTGCCCGCCACCATCATCACCCTGCAGTGCAATCAGTGCCACGAGCGCAATTACACGACGCAGAAGAACAAGCGCAACGATCCGGATCGGCTCGAGCTACGCAAGTACTGCAGGCGCTGCCGGCAGCAGACGGCGCATCGCGAGACCAAGTAGGAGCAGCCACCGAAACTCAAAGGGGCGTAGCTCAGCTGGTAGAGCAGCGGTCTCCAAAACCGCAGGTCGCGCGTTCGAATCGTGCCGCCCCTGCAGATACTTGGGAAAGGCGCAAAGGAGCTAGATTTGGCGGACGTCCCCAGGGGGGAGAGGCCGGAGTCCAGCGAGGGCGGCTATCTTCGCGGGGTCTGGAGCGAGCTGCGCAAGACGGTCTGGCCAACCTGGCCGGAGCTGCGCCAGATGACCGGAGTGGTGATCGTCACTGTGGTTCTGCTGGGAGCCTTCCTGGGTTTTCTCGACTTCGGCCTCACCTCGCTGCTGAAACCGCTGTACACCGCCAGTACCCCCACCGCGGCACCGACCAACGCCCCGACCACGACCGTGACTCCGACACCAACCGTGAGCCCGACGCCTACCCCTTCCCCCAGCGCCAGTCCCTAGACCTGAAAATGAAACGATTGGGAGCCCCCAAGTGAGCGTGTCGAAAACCTCCGAAGCCACCGAACAAGCCAGCTGGTACGTCATCCATGCCTACTCCGGCCATGAGGAGAAGGTCAAGGCCAACCTCCTCAAGCGGGTGGAGTCGATGGACATGCACGACAAGATCTTTGACGTCATGGTCCCGACTGAGGACGTCATCGAGATCAAGGACGGCCAGCGCCGGCATGTGGCCAAGCGCATCTTCCCGGGCTACATCCTGGTGCAGATGGTGATGTCGGACGAGTCCTGGTACGTGGTCCGCAACACCCCAGGGGTGACCAGCTTCGTGGGTTCGGGGACCCGCCCGGTGCCACTCCAGGAGTCGGAGGTGCGCTCGATCCTGCACCAGGTCGACTCGGTGGCTCCCACCAAGGTCCAGGTGGAGTTCAAGGTGGGCGACTCGGTCCGGGTCGTGGATGGCCCCTTCACCGACTTCCACGGCAAAGTCGGTGAGATCAACGCCGACAAGGGCAAGCTCAAGGTGATGGTCAACATGTTCGGCCGGGAGACCCCGGTCGAGCTCGACCTGCTCCAGGTCGAGCGGCTGCGGTAGGGGAAGCACGTCAGTGGGCAAGAAGAAGGTCAAGGCGGTGCTCCGCCTCAACATCGAGGCAGGCAAGGCGACTCCCGGGTACCCGATCGGCCCGGCGCTGGGGCAACACCAGGTCAACATCATGGAGTTCTGCCGTGCCTACAACGAGCAGACATCGTCCCAGGAGGGGCTGGTGATCCCTGCGGAGATAACCATCTTCGAGGACCGCAGCTTCACCTTCATCACCAAGACCCCACCCACCACCGACCTCATAAAGAAGGCTCTGGGGATCGAGAAGGGGGCCGCAACTCCGCCCCGCGAGCAGGTGGGTGAGCTCACTCATGAGCAGGCCTTGACCATCGCCAGGACCAAGCTTCCCGACCTCAACGCCAGCGAAGAGGAGGCGGCCGCGCGGATGGTCGAGGGCACGGCGCGCTCCATGGGCGTGTCGGTAGCCAAGTAGCGGATAAATCAGCTGTGGGAGGACGCCATCTGCGTCTGCTCGAACCACGGGAGGATCCAGGATGACGGCACGGCACGGCAAGAAGTACATGGCAGCGCTCAAGCTGCTCGAGGATCACGAGCTAGTTGAGCCCCGGGAGGGGGTACGCCTGGTCAAGGCGGTCAACACCTCCAAGTTCCCCGGCACGGTCGAGCTCCACGTCCGGCTGGGGGTGGACCCCCGGCACGCCGACCAGATGGTGCGCAGCAGCGTGGTCCTGCCGCATGGCACCGGCAAGGTCCGCCGGATCGTGGTCTTCGCCCAGGGTGAGAAGGAGCGGGAGGCCCGCGAGGCGGGAGCCGAGATCATCGGCGGCGAGGACCTGGTCAAGCGGATCCAGGACGGCTTCCTCGACTTCGACGTGGCCCTGGCGACGCCCGACATGATGGGGTCGGTGGGCAAGCTGGGCAAGGTGCTGGGACCGAGAGGTCTCATGCCCAACCCCAAGGCGGGAACCGTCACCTTCGACATCGCCAAGGCCATCCGCGACGTCCAGGCGGGCCGGGTGGAGTTCCGGGTCGATCGCTATGGGATCGTGCACGTCCCCGTCGGCAAGACCAGCTTCGAGGAGGATGCCCTGTTCGAGAACCTCTCGGCCATGCTGGAGGCGATCGTCAAGGCCAAGCCTTCGGTGGCCAAGGGTGCCTACATCCGGGCCGCCTACCTGGCACCTTCGATCGGGCCCAGCGTGAAGCTGGACCCGGTGCTGGCGGGCAGGCTCAGCTCTTCCTAAGCCCGTTCCCGGAGCCGGTATACTCGCAGTCCGTTCGGAACAACACGGTTCCACGGTGCCCAAGACCGCGGGGGCAGGTTCTGCTCAAAAGCACAAACCCCGCGCAGGTGACCGACTGGAAGACTGCCCCGTTTGGTCTGCCAGCCCCAGCCTGAGCCTGGGCGCCCCGAGAGCCGGGAGGTGCAGACAGAGATGACCGAGGAGAGCCGTCACGGGGCGGCAGTGATCCCTGAGGCCAAGCAACGCCAGGTGGCAGAGCTGGCCGAGAAGCTGGGGCGGATGCGCAGCGCCGTCCTCAGCGACTACCGGGGCCTGAGCGTGGCCCGGCTCGAGGAGCTGAGGGCCTCGCTGCGCGCGGCCGGAGTCGACTACCTGGTCCTGAAGAACACCCTGGCCCGCCGGGCCGGCAAGCAGGCCGGTCTGACTGAGTTCAACACCCAGCTGGTGGGTCCGACCGCGATCGCCATCAGCTACGAGGACATCTCGGCGCCGGCCCGAGTGCTGATCGACTATGCCCGGGCCAACCGCCGCACCGACATGGTTCGAGGCGGGATCGCCGAGGGCCAGGTCCTCAGTCCCGGCGAGGTTCGCCAGCTGGCCGACCTGCCCTCGCGGGAGGTTCTGATCGCGCAGCTGCTGGGGGTGCTGGAGGCGCCGATCTCCCAGCTGGCCGGGCTGCTGGACGCACCGGGACGGGATCTCGTGGGGCTGCTCGACGCCCAGGAGCAGGCGTTGGGCGGATCGGCGGGATCGGCGGCGGCCTGAGCGGCGGGACGGCAACAACAATCACAGCAGAGCTGAAGGAGTGACGAGATGGCCAAGGTAAGCGTGGACGACTTCGTGGAGTCGCTGGGTTCCTGGACGGTCCTGGACCTGGTCAACGCCAAGAAGAAGATCGAAGAGACCTACGGGATCACGGCGGCGGCGCCGGTAGCGGCGGCGGTGGCGGCGGCCCCGGTGGGCGAGGCGGCCCCCGAGGAGCAAACCGAGTTCTCGGTCGTGCTGACCGCGGCTGGTGATCAGAAGATCGCGGCCATCAAGGCGGTGCGGGAGATCACCGGGCTGGGCCTGAAGGAGGCCAAGGACGTGGTCGACAGTGCCCCCAAGCCGGTCAAGGAGGGGGTCAACCGGGAGGAGGCCGAGGCGGTGGCCAAGAAGCTGCAGGAGGCCGGCGCCACAGCAGAAATCAAATAGTGAGGGAAGCGGCCTCAGAGGGGAGCTGGCGGGGCCGGGGGCGCCGCGAGCGAACTTCTCACATGTGGTAAGATTTGCGTCCCGCCACCTGTGAAGTTTCTCGTATGTCCGCGCTTGCCTGGAGAACTTTAGCCCATGCCCTCAATTCGTGCTGCCTTGCCCGCCGCGCCCCCGCGTCTCAGCTACGGAACCATTCCCGAGATGCTGGAGGTGGGCAACCTGATCGAGACCCAGCTGAACTCCTTCCGCTGGTTCGTGGAGTCAGGTCTGCGCGAGCTATTCGACGAGATCAACCCGATCACCGACTACACGGGCAAGAACTACGAGCTGCGCTTCCTCGACTACAGCTTCGGTGAGCCCAAGTTCGACCAGGAGGAGTGCCGCAACCGCGACATGACCTTCGCGGCGCCGCTGCGGATCATGACCCGGCTCCACATCAAGACCGGCGAGAACGCCGGGGAGATCAAGGAGTCGGAGGTCTACCTGGGCGACTTCCCGATGATGACCGAGCAGGGCACCTTCCTGGTCAACGGCACCGAGCGGGTGGTGGTCAGCCAGCTGGTCCGGTCCCCCGGGGTCTACTTCACCGCCGGCCTCGAGCACCCCGTCACCGGGCGGCCGATGTACGCGGTCAAGTTCATCCCCAACCGGGGCGCCTGGCTGGAGATCGAGACCTCCAACAAGGACATCCTCACCGCCAAGATCGACCGCAAGCGCAAGTTCCAGGCCACCACTCTGATCCGGGCGCTGGGATATCCCAGCGACGACGACATCCGCCACTTCTTCCAGGATGTCGACGTCGATCCCGAGCACAAGTACATCGATGCCACCTTGGAGAAGGACCCCAGCCACGACGTCAACGAGGCGTTGATCGAGCTCTATCGCAAGATCCGGCCCGGGGATCCGCCAACCGTGGAGAACGCCCGCAACCTCTTGCAGGCGCTGTTCTTCAACCCCCGCCGCTTCGACCTGGGCCGCGTCGGCCGCTTCAAGCTGGACAAGCGCCTGGGGATCCCCGAGGCCGAGGCCCGACGCCGGGCCGAGGAGCGCGAGCTGCGGGTGCTCGCCCACGAGGACTTCATCAACATCATGCGGCGGCTGATCCAGCTCAACAACGGCGAGGGTGAGCCCGACGACATCGACCATCTCGGCAATCGCCGGGTGCGGGCGGTGGGGGAGCTGCTCCAGAACCAGTTCCGGACCGGGCTGCTGCGGATGGAGCGGATCATCAAGGAGCGGATGACGATCTGCGACGCCACCACGGTGACGGCGGCGTCTTTGATCAACGCCCGCCCGGTGGTCGCCGCCATCAAGGAGTTCTTCGGGTCCAGCCAGCTGTCCCAGTTCATGGACCAGACCAACCCGCTCTCGGAGCTGACCCACAAGCGCCGGCTCTCGGCGCTGGGCCCGGGCGGTCTATCTCGGGAGCGGGCCGGGATGGTGGTACGTGACGTCCACCACAGCCACTACGGCCGGATCTGCCCGATCGAGACCCCCGAGGGTCCGAACATCGGCCTGATGGGGTCATTGGCGACCTTCGCCAGGGTCAATGACTTTGGCTTCATCGAGACCCCGTTCAGGCGGGTCTACCGCCATCTCGAGCTGGGCTCGAGCAAGGAGCTGCTCGAGGGCCGTGTCCTCGCCGAGGCCGCCGGCGGCGTGGCCGCCGGGACCAGGCTGGATGCGGCTGCCATCAAGAAGCTGGAGAAGGCCAAGCTGACCACGGTCGACATCCGCCCCTGGGTCAGCACCGAGATCCAGTTCCTGTCCGCCGACGAGGAGGACAAGTACACCGTCGCCCAGGCCAACGCCCCGGTCTCGACCGAGGGTGACTTCTTGGTCGAGCACACCCCGGCTCGGACCCGCCACACCTTTAAGGACGTCCCGGTGACCGAGGTCGACTGGGTGGACGTGTCGCCCAAGCAGACGGTCTCGGTGGCGACCGCGATGATCCCCTTCCTGGAGCACGACGACGCCAACCGGGCCCTGATGGGGTCCAACATGCAGCGCCAGGCGGTGCCGCTCATCTCCACCGATTCGCCGGTGGTGGGAACCGGCATGGAGGTCTATGCGGCCAAGGACAGCGGCGAGCTGATCGTGGCCAAGGCCGCCGGCACCGTTGTCGGGGTCAACGTCCCGCTCAAGGACGTCTCCTCGGATTCGGTCCAGATCACCCGCAGCGGCCAGGACAGCGGCCTGGGCATCCTCTTCAAGCCCGATGGCAAGGGGCCGGAGATCTGGTACGGGGTCCATAAGTTCGTGCGCAGCAACCAGGGCACCTGCCTCAGCCAGAGGGTGGTGGTCAGTCCCGGGGACCACGTCGAGGCCGGCACCGTGCTCGCCGACGGACCCTCCACCGACCACGGCGAGCTGGCCCTGGGCCAGAACGTGCTGGTCGCCTTCATGCCCTGGGAGGGCTACAACTACGAGGACGCCATCCTCATCAGCGAGTCGGTGGTGCGCGAGGACAAGTACACCTCGATCCACATCGAGGAGTTCGAGGTCGAGGTCCGCGAGACCAAGCTCGGTCCCGAGGAGGTGACCCGAGAGCTCCCCAACGTGGGCGAGGAGAGTCTGCGCAACTTGGACGAGCGCGGCATCGTCTACATCGGGGCCGAAGTCGCCCCGGGCGACATCCTGGTGGGCAAGACCACCCCCAAGGGCGAGTCCGAGCTCTCCGCCGAGGAGCGCCTTCTGCGCGCCATCTTCGGTGAGAAGGCCAAGGAAGTTCGCGACAGCTCCCTGCGAGTGCCCCACGGCGAACGGGGGGTGGTTGTGGACGTCAAGCACTTCAGCCGCTCCAACAAGGACGAGCTTCCCGCCGGGGTCAACGAGCTGATCCGGATCTACGTCGCCCAGAAGCGCAAGATCAGCCAGGGCGACAAGATGGCAGGCCGCCACGGCAACAAGGGCGTGATCGCCCGGATTCTGCCCATCGAGGACCTGCCCTTCCTGCCCGATGGCACTCCGGTTGAGATCGTGCTCAACCCCTTGGGTGTCCCCAGCCGGATGAACCTGGGCCAGGTCCTGGAGACCCATCTGGGTTGGGCCGCCTCTGCGCTCGGGATCAAGGTCGCGACCCCGGTCTTCGACGGAGCCTCCGAGCCCCAGATCGAGGACGAGCTGGAGCGGGCAGGTTTGCCTCGAGATGGCAAGGTGTTGCTCCGCGACGGCCGCTCCGGCGAGGCCTTCGACCAGCCGATCACGGTCGGAATCATCTACATGATGAAGCTGGCCCACCTGGTCGAGGACAAGATCCACGCCCGCAGCACCGGCCCCTACAGCCTGGTCACCCAGCAGCCGCTGGGAGGCAAGGCCCAGTTCGGCGGCCAGCGCTTCGGAGAGATGGAGGTGTGGGCGCTGGAGGCCTACGGGGCCAGCCACATCCTTCAGGAGATCCTAACCATCAAGTCCGACGACATCGTCGGGCGAGTCAAGGCCTACGAGGCCATCGTCAAAGGCGACAACACCCTCGACGCCGGGATACCGGAATCGTTCCGAGTCCTGGTCAAGGAGTTGGAGGGCCTGGCTCTCGGCGTGGAGATCATGTCCGAGAACGAGGAGCAGATCGTGTTCACGGAGGATGACATGCCCGACATGCCACTGGGCCTGGGAATCAATCTGGAACGCGACGAGCGGGACGACGCCGAGGACATCAGTAGGTAGGCGTGACCTTCAACCCGACCCCCGACCTGGGGCCCGCAAGGGCCCAGCGACCGACCCCCACCCACCACTTCGCCAGGAGGCGGACAAGCATTGCTCAAGCTTGAGAATTTCGATGCCCTGAAGCTGTCACTCGCCAGCCCGGAGATGATCCTCTCCTGGTCGCACGGCGAGGTGACCAAGCCCGAGACCATCAACTACCGGACTCTGCGCCCGGAGCGGGACGGGCTTTTCTGCGAGAAGATCTTCGGTCCCACCAAGGACTGGGAGTGCCACTGCGGCAAGTACAAGCGCTACCGCTACAAGGGCATCATCTGCGACAAGTGCGGGGTCGAGGTCACCCGCAGCAAGGTGCGCCGGGAGCGGATGGGGCACATCCGCCTGGCCAGCCCCGTCTCGCATGTCTGGTACTTCAAGGGCATTCCCAGTCGCCTAGGCCTGCTGCTGGACATGTCCCCGCGCAACCTGGAGAAGGTCCTCTACTTCGCCAATTACATCGTCACCCGCATCGACGAGGAGCAGCGCACCAAGGAGCTGGAGGCGCTCGACCCCGAGCGCAGCGAGCGGATCAAGGAACTGCGCCAGACCGCCAGCGAGCAGTCCGAGGAGCAGGTCAAGGCTATCCAGCAGCGGATGGGGGAGCTGGAGCAGACCAGTGAGGCCGAGGCGGCGCGCCTGCAGGCCGCCGCCGACACCCGCCGCCAGGAGATTGAGGCCGGAGCCGAGCAGCTCTCGGAGCGCATCGAGGCCGCGCTGGGACGCAAGGCCCCGACTGACTTCGTGGTCAAGGACGGGAGCGAGAAGCTGCTGGTCGCCAAGAAGGGCACTCCGCTCAGCGAGGAGCACCAGGAGCAGCTCAAGGAGTTGGTGAGCGAGCGGCTGACCCTGATCTCGTCGGAGTCCGACGCCGCCATCAACGCCGCCAAGGAGCAGGCGGCGGCTGAGATCAGCACCGCCCAGGCCGAGCTGGCCCAGCTCCAGGAGGGCGGGGGGTCTGCCGGCGATGCCGAGCTCGACGCCCTGCGGGCGGAGCTCGAGGACACCAAGACCAAGCTGGAGGCGCTGACGGTCAGACAGCTGCTGAGCGACAGCGAGTACCGCGAGTACATCGAGAAGTTCCCCAAGGTCTTCCATGCCGGCATGGGCGCGGCGGCGGTCAAGGAGATGCTGGAGGCGAGCGACCTCACCGCTGAGGCCACCCACCTCCGGGAGGAGCTGCTCTCCACCAGCGGCCAGCGCAAGCAGAAGGCGATCAAGCGGCTCCGGGTGGTCGAGGCCTTCCGCTCCAGCGACACCGCGCCCACCTGGATGATCCTCGAGGTCCTCCCGGTCATCCCACCGGAGCTGCGCCCGATGGTCCAGCTGGACGGCGGCCGCTTCGCCACCTCCGACCTCAACGACCTCTACCGCCGGGTGATCAACCGCAACAATCGGCTCAAGAGGCTGCTAGAGCTGGGCGCCCCGGAGATCATCGTCCGCAATGAGAAGCGGATGCTCCAGGAGGCGGTGGACGCCCTCATCGACAACGGTCGCCGGGGACGGGCCATCACCGGTACCGGCAACCGCAAGCTGAAGTCGCTCAGCGACATGCTCAAGGGCAAGCAGGGCCGCTTCCGGCAGAACCTACTCGGCAAGCGGGTGGACTACAGCGGTCGGTCGGTGATCGTGGTCGGTCCTGAGCTCAAGCTCAATCAGTGCGGCCTGCCCAAGCGCATGGCCCTGGAGCTGTTCAAGCCATTCGTGATGCGGGAGTTGGTGGAGAAGGGGTTCACCCAGAACATCAAGAGCGCCAAGCGCATGGTGGAACGGGCGCGGCCCGAGGTCTGGGACGTCCTCGACGAGGTGATCCAGGACCACCCGGTCCTGCTCAACCGGGCGCCCACCCTGCACCGCCTGGGCATCCAGGCCTTCATGCCGGTGCTGGTGGAGGGATCCGCGATCCAGATCCATCCCCTGGTCTGCACCGCCTTCAACGCCGACTTCGACGGAGACCAGATGGCGGTCCACGTGCCGCTGTTCAGCGGGGCCATCGCTGAGGCCAAGAACCTGATGATGTCGTCCAACAACATCCTGTCGGCCAGCGACGGCAACCCGGTGGTGGCCCCGACCCAGGACATGGTCCTGGGCGCCTACTGGCTGACCATGCTGCGCAAGCCACTGGAGGTCGAGGACCCCCACAGCCTGCACAGCTACAGCTCTCCCGAGGAGGTGCTGCTGGCCTATGACACCGGGGTGCTCGAGGCCCACGAACCGATCCGGGTGCGGGTGCCGCGCCGAGTGGTCGAGACGGTGCCCGAGGCGGAGGCCGACGACGCCCCCACCACCTTGGTGACGACACCGGGGCGGGTCATCTTCAACGAGGTCCTGCCTCTGGGACGTGAGGTCCGCGAGGGAGCCGAGGGCCAGGTGATGGTGTTCCAGAACCGGGTCTTCGACCGCAAGGAGCTGAGGGCCTTGGTGGCGGAGTGCTTCCGCCTCTACGGCAACCAGGTCACCGCCGGCGTGGTCAACGACATCAAGCGTCTCGGCTTCGACTACGCCACCCGGTCTGGCGTGACCCTGTCAGCCATGGACATCAAGACCCCTCCGGAGAAGGCGGGAATCATCGCCGAGGCCGACAAGGCGGTCGACGAGGTTGCCCTCCAGCACCGTCGGGGTCTGATCACCGAGGACGAGCGCTACGGGAAGACGGTGGAGATCTGGACCCAGGCGACCGAGTCGGTCACCCAGGCGACCATGGCCCACTTCGATCCGCTCAGCTCGGTTTTGATGATGTCCCAGTCCGGGGCCCGAGGCACCTACCAGCAGATCCGGCAGCTGGCCGGGATGCGTGGGCTGATGGCCGACCCCACCGGGCGGATCATCGACATGCCCATCAAGGCCAACTTCTCAGAGGGCCTTGAGGTGTTGGAGTACTTCATCTCCACCCATGGCGCCCGCAAGGGACTGGCTGACACCGCGCTGCGTACCGCCGACTCCGGGTATTTGACCCGGCGGCTGGTGGACGTGGCCCAGGACGTGATCGTGCGCGAGGAGGACTGCGGCACCACCGGAGGCATCTGGCTCTCCGACCTCAGCAATGAGGGCGAGCCCTTCATGGAGCGTCTGGCGGGGAGGATCGCCGCCGCCGACGTAATCGGTCCCGACGACAAGGTGGTGCTGGCCGCCGGTGATGAGATCTCCGACTCTCTAGCCCGGCGGATCACCGAGCTGGGGATTCCCCGGGTGCGGGTGCGCAGCGTGCTCACCTGCAGCGCCAAGAGCGGAGTCTGCCGCTACTGCTACGGCCGCAACCTGGCGACCGGACGGCTGGTGGAGATCGGGGAGGCGGTCGGGGTGATCGCGGCCCAGTCCATCGGTGAGCCGGGCACCCAGCTGACCATGCGGACCTTCCACACCGGTGGGGTCGCGGGGCTCGACATCACCCAGGGTCTGCCCCGGGTGGAGGAGCTCTTCGAGGCTCGCATCCCCAAGGGCAAGGCCATCCTGGCCGAGTCCGGGGGGCGGGTCGAGGTGATCAGGGGCGAGGCCGGGCGCAAGGTCCGGGTCGTCAGCCACGAGGAGTTCGACGTCACCCATCCCATCGAGAAGGGGATGACGCTGGACTCAGCCGCCGGTGAAGGTTCGGTGGTGACCGAGGGTCAGATCCTGGCCCGCGGCCCCAAGGGCAAGGAGCTGGTGGTGGTCAACGCCCGCATCGGTGGGCGGGTCACCCATGCCAAGGTGGGCCGGTCGGGCGGAGAGGTCCGGGTGCGGGCCCTCGACGAGGAGGTCAAGGAGTACCCGATCCCCCACGGAGCCCAGATGCGGGTCAGCGACGGCGACGAGGTTCGCGCCGGCGACGCCTTGACGGTGGGCTCGATCAGCCCCCAGGAGCTGCTCTACATCTCCGGGCGCGAGGCGGTGCAGGACTATCTGGTGCGCGAGGTCCAGCGCGTCTACCGCTCCCAGGGAGTGGACATCAACGACAAGCACATTGAGGTGATCGTCCGGCAAATGATGCGCAAGGTGCGCGTGGAGTCGGGCGGGGACACCGAACTGCTCCCTGGCGAGATCATCTCGCAATGGGAGTACGACGAGGCCAATGCCCAGGTCCTAGCAGAGGGCGGGGAGCCGGCGATCGCCTCCACCGTCCTGCTGGGTCTGATCAAGGCCGCGCTCAACACCGCCAGCTGGCTCTCGGCGGCCTCCTTCCAGGAGACCACCCGAGTGCTGACCGAGGCGGCCATCTCCGGCAAGGTCGACCGACTCCGCGGCCTCAAGGAGAATGTGATCATCGGCAAGCTGATCCCGGCCGGGACCGGACTCGACTACTACCGCAAGCTTCGCGAGGAGGCGGTGCGCTATCTCCAGGAGGGCCAGGCGCTGCCCGAGCCCGCCATTCCCGAGGACGGCGAGATCTCGGATCAGTTCGAGGACGCCGAGGTGGTGCTGCCGACTCTCGACCAGGTGGTCGAGTAAGCGGGGACTGAGCGAGGGCCCGAACCGGGCCCTCGCCGGGCCATCCCCGGCGCTCACCCCTCCCGGTGGCGCCTAGAAGAAGTCAAAGTACTCGTTCTGCTCCCACTCCGTGACCTCACTGGGGTCAGGCTTTGACTCACGCTCGTAGCGGTCGTACTCAAACCGCTTGAGCATGATCAGGTAGTCGACGATCTCATGGCCCAGCGCCTGGCGGAAGAAGGGGTCCTGGTCAAGCGCCTCAACGGCTTCGCCCAGGTTGGCGGGCAGTGCGGTGGCGGGCTCCTGGTACGGGTCCGTCTCCACCATGGGGGGCGGTGTGAGCTGGCGGCGGATTCCATCCAGGCCGGCGGCGATGTTGGCCGCCATGAACAGATAGGGGTTGGCGGCCGGCTCGCCCAATCGGTTCTCAAGGTGTGAGCCCTGGTCGCCCGGCTGGCCCTGGACCCGGAGCATCGAGCCGCGGTTCTCGACCGCCCAATTGACCCGATTGGGGGCGAACGAGTAGGGCTTGAAGCGCTTGTAGCCGTTCACGGTAGGGGTTGAGAAGACGGTCATGGGGATGGCGTGCTCGAGAATCCCGGCAGCGAACTGGCGGCCGGCGAGGGACAGCGGCTCCTGATCGGTGCTGGCGAAGGCGTTACCTCCCCGAGCCAGATACTGGAGGGATTGATGCAGGTGCCAGCCGCTCGAGGTGACGTTGGGCAGCAGGGGCCGGGACATGAAGGTGGCGTGGTAGCCGAGCTGATGGCAGATTTGCTTGACGGCACTCCGGAACAGGACCATGGCATCGGCGGGACCTAGCCCGGCCAAGGGGTCGAAGGTGATCTCGGTCTGGCCAGGGCCCCACTCGTCCTCCATGGTGCGCAGGGGCAGGCCGACCGCCTCCAGATGGTCCCGCAGCGGATCCAGGATCTCGCGGAGCTGGGCCAGCCGGTTTTCCGAGAGGTACTGATAGCCCTGAGCCACCACGCTCACTGGTGGCGGCGGAGGTGGCCAGCCAGTTTGGTCGGTGGGGATCCGAGTTCGCTCCCGATAGAAAATGTAGAACTCGACCTCGAGCCCGGCTACGTACCCGAACCCCATCTCCTTGGCGAGCTCCAACTGCCGGCGCAGCACCTGGCGGGTGAACAGTGGGACCGGCTTGCCGCTGCTGAAGTAGGCGTCGGAGATGACCCATCCGGTGTTGGGCGACCAAGGCAAGACCCTGAAGGTGGTGGGGTCCGGGACTAGGACCACGTCGGGGAAGCCGGTCAGTTCGGGTATGCCGAAACCTCCGCCCTCAACGAAGGCGGGCGGAAAGACCTTGTTGGCGGTGTCGAGGCTGAGGACGGCCCCGGAGAAGTCGATCCCGTTGCGCAGGGAGACGAGGAAGTCCCTGGCGGACACGAATTTGCACCGCACCGCCCCGTGCTGGTCCACCACCCCGATTCGGACGGTGCGGATGTCCTGCTCTGATAGGAGCGCGGTGGCGTGCTCGGCGGCCGCCCGCATCTCCTCGGTGAACAGACCGTGCTCGGCGATGAAGCCCACTTTGCCGACAGCCAGTTCCTGCAGGGGAGTACTCCCCATCTGCTCCTCCTCCTCGATCTTGTGGTTCTGCCGGTCTCAGTCCCGGGCGGTCGCCATTGTTGGGGCCGGATCCAGTATTGGGCGGGTCGCCTCCAGATCCGCCACCGCCTGCCAGGCCAGCTTCTGCCGCTGGGTCGCGGCCGGGAAACAGAGTTCGAAGATCGCCTCGTCAGCGGAGTGCAGTGAGGTGGCGGCCACCTCGGCTCCCTCCATTCGGAAGCGCCAGAAAGCGTTATCGGCGTTTCCGGCGTAGACCAAAGCGGCGCCGCCCTCGGGTAGATAGGCGAAGTTGGCCCGGCCGCCGAGCTCCTGGTGGACCTGCTTCAGAGCCTCTCCGGGATTAGTGCCGACAGAAGTCTTCGATTCCAGGAGGCGGAAGCCGACCTCACTGTCGGCGCGTCCTCGAAGCTTGTCCTGGAAGCGCTGACGCAGCCCGTCAGCCCGCTCCAGACGGCCGTTGTGGGCCATGGCGAAGGATCCATCGTCGGCCAGGAAGGGCTGGGTGTCGGCCAGACCGATCGACGTGAGGCAGGAGGGCCTACGCAGGTGGATCAGAAAGTGAGTGGAACGCACCGACTCGAGTGCGGCCTGACCGGATCGGTCCCCGGCCATACTTCCGGGATCCCGGTAGCTCCGAATCCGCTTTGCGTCCCGCCAAGCCGCGCCCCACCCGAAGCCCGCCACCCCGAGATGCTCAAGGTTCAGGGCCCAGGGCGTCACCCGTGCGAAGGGCTGAGGTTCAGGCCAGACCGCCACCAGGATCTCACACACGAGCAAAGACCCCTAGTGGGCCATCGACGCGAGCCTGGCCCGGTGGCTCGGCTCCAGTCGGCAGCAACCCCGCCGGCGCGCTGGTCCGCTTGGCCAACAGCCGGGCGCCGCCTCGACTTCGCTGCTGGTGCTCCAGCCCGACCGGTACCCACGTTTTCATGATAGTGGGGCGTTTGTAAACCCCACTGATAAACTCCACTATGATTGTGCGCCGCGGCGGGCGGCCGCCTGATCGGAGGGGAGAATTTGGCCTTAGTGCGCCTGATCGAAGAGTCTGAGGCGACTGGCCTGGTGCGGGACGTCTACGAGGACATCCTCACTTCACGCAAGCTCGCCAAGGTGCCCAACTACTGGAAGGCCCTCGCCCACCAGCCCGAACTGCTGGCGGCCTCGTGGGCCAAGCTCAAGACGGTCATGGCGGAAGGGGCGCTCGACCGGCGCACCAAGGAGATCATCGCGGTGGCCGTGTCGGCCACCAACAATTGCGATTACTGCCTGCGCAGCCACACCGACCAGCTCCGCGGCCTCGGTTTCGGAGATGCCGAGATCCTGGAACTGATGGGGGTGGTCGACTTCTTCAACGGCTCGAACGCGGTGGCATCGGGGTTGAGAGTGGAGTACGAGCCGCCGGTGCCACTAGAGCAGGACACGGCGTCCCGGACGATGCCGGCACACGGGTAGGAGGATCCCAAATGGCGACCAGCGAAGCGATCGTCGGATCGGGGACCCAGGAGGGCACCGGCGGCCTGCGCCATGGCAGTCTGCGCACCATCGACGCGGTGGCCATGGCCATCGCGGTGCTGTCGCCAGCCATGGCGATGGCCTACAACACCAGCGGCTCGGCGGCCTTCTCCGGCACCTCAACGCCGCTGGCCTTCCTGATCGGAGGCATCGGCTGCCTGGCCCTGGCCTTCGTAGTGATCGGTTTCACCCGCCGGATGGCCTCGGCTGGCTATGCCTACACGTACTCCAGCCGGACCCTGGGTCGGCGTGCCGGCTTCCTCACCGGCTGGATGTACTTTTTCGGCTTCTTCTGCTTTGTGCCCATGACCATGAGCGGGGTGGGCGGATTCACCGCCACTTTGATCCAGACCGAGGTCTGGCATGGGATGCCCAGCTGGTTCTGGTTCCCCATCTTCCTGGTGGGAATGGCCGCCCTGGTGACCCTGTCCTACCGAGGCATCCGGCTCAGCACTAGGACCCTGCTCTGGATCGGACTGGTGACGGTCACGGTGGTTGTGATCCTCGACGTCATCCTGACGGCCAAGGGCGGCAAGTTCGGTCAGACACTGCAGCCCTTCACCTTCGGCCACACCCTCCAGGGGGGCTTCAGCGGCATCTTCTACGGCCTGATCTTCGGGGTTACCTCCTTCATCGGCTTTGAGACCGCCGCGGTGCTGGGTGAGGAGACCAAGAACCCGCGGCGGGCCATTCCCATCTCGGTGCTGGTGGCGGTCTGCTTCGCCATCGTCTTCTACGTCTGGACGACCTACAACATCGCCATCGGGGTCGGGGTCAATACGGCCGGCTCCACGGCCTGGGCCACTAACCCCGCGATCCTGGCCACCCTGGCCAAGACTTATGTGGGCACGCCGATGATGATCCTGGTCGACCTGGCGGCAATCGGGTCGGCGTTCATCGTCTGCCTGGCCTGTGCGACGGCCGCCGCCCGCACCCTCTTTGCGATGGGTCGGGAAGGCGTGATGCCGAGCTGGCTAGGGCGCACCCATCCGGTGCACCGGACCCCTCAGAACGCGATTCTGGTGCTCGGTGGGGTGGCGACGGTGGTCGCGTTTGTGAGCGGCATTCTCTGGAACCTCGGTCCCTACACCAACTACTTTTTCTATGCCAGCATCGGCACCATCGCGGTCTGCCTGGTCTACGTGGTGCTTTGCGTGGGCGGCTCGGTGTATTTCAGGCGCATCGCCCAGCGTTACAACCCGCTCATCCACGGCCTGATCCCTGTCATCGGGATCGTCGTATTCGGATTGGCGGTATACGGATCCGTTTACGGAGGGGCGATTCCGCCGGCGCCCTACACCTTTGTCCCCTACGTCAATCTAGGCTGGCTGATCGTGGGAATTGTGTTTGTCGTCTACCTCTCCAGGAGCGCCCCGGACAAGATCGGGCAGATCGGATCGATCCTGGGCGAAGAGGGCGGCGAGGCCGCCGCCATCCTGGACGAGCCCGCGGCCGCGGTCGGGTAGTGCCAGGCGTTTCCATCGCGTCCAGACAGGGGTTGGGTAGGGGCTCTCGGGCCCTTACCCAACCCCTCGGCCAGAACCCACTTTGATCGACAGCCACGGGCATCCGGTCAACGCCGCCGGTGGCCCCCTCGATCTCAGCCAGATCAGCCTCCAGCTGGCGCCGGATGCTCACAGTAGAGCCGTACGTGCCGAGGCGGGGCCCAGTCGCCTGAGTCAGGAGCTGCTAGGCGTCCGGCTGGCGGCCTATCTCGGCTGCGAGGTCGAGGAACTGTCCCAAGCGCGCGCCTCGGCCAGCCAGGACTGGCAGGGCTACGTCTCCAAGCTCTTCTCGGACGCTGGTATCGAGGGCCTGGTCCTCGACGCCGGTTGGCCCGGAGATGGAGAGGTTTCCGCCGCCCAGGAGGAAATGGCCCACCTCACAGGCTGTTCGGTCCGATCAATCCTGCGCCTGGAGCCGCTTGTCGACCAGCTGATCACGGAGGGGGCCACGGCCTCTGAGATCCTAAGCCAGGCGGAAACGGCGGTGCGCCAGGCTCCTGGCCGTGGCTACGTCGGACTGAAGACCATCATCGCCTACCGAACCGGCCTGGAGGTGGACCCCACCGCCACCCTCGATGACGCGGAGACCTCTCTGCGCACCACTGGGGAGCTGCCCACGCGACGGCGAGGCAAGGCACTGCGGGATCTGCTCTGCCGGCGGACCCTGGGGTGGGCCGCCGAACTCGGGCTGCCGGTCCAGATCCACACTGGCTTCGGCGACTCCGAGATCCGCCTCTCCGAAGCCAATCCACTTCTGCTCGATGAACTGCTGCTCACCCGCGAGGGAGGGGCCGCGACGGTACTCCTGATCCACGGCTCGTACCCGTGGCACGAGGAGCTGGCCTACCTCACGACGGTTCGGCCTAACGTCCATGCCGAACTTTCGGAATTCAACATTTTCGCGCCGGCCCAGGTTGCCGATCGCCTCGAGCGGGTTCTGGAGCTGGCCCCCGGGACCCGGGTTCTCTGTGGCACCGATGGCCACGGAGCTCCGGAGAGCTACTGGTTCGCTGCCCACCTGTTGAGAGAGGCCTGGACCTCGGTTCGCCAGAGGTGGGCGGCGAGCGGAGCTAGGGAGGCCTGGCTCACAGGGATCGAGGACGCCATCTTCCGGGGCAACACCGCCCGCCTCTACGGCTTCTAGGTCCTGATCCGGCGCTCGGCCGCAGACACCCCCGCCTCATCTCCAGGGACATCGCGCCGGCTGGCCTCGAAGCGTTCAGCCCCGCAGTTCCCGGGCCAGCTTCTCGAAGTTGTCGACGAAGTGCTGGACGTCGCGCTCTGAGTGCTGGACCGAGATGGTCCAGTTCTCCTCGGCGCCGGGGGCGATCAGCACCCCGCGGTTGGACTGATAGAGCCAGGCCAGGTAGGCCATCGACTTGTCGGTTTCCAGGTAGTCGCGGTAGTTGCGGACCCGCTCCTTGCGGTAGGTGATCCCGCCGCGGGCTCCCATGGTGATGGCGTGGACGGGCAGTTCATGGTCGGCGATAACCTCGTCCAGGCCCCCTTGGAGCACCTCATCGAGGGCGTCGAAGTGAGCATAGGCCATGGGGCTGAGGATCTCGGTGAGGGTGGCCCGCGAGGCGGCCATGGTCAGTGGGTTGCCGTTGAAGGTCCCCATCTGGCTGACCCGTCCCTCGGAGATCAGGTCCATGATGTCCGCCCTGCCACCGACCGCGCCGCAGGGCAGGCCTCCGCCGATCGCCTTGGCAAGACAGACGATGTCGGGAGTCACGCCAAAGCGTTCGGTCGCCCCTCCCGGCGCGAGAGTGACCCCGGTCTTGACCTCGTCGTAGATGAGGAGGGCGCCGTGACGGTGCGCCAGCTCTTTCAGCCCGTCCAGATAGCCGGGCTCGGGCACGACGATGCCGATGTTCATCATCGCCGGCTCGACGATGACGCAGGCGATCTCACCGAGGTGGCGATCAAAGGCGTCCTCGGCAGCGGCGATGTTGTTGAAGGGAACCACCGTGACCAGGCCCACCACTGCCTTGGGGATCCCCTCGCTCTGGGGCACGGCATTGGGGGAGTCGGCTGGACCCATCAGCTCTGGGCTGGGCTCAACCGAGACCATGAGGCCGTCATGGTGGCCGTGGTAGGAGGCCTCGATCTTCATGATTCGCTCGCGTCCCGTGAAGCCGCGGGCAAGGCGGACGGCGTCCAGGGTGCTCTCGGTCCCACTGTTGGTGAAGCGCCACTGGGGGAGGCCGAAGCGGCGGCTGAGGTCCGCCGCCACCACCACGAAATCCTCGACTGGCTGGGCGAAATGCGAGCCCAGGGCGATGCGCTCGCTGACCGCCTTGACGATCAGGGGATGGGCGTGGCCGACAACATTTACCCCGAAGCCATTGTGGAAGTCGACGTATTCATTGCCGTCGGCATCCCAGACGTGGCTGCCCAGGCCGCGGTCGATGAAGACCGGGAAGGGCGCGCTGTCCTGGAAGGAGGAAGCGACCCCTCCGGGGCTGTGTTTGGCAGCCAGCTTGACCAGCTCCTGGGACTTGGGGCGGGCGGCCCGGAAGGCCTTCTCCTCACGCTCAGTGAGGCTGGCGATCCGATCGGGGGCGATGGGTTTGGAAGTGGTGGTAGTGCTCATGGATCTCCCCAGTGGGGCTCAGAAGATGTCGTTCCCAATCGAGCCCTCACCCTATTGGCCGACCCCTTGAGGTTACTCGGCCGTGTAGGTGGCCATCTTCCGCTTGAAGAAAGCCGCACTCCCGAGGAACCTGGCGGCGAGCACCAGCGGGATCCCCAGCCCAAAGGTGATCAGGATCGGCAACGAGGTCCCGATACCTCCCTGGACGATCACTTGGTAGACCACCCAGAAGAGGAAGATTCCGCCCACCAGGGGCATGAGCCCGGCCAGGATCAGGTTCGCCGCGGACTTGAAAAGGATCTTGCGGTAGGCCCAGGCACAGGCGAGCCCGGTGATCCCGTAGTAGAACGCGACCAAGACTCCGATTTGGTCGATCAAGTTGGAGAACGTGGTGCTGACTGTGGGGGAGAAGGTGGTGATCAGCACGCCCACGCCGGCGATCAGGAACAAAGCGAAGGTTCCCTGGGCCGGGGTGTGGAAGCGCGGACTGATCTTCCCGAACAGCTTGGGGAAGACGCCATCTCGAGCCATCGAGTAGGTGACCCGAGAGGCGGGCAGCAGCGTGGTCTGGGTGGTCGCCACCGTGGAGCTCAGGATCGCCAGCAGCATGAGGTAGCTGAGGGGAGCCGGAGCCAGTCGCTGGGCGAAGTAGAAGAGGGCGTTGCCACCCTGGCTGACGAAGGTGTGCACCGGCAGGATCGACTCCATCGAGACGGCGTTGACCAAGAAGATCACCAGCAGGATGAACATGCTGAGGATGCCGGCGATTCCCGGGTTGGTGTCGGCCTCCTCCGACTCCTCGTTGAGGTTGACTGCCGTGTCCCAGCCCCAGAAGAGGAAGACCCCGAGGGCGGCGCCGAGCGCCAGGCCCTGATAGCCGCCGATCGAGCCGGGGCTGAGCCAGGACAGTGAGAAGACCCTCGACCCGGCTGGATGCGAGGCAATTGCCCGGACCAGACCGGTAATGGAGAACGCCAGCACGATCAGGTATTCGAGCCCGACCATGATCCACTGGAAGTTGGCGGTGAGGCGGATCCCGTAGATCACCATGGCGCTGACAAAGATCAGCCAGGCCAGGCCGACCACCGCGGTCAGCCCGGTGCTGCTGGCGGTCTTGGCGCTGATCCAGCCGAACGCCTGCAATAGGGCCAGGGTGTTGGTCCCTGCCAAGACCGGTGCGGCGACGCAGAAGATGATGCTGGCACACGTCTGCACCCAGCCGTTGAACCAACCGATATACGGACTCATGGTCCTGGCCAGCCAGGCGTATGAGGCTCCGCAGTCGGGGTCCCGCTTGTTCATGAAGTAGTAGGCGATGGCGACGAACAGGACCGGCACGAAGCTGATGACGACGATCGCCGGTGTGCCCAATCCCACCGCTGCCACCAGGAGGAAGGTGGTGGCAGCGATCGAATAGGCGGGGGCAACACTGGCCACCGCGATCGCGGTGGTGTCGAAGAGGTTGAGGGTATCGGCCTTGAGCGTCGGCCCCTCTACCTTGGTGAGGGACCCCCTCCCCTGCAGCTGTCCGCTCGCGATATCCACTGCGGCCACACTCTATCGGCTGCGTTAAGAAGCGTCTATGTCGGTCCGGGTCAGAGTTTTCGCCAAAATCTGTTCGAGGCCCACAAGACCCAGGCCCGCCTGGCTAGGATGGCCCGGTGACATCGCTGGTCCTGCTCCGGTGCACCTCTCGGCCGCGTGGTTTGGACCGGTGGCGGTAACCGCCAAGCCCTTTGGCGCGGAGACCGAATCTGTCAGCTACTGGCTGGATTCACTAGCACCCATCCCGAGGCGGGACCCCCTGGATGGGGATGTCGATGTAGATGTGGCGGTGGTGGGGGCAGGCTTCACCGGGCTGTGGACCGCTTACGAACTCCAGCGCCGGGAGCCCGGCCTGCGAATCGCGATTGTGGAGAGCCAGTTCGCCGGGTTCGGGGCATCGGGGCGGAATGGCAGCTGGTGCGTGCCCGAGCTCAACGCATCCCTGGAGCTGCTCAGCGCACGCTTCGGAAGAGAGCGGGCGCTCGCTCTGCATCGAGCGCTCCTGGCCACGCCGGCGGAGGTGGAACGGTCGCTTAGGGAGGAGGGGATTGAGGCCGACTTCAGTGCCTCCGGAGTCCTAAAGGTGGCCAGGGGCCGGTACCAGCTGCCACTCCTGGAGGCCGAGATGCGCTCCTACCAGGAGATGGGAGTTGGAGACGAGTATTCCTGGCTCGACCGAGCCGGCGCCAGCGACAGACTCGAAGTGGCCGGGGTCGAGGCCGCTCTCTTCACTCCCAACGGGGCTACCCTCCACCCCGCCAAGGCAGTGCGGGGACTGGCCGACGCCGTGGAGCGGAGAGGGGCGACGATCTACGAAAGAACCAAGGTCGTCGGAGTCCAGAAAGGAAGCCCGGTGCGGGTCGAGACCGACCGGGGACAGGTTCGAGCCAGGGTGGCGGTGCTGGCCCTGGAGGGGTACCTCTCCCAGCTGCCCGGGTACCGCCGCCGGGTGCTGCCGCTCTACTCGCTGATCTCGATTACCGAGCCGCTTAGCGAGATGGACCTGGCCAGCGTCAACTGGTCCGAGCGGATGTGCGTCGGCTCGATGCGCCTCAGCGTCGACTACTTCGCCCGGACAGCGGACGGCCGGATCCTGGTGGGTGGGCGCGGGGCCCCGTACAGCTATGGATCCCGGATTCTCAACTCCAGAGAGCACCACGCTCAGACCCACGCCAAGCTGCAGCGGATGTTCAGGGAGTGGTTCCCCGGGCTCAGTTCGGTCCGCTTCAGCCAATCATGGGGAGGAGTGCTGGGTATGCCCCGGGACTGGATCCCCCAGTTTGGGTTCCAACCTAACTCTGGCCTGGCCTTCGCCTACGGCTACACCGGACACGGGGTGGCGACCAGCAACCTGGCCGGACGCACCCTGGCGGATCTGATCACCGGGAGAGAGTCGGAGCTGACCAGCCTAGCGCTGGTGGGTCACCACTCCCCGGACTGGGAACCGGAGCCGCTCCGCTGGATAGGGGTCCGCTATGTGCAGGCAGGGCTGGCGAGGCTTGATGCCCGCGGCGAACGCACCGGGCGCGCGCCATCACGCTGGGATCCAGCGATGCGGATGGCCGCCAACTGAGGTGAGAGTAAATCAGGCGCTGGCCTTACCAGTGCTCGGCGACGCGGTGTTGGTCGCCGGTCGCGACGGAGTGGACCGCGAGGTGCGATGGGCCAATGTGGTCGACATCCCCGACCCTCTGCCTTGGGTCAGCGCCGGCCAGTTGCTGCTGACGACCGGATTTGCCTGGCCCTCAAATGCCGACGAACAGCGCCGGCTGGTGCGGGATCTGGTCGGGAGGGGGCTGGCCGGGGTGGCCCTGGCCGTGCCCAAGTACCTCGAGCATTTTCCTGACGCCGCCAAGGAGGAGGCCAACGACGCCCATCTCCCTTTGGTGGAACTTCCCTGGGAAATCCCCTTTGCCACCGTGACCCAGTCGGTCAACGGCGCCATCATCACCGAGCAATACCAGGTCATCGAGCAGTCGATCCAGATCCACCGGGAGCTGACCAGGGCGGCGGTGACTGCGGGCAGCCTCCAGGACCTGCTCGACACCCTGGGCCGCCTGATCAATCGGGAGGTCACCCTCGAGGACGCAGAAGGTCGGGTTCTGGCTGCCTGGCCTGGAACCCAGGTGGCCGACCCGGTGCGGCGCGCCACCTTAGAGCAGGGGCGGACGCCTGCGGAGGTGACGGCTGAGCTGGACCGTCTCGGCCACCTCGGCCGGATCAAGACCAGCCCGGTGCCGGTGCGGATCCCCGCCGATCCCAAGATCAACCTGCTCGGCCGGGTGGTGTGTCCGATCTGGCTACGGGATGAGCTGGTGGGCACCGTCTGGATCGTCGAGGGGGATGACGAGCTCAGCGACCTGCATATGAGGGCGGCGGAGCATGCGGCGGTGGTGGCCGCCCTGCACATCGCCAACCAGCGCCAGCTCGCCTCCCTAGAGGTCCGCTTGGGCAGCACCTTCCTGGATTCGCTGCTGGAGGGAAAGTTCGACGTCACCGCCCACAACCTCGAGCGGGCTCGCCTGATGGGTTTCTTGCCCGAGGCTCCCTACAAGGTGGGCATCCTGGTCTTCCAGTCGGAGCTACCCCTCAGCCGCGAGGGAGTGCTCCGACGCGATCGAGCGGCCGAGCATCTTCGCCACCGGCTGAGCCGAGCCGGAGGGATCCCGATCACATCTGCCCGCCTCAACCAGGTCGCCTTTCTGCTGTCGGAGCAGACAGCCGCCGAGACGGTGTGGGATCCCGGTTGGTCGGAGTCCGCGGTGGGCCTGGTCTTAGGGCGGGCCCATCCCGGTGCCGATGGAGTTCGGCGCAGCTACTTGGAGGCGCTCTCGATCGTCACTCACGTTGTGCCCGGTGAGGTGCGTCTGTATGAAGACATGCTCTTACTCAGAGTCCTGAACGGGGACGAGACCGCGCGCCAGGACTTCCTCGACCAGCTTCTGGGACCGGCCGAGAGGGCGAAGGGCGGCGCCACCCTGGTCGCCAGCCTGCTCACCCTGGCCGAGGTCGGCTTCCACCGGCGCCGGGCGGCGGCGGCGCTGCACGTCCATCCCAACACCCTGCGCTACCGCTTGGAACGCGCAGGCGACCTTCTGCAGATGGACTTCGGAGATCCTGACGTTCGCTTTCGGCTGCAACTGGCGGTGAACCTGATGTCTGTTCCGCACAACCGTCCCGGCTGATTTATGAACGAGGTGCACCTAGTCGTGGCCCGGGTGCCTGCCTAAGGTCGAACTGTGGCCGAGCCTGCGCCCGCAACTTCGGAGGAGCTCCTGGCTATCCGACAGTCCTCGGTGCCCCGAGGGCTGAAGTCCGCTTTCGACTTCGTGGCGGCTCGCGCCAGTGGATCCCAGGTCTGGGATCAGGCTGGGGTGGGCTACATCGACTTCGTGGGTGGCATCGGGGTGCTCAACGTGGGCCATGGCCACCCCCGGGTGCTGGCGGCCGCCCACCGCCAGACCGACCTCCTGATCCACACCTCGGCACAGATCGCCACCTACGAGCCCTACCTGAGGCTGGCCCAGCGCCTCTGCGAACTCGCCCCCGGAGACTTTGCCAAGAAGGCGATCTTCTTCAGCACCGGCGCCGAGGCGGTCGAGAACACGGTGAAGATCGCCCGCTCCTTCACCGGGAAGCCTGGGATCGTCGCCTTCAGCCAGGCCTTTCACGGGCGAACCCTGATGGGGATGAGCCTCACCGACACCGTCAAGCCTTACAAGCTTGGCTTCGGCCCCTTCGCACCCGAGATCTATCGATCCCCATTTCCTTATGAGTTCTGGGGCTGGGACAGCGCTCGAGCTCTGGAAGAGCTCGAGGAATCGCTGCGCAGCAAGTGGCCGGCCGACCGGATGGCCGCCATCCTCATCGAGCCAGTCTTGGGTGAAGGTGGCTTCGTCCCGGCGTCGATCGAGTTCCTCGGGGGGCTTCGCGAGCTCGCAGATCGGCGTGGCCTGCTCCTTATCGCCGACGAGGTCCAGAGCGGAATCGGCCGAACCGGCAAGCTCTTCGCGATCGAGCACAGCGAGGTGGCCCCCGACCTGATCGCGGTGGCCAAGAGCCTGGGAGGGGGATTCCCCCTTTCCGGGGTGGTCGGTCGCGCCGAGGTCATGGACGCCCCCTCGCCAGGGCAGCTGGGGAGCACTTACGGCGGCAACCCGGTCGCCTGCGCGGCCGCGCTGGCGGTGCTGGACGTGATCGATGAGGAAGGTCTGCTAGCGCGGGCGGCCGTGATCGGCTCGATCCTCGAGGAGCGGATGCAGGAGTGGCAGCGTCGCTACCGGTTGGTTGGCGACGTGCGCGTGCTCGGAGCCATGGCCGGTCTGGAACTGGTGCGCGACCGCGCCAGCAGGGAGCCGGCCGCGGCGGAGACCAAGGAGATCATCGACGGCTGCCGTGATCGGGGACTGATGGCGCTTGGGGCCGGTCCCCACCACAACGTTATCCGGACCTTGATGCCGCTGAACATCGCCGACGACCTCCTGCTCCAGGGGCTGGACATCCTTGAGGGCGAGCTGGCGCGGGTGAGCGAGGCCAAGGGTTAGAGTCAGCGAGGGCGGGCCGGTGGGAGTAGGGCTAGGAGGAGTTAGAGATGGCGGCAGTGCTTGACCGCAGCAAGATGTTCATCGGCGGCGATTGGGTGGATAGCGCCGGCGACGGCGAGGAGGCGATCCACAACCCCGCTACCGGCGAGGTCATCGCCCACGCCGCCAAGGGTGGTCAAGCGGACGTCGATCGCGCGGTGGCCGCTGCCCGGAAGGCTTACGACGACGGCTGGGCCGACACGACGCCGCGCCAGCGCAGTGAGGCGCTTCTCAAGCTGGCCGACCGCCTCGAGGAGCACGGCGGCGAGATTGCCAAGCTGGAATCGGACAACGTTGGCAAGCCGATCTCGATGGTGCTCTCCGAAGAGATACCGCCCATGGTCGACGCGGTGCGCTTCTTCGCGGGCGGTGCCAGATTCCTAGAGGGAAAGGCGGCTGGGGAGTACGCCAGCGGCTTCACCAGCATCATCCGCCGGGAGCCGATCGGAGTGGTGGGCTCGATCGCTCCCTGGAACTACCCCCTGATGATGGCGATCTGGAAGATCGGTCCCGCCCTGGCGGCCGGCAACACGGTCGTCCTCAAGCCCTCAGAGTGGACCCCGCTCTCGGCCCTGCTCCTCGCCGAGCTGGCCACCGACATCCTGCCTCCAGGAGTCCTCAACGTCATCACCGGCGACGGGGAGCCGGTAGGGGCGGGGATAGTGCGCCACCCGGGTGTGGGCATGGTCTCTCTCACCGGAGACGTGGGCACGGGTAAGGAGGTGGCCCGCGCCGCCGCCTCGACCCTCAAGAAGGTCCATCTCGAGCTCGGTGGCAAGGCCCCAGTGGTTGTCTTCGACGACGCCGACATCGCGGCCGTGGTCGAGGGTATCAAGATCGGTGGCTACTTCAACTCGGGCCAGGACTGCACCGCGGCGGCCAGGGTACTGGTCTCCTCTCGGCTCCAAGACCAGCTGCTTTCGGAACTGGTCCCGGCGGTGGAGTCCCTAAAGCTCGGAGACCCCGGAGAGGAGTCAACCGAGATGGGCCCGGTGGTTTCCTCGGAGCAACTGGAGCGAGTCAGCGGCTTCGTCGATCGGGCTCGGGCGGCGGGAAGCAAGGTGGTCACCGGCGGCGCTCGGGTCGACCGGCCTGGGTTCTGGTACCAGCCCACCGTCGTGCTGCCGACCGGACAGGACGCCGAGATCGTCCAGCGGGAGGTGTTCGGCCCGGTGGTCACGGTCCAGCCCTTCTCCGATGAGGACGAGGCGGTGGCTTGGGCCAACGACGTCGATTACGGCCTGGCAGCGTCGGTCTGGACCCGCGATGTCGGACGGGCGCTGCGGGTGTCCCGCCGGCTCCACTTCGGAACCGTCTGGGTCAACACCCACATCCTGCTGGTGAGCGAGATGCCGCACGGCGGTTTCAAGCAGAGCGGCTATGGCAAAGACCTATCCATGTACTCGATCGAGGAATACACCCAGATCAAGCACGTGATGTTCTCGCTGGACTAGACCCTGGTCGGCTTCTACGCCAGCTTTCTGCCGCCCTGACGCAGAGGCCGGAGCGAGCCAGGATCTGATCTTGGCGGGGGCGGTCAGCAAGTTTGACACTACCCTGGCCGAAAGGTAGACTATTCACTCGCGCCTCCGGGAGGGGCGTCAGCTTGTCCGCGTTTGGCCATCGCCCCGGAATGGCCAATGTTCCCAATAGGTCAAATTCAGTTTGCCCACCGTCCAGCAGTTGGTCCGCAAGGGTCGCAAGCCCGTGACCAAGAAGACCAAGTCGCCGGCCCTCAAGGGATCGCCCCAGCGAAGGGGGGTGTGCGTGCGCGTGTTCACCACCACTCCCAAGAAGCCGAACTCGGCGCTGCGGAAGGTGGCCAGGGTGAGGCTGACCACCAAGACTGAGGTCAACGCTTACATCCCCGGGATCGGCCACAACCTCCAGGAGCACTCGGTGGTGTTGGTCCGTGGGGGCAAGGTCAAGGACCTGCCGGGGGTTCGCTACCACATCGTGAGGGGGGCCCTGGACACCGCTGGTACCAGGGCCCGCAAGCAGGCCCGCAGCAAGTACGGGGCCAAGCGCGAGAAGCCGGCGCGGGCTTCCTGATATGCCGCGCCGCGCGCGGGTCTCCCGCCGAGTCATCGTCGCCGATCCCCAGTTCCACAGCGAGGGGCTAGCCAAGTTCATCAACTCGGTGATGCTCAACGGCAAGCGCTCCACCGCCGAGCACATCGTCTATGACGCCCTGGGAAGGATCTCCAAGAGCCAGCGTCGGGAACCGCTCGAGGTCTTCGACCAGGCCATGCGCAACGTCACCCCGATCATCGAGGTCAAGCCCAAGCGGGTCGGGGGTGCCACCTACCAGGTGCCGGTGGAGATCCGCCACGACCGGCGGCTGGCGCTGGCGCGGCGCTGGATCATTCGCGGGGCTCGCTCCCGCCACGGCCGGAGCATGGCCGACAAGCTGGCCGCCGAGCTGATGGACGCCAGCAACGGCATGGGCCAGGCGGTCAAGCGCAAGGAAGACACCCACAAGATGGCCGAGTCCAACAAGGCCTTCTCCCACTTCCGGTACTGAGCTGGCCCTGAAATGAGTACTCAGACCACGGTCGCGCCCAGCGGCGCCGGTGCCACCAAGGGCAGGCGTGTGCCCCTAAGCAAGGTCCGCAACATCGGGATCATGGCCCACATCGACGCCGGCAAGACCACCACCACCGAGCGGGTGCTGTTCTACACCGGGCGCATCCACAAGATGGGTGAGGTCCACGACGGCGCCGCCACCATGGACTGGATGGTGCAGGAGCAGGAGCGGGGCATCACCATCACCTCGGCGGCCACCGCTGCCGAGTGGCAGGGCCATCAGATCAACATCATCGACACCCCGGGCCACGTCGACTTCACCGTCGAGGTGGAGCGGAGCCTGCGGGTGCTCGACGGCGCCATCGCCGTCTTCGACGCCGTGAGCGGGGTCGAGCCCCAGTCGGAAACCGTCTGGCGCCAGGCCGACCGCTACGACGTGCCCCGGATCTGCTTCATCAACAAGATGGACCGGATCGGTGCCGAGTTCGGGGCGGCGGTGGACTCCATCAAGGACCGCCTCGGGGCCCGGGCCATCCCGGTGCAGCTGCCGATCGGATCCGAGGACGGCTTCCGGGGGGTGGTGGACCTGATCCGTCAGCAGGCGACCGTCTACACCGACGACCTGGGAACCGCTCTGACCAACCCCGAGATCCCCGAGGACATGCGGGAGGCGGTAAAGGCGGCCCGCCAGGAGCTGGTCGAGGCGGCTGCCGAGTTCGACGACGACCTGATGCAGGCCTACCTCGACGACACCGCGGTTGCACCCGAGGCCCTCAGCAGCGCCCTGCGCCGGGGTACCGTCGCCGCTGAGATCTTCCCGGTCTTCTGCGGGGCGGCGCTACGCAACCGTGGGGTGCAGCCGCTGCTGGACGGGGTGGTCGAATTCCTCCCCAGTCCCCTGGACCGGCCGCCGATTATCGGCATCGACCTCAAGACCGGCGAGCAGCTGGGTCGCGAGGCCTCCGACGAGGCACCGTTCTCAGCCCTCGCCTTCAAGATCATGACCGACCCCTACGTCGGCAAGCTGACCTTCTTCAGGGTCTACAGCGGAGTCCTGAAGTCGGGCAGTTATGTCTACAACGCCAGCAAGGGGGACCGGGAGCGGGTCGGCCGCATCCTCAAGATGCACGCCAACCGCCGCGAGGAGATCGACCAGGTGATGGCGGGCGACATCGCCGCCGCCATCGGCCTGCGTCACACCTCCACCGGGGACACCCTCAGCGACGAGTCGAATCCGATCGTGCTGGAGTCGATCACCTTCCCTGAGCCGGTGATCAGCGTTGCCATCGAGCCCAAGACCAAGGCCGACCAGGACAAGCTGGGGGTGGCGCTGCAGAAGCTGGCCGAGGAGGACCCCACCTTCCAGGTCAAGACCGACACCGAGACCGGCCAGAACCTCATCTCGGGGATGGGCGAACTCCACCTAGAGGTGATCGTGGACCGGCTGCTGCGGGAGTTCAAGGTCGATGCCAACGTCGGCAAGCCCCAGGTCGCCTACCGGGAGACCATCCGTAAGGAGGCCAAGGGCACCGGCCGCTTCGTGCGCCAGACCGGTGGCCACGGCCAGTACGGCCACGCCGAGCTGATCGTGGGACCCAACGAGACCGGCAAGGGCTTCGAGTTTATAAACAAGATCGTGGGGGGAACAATTCCTCGCGAGTACATCGCCCCGGTCGAGAAGGGCTGCATCGATGCCATGCAGTCCGGGGTGGTGGCCGGGTATCCGGTGGTGGACGTCAAGGCCACCCTCTACGACGGCTCCTACCACGACGTCGACTCCTCGGAGCAAGCCTTCCAGATCGCCGGCTCGATGGCGATGAAGGACGGTATGCGCAAGGCGTCACCGGTCCTGCTGGAGCCGATCATGAAGGTGGACGTCACCGTCCCCGAGGCCAACCTCGGCGATATCATCGGCGACCTGGCCTCGCGGCGAGGACACACCCTGGGGATGGAAAGCCGACGAGGCATGCAGATCGTCCACGCCATGGTGCCGCTGGGCAATATGTTCGGCTACGCCACCCAGCTGCGGAGCATGACCCAAGGTAGGGCCAGCTACACCATGGAATTCGACCACTACCAGGATTTGCCGCAAAACCTGGCTGAAGAAATCACGGCCAAGCGCAAGAGCTGAGCCGTCATCAATTGAGCGCCACCCGCAACACGCTAAGGGCAGGAAAGAATGGGTAAGAAGAAGTACGACTCGAGCAAGCCGCACATCAACGTGGGAACCATCGGTCACATCGACCATGGCAAGACCACGCTGACGGCAGCAATCACCAAGGTTCTCGCCAGCGACGGCTTGGCAGACTTCCGCGCCTTCGAGAGCATCGACAACGCTCCCGAGGAGAAGGCCCGTGGCATAACCATCGCGGCCTCCCACGTGGAGTACGAGACGGCCACCCGTCACTACGCGCACGTGGACTGCCCCGGTCATGCCGACTACATCAAGAACATGATCACCGGCGCCGCCCAGATGGACGGGGCGATTCTGGTGGTAGCCGCGACCGACGGACCTATGCCCCAGACCAGAGAGCACATCCTGCTGGCGCGCCAGGTGGGCGTGCCCTACATCGTGGTCGCGCTCAACAAGGTCGACATGGTCGATGACGAGGAGCTCCTAGAGCTGGTCGAGCTCGAGGTTCGCGAGCTCCTGACCAAGAACGAGTTTCCTGGCGACGACGTGCCGGTGGTGAGGGTGTCAGCGCTGAAGGCGCTAGAGGGTGATCCCGAGGCGGTGGGCCAGATCCGCCAGCTGATGGAAGCTGTCGACACCTACATCCCGGTACCCGAGCGTCCCATCGATCAGCCCTTCATGATGCCGGTCGAAGACGTCTTCTCGATCGAAGGCCGAGGCACCGTTGTCACCGGTCGGATCGAGCGCGGCGTGGTCAAGGTCAACGACACGGTCGAGGTGGTGGGCATCAAGGACACCAGCAAGACAGTGGTGACTGGTGTCGAGATGTTCCACAAGCTGCTTGATCGCGGCGAGGCGGGCATGAACTGCGGTTGCCTGCTGAGAGGAGTCAAGCGCGAGGAAATCGAGCGCGGCCAGGTGCTGGCCAAGCCCGGATCGATCAAGCCCCACACCGATTTCGACGCCCAGGTCTACGTCCTCAGCAAGGACGAGGGTGGCCGTCACACCCCGTTCTTCAGCAACTATCGGCCCCAGTTCTACATCCGCACCACCGACGTCACCGGCCAGGTGGCTCTGCCCGAAGGCCGCGAGTTGGTCATGCCCGGTGACAACGTTGAGCTCAGGGTTTCCCTGATCAGCCCGGTGGCGGTGGAGGAGGGCATGCGCTTCGCCATCCGTGAGGGCGGACGGACCGTGGGTGCCGGCGTCGTCACCAAGATCGACAAGTAATTCCGGGTAAACAGGAGCCCCTCAGCTAGCAGATGGCACAGCGGATACGGATCAGGCTCAAAGCCTATGACCACCGGGTCCTGGACCAGGCCGCGGCTCGAATCGTCGAGACCGCGACCCGTAACCAGGCGCGCGTGGTCGGACCGGTGCCAATGCCCACAGAGATCAACAAATACACGGTGATCAGGGGCCCCTTCATCGACAAGGACTCGCGCGAACAGTTCGAGATGCGCACCCACAAGCGGATCGTTGACATCCTCGATCCCAACCCCAAGGTGGTCGACGCGCTGATGCACCTCAACCTGCCCAGCGGCGTCAACATCGAGATCAAGCTCTGATGCCACGCTCACTGCTGGCCCGTAAGGTCGGCATGACCCAGATCTTCGCCGCCGACGGCCGCTGCTACGGAGCAACGGTGCTGGAGGCAGGGCCCTGTCCGGTGGTGCAAATCAAGGATCAGAGCAAGGACGGCTACGACGCGGTCCAGATCGGTTTTCAACCACTGCGCAAGGGAATCTCCAAGCCGGTTCGGGGCCACTACGAGGCTGCCGACCTGGAGCCACATCGCCATTCGGCCGAGGTCCAGGGTCTGGGCGAGGTCAGCGTCGGCCAGGTGCTGACGGTGGAGGGCTTCGAGGAGGGGGGCCTGGTGGATGTGACCGGTGTCAGCAAGGGCAAAGGCTTTGCCGGCCAGCACAAGCGCCACCATTTCGGCCGCGGCCCGGTGACCCATGGCAGCCACAACATCCGGCAGGCGGGGTCCGTGGGTTCGGTTGACGCGGCGCGTACCTGGCGCGGTCTCAAGATGGCCGGTCACATGGGCTCGAGCCGCAGCACGGTGCAGCGCCTAGAGCTGCTCCGGGTGGACTCAGAACGCAACCTCCTGCTCATCAAAGGAGCAGTGCCCGGAGGCAAGAACGGGGTGCTGCTGGTCACCGAGTCTCGGCCCAGGACCCGCAAGGTGAGGGGGCAGCACTGATGGCTACCGCCGTACTCCGCGGGCCTGAGGGCGGCAAGACGGGGTCGCTGGACCTGCCCGAGGCGGCGTTCGGCGGAGAGGTCCATGGCGCGGTGCTGCACCAGGCGCTGCTGCGTCAGCTGGCCGGTGCCCGGCAGGGCACCCACGACACCAAGACCAGGGGCGAGGTCAGCGGGGGTGGGCGCAAGCCCTACCGTCAGAAGGGGACTGGGAGGGCTCGCCAAGGCTCGATCCGAGCTCCGCAGTGGCGTGGAGGTGGCACTGTCTTCGGTCCCACACCGCGTGGCTACACCCAGGCCATGCCCCGCAAGCAACGCCGCTTGGCGCTGCGCTCAGCGCTGGCGGCCAGGGCAGCCGATGGAGCCATTCAGGTGGTGAAGCAGCTGGAGTACGACGCGCCCAAGACCGCCAAACTCGCCACCTTTTTGGACAAGGTCGACGCGGGCCGGCGGGTGCTGCTGGTGCTGTCCGAGCACTCTGAGAACGTCGAACTGTCGGCGCGCAACATCCCGGAATTGAAGTTGGTTCTGGCCAGCAACCTCAACGTCCGAGACGTGCTCACCGCCGAGACTTTGCTGTTCACCAAGGCCGCGGTGGATGCGGTGGGGGAGCAGCTGGGATGAGAGATCCATCTCTGGTGCTGATCAGGCCCGTCATCAGCGAGAAGTCGTACGCCGGTATGGCTCAGCAGCGATACGTCTTCAAGGTGGCCACTTACGCCAACAAGTTGGAGATCAAGGCTGCGGTTGAATCTGCCTTCAAGGTCAAGACGGTCGCCGTCAACGTGATGACTGTCAAGGGCAAGACCCGCACCCGCATGCGCCGCGGTGGGCGCACCGTGGGGCGAAGCCGGGATTGGAAGAAGGCCGTGGTCACCCTGCAGGCGGGCGAGACCATCGCCAATCTCTTCGAGGGGGTGTGAGGTGCCGGTGAAGCGTTACCGACCCACATCCGCGGGGCGCCGATTCATGAGCGTCAGCTCCTTCGAGGACGTCGTCAAGACCAAGCCGGAGCGGGGCCTGACGGTCTCACTGAAGAAGCATTCCGGGCGCAACGCCACTGGGAAAATAACCGTGCGCCACCGCGGCGGTGGGCACCGGCGCATCTACCGGATCATCGATTTTCGCCGCGACAAGCTGGACGTGCCAGGCACGGTCGCGACCATCGAGTACGACCCCAATCGCAGCGCCCGGATCGCCCTGATTCACTATCGCGACGGCGACAAGCGCTACATCCTGGCGCCCGAAGGGTTGGCGGTCGCAGACCAGGTGATGGCGGGGGAGAAGAGCGACATCCGCCCCGGCAACTCCTTGCCTCTGACCAAGATTCCCCTCGGCACCACGGTGCACAACATCGAGGTGCAGCTGGGCAAGGGCGGCCAGTTGGTGCGCAGCGCCGGCGTGGGCGCGCAGCTGGTGGCTCGCGAGGGGCGGCACGCTCAGTTGCGGATGCCATCCGGCGAGGTCCGCCTGATCGACGTGCGCTGCAGTGCCACCATCGGCCAGGTCGGCAACACCGACCACTCCAACGAGAACTGGGGCAAGGCCGGCAAGACACGCTGGCGGGGATTCCGACCGGCGGTCCGAGGATCGACCATGAACCCCTTCGACCATCCCCACGGCGGCGGCGAAGGGCGATCCGGCCCTGGTGGCCATCCCCAGACGCCCTGGGGCAAGCCGGCGCTAGGCCATCGGACCCGCAACAACAAGGCGACCGACCAGATGATCGTGCGCCGGAGAAAGAAGTAGGCCATGAGCAGGTCAACCAAGAAGGGACCCTTCTGCGACGCGCCGCTGCTGAAAAAGGTGGTGGAGATGAACCGCGCCCGGGAGAAGCGGGTGATCCGCACCTGGTCGCGTCGCAGCGACATCTTTCCCGAGATGCTGGGGCACACCATCGCCGTCCACGACGGCCGCAAGCACGTGCCCGTCTTCGTCAGTGAGGCGATGGTGGGTCACAAGTTGGGCGAGTTCGTGCCCACCCGGAGGTTCCGCAGTCATGGCCATCACACCGAGCGCAGCTCGTCGCTGAAGTAGGACTGGGAGAGCAAGACGATGCAGGTACAGGCGACCGCCAAATGGGTCAGGGTGCCCGCGCGCAAGGCCCGGCTGGTGGCTGACGTGGTCGAGGGCATGCCGGTGGGCGACGCGCTCACGGCGCTTTCGTTCATGCCCCAGTCCGCCGCAGAGGACGTGGCCAAGGTGGTCCGCTCGGCGGCGGCCAACGCCGAGAACAACTTCAACCTCGAGCGCGAGCGCTTGCAGCTGCTACGGGTAGAGGTCGACGGCGGCCCCACCATCAAGCGCTTTCGCCCCCGGGCCCGGGGTTCGTCGTTCTCCATCTTCAAGCGGACCTGCCACCTCAAGGCGGTGGTCGAGGACGGTCTGGAGCGGCCGACTCGCGCTCGTCCCCGACCCCGTAGCCAGCCGGCGCGGGCAGCTAGCCAGCCGGCCCCGGCTGAGGAAGAGGAGGACTAGCAAGGCATGGGACAGAAAGTCAGCCCCATCGGCTTCCGCCTCGGGGTCTATCGCAACTGGGACGCGCGCTGGTTCGCCAGCGGCCCCGAGTACACCAAGCTGCTCCAGGAAGACCTGGCCATGCGCCAGCTGATCACCAGCCGGCTGCGCAATGCCAGCGTGGCCCGGATCGAGACCGAGCGCTCGGCCAATCAGCTGACCGTGATCATCCACACCGCCAAGCCGGGGATCGTGATCGGCCGGAGCGGCGCCTCGGTGGACGCCCTCAGAGACAACCTGGAGCGGATTTCCGGCAAGAAGGTGCGGGTCACAATCCAGGAGATCAAGACCCCGGAGCTCGATGCCCAACTGGTGGCGGAGAACGTGGCCAACCAGTTGGAGAAGCGGATCGCCTTCCGGCGCGCGGTCAAGCAGTCGGTGATGCGCTCGATGCGGGCGGGGGCCAAGGGGGTGCGGATCCAGGTCTCCGGACGGCTGGGTGGCGGCGACATGAGTCGGCGCGAGTGGGACCGCGACGGTCGCGTCCCGCTGCACACGCTGCGTGCCGACATCGACTTCGGCCAGGCCGAGGCCAAGACCACCTTCGGCCAGATCGGAGTCAGCGCCTGGATCTATCGAGGGGATTACTCCGAGCCTCAGGTGACCGCGGCACCACCGCAGGAGATCGCTACGGAAGCGCCGGCGGCCACCGGCGCTGACGCCGTTGACGTCAACGCCGAGGTGGAGCCGGAAACGGCGGCCCCAGAAGGGACGCTGGTCGCCGATGAGGCTGCCGAGATGGTGTCCGAGGGCTCGCCGGTCCTGGTGCCGGAAGCCGAGGTCGCTGCCACCGCCCCGGCAACTAAGCCCCGTTCCCGGGCCAGGGCCGCCAAAGCTCCGGCAGCGGCGGAGGCGGTTCCATCCGACAGCAGTCAAGCTGAAGCCCCGGTCAAGCCGGCGGCGAGGACCAGGCGAGCTCCCGCCAAGGCAGCCCAGGCCCCCGCCCCGGAGAAGAAGCCGGCCACCCCGCGCAAGCGGGCAGCGAAGCCGGCCGCGCCAGAGCCGGCCGAGGAAGCCTGAGATGCTGATCCCTCGTCGGCCGCGGCACCGCAAGCAGCACCGGGGTCGGATGACGGGTGCCGCCTATCGGGGATCCTCGTTGGCCTTTGGCCCCTACGGCCTGCAGGCCCTGGAGCCCTGCTGGATGACCAACCGCCAGATCGAGGCGGCCAGGCGGGCGATGACGAGGTATGTCCGCCGCGGCGGTAAGATCTGGATTCGCGTTTTCCCGGATAAGCCGGTCACGAAGAAGCCCGCTGAGACCCGGATGGGGTCCGGCAAGGGGAATCCCGAGGGCTGGGTGAGCGTGGTCCTACCGGGCCGGATGCTCTTTGAGATGGATGGAGTTGGCTTGGACACTGCCAAGGAGGCGATGCGTCTGGCGGCCTACAAGCTGCCGATCAAGACCCGCTTCGTGGCCCGCGAGGAAGCCGGCACCTCGGAGGGTGCCGCGTGACCAAGCGCACCCTGGACGTGCAGCACCTCAACGAGCTCGACGACTACGGTCTGGGTGAGGCTCTTCGGGAGCGTCGCCAGGAGTTGCTCCAGCTCCGTCTGCAAAGGGCGACCGGACAGCTGGAGCAGCACCGGCGCATCCGCGAGATCCGGCGCGGTATCGCGCGGATCCACACCATTCTCCGGATCAGGGAACTGGCCGAAGTCTCGGAGGGGCCAGGATGACCGAGACGAGCACGCTGACGCGTCAGCGCCGCAAGGTGCGGGTGGGAATGGTGGTCAGCGACAAGATGGAAAAGACCGTCGTGGTCGAGGTGGAGGAGCTGCGGGCTCACCCCCTGTACCGCAAAGTGCTCCGCCGCAGCCACCGTCTACAGGCCCACGACGAAACCAATGACTGCCACACCGGAGACCGGGTGCGGATCATGGAAACCCGACCGCTCAGCAAGACCAAGCGCTGGCGGGTGGTCGAGATTGTGGAGCGGGCGAGATAGACAGTGATCCAGCAGGAGACGGTGCTCAAGGTGGCTGACAACAGCGGAGCCAGAGAGATCCTCTGCATCCGGGTGCTGGGTGGTTCCTACCGTCGCTACGCGTCGCTGGGCGACATAATCGTCGCCGCGGTCAAGGTTGCCCAGCCCAACTCGGGCGTCAAAAAGGGCGACGTGGTGAAGGCGGTAGTGGTGCGCACTGCTAAGGAATGTCGACGCCCGGACGGTACCCGGATTCGTTTCGACGACAACGCTGCAGTGCTGATAAATCCCCAGAACAATCCCCGCGGCACCCGGATCTTCGGCCCCGTCGCCCGCGAGTTGCGAGATCGGAACTTTATGAAAATCGTCTCGCTGGCGCCGGAGGTGCTCTAGTCATGCCAGCTCGCCGCAACCAGCCAGCCGCGCACGTGCGCGCCCTCGACATCCGCTCCGGAGACACCGTGGTGGTGATCTCAGGTGCTGAGCGGGGGAAGCGCGGAGTGGTGGAAAGAACCCTCTCGGCGGAGCAGCGGATCGTTGTCAATGGTGTGAACATCCGCAAGCGCCATCAGCGCGCCGGGGCCCGGCGCGGCGGTACCACCGCGATGCAGGGTGGAGTCATCGACTTTCCCGCGCCGCTGCACTACAGCAACGTGCAGCTGATCTGCATCAATTGCGACCAGCCCACTCGGCTCGGCCGACGGCTGGAAGGGGATCACTACGTCGCCTACTGCAAGCGCTGCAATCAGGCCTATTTGAGGCCACCACGGGCATGAGCACCAGTGCCGCCGTCACCCCCAGGCTGCTGGAGAGCTACCGGGAGACCGTGGTCCCGGGACTGGTGACCGAGTTCGGGTACCTCAACGTCATGCAGGTCCCCAAGCTGGAAAAGGTGATCGTGAACATCGGCATCGGCGAGGCCAGCTCGAATGGCAAGGCCCTGGATGCTGCCACCAACGACCTTCGGATCATCACCGGGCAGCAGCCCAGTATCCGCAAGGCCCGCAAGTCGGTGGCCGCCTTCAAGCTCCGTGAAGGGATGCCGGTGGGCCTGAAGGTCACCCTGCGAGGAACCCGCATGTATGAGTTCGTGGATCGCCTGGTCAGCATCGCCCTGCCCCGAATCCGCGACTTCCGGGGGGTGGTGGCGCGTTTCGACGGCCACGGCAACCTCACGCTGGGACTGCATGAGCAGCTGGTATTCCCAGAAATCGACTACGACAAGATCGACAAATTGAGGGGAATGGAGATAAGCATCGTGACCACCGCCAAGACGGATGCCGAAGGGCGCAGCCTGCTGGCCGCTCTGGGCATGCCCTTCCGGCAGCAGGGAGGAGCCTAGTGGCCAAAAAGTCCAAGATCATGGCCAGTCGCCGGGCTCCTCGCTTCCCGGTCCAGGCGCGGAACCGCTGTAACCTCTGCGGTCGGCCACGGGGCTACATGCGTAAGTTCGGCCTCTGCCGGATTTGTTTTAGAACCCACGCATCCCAGGGACAGATCCCCGGGATCCGCAAGTCGAGTTGGTAGACAGAGAATGCTGAGCGATCCCATCGCCGACATGCTCACCCGGGTGCGCAACGCCAACATGGCAGGCCACGACCGGGTGGAGATGCCGGCCAGCAAAGTCAAGGCTGAGATAGCCCGCGTCCTCCAGGACGAGGGCTACATCCAGGGCTACGGGCTCTCCGAGGCCGAAGGCCATCCCCGGCTCTGGATGGAGTTCAAGCGGGTCACCCCCCAGGGACGGCCGCTCACCGGCCTCCGCCGGGTAAGCCGGCCCGGGCTGCGGGTGTACCGCGGCAGCCAGTCGATCCCGAGGGTCTACGGAGGCCTCGGGGTGTCGGTGGTCTCCACCTCCAAGGGGATCATGACCGGCCGCGAGGCGCGCAAGCAGGGTCTGGGCGGCGAAGTGCTGGCCGAGGTCTGGTAGTCAGCTCATGTCAAGAATCGGCAAGGAACCCATCACGGTGCCCGACGGCGTGACCGTGACTGTGCTCGGCAATTCGGTCTCAGTCTCGGGGCCGCGAGGCGAGCTCAGCCAGCAGCTGCCTCCGGTGATCACCGTCCGCCAGGAAGGCAGCCAGGTCCTGGTCGAGCGCCCGACCGACTCCGCGCCCCACCGTTCCCTGCACGGGCTGTCTCGGACCCTGGTGGCCAACATGGTCACAGGAGTGACCACCGGCTACCGCAAGGAGCTGGAACTGCAGGGGGTGGGATATCGCGCCTCCCTTCAGGGTGCTGACCTGCAACTCTCGCTGGGCTACTCGCACCCGATCCGACTCACCCCGCCGGAGGGGATAAAGATCGAAGTCCCGGAGCCGACTCGAGTGGCAGTGCTGGGCAACGACAAGCAGCTGGTGGGCCAGACCGCGGCCCGGATCCGGGCC
>Ga0102924_1000384_pt1 | contig 55140 bp, 53 predicted proteins | sample PaiPotPPM11metaG_FD_80116 | JGI IMG/M metagenome (GOLD analysis project Ga0102924, IMG submission 80116) | Iron sulfur acid spring bacterial and archeal communities from Banff, Canada, to study Microbial Dark Matter (Phase II) - Paint Pots PPM... ... | reverse complement strand
GCCGCGGGCGCCCGCGGCGCGCCATTGCTCGAGAATGTTTGAGGGGATCTCGAACGGCGGCGAAGTCCAGCCGAGCTTTTGCCGCGCCGCCGCGACTTCATCGGCGCCGAGCGGAGAGCCGTGGGACTTTTCGGTGCCGCCCTTGTTCGGCGCTCCAAAGCCAATGGTGGTGCGGCAGGCGATCATCGTGGGCTTGTCGGAGCGCTGCGCCGCTTCGATAGCCGCCGCTATCGCCGCCGGATCGTGGCCGTCGATCCGGGTCGCCGCCCAGCCGGCGGACTCGAAGCGCTTCACCTGATCGACGGAATCCGAAAGCGAGGTCGGTCCATCGATCGAAATGCCGTTGTCGTCGAACAGCACGATCAGCTTTTTCAATTTCAGATGGCCGGCGAGCGCGATCGCTTCCTGGCTGATGCCTTCCATCAGGTCGCCGTCGGAGGCGAGCACATAAGTCGTGTGATCGACGATGTTGCCGCCGAACAGAGCGGCGAGGTGGCGCTCGGCGATTGCCATGCCCACGGCATTGGCAAGTCCTTGGCCGAGCGGTCCGGTGGTGGTTTCGACGCCGGGCGTGTGGCCGTGTTCGGGGTGGCCCGGCGTGAGCGAGCCGAACTGACGGAAGCGCTTGAGCTCCGCAAGCGTCGTCTTCTCGTAGCCGAGCAGATGGAGTAGCGCGTAGAGCAGCATCGAACCGTGGCCGGCCGACAGCACGAAGCGGTCACGGTCGGGCCACGCCGGATCGGCCGGATCGAATTTAAGGAAGCGCGTGAACAGCACTGTCGCGATATCGGCCGCGCCCATCGGCAGGCCGGGATGCCCGGACTTTGCCTGCTCGACCGCATCCATCGCCAGCGCGCGGATGGCGTTCGCCATGCGGTCGTGATCCGCTCGTGAGGCAGGGCTTGCGCCGGAGGCGGGAAAGTTCTGAGCCGGGGCGAGATTTGCGCTCGCCGCGGCAACTCGGTCCGGCATCGTCATCGAACAGGCCTAAATGGGAAAGGCCAAAATTGGACAGGCCAACGCGGCGCGAAGGTGGATTGCCGCAGTGATGGAAACAGGCCGGGACAGATAGCACGCAAGGCCCCTGAGTCAAATGTAGACACCCCGCGCGCCAAGTCATGCACAGGCTAGTCTGGCAAAAGCCTGCTAATCGTTGACGCATTCCCTCGATACGACGTAAAGTTCTCGCGGTAAACGATTGCAGTCGCACAATTTTCACGTTCGGTGTGACGGCGGGGATGGCCGCGGTGAATGGCCAGATGAGCGACGCCGATTCAATCGAGACCGCGACGCGGCGCCTTGCGCTCGCGCTCGATGCTTTGGAGGCGGTGGCAGAGCGGCGCTCCGAGGCCGATCGCGGCGAGGAATTGCTTGCCGACCAGGTTCATGCGCTCGGCTCCGACCGCGCGCGGCTGGCAAGCGAACTGGATGAAGCAACCGCGCGTGCCCGCACGCTCGAGACCGCCAACCGCGAGGTCATGCGGCGCATCGAGCAGGCGATCGAAACAATTCGCGGTGTGTTGGCGACAGACGAGTGATCTTGCCGCAGGTCTGTAACGTAGCAGGTCGGCGACGTAAGAGGGCGACCAACGGAGCGTGAAACTTAAGCGAAATGGCTCAAATCAACGTCACCATCAACGGCCGGCAATTCCGGATGGCTTGCGAGGATGGCCAGGAGGGTCATCTCATCGAGCTCGCGCGCGATCTCGACGTGCGCATCAGCGGGCTTCGCGGCAAATTCGGCGAGATCGGCGACACACGGCTGACGGTGATGGCGGCGCTTACTGTCGCCGACGAGCTTGCCGAAGCGGGACATCGGGTGAAACGGCTGGAGGAGGAACTCGCCGCATTGCAGGACGCGCGCGTGCTGACGTCCGATCGCAACAAAACCGCTCAGGCATCGATTGCGGCGGCGCTCGGCGCGGCAGCCGAACGGATCGAGAGCATCACCAAGAAGCTCAATCAGACCATCGGCAATAGCGGCGTCGCGCTCGGCTAGTTCGCGGGCGGCGGCAACTTTTGGAACGCCGCTTCGAGATCCACGGTGACGGGGACCGCAATATCCGTCGCGCCGGGTTGTTTCCAGGTGCTCGCCACCACGGTGTGTGGGCCGGTAAAGCGGAATTGGTCCGACACCGTCGGATTGCCGCTGATCATGTCGCTGAAGCTCGCGAACAGGTTCTTTTTCAGCGAATAGACCTTTATCGGATACGACCACGGTGAATGACCGCCGGACGATATCAAGCTGAAGACAAAGAATTGCGAGTCGGGCGACCAAAGCGCTGAGGCGACGTAATAGCCGTTCATGCCGCGCGGCGACGAATAATCCTGCGACGTTAAAGTGTCGCCGGCATTTGACCGGATCACGACCCGGCTTTCCATGTCCGGCGTGGCGTAGAGGCTGACATCGGCGGGAAGAACTAGCGCATGTGTCGCCTTGTCGGGCGAGACGAAAATCTGCGCTTTGACATTTTGGCAGCTTGTCTCCGGCCGCGGCTTCGATAGGAGCTGGTGCCCATCGCATTGCGCATCAGCGGCAAGGACATTGCCGCCGGGTGACAGCATGGATGCCGCCGCCAGAATTGACCCTGTCAGCAACCGCAGCGATCTCTTGTGGAAATTCATGAAGTTCCCCGGAGGCTGGCTTCGCCGGGAAACACTATAATCTTTGCTTCGCACGGGTGGAGCGGGGGTAAACATCAAGATTGGCGTAAACCTACATTGCGCATTACATTGCTAAAGCGGGGCTGCCTGGTGCGTAGGAGACAATTCTCCGGGGCCTTACGATCCTGAAGGGAGCTGTCCCTGGCCGAGCCCCTGGGTTCGGTCACATGGCGCCCACCTACTTATGTAGGTTCCCGGGATCAGAGCTCTTACGGCCGGCGCGGCTCCGCACTTGATTTCGGTATGACGCCATCAGTGACTTCATCGACCAGCATCGAGGATTCCAAGGCAGCACTTCGCCGCGAGGCGACGGCGCGGCGCGATGCGCTGCCGGCGGACGTACGCCAGGCGGCGGCTGAGGCGATTGCGGCGCGACAATCTCCGCTTCCGATTGCACCGGGCACGATCGTGTCGGGCTTCATGCCGATGAAGACCGAGATCAATCCGCTGCCGCTGATGCGCAAGCTTGGCGAGGCGGGCGCGACGCTGGCGCTGCCGGTGGTCGCCGGGCGCGCCAAGCCGCTCATCATGCGGGCCTGGCTTTGGGGCGAGCCGCTCGGATCCGGCGTCTGGGGCATCCGCGAGCCGAACCCCGAAGCCCGGCAAGTCGATCCTGACGTTTTGTTGGTGCCGCTTCTTGCCTTCGACCGCGCCGGCTATCGTCTCGGCTACGGCGGCGGCTATTACGATCTGACTATCGCCGGCTTGCGCGCGCGCAAAGCGGTGACAGCAGTTGGAATCGCATTCTCCGCGCAGGAGGTCCCCCGTGTGCCGACGACCCCCCGCGACTCACGGCTCGATCTCGTGCTAACCGAGCGCGAAGTGATCGATCTACGAGGCCATTGAGGATGCGTATTCTTTTCATCGGCGACGTTGTCGGCCGCAGCGGGCGCACCGCTGTCCATGAGCGTTTGCCGAAGCTCCTGCGCGACTGGAAACTCGATCTCGTCGTGGTCAATGGCGAAAACGCCGCGGGCGGATTCGGCATCACTGAATCGATCTATCGCGAACTCCTCGATGCGGGCGTCGATGCCGTCACGCTCGGCAACCACGCCTGGGATCAGAAAGAAGCGCTGGTGTTTATCGAGCGCGCGCCGCGGCTGGTTCGCCCGATCAACTATCCGGCGGGAACGCCGGGCCGTGGCGCAGCCGTGGTCGAAGCCAAGAATGGCGCGCGCGTCCTGATCGTCAATGCCATGGGCCGCGTCTTCATGGATCCGCTTGACGATCCGTTCTCTGCTGTTGAGCGAGAAATCATGGCTTGCCCGCTGCAAAAGAGCGCCGACGCCATCATTGTCGATTTCCATGGCGAGGCGACGAGCGAGAAACAGGCGATGGGTTTCTTTTGCGACGGCCGCGCGAGCCTCGTAGTCGGCACCCACACCCACGTTCCGACCGCCGACCTGCGCGTGTTGCCTGGCGGCACCGCTTACATGAGCGACGTCGGCATGACCGGCGATTTCGATTCCGTGATCGGCATGGCCAAGGACGAACCGCTGCAACGCTTTATCCGGCGCGTATCGTCGGCGCGTTTCGAGCCGGCGTCGGGGCCGGCGACACTGTGCGGCGTGGCGGTCGAAACCGATCCGGCAACCGGCCTTGCGACCCGTGTCGGCGCGGTGCGGCTCGGCGGCAGCCTGGAACAGACGAAGCCTGCCTTTTGGGCCTGACCGATAAGAGCCTCATCTTTATTTTCTGACTGGGCCGCCTTATAAGGCCGACATCAATTCATCCTCATTTTGCTGGCGCGAAAGAGCGCAGCGAGCAGGCGTACAGCAGTCATATAGAGCAGACCATGGCCGGACATTCACAGTACAAGAACATCATGCACCGCAAGGGCCGGCAGGACGCGGTGAAGTCGAAACTATTTGGCAAGCTGGCGCGCGAAATCACGGTGTCGGCAAAGCTCGGCACACCCGATCCGGCGATGAATCCGCGGCTGCGCGCGGCGATCATCGCGGCCCGCGCGGAGAATATGCCCAAGGACAATATCGAGCGCGCCATCAAGAAAGCCTTGGGCGGCGAGGGCGAGAATTACGAGCAAATCCGCTACGAAGGCTATGGACCGGGCGGCATCGCGGTCATCGTCGAAGTCCTGACCGACAATCGCAATCGGACCGCCGGCGAAGTGCGCGCGTCGTTCACCAAGAGCGGCGGCAATCTGGCCGAGACCGGCGCGGTCTCGTTCATGTTCGATCATGTCGGCGTCATCGAATACGACGCCAAGGCCGCGAACGCGGAAGCAATGTTCGAAGCGGCGCTCGAGGCCGGCGCCGATGACGTGGTTTCGAACGAAAATACGCACGAGGATTTATGCAGCGCAGGCCAATTTCGGCTCGATCGCGAAGGCGCTCGAAGCAAAATTCGGCGAGCCCAAGAAGGCATCGCTGGTGTGGCGGCCGCAGAACACGGTGGCGGTCGACGACGAGCAGGGCGAAAAGGTCTTAAAGCTCATCGAGAACCTCAACGATCACGACGACGTGCAAAACGTTTATGCGAATTTCGAGGTGTCCGACGCGCTCGTGCAGAAGATGAGCGCGTAGAGCGATCGCGCTCGGCTGAAATCATTTTTAGCTTACGGCAAACAACACCAGCGCCACGACCGCGATGGCGAGCCCGGCGTATTTTTTCTCATCGAGGCGTTCGTGAAAGATCGCCGCGCCGAACAGCGCGGTGAACACAAAACTCATCTGCGCGACCGGCACCAGCACGCTCGCGGGCCCGAGCGCGAGCCCGTGCATCAAAGCGACGAAGGCGCCGAACAGCGCCAGCGCCGCGAGCGCCGCATAACCCCAGATGCCGCGCGGAACGCGAAAGCCGCCTTCGCGAAGCAGACCGGAAACGGTCGCCAGCGAGCAGAAGACCCAGGCTTGCGCCGCCACCATGGTTTCCGGGATCGCGCCTTGCTGCAGGCCGACCTTGTAGAAGAAATTGGTCAATGCCATTGCCGCGGTCGCGATTAGTACGCGCACGAGCGACGGCAAGGTCGATTTGCTGCGCTGCTCGTCCGCTTCGGCGAGCAAGAGCCACACGGCGATCAGCGCACAGAGAAGCGCAAGCGCTTTCGCCGTGTTCAGTGTTTCGCCCAGCACCACGATCGCCAGCGCCGCGGTGATCGTGAAATTCAACCGGAAGATCGGCGCATTGGTACTGACGGCGCCGCTTTGCAAGCTTCGGGTGAAATTGAAGAGCGCGATGAACAGAAAAAATCCGGCGAGCCCACCCCACAGCGCCGAAACATGCGGATGGAGCGTGCCGGTGAGCCATGCATAAAGTGTCACACCCGGACAGAAAATCCAGGCTTGCGACATCAGGAATTCGCCAGCCGAAAAGCCCGCGGCGGCCCCGCGCTTATAGATGAGGTCGCTGGCGCCGAAGCAGAGCATGGCGCCAAGCGCGAAGCCGATACCGGGTGTCATGCTATTGTGCTCAGGAGCAAGTCTTTGATGTACCTCCATATCAGCCGGTGGATGGCCGGGCGAGGCGGCTTCAAGCATTGCGGCCATTCCCGAATCAAAATGCTATCTACGGAATCATGGTCATGCGCCCGATTCGCATTCTCGGCATCGATCCGGGCCTTCGCCGCACCGGCTGGGGCATCGTTGAGATCGAGGGCAACCGCTTGGGCTTCCTCGGCTGCGGTTCGGTGCTGACCAACGACCGCGAGGCTCTCGCCGTGCGGCTTCTCACCATCCATGATGGCTTGATGCGGATCCTCGACGAATTTCGGCCCGGCGAGGCGGCGGTGGAGGCGACTTTTGTCAACAAAGACGCCCAGGCGACACTGAAGCTCGGCCAGGCGCGCGGCATCGCCATGGTGGTGCCGGCCAAGGCCGGCGTGCCGGTTGCCGAATATGCGCCGAACCTGGTGAAGAAAAGCATTGTCGGCTCAGGCCACGGCGACAAGTCACAGGTGCGGATGATGATCGGCGTACTGCTGCCGAAAGCCGATCCGGCTTCGCATGACGCCGCCGATGCGCTTGCCATCGCGGTAACGCATGCGCATCACCGGCGGAGCGCCGCGCTGCATGCGGCATTAAAGGTGGCGGCGCGATGATCGGCAAGCTCAAGGGCATCATCGACAGCTACAGCGAAGACTCCGTCATCCTCGACGTCGGCGGCGTCGGATATCTGGTGCATTGCTCGACACGCACCTTGCAGGAACTGCCGCGCGCCGGCGAAGCGGCGACGCTGTCGATCGAGACGCATGTGCGTGAGGACCAGATCCGGCTGTTCGGATTTACGAGCGACATCGAGCGCGAATGGTTTCGGCTTCTGCAAACGGTGCAAGGCGTCGGCACCAAAGTCGCGCTTGCCGTGCTCGGCACGCTCAAGCCCGCCGATCTCGCCTCGGCAATAGCGATGCGCGACAAGGCGATGGTGGCGCGCACCCCCGGCGTCGGGCCAAAAGTTGCCGAGCGCATCGTCACCGAACTGAAAGACAAGGCGCCGGCCTTTACCGACATCGACCCGGCTTTGGTGCGGCTCTCCGGCGCGCTCGATGAAAAGCGCGCGCCGCGGCCGGTTGCGGATGCGGTTTCGGCGCTGATCAATCTCGGCTATGCGCAGCCGCAAGCCGCGGCCGCCATTGCCGCCGCGGCACGCAGTGCCGGCGAAGACGCGGAGGCGACGACTCTGATCCGGCTGGGCTTGAAGGAACTGGCGAAGTGAAGCGCGGCGCGAAACTCGGGAAAAAGCCCGGAAAGAAACCCGGCAATGCGGAGAAGGATCTGATTGCGGCTGCGACCGCGGCGATCAAGGAGCGCTACCGCGACGACTGGCAGGAAGTCGGTGCGGCGCTGCGCACGCGCTCGGGAACAATTTTCACCGGCGTCAACCTCGACGCTTATCTTGGCCGTATGGCGGTCTGCGCCGAGGCGGTTGCGCTCGGGCGCGCGGTCGTCGATTTGGGCGATGCCGGAATAGACACGATCGTCGCCGTGCGTCACCCGCGGCCCGGCGAAAAGGATCAAACGATTAAGGTCGTGTCGCCATGCGGCGCCTGCCGGGAATTGATCTTCGACTATGATCGCAATGCGCGCGTGATCGTTCCGAACGGCGAGACGCCTGCGGTGGTGCCGATCGGCGATCTTCTGCCCAACAAATATAACCGGGGATCGGAGCGGTGAGCACGAGCCCGAGCAATCTTGGACGTAAGCTGGTGACGCCGGAGCGTCGCCCGGAAGACGTGGCGGAAGCTTCGCTGCGTCCGCAGCGCCTTTCGGAATTCATCGGCCAGGAGCAGGCGCGGAAGAATCTCAGCGTGTTCATCGAGGCCGCGCGCGCGCGGCACGAGGCGCTCGATCACGTCTTGTTCGTCGGCCCGCCCGGGCTCGGCAAGACGACGCTGGCGCAGATCGTGGCGCGCGAGCTTGGCGTGAATTTCCGCGCCACATCGGGGCCGGTGATCGCCAAGGCCGGCGACCTCGCGGCGCTGCTCACCAATCTCGAAGAGCGCGACGTGCTCTTCATCGATGAGATTCACCGGCTCAATCCGGCGGTCGAGGAAGTGCTCTATCCGGCGATGGAGGATTTTCAGCTCGATCTCATCATCGGCGAGGGGCCGGCGGCGCGTTCGGTAAAGCTCGATCTGCAAAAATTCACGCTGGTCGGGGCGACGACGCGGGCCGGGCTTCTCACCAATCCGCTGCGCGACCGTTTCGGCATTCCGGTGCGGCTCAATTTTTACAGCATTGCCGAGCTCGAGCAGATCGTCAATCGCGGCGCGCGCGTATTGGGCATGAAGGTCACGGCGGACGGCGCCAACGAAATCGCGCGCCGTGCCCGCGGCACGCCGCGTATCGCCGGCCGTCTGCTGCGCCGCGTGCGCGATTTCGCCTCTGTTGCCGGGGCTGCCGCGGTTGATCGCGCGGTGGCCGATAGCGCGCTCGCGGCGCTTGAAGTCGATGCCGCCGGTCTCGACGCCATGGATCGCCGCTATCTCAATACGATCGCGGTAAGCTATGGCGGCGGCCCGGTTGGCGTCGATACGATGGCGGCGGCTCTGTCCGAGCCGCGCGACGCCATCGAGGACATCATCGAGCCTTATCTGATCCAATGCGGATTTCTGCAGCGCACGCCGCGTGGGCGGCTGATTACGAGCCACGCGTTCAGGCATTTGGGCTTGGCCGAGCCAACGCGCGATCCGTCGCAATTTGGGTTGTTTGGTTCGGAAGAAGACTGAAGCCATGACTCCAACCTACCAAGGCGGCTGCCATTGCGGGCGTGTGCGGTTTCGTGTGACCGCCGATCTTTCGCGTGTCACCGAATGCAATTGCTCGATCTGCAACAAGAAGGGCTTCTTGCATCTCATCGTGCCGCCCGAGGCGTTCGAGCTTTTGAGCGGCAAGAACGCGCTCACCACTTACCGTTTCAACACCGGCACCGCGCAGCATACGTTCTGCGCGACTTGCGGCATTCATCCGTTCTACGTGCCGCGCTCGGATCCCGATAAGATCGACGTTAACGTGCGCTGCCTCGACAGCGTTGATGCCGCCACCCTCGACATCAAACGTTTCGACGGGCAGAACTGGGAACACGCCATGACCGAACGGGTGCCGTGGAGATAGGCGGCATTGGCGCGTCCTCGTTTCAATGTTAGGGTCCCATTATGAAAACGACCACTGAGAAGGCGGCCGAGGCCCTTGATCTTCTCCCAGAGGAGATGCGGGAGCCTGCAGTCGCCTATCTGCTCGAGCAGGCGGAAAAATTTCGCGTGCTCAAGGGACAGATTGCTGAGGGAATGGACGATGTCGCGGCGGGCCGCGTTTCGGAATGGAATTTCGAGGAGTTCCTGCGCGCGGCGCGGAATTCGAAAGTTAAATAGTTTTTGGAGATGCAGGTCGTAATCTCCGACAAGGCGAGAGCCGACCTCCTTCGCATCTATCGCCATCTTGAGGAACGTAGCCCGAACACTGCCATCGCTTTCACTCGCAGAATCAACACGAATTTTGGCAACTTGGGCCGATTTCCATTCATCGGACGTGAACGATCAAGACTTGCGCCAGGGCTCCGGTGTCTTGTGGTTGGCCTCTATCTGTTGTTCTACATAGTCGGCTCCGATCAGATCACGGTCGTTCGCGTTATTGACGGGCGCATGGATGTCGATGAAGAATTCCACCGATGAATGATTTGCGTCCAGTTTCTCTCGACGGCGAAATCCAAGACGGCCGCCACGTGCTCACCGTGCGGGTCTATTACGAGGACACCGATTTCACCGGCATCGTCTATCACGCGAATTATCTGCGCTACATGGAGCGCGGGCGCACCAATTATCTAAGGCTCATCGGTGCCGATCACCGCGCGCTGTTCGAGGAGACCGAAAAGGAAGCGCCGGGTTTTGCTTTTGTCGTCCGCTCGATGACGCTCGATTTCTTGAAACCGGCGCGCATGGATGATGTGCTTGAGATTGTCACAGAGCCCGAAGTCGTGAAGGGCGCCTCGGCGACAGTGCGCCAGCGCGTGATGCGCGGCGACGAGTTGCTGGTCGAGGCGCATGTGCGCGTGGCGTTCATCAGCGGCGGCCGGGCGCGGCCGATCCCCAAGCCGTTGCGCATTGCCATGAAAGCCGATCAGGACGCGATGCAGTCCTGATCACAGTTTCGATATTTGCCGGCGCTGATCCCCCTGCAAGCAATCGCGGCACGTCCTATATTGACTGCGTCATGACCGACTTAAACCCTGCTTTGAGCTTCACGTTGTTTGATTCGGCCGTCGGCTGCTGCGCCGTCGTGTGGAACGAGCGCGGCGTAACCGGCGTGCGGTTTCTCGAAGGCGACGAGCGCGCGACCAGAGATCGCATTGCACGCCGTTTTCCCACCGCGCGCGAGACCGTGCCTCCCAAAGAGATACAGCGGGCTATCGATGGCATCGTCGCGTTGCTCGGCGGTGAATTAACGGATCTCAGCGGCGTGGAAGTCGACACCACCGGCATGCCGGATTTCAATCGCCAAGTTTACGAGATCGCGCGGACTATTCCGGCGGGCTCGACGCTAACTTATGGCGAGATTGCCGAACGGCTGGGCGACCGCAATCTGGCGCGCGATGTTGGTACTGCGCTCGGGCAAAATCCGATCCCGATTATTGTCCCATGTCACCGCGTGTTGGCGGCCGACGGCAAGCTCGGCGGTTTCTCCGCGCCGGGAGGCCTCAGCACGAAAGCGCGGCTGTTAACTATCGAGGGAGCGCAGCCCGGCGGCCGGACTTTGTTCGATAGCTTGCCGCTGACGGCGCCGCGCCGCCCGCCAAATCATCCGTCACGCCGCCGGTCGGCGTAAGCAGCATCGACGCCAGCCGGCGCTTGATGTAAGTCCTATTCACATGAACTGGTCCAAGGATGAGCGCGCCGAGCCGCGCGGCTATCACCACGGCAATCTGAAAGAAGCGCTCATCCGCGCCGCGCTCGAGCTGATCGCACAAAAAGGACCGGCCGGATTCACCTTCGCCGAGGCGGCGCGATGGGCTGGCGTGAGCCCCGCGGCGCCGTACCGGCACTTTCGCGACCGCGACGAGTTGATGGCTAACGTCGCACTACGCGGTTTTGAGAAATTCGAGCTCGTCCTGACGCGCGCCTGGGACGACGGCCGGCCGGATGTGTTCACGGCATTGGATCGGTTTGGCAAAGCCTATCTTGAGTTCGCCCGTACCGAGTCTGCGTTCTACTCGGCGATGTTCGAGGCCGGCATTCCACCTTCAATCAGTCCCGAACTGCGCGAGGCCGGCGACCGCGCCTTTGCCGTGCTGCGCGGTGCTGCCGAAAAGCTCTGCGCGCAATTGCCGGGGCAGGGGCGTCCACCTGCGCTCATGGTCGCGCTCCATATTTGGGCGATGTCGCACGGCATCGCTTCGCTGTTCGGGCGCGGCGATGCGGCGCGCCGCACGTTACCGATGTCGCCGGACGAACTGCTGGAAGCCGAAGTTCTGGTCTATCTCCGCGGTCTGGGATTACCGTCTGGCAAAACCGGCCGCTCTACGTAGCTTTGCACTACGCCGGCCAAAATGCCGCAGGCTTCGAGTATGATCCGAAAAAGTGGAAACCGGTTTTCCGAAAAGATCATGCTCCAACGAAAACTCGACCGCCGGGGCCGGCTCTTGACACTTCCAAAAGTGAATGTAAATGTAATTTACATTCACACGCGAGGAAACTGCCATGCCTATCGCAGCCAAGCTTGATGAGTTCGGAAAACCTGCCTGGATCGCGCTGATGATCCTTGGCTTCTTTGCCTGGTGGCCGTTGGGACTGGTCATCCTCGCCTTCATGATCGGGAGCGGACGAATGGGTTGCTGGAATCATCGCGGCATGAGCCACTGGCAGAACAAAATGGAGCGCATGCAAGCGAAAATGGATCGCATGCGCGGTTTTTCAGGCGGCGATTGGTGGGGTCCACATTCAAGCGGCAACCGCGCCTTCGACGACTATCGCAGCGAGACGCTGAACCGGCTCGAAGAAGAACAGCGCGAGTTCAAGGATTTCCTGCAGCGCCTGCGCTTCGCCAAAGATCGTGAAGAGTTCGATCAGTTCATGATCGAGCGACGAAATCGCCCCCAGGACTCGGCTCCGCCTCCGCCGCCGCAGAATTGAGACCTGGCTTTCCAGCCTTCATCAACCGGTTGCAAAGAGGGCCGTCCGTCTCGCGCAGAGGTGGGCGGCCCCTCGTTTGTGAGGCTTGTTTCAAGCTCTATTGCCCGGGTCGGCCCCGGAATTAACGCCCCGTTAAGCATAGTCGGGCTTCGTTAGGCGCGAACGACCGGTGTTGCGCCCTAGTTTGGTCAAGTTTCGCGAATGATTACGGGCCGCCGGTGACGGGCCGGCTCGGGGTCCTCGTGAAAATTGGGTCTTGGTCGGTGCGCGCGAAGCGGCGGCCTGTCATGACCCTGTGGTACCGCCGCAAGTCGGGACCGCCACACCTGCGCCGCCCCGGTCATGGCCCGGTTTCGACCCTTCCGGTCGGGTCGCCGAAAGGATGTCCCATGAACCCAACCGACATCGCGCAGTCGGTCGCGCCTATGACTTCGGCCAACCTTTCGCTCTTCCACCTGTTCTTGCATGCCCATTGGGTGGTCGAGTCGGTGATGGCGGGTCTCTTGGTGTGCTCGGTCTGGGTGTGGGCAATCGCTATCGATAAAACTCTTCTGTTCGCGCGGCTTCGCCGCTCTGGCGATCATTTCGAGGAGGCGTTCTGGTCCGGCCAGTCGCTTGAGGAACTCTACAAATCGCTTGCCGCGGATCCCGGGCATTCGACCGGCGCCTTGTTCGTCGCCGCCATGCGCGAGTGGAAGCGCAGCCTTGAGGGTCATGCCCGCTCCTTCGCCGGGCTGCAGATGCGGATCGAAAAGGTGATGAACGTCGCGATCGCGCGCGAGATAGAGAATATGGAACGGCGGCTTTTGGTGATGGCGACGGTCGGCTCGGCCGGTCCCTTCATCGGCCTGTTCGGGACCGTCGTCGGCATCATGACGAGCTTCCAGTCGATCGCGGCCTCGCAGAACACCTCGCTCGCGGTGGTGGCGCCGGGCATCGCGGAATCGCTGTTTGCGACCGCAATCGGCCTCGTTGCCGCCATTCCGGCGACGATTTTCTATAATAAGTTTACAAACGAGGTGAACCGGGAGGCCCAGCGGCTCGAAGGCTTTGCCGACGAGTTTACCGCGATCCTGTCACGGCAGATCGACGAGCGCGGGTGAGGACGGGGATATGGCGGCAAGCAACCTAAGCGTTGCCTCGGCCGGCGGGCGCGGCAAGCGCGGCCGGCGGCGCGCTGTCCTGAGCGAAATCAATGTGACGCCGTTTGTCGACGTCATGCTGGTGCTGCTGATTGTGTTCATGGTGTCGGCGCCGTTATTGACGGTCGGCGTGCCGATCGACTTGCCGCAGAGCCAAGCCAAAGCGCTGCAGCAGGATAACGAGCCGTTGACCGTTTCGGTCACCGTCGACGGCCAGGTTTTCCTGCAGAAGGATCAAATCCAGCTCGACGCCCTGATACCCAAGCTCAAGGCGATCATCGACGCTCGGGGCGGCAATTCCGACAGTCTCATCTATGTGCGCGGCGACAAGAAGGTTGACTATGGCACGATGATGCGCGTGATGGGGCGTATTTCCGGGGCCGGCTATCACAAGGTCGCGCTTGTGACCGAGGTCGAGCAGGGCGGGCAATGAAGCCTGGCATGACCATATCGTGCGTCTGCCACGCCGTGGCGCTCGGCTTCGCGGTCGTCGCGATCTCGGCGCAGCCGATGAATTCGCCCCCGATGGAGACGCTGCCGGTTCAGTTCATTTCCGAGAAGGATTTTTCGCAGATGACCAAGGGCGTAAAAAACGCCCCGCAGCTGAAGATCCCGGACATGAAACCGCTTGCCGACAAGGTGGATGCGGAAAAAACGGTGGATCAGTTTGCGCCAAAAGCGGCGAACAAGCCGACGATCACGACAGATTCGTCGAAATCCACCCCGGCGCCGGATACGCCCAAGTCTGACATCAAAGCCGCCACCAAATCGGACACTAAGCCAGACACGAAGGCTGAGACAAAAGCCGATCCCAAGCCGGATCAGAAACCGGACGCGAAGGCCGATCCCAAACCCGACCCGAAGCCTGAGCAGAAACAGGCGGCGAAGCCGAAGACGCCCGACTACAAGCCCGATCAGATCGCCAACCTGTTGAAGAAGGACGCCAACAAGGATGCGGCCAAGGCGAGCGACAATTCGGCGCAGCAAAAACAGACTTCGCCGAAGTTTGACGCCAATCAGGTGGCGCAGTTGCTCGACAAGCGCGATCCGCAGCGCCAGCTCGCCGCAGCGCAATCAATCAACGATATGGCCACTCTCGGCGCCGCGACCGGTGCGCAGGCCGCGCAACTTAGCCAGAGCGAGATCGACGCGCTTCGAGCGCGCTTGGCGCAATGTTGGAATCCGCCGGCCGGCGTCGATGCCAATACCAAGATTTACGTTTCTCTCAGGGTGCTGATGAAGCAAGACGGCTCGCTGGCGGCGCCGCCCGTCGTGGTGGAAGGCTCGCCATCGGCGCTTGGTCCAGCGCTAGCCGAGAGCGCCAAGCGCGCGCTTCTTTCATGTGAGCCTTTCACGATGCTCAGGCCCGAGCATTACGATCAATGGAAAGATCTGCAACTCGACTTCAATCCTCACGACCTCCTTGGCGGCTAACTGGACAATTCGATCAACATGACGGTTTCGAACATTCCCCAATTTTCCAAATCCGAAATCTCCAGGGGCGGATTGTCCGTCACGCGACGGCGCGCGCTCGCGATTGGCGCCGTCGGCCTGACGCTGTCGTCGCGCTACGCACAAGCGGTGACCCGGCTCGACATCACCGAGGGCAACTTCCAGCCGCTGCCGATCGCGATCCCCAAATTCATCTCCGGGACCGCCGGCGACGGCGACACCGCAAACGGCGTTACCCAGATCGTCACTGCCAATCTGCAACGCAGCGGCCTGTTCGCGCCGATCGATCCCGCAGCCTTTGTCGAGACCATCTCCAGCGTCGACAGCGTGCCGACATTTCAAAGCTGGCGCACCATCAATGCGCAGGCACTCGTCACCGGCGCCGTCACGCGGCAGAACGACGGGCGGCTGAAGGCGGAATTCCGATTGTGGGATGTCCTCGCCGGCCAGCAATTGGACGGTAAGCAATATCTGACGACGCCGGATAATTGGCGGCGCATTGCCCACATCATCTCGGACGCTATCTACGAGCGGCTTACCGGCGCTGGCGGTTATTTCGACAGCCGCGTCGTGTTCGTCGACGAGACCGGTCCGGGCGACCGGCGCGTCAAGCGGCTCACCATCATGGACCAGGACGGCGCCAACGTGCGTTATCTCACGCGCGGCGACGATCTTGTACTCACCCCGCGCTTCTCGCCGTCGACCCAGGAAATCACCTACATGGCCTATGGCCAGGGCGATCCGCGGGTCTTTCTCTTCAATATCGAGACCGGCCAGCGCGAAGTCGTTGGCAATTTCCCGGGCATGAGCTTTTCGCCGCGATTTTCGCCGGACGGTCAGCGCGTCATCATGAGCCTGCAACAGGGCGCCAACTCCAACATCTTCGTCATGGATTTGCGCTCGAAGGCGACGACACGATTGACCGACACTCAAGCGATCGACACGGCGCCGTCCTACTCGCCCGACAGCAACCAGATTTGCTTTGAATCCGATCGCGGCGGCCACCAGCAGATCTACGTCATGCCGGCGACCGGAGGTCAGGCGCAACGCATCAGCTTCGGCGACGGCAGCTATTCAACGCCGGTATGGTCGCCGACAGGCGACTACATCGCCTTCACCAAGCAGACGCCGGATGCGTTCGCCATCGGCGTGATGAAGCCGGACGGCAGCGGCGAACGCATCCTGACATCCGGGTTCCACAATGAAGGCCCGACATTCTCTCCGAATGGGCGCGTCATCATGTTCTTCCGCGATCCGGGCGGAACTTCCGGGCCATCGCTCTATTCGATCGACATTTCCGGGCGTAACGACCAGCGTGTTCCGACGCCGAACTATGGCTCCGATCCGGCTTGGTCGCCGCTTCTGTCATAAAGCGCTCGCGGTTCCACACAGTCGCCGCATTGAGGCCTCATTAACCATTGCAAAAGCTTTCGGGGAAATCCGCAGGGTCGAGGCTTCTTTGCAAGGTCGCATCAAGGTTGACGGAACCTTCGCTTAACGAAGGCGCTGCTAGACCCGTTTCAGACCAACCATGTCCGGCCACAACGTAAGTTTGGTAAGTATGGAGGCACCGGAATGATCGTGGCGAATATCTTCCGCGGCGCCAAGTTCGCTGCGATTATCGTGACTACGCTCGCAATAGCGGGCTGCGCCAAGAACGCCGATCAGAATGCTATGGCTGGCGGGGCCGCGACGCCCGGCAGCCAGCAGGACTTCGTCGTCAATGTCGGCGACCGCGTGTTTTTCGAAACCGACTCCTCGGAGCTGACGGATCAGGCCCGCGCCACGCTCGACAAGCAGTCGCAATGGCTCAACAACTACAACCGCTATTCGTTCACGGTTGAGGGCCACGCCGACGAGCGCGGCACCCGCGAATACAATATCGCGCTCGGCGCTCGCCGCGCCGAGACCGTGCGTCAGTATCTCGTCTCGCGCGGTATCGCGTCGCAACGCATGCGCACGATCTCTTACGGCAAGGAACGGCCGGTCGCGCTGTGCAACGACATCTCCTGCTGGTCGCAGAATCGTCGCGCGGTGACGGTGCTCGATCAGAGCTCGTAGCGGACAACCTTCAGCGCGCGGCGTTTGCATCCGCGCTAGAGAACGAAGCAATCGGCGCCGTTTTGGCGCCGTTTGCATTTTCATGCCATGGCTTCGTGCTTATGTCATGGCTTCCTGCTTCGTGCCATGTTTCCCGCATGCCATGTTTCCCGCATGCCATGTTTCCCGCGGCGCGTTTCCGCCAGTGATATTTCGCCTTGCCAAGCCGCGACCGAAATCGGATCGTAGCAGGCGCCTCGCGTCGCCTATTGATTGCGTCACTATTCTTCGGTGCTTGCAGACGATTTGAACAGGGTGCCGGCCCAATGTCCTCTGCTCACGTTATGACGTCCGCTCGCCTTATGACCTCCGCTCGCTTCGCACGCGCAACCTTTTCGCTCGCGATTGCCGTCGGTGTCGCCGCGTGCGGTCAAAATAACGAATATGCAGCCCCGCCGCCGCCCAAGGTCACTATTGCCACGCCGGTCGCCCAGGACGTCACACGCTATTACGAGGCGACCGGCAATACGGTGGCCGTCAACTCGGTCGATCTGGTCGCGCGCGTGCAGGGCTTCGTGCAAGCGATCAGCTACACCGACGGCGACTTCGTCAAAAAGGGTACGTCGCTGTTCACCATCGAGCCCGAGCCGTACAAGCTCAAGGTCGACGCCGCGAAGTCTGCGGTTGTCAGCGCGCAAGCCAGCCTGCTGCAGGCGCAGCAGGAATACCAACGCCAGGCCGATCTGATAGCCAAACAAGTCTCGACACAGGCCAACTACGACAAGGCGCTGGCGCAGCGCGACTCCGCGCAGGCTGACGTTCAGTCGGCGCAAGCCAATGAGAAGCAGGCCGAGATCAATCTCGGCTATACCGACGTCACCGCGCCGTTCGACGGCGTTGTCACCGCACGTCAGGTCTCGATGGGCGAACTCGTCGGCGCAAGCTCGCCGCCGACCGTGCTTGCCACGATCGTCGAGCTCAATCCGATCTGGGTGACTTTCAACGCCAGTGAGCGCGACGTGCAGGAGGTACGCGCCACGCTGGCAAGCCGCGGTCAAACCATCGCCGATTTGATCGGAACGCCGGCCGAGATCGGACTGCAAAATGAGGCCGGCTATCCGCACAAAGGCAAGCTCGACTACATCGCGCCCAACGTCGATCCGTCGACCGGGACGCTCCCGGCACGCGCCGTTCTCGAGAACGGCGATCGCGGCCTGCTGCCCGGATATTTCGTGCGCATCCGTGTTCCGGGGCGGCCGCGTCCGGCGCTGCTGGTGCCCGATGTCGCGATCGGCAGCGATCAGGGTGGCCGTTATGTCCTCGTCGTCAACAAGGACAATATTGTCGAACAACGCAAGGTCGAACCGGGACAATTGGTCGACGATCTGCGCGTGATCGAGACGGGTCTCACCAAGGACGACCGCGTGGTCGTCGGCGGCATCATGCGCGCAATACCGGGCCAGAAGGTCGACGCCGAGCAAAGCTCCGCGCCGGCCGCCAAATAGCGGACTGATCCGCGATGATTTCGAAATTCTTCATCGAGCGCCCGGTTCTCGCGAACGTCCTCGCCATCCTGATGATTTTGATCGGCGCGGTCGCGGTCTATGACCTGCCGATCGCGCAATATCCCGACGTCGTGCCGCCGACCGTGCAAGTGACGACACGCTATCCCGGCGCCAGCGCGCGCACGCTGATGGATACGGTGGCGCTGCCGATCGAGCAGCAGGTCAACGGCGTCGAGAACATGATCTACATGCAATCGATGAGCGCCAGCGACGGCAGTTATACGCTCACCGTGACCTTCAAGATCGGCACCGATCTCGATGCCGCGCAGATCCTGGTGCAGAACCGGGTGTCCGCCGCGCTGTCCTCGTTGCCGCAAGCGGTGCAGGCGCAGGGCGTGACGGTACAGAAGCGCTCGACCGCGATTTTGCTGTTCGTCACCTTGACCTCGCCCGACGATCGTTACGACAGCCTCTATCTCGCCAATTACGCCACCATCAATCTGCGGGACGAGCTGTCGCGGCTGCCGGGCGTCGGCAATGTCAACGTGTTCGGCGCCGGTCAGTATTCGATGCGGATCTGGCTCGATCCGGAAAAGCTCAAGGCGCGCAGCTTGAATGCCCAGGACGTCGTGCAGGCGCTGCAGCAGCAGAGCCAGGAGGTGACGGCAGGGCAGGTCGGCATGCCGCCGACGCCGCCCGGCGTCGATTTCCAATACACCATCGATCTGGAAGGCCGGCTGACCGACGTCGATCAATTCGAGAACGTCATCGTCAAGACCGGCGACAACGGCCAGATTACGCGCGTGCGCGACATCGGGCGTGTCGAGCTCGGCGCGCAGACCTACAGTCAGGCTTTCACGCTGAGCGGCAAGCAGGCCGCCGGCATCGGCATCTACCAACTGCCCGGCGCCAACGCGCTCGACGTCGAGCAGGCGGTCAAGGCAAAAATGACCGAGCTGGCGCGCGCTTTCCCGCAGGGTCTCGTCTATTCCATTCCGTTCGACACGACGGTGTTCGTCAAGGCATCGATCCACGAGGTCTACAAGACGCTGATCGAAGCGGCTGTGCTGGTGCTGATCGTGATCCTGGTCTTCCTTCAGGACTGGCGCGCCATGCTGGTGCCGGCGACCACCGTGCCGGTGACGATCATCGGCGCCTTCGCGATGATGTGGGCGCTCGGCTTCACCGTGAATTTTTCGACCTTGTTCGCAATCGTGCTGTCGATCGGCATCGTGGTGGACGACGCCATCGTCGTCGTCGAAGGCGCGGCGCACAATATCGAAAAGGGCATGAGCGGGCATGACGCGGCGATCCGCGCGATGAACGAATTGTTGGGGCCGATCATCGGCATCACGTTGGTGCTGATGTCGGTGTTTCTGCCGGCGGCATTCCTGCCGGGCCTAACCGGGCGCATGTATGCGCAATTCGCGCTGGTGATCGCGGCGACGGCGCTGCTTTCCGCCGTCAATGCGATAACGCTCAAACCGACGCAGTCGGCGATGTGGCTGCGGGCCCCCGTTCCGCCGGAACAGCGCAATGCTTTCTACCGCGGCTTCAATGCGATCTATGGGCGCCTCGAACATCGCTATACCGGCCTGATCGGCCACATGGCGGCGCATGCCGGTCTCATGACATTGATAGCATTCGTGATCATGGCGGCCGCCTTCTTCGGGCTGTCCCGCGTGCCGACGGGCTTCCTGCCGATCGAAGATCAGGGCTACGTGCTGGTCAGCGTTCAGCTTCCCGACGGCGCTTCGCTCAATCGCACACGGAAAGCGCTCGACCAAGTTTCAACGATTGCCGGCAAGGACCCAAGCGTCGCGCAGGTGATTGCCATTTCCGGCATTTCCGTCCTCGACAACAGCGCGCCTTTGGCCAATGCCGGCGTCGCCTATGTGGTGCTCAAGGATTGGAGCGAGCGCGACGACTTGCGCACGATCTTTGCCCGTCTGTCGCCCGCGCTCGATGCCGTCGATGGGCGCGTCAACGTGTTGCCGCCGCCGCCAATCCAAGGCATCGGCAATGCCGGCGGCTTCTCCTTCCAGGTCGAATTGCGCGACGGCAGCACCGATTTTGCCAAGCTGCAAAGCATGACCAACGCCGTCGTCGCCAATGCGCAGTCGCAAAGCGCGTTGCAGCGCGTCGCGACATCGTTCCGCGCCGTCGCGCCGCAATTGCGCATCGACGTCGATCGCGTCAAGGCGCAGACCGTGCACGTATCGATCAATCAGGTGTTTTCGACGCTTGCCACCTATTTCGGCTCGGACTACGTGGCGCAGTTCAACAAATTCGGCCGCGTGTTTCAGGTTTATGCGCAGGCCGATTCTCAATTCCGGTTGCGGCCGCGCGATATCGAGAATCTCTCGGTGCGTAATCAGCAGGGCAATATGATTCCGCTGGGGACGCTGGTGAAAGTCACGCCGGTCGTCGGCACGCCGCTGATCAGTCTCTACAATCTTTATCCGTCGTCGACCATTATCGGTCTGCCGGCGGCGGGCTTCTCGTCGGGGCAGGCGATCCATCTGATGGAGGAAAACGCGGCGAAGACGCTGCCGCCCGGCGCCGGCAGCGAATGGACGGCGATGTCCTATCAGGAGAAAATCGTCGGCAATCAGATGTATTTCGTGTTCGCGATGGCGATGCTCCTGGTTTATCTGGTGCTCGCCGGCCAATACGAAAGCTGGTACGCGCCGCTTGCGGTGATCCTGTCGGTTCCCTTGGCGCTGACCGGGCCGATTCTGATGCTCGAACTGCTGCGCATCGACAACAATCTCTATACGCAGATCGGCTTGATCCTGCTCATCGCGCTTTCGGCCAAGAACGCCATCCTGATCGTCGAGGTCGCGCGCGAGCACCGCGTCCGTGACGGCAAGCCCATTCTCGAAGCGGCGGTGGATGCCGCGCGCGCGCGCTTCCGCCCGATCCTCATGACGTCGTTTGCCTTCATCCTCGGCGTCGCGCCGCTCGTGATCGCAAGCGGCGCGGGCGCCAGCGCCCGCAGATCGATCGGCATCACCGTGTTCAGCGGCATGATTGCGTCGACCTGTCTCGCCGTTCTCTTCGTTCCCTCGCTGTTCGTGGTGATTCAGCGCTTCGAGGAATGGCGCGCGTCCCACAAGAGCCCGCGTATCCAGCCCGCGGAATGAGCATGGGCACAGCCCGTCACGATGAGGGCCGCAAATGGGTCCGGACTTGGCCGTCATCAGGCCACAGTCACAATTTGGACGCAGGGCGCAGTATGTTAGCTGCCGGGATACCACCGATAAAGTCGAAAGCGATGATCCGCTCTATTTCCTTGCTCGCGCTCGCATGCACGCTGTGGGCCAATGCCGCCCAGGCTCAGATGTCGGAATCCGACTTGGTGATGCGCATCGACCACCTTGAGGCGCAGGTGCGCGATCTCACGGGCACGGTGGAACAGTTGCAGTATCGCAATCACCAGCTCGAGCAGCAATTACAGCAGGCGCAAGGGGCCGCGCCGAACGCCGCATCGCCCCGGCCGAACCCGCAATACGCGCCGGCGCCGCAAGCGCAGCAATATTCGCCGCCACCTGGCCCGCAATACGCCCCGCCGCCCGCCACCGCACAATATTCGCCGCCGCCGGGCCAGTATGCGCCGCCACCGCCTCCGACGACCGCAGCAGTGGTCTCGGACGCCCCGAACGACGCCGGGTCGTATCCACCGCGCCGCGGCGACGCCTTTGATCCCTCGCGCGATCCCAGTGCGCCGGGCGCGCCGCACCAGCTTGGCGCCCCAGGCGTTGCCGCCGCGGAGCCGCCGCCCGCGGTTTCGCAGACGCCCGCGCCCCGCCAGGTGGGCGCTCCGCTCGATCTGTCATCGCCGTCCAGCGGCGCGGAGCCCGGCGGTCAGTTGCCGCCGCCGCCGCAGATCAATCCGAATTCGACCGGCGCGATGCAGGCGGCCCTGCCGCCCGGCAACACGCCGAAGGATGAATTCGATCTCGGTTATGGCTACGTGCAGCACAAGGACTATGGACTTGCGGAACAGACGTTCCGCAACTTCCTGCAAAAATATCCGAGCGACCGGCTGACGCCCGAGGCGCAATACTGGCTTGGTGAAAGCTTGTTCCAGGAGCAACATTATCGTGACGCGGCCGAATCCTTCCTCGCGGTTTCGACGAAATACGAGTCCACCTCGCGAGCGCCGGACGCGCTGATGCGGCTTGGCCAATCGCTGGCCGCTTTGGGTGAAAAGGAAGCCGCCTGCGCATCGCTCGGCGAAGTCCTGCGCAAATATCCGCACGCAACGGCCGCGATGAAGCAGAACGTGGATCGGGAACAGAAGCGTGTCCACTGTTGAACAATCCGTTCGCGATGACGAAGCGAATGTTTTGTTCTCGGGACTAGAAGGTGCGCGTGGACTGATCCTTGCGGTTTCCGGCGGTCCGGATTCAACGGCGCTCCTCGTTCTCGCGGCGCGCTGGGCTAAACGGCTCAAGCGCGCGCCAAAGCTTGTGGCCGTCACCATCGATCATGGATTGCGCGCCGAAGCGGCGCGCGAGGCGGCCGCGGTCAAGCGCCTGGCGAAAAGCCTCGCCATCGTCCACCGCACGCTGCGCTGGCGCGGTGAGAAGCCGAAGTCCGGTCTGCAGGAAGCCGCCCGCATCGCGCGCTATCGTCTGCTGGCGGACACGGCTTCGCGCGCCGGATACGCACACATCCTGACCGCGCATACGCTCGACGATCAGGCGGAGACAATTTTGTTTCGTCTTGCGCGCGGCAGCGGGCTCGTCGGCCTTGCCGGCATGGCGTACGCTTCGCCGCTGCCGTTGGCCGGGGAGGGCGCTTTGTTTCTGGTGCGGCCGTTCCTCGGTCTGCCGAAAGCACGACTTGTGGCAACGCTTCATGCGGCGCGCATCAGCTATAGCGAAGATCCGAGCAATCACGATCCGCGGTTTACGCGCGTGCGGCTGCGCAGCCTGATGCCGGAACTCGCGCATGAGGGGCTCGATGCGCGCGGCCTGGCGCGTCTTGCGGCGCGGGTGCGGCGGGCCGAAGCGGCGATCGAATTCGCGGTCGGGGCGGCGCGCGCGGCGCTGGCGCCCGGTCTTTGGGGAGAGCGCGGCCCAGTCATGTTCGCGACGGCGCGATTCGCCGATTTGCCCGCCGAGGTCGCCTTGCGCCTCCTCGGCCGTGCCGTCGCACATGTCGGCGACGAGGGGCCGGTCGAACTCGCCAAGCTCGAAGCGCTTTACGAGGCGCTCCGGGAGGCTCGCTCCCGGCTGCGGCGGACGCTGGCCGGCGCCTCAATCACGCTCGATAGGGACTGGGTTACGGTCGAGCGTGCCCCGGCCCGGCGCTTCAAGGGAAGCGTCCGAGCGGGCAGCCAAGTCCGTACCCATGCCCGCACCCAAATCCGCGCCCATGCCAGCGCTCAAGCCGTGCATAACCATCGCAAGGGGCGCTTTACGAAGTAGCGATATATTGCCCGGGTCGTGGTGTTGGTTCCCTTGGCAGGGGGCGGTACGACGCCTACATTGCCTTGGTCGGGGACGTGAAGCGGCCACGATTCGCAGGCACGCATTATCCCGCCGGACTCGCTCAGACGGGGGGTCAAGGACACGAGATGAACGCCAATCTGCGCAATTTCGCCTTGTGGGTCATTATTGTCCTGCTGCTTTTGGCTTTGTTCACGCTATTCCAGAATCCGGGGCAGCACACGACGTCGCAGGACATCTCGTTCTCGCAATTGCTGAACGAGGTCGACCAGGGCCGGGTGCGCGATGTGCTCATCCAGGGTCCGGATATTCACGGCACCTTCACCGACGGCCGCACCTTCCAAACCTATTCGCCGAGCGATCCGTCGCTGGTGCAGCGCCTCTACAATAAAGGCGTCTCGATCACTGCGCGGCCGCAGACCGACAACGTGCCGTGGTTTGTCTCGCTCTTGATCTCGTGGCTGCCGTTCGTCGCGCTGATCGGCGTTTGGATCTTTCTCTCGCGGCAGATGCAGGGAGCCGGCGGCAAGGCGCTGGGCTTCGGCAAGTCGCGCGCCAAGCTTCTCACTGAAGCGCATGGCCGCGTCACCTTCGAGGATGTAGCCGGCGTCGACGAGGCCAAGCAAGACCTTCAGGAGATCGTCGAATTCCTGCGCGATCCGGCCAAATTCCAGCGGCTCGGCGGACGCATTCCGCGCGGCGTGTTGCTGGTCGGCCCGCCCGGCACCGGCAAGACGCTGATTGCGCGCGCCGTCGCCGGTGAGGCAAACGTGCCGTTCTTCACCATTTCCGGTTCCGACTTCGTCGAAATGTTTGTCGGCGTCGGCGCGAGCCGCGTGCGCGACATGTTCGAACAGGCCAAGAAGAACGCGCCCTGCATCATTTTCATCGACGAGATCGATGCCGTCGGCCGCCATCGTGGCGCGGGGTTGGGCGGCGGCAACGACGAACGCGAGCAGACGCTCAATCAGTTGCTCGTCGAGATGGACGGCTTCGAGGCCAATGAAGGCATCATCTTGATCGCCGCGACCAACCGCCCCGACGTTCTCGATCCGGCGCTGCTGCGGCCGGGCCGTTTCGACCGCCAGGTCGTGGTGCCGAACCCCGACGTGGTCGGCCGCGAACAGATCTTGAAAGTGCACGTGCGCAAGGTGCCGCTGGCGCCCGACGTCGTTCTCAAGACCATCGCGCGCGGCACGCCCGGCTTCTCCGGCGCCGATCTGATGAACCTCGTCAACGAAGCGGCTTTGATGGCGGCCCGGCGCAACAAGCGCATGGTCACCCAGGTCGAGTTCGAAGACGCCAAGGACAAAGTGATGATGGGCGCCGAGCGCAAGTCGCTGGTGATGACGGAGGAGGAAAAGCTCCTCACCGCCTATCACGAAGGCGGCCACGCCATCGTTGCGCTCAACGTCAAGGCGACCGATCCGGTGCATAAGGCAACGATCATCCCGCGCGGCCGCGCGCTGGGCATGGTCATGCAATTGCCGGAGCGCGACAAGTTGTCGATGAGCCTCGAACAGATGACGTCACGGCTTGCCATCATGATGGGCGGCCGGGTCGCCGAGGAATTGGTGTTCGGCCGCGAGCGGGTGACATCGGGCGCCGCGTCCGACATCGAGCAGGCGACCAAGCTCGCGCGCATGATGGTGACGCGCTGGGGTCTCTCCGACACGCTCGGCACGGTTGCTTACGGTGAGAACCAGGAAGAAGTGTTTCTCGGCTATTCCGTGGCGCGCCAGCAGAACATTTCCGAGGAAACCGCGAAAAAGATCGATGCCGAGATCAGACGTCTGGTCGAGGCCGGCTTTACCGAAGCGCAGACGATCCTCACCGAGAAGCGCGCCGATCTCGAGATATTGGCCAAGGGCCTCCTTGAGTTCGAGACGCTGACCGGCGACGAGATCAAAGATCTGATCATGGGCAAACGGCCGAGCCGCGAGTCGATCATCGAGCCGGCGACATCTCGGACTCCCACGGTGCCGACCGCCGGTGCCGGCCGCAACCGGCCGCCGCAGCCCGAGGGCCCGATGGAGCCGCAGCCGCAGGCTTAAGTCCCATGCCGCGCAATTGCGGCGCGGGTGGTGCGGCAATACCGGCTCAAATCTCTCCATCGGCTATTTGAATCGCAACGGCGTGGTAGAATTGTCCACGCGCGACATGCGGGCTGCCGTTCGAACCGGCGTGGTCGTGAAAGCGACAAAGAATTAAGCAGAATCTGGTCGGAAGGTGCTGCAGTACTTTCGTTCCGGATGGCACAGGGGGCGGTCTGATGCGGACCATTTTTGTCGCGGGCGCCGTTTTCACAATCATGATGGGTCCGGCGCTGGCGCAAGTCGGCGGCCAGCCGGCAATGCGGCCGCCGCACGCGGTGCCGGGCAAGCCGCAACCGGTTCCCGGAAAGCCGGGCGCGTCGACCAAGCCTGCGGCCCAGTCCGCCAAGCCCGCGCCCGCTGTGGCCTCGACGCCGGAAGCGCGCTCGGCCGCGGAACTCGCATTGACGTCGGATCCCGTTTTCGACGACGGCACTTATCTGCGCATCAAACAGACGCTGCTCAGCTATTCGGATATCCAGGTGCGCGGCGGCTGGCCGACGCTGCCGGCCGACGCCAAGCTGGCGCCGGGAGCGAGCGGTCCTGACGTCGCGCTGTTGCGTAAGCGGCTCGTCATCACCGAAGACATGCCCGCCAACGCGGAGTCGGGCGACAGCTACGATGCCGCTGTCGTTGCGGGCGTCAAGAAGTTCCAATTGCGCCACGGGCTCGACGCCACCGGCACGGTCGGCGCGCAGACGCTGAAGGCGATGAATGTCCCGGTCGGCGACCGCATCAAACAGCTCGAAGCTTCGCTCGAACGGCTTCTCGGCATGGATTTCCTCTTTGCCGATCGCTACGTCGTGGTGAACATTCCCGCCGCCTTCGTCGAGGCCGTGGCCCACGGCAAGGTCGAGCGCCGCTATCGCGTCATCGTCGGCAAGATCGACAAGCCGTCGCCGACGCTCACGGTTTACATCACCGCGATTGATCTCAATCCGACCTGGACCGTGCCGCTCTCGATCACCAAGACCGAGATCGCAAACCACATGCGCAAGGATCCGAGCTATCTCAGCCGCATGCATATGCGCCTCCTCGGCGCGCATGACGAAGAAATCAATCCGGGCAGCGTTGATTGGTCCATGAACCGCTCGCCGAATTTCACGGTGCGCCAGGATGCAGGCAACTGGAATGCGCTCGGCAATCTCAAGATCGATATGCCGAATCCGTATTCGGTCTACATGCACGACACCGATACGCGGAAACTGTTCACCGACGACTACCGTTTCGATTCACACGGCTGCACGCGCGTCGACAACGTGCGCGATCTCGCCGCCTGGATTCTACAGGACGGTCCCGCGGGCTGGGATCGCGCTTCGATCGACGCCGGCATCGCCGCCGGCCAGACCAAGATCATCAACTTGCCGCACAAGATTCCGGTGGCATGGGTTTATCTCACCGGCTGGGTGTCGCGCGACGGCACCGTCGAGTTCCGCGACGACGTCTACAAGCACGACGAGTCGCTCGACCGCAACGCGCTGGCCGACGCCGCGGCAGGCGGCTTCGTCGCGCCGGTGCCGCAGAACGTGAAGCAGGTTTCCAATCTCGACAGCCGGTGACCCGCTATCGCACGGGCCAAGCTTCATGACCCGTGGCTTCGCCGGGGCGGCCACGCCATAATGCGTCGCCTCGTTTTTGCGACGGACACCGCCGATGCGCCAGATGATTATGGTGGGCTTCCTGCAGGCGCAGAACTGCACGAACCTCGCGAGCTCATGGCGCCACCCGCAGTCGCGCACCGATAGCTGGTCGCCGGACTTCTACCGGCACATCGGCCGCGTGCTGGAGGAGGGCAAGTTTCATCTCGGCTTCTTCGATGACCGCCTGTCGATGCCGGACATGTACGGCCGCGATCACGGCCATACGGTCGCCCATGGCATTCGCTGCGTGAAGCTCGACGCCGTCACCGTGCTCACCGTCATGGGCATGGCGACCGAGCGGCTCGGTCTCGGCGCCACCTATTCGACGAGCTACTATGAGCCGTTCCATGTCGCGCGCGTGTTCGCAACGCTCGATCTGATGACGGGCGGTCGCGCGGCCTGGAACGTCGTGACCTCGCTCAACGATGGCGAAGCGCAGAATATGGGCCGCGACGAAGTGCTCGGTCACGATCTGCGCTACGACCGCGCCGACGAGTTCATGGAGATCGTGCTCGGCCATTGGGACGCCTGGGAGGACGACGCCATCGTCCAGGACAAGGCGACGGGGCTATTTGCTAAAGCAGACAAGGTCCATCGCCTCGATTACGCGGGACGCTTCTTCAGCTCCCGCGGGCCGTTTACGGTGCCGCGTTCGGCGCAAGGTCATCCCGTCATCATCCAGGCCGGATCGAGCGGCCGCGGCAAGTCGTTCGGCGCGCGCTGGGGCGAGATCATTTTTGTGGTCTATCCGAACATCGAGGTCGGCAAGCGCGACTACGCGGACTTCAAGGCCGAGGTGGCGCGCTTCGGCCGCGATCCCGAAGGCGTCAAGATCACCCACCTCATCAACACCGTCGCGGCCGCGACCAAAGCCGAGGCCGAAGACAAATGGGCCGAGATCGAAAAGTTGCCGCTTGAGATCGACGCGTTGTCGCTGTTGTCCGAGGCGCTCAACTTCGATTTCGCCAAGAAAGGCATGGACGAGCCGTTCACCACGCAGGAACTTTCCGAAATGTCCGGCCTGCAAGGCATCCGCGACCGCGTGGTCAGCGCCAGCGGGAAGAAAAATCCAACGGTGCGCGACTTCATCCAGATTAGCGGCCGCGGCCGCGTCCATAACGCCATCGTCGGCGGCCCGAAGGAAGTAGCCGACCGGCTCGAGCAATGGTTCGCCGCGCCCGCCTGCGACGGCTTTGTCCTTTCCGCAACCCACGTGCCGGGCACCTATGAGGACTTCGTCCGCTTCGTCGTCCCCGAGCTGCAGCGCCGCGGCCTGTTCCGCAAGGAATTTGCCGGCGCCACTTTGCGCGAGAATTTGGGACTGGCCGTCCCTCCGCTGGGCGCCTGGCGGCGCCCGGGCGTAACGGTGAACTAATCGAAGGGGCTCGGCTCTCTACGCCCGGCGCAACTTCGAGTATCTTGCGCGGTCTGCGGCAGGCAGGCGGAGGAACGGCGATGGAAATGCGGGTATTCGGCCGCACCGGAATGCAGCTCTCGGTGTTGGGCTTCGGCTGCGGTGCGGTCGGCGGACTGATGGTGCGCGGTGATCAGCTCGACCAGGAGCGCGCCATCGCGCGGGCGATCGCTGCCGGCGTGAACTACTTCGACACCGCGGTGCAATACGGTGACGGCGAATCGGAAAAGAATCTCGGCCGCGTTCTGCAACGGCTCAAATCCGCCAATGCGGTCGTTGGCACCAAGGTCCGGCTGCCATCCGCCGATTTTGGGAGCATTGCCGACGCCGTGACCAAGTCGCTCGAAGGCAGCCTGACGCGGCTTCGCCGCGATCGGGTCGACATCTTGCATTTGCACAATGCGATCACCGAGGCAGGCGGCGGCGAAGCGCTCAGCATCCGACAGGTGCTCGATGACGTAGTGCCGGCGTTCGAGCGGCTGCGCCAGCAGGGCAAGACGCGTTTCCTGGGGCTCACCGCCGTCGGCGACACGGCGACGCTGCACCAGGCGATCGACGCGCGCGTCTTCGACAGCGCTCAGGTGGTCTACAATATGCTCAATCCGTCGGCTGCCGTCGAGCTGCCGCCGTCCTATCCGGCACAGGATTATGGACGGCTGTTCGATCATACCAGGGCGGCAGGCGTCGGCGTCATCGGCATCCGCGTGCTCGCCGGCGGCGCGCTATCCGGATCGGCCGAGCGTCATCCGATTGCGAGTGCGCCGCCCGCGCCGATCGGCTCGGCCATGAGTTACGACGCCGATGTCGTGCGCGCCCGCCGCCTGATGCCACTGGTGGAGGAGGGGTTTGCCGCAAGCCTGACCGAAGCCGCCACGCGGTTTGCGCTCTCGCATCCGGCGATCGGCACTATCCTGGTCGGCATGGCGACGCCGGAGCAGTTCGAGGATGCGTTCGCCGCGGTCCAAAAAGGCCCGCTGCCGCCCGCCGCGCTCGACCGGTTGACAGTGCTGCGGCAGGGATTTGCCGGCGAACCACGGTGACGGCTGAGATTGTTTTGTCGGCACGACATTGCGCGAGAATTTCGGGCTGCCGCGCAACGCGGGTATCGTCCCCGGCTTAATTCAATCGCAGTTCCGTAATGTGCCGCGGGTCGGGCTTGATCTCACCCTTCTCGACACGCTTGACGAGATCGGTCAGCACCGCATTGGCGCGGCAGGGAAGCCCAACCTTCTCGCCCTCGCGCACGATCAATCCGTTGAGGAATTCGATCTCCGTGCGCCGGCCCTTCTCCATATCCTGACCCATCGAGGGGCGTTGCGTGGCTGCGGTGTGGCCTGAGTCCTTGAAGCGCTGCGCGTCGCAGGCGTGCGCTGCCGCCCCGTCGCCTTCGCCGGCGCGCGCGATCGTTTCGGGCGGCAGGTGCAGGATGTCTTCGAGCTGGTAGCCATGCGCTTGCCCGACGCGGATTGCCTCGCTGCCGAGCCGTGTCGAGAAGCGGCGGATCGGGTCGCTCTTGAGCATGTCGCCGCCGCCCAGTCCCGTGCAGGCGGAAAGCCCGTTCTGCATGGCATTGGCGACGAGCTTCGACCAGCGCTCGCCCCACAGATTGCCGGTCACCTTGGCGCTGTCGGCGTAAGCAACAAGCCGGCAGATTTCTTCCGCCCGTTGCGTGACGCGGCCATGCACTTCGCCGGCGCGAAACACCGTATGCGCCGCGCCGTGTTTGGCGGCGCCGCGATGAATGTGGCCGGGCTCGGGCAGGTTGACCGTGATGCTCGATGCGATGCAGCCGAGCGTCTTGCCCCAGCCGACGACGCCGGCGATTGTTTCTTCGTTCATGCAATTCTGCAGCGAGACCACGTAGCCGTCGGGCGCCAGATATTGCCGGATCAGCATCGTCGCCCAGGCGGTGTCGTAGGACTTCATGCAGACGAAGGCGATATCGACCGGCTTTTCCTTGGCGAGCTGCTGCGCGTCCGTCACGTGGAGCGCGCGCACCGGCACGGTGAATTCCGGCTCCTTCATGGCATGGGTCACGCGCAAGCCGTGCTGGCGCATGCGCTCGACATGGGCGGGCCAGGGGTCGATGAAGGTCACATCCTCGCCGGCCTGCACCATATGGGCGCCGGTATAGCCGCCGACCGCGCCGGCTCCGACAAAGGCAATCTTGCGGTCCATATTTTCCTCCCGGCGTCGAATTATTGATTGAGCATGAGCTCGTCGAAAAACGAAAACCGCCTTTCTGGTCATGCTAGAGCCGTTTGAGGGTAGCGCGCAGGACGGCTGAAACACAACAGTCCGCCGGGATCGGCAATGACGCTGCAAAATCGAGTGAGCCCCTTCGGAGAGTTGGACGCCTTGCCGGCGCGCGGGTTGTTCATGGGCAATCGCGGCGGGCGTTTTCATACCGCCGCGAAGACATTGACGGCACAGCGCTGGGCGTCGCGGCAATGGATTTGCTGCATACTCGATTTCAAGGACCGCCGGCGCGACGTGTGGGGCCGGTTCTATACCGAGCTGTTTTTTCTCGATGAGCCGACAGCGCTCGCGGCCGGGCATCGGCCTTGCTTCGAGTGCCGCCGCAAGGACGCGGACGCTTTTGCCGAGGCGTGGCGCAAGGCGCGAAAATTATCGACGCGGCCCTATGCCGATGCGATGGACCTCGTGCTTCATGACGAACGCCTTCGGGGTCGCGCCAAGCGTCTGTACCGGCGCAACATCGACGCGCTGCCAGACGGCGCTTTCGTCGTGCTGGAAGGCGCCGCTTTCGCGGTCCGCGGTGATGCGCTGCTGCACTGGACACCGCAAGGCTACGATTTCCGCAAGTCGCGGCCGCGCGGTGTCACGGCCGACACGCTCACGCCGCCCGCGATCCTCGCGGCGCTCTCAGGCGGCTACAAACCGCACTGGCATCCGAGCGGGGAACACTAGCCCTGGAATGCCGCCTTGAGGGCCTCGACCGTCACGCCGGGGGCGCGGGCGGCGGAGATGATGCGGGCCTCTTGCTTGATGAGGCCATCGAGCGCCGCCTTCATCGGGTCGACCGTGTTCACCGGCACGATGACGGCGCCGTGGCGGTCGGCGTGGATCAGGTCGCCGCTCTTTACCGCCATGCCGTGGATGGTGACGGGAATGCCGAAATCCTCCACATGCACATAGGCATGGGACGGGCCGATAGAGCCGGCGAGCATTTGAAAGCCTTCGGCGACCTGGGGAATGTCGCGAACCGAGCCGTTGGTGATAGTGCCGAGGCAGCCGAGCGCCTTATGCACATTGGTCTGCACCTCGCCCCAGAACGCGCCGTAGCCGGCGGGATCGTCCAGATCCTCAATCACAGCGATGCCGGGGCGCGGCTCCGCCGCCACGTAGTCGAGATAGTCCATGCGCTTTTGCATGTAGCTGCCGCCGTTCACCTTGTCGCGGGCGCGCATGGTGACGGTCTTGGCGAAGCCGACCATCGGCGGCAGATCGGGGAAGGGGCAGTGCAGATGCGAGGTCGTGTAGCCCGCGCCGCGGCGCTCCGGCGCCACGATTTCCAGAAGGTTGCATACGGTCGGCGTGTCGATCGAACGCAAGAACGCGAATTGGCTCTCTGACAACAAGGTTTCCCCCTTCAGCCGATAAGTCTCGGCGTTTGATTTAGTCCCAAGCGGCCGCGACGATCACCGCCATGACGATCTGCATGGCGACGATCAAGGCGACACACCCATTCCACCCCGCGGCGTTCCAGGCAATCCCCGTGAGGAACGCGCCGGCGCTGCCGCCGATATAGAAGACCGAGGCGTAAAGGCCCACCGCGGACGAGCGGCCCTCCTGGGCGGTCATGGTGACATAACCGGTCGAAATAGTCTGGCACAGCATGCCGCAAACGGCACAGAGCGTCAGCCCCGCGAGAATAATGGTGACCGGCGGCGCCAAGAGCAGCAAGGCGCCGGCGATCCACACAACGATCGTGCCGAGGACGAAAGGGCGCCGCCCGAATATCGCGATGGCGCGCCCGGTCCACGGCAAAAGCGGGCTACTGACGAGATAGGTCAGGAACAACATGCCAAGGAGTGTCGGGGAAAACAGATAGGGCGGCGCCGCGAGGTGGAAACTCACGTAGGTAAAGGTGGCGATGAAATTGAACAGCACGCCGAAGCCGATGGCATAGGTTGCAACCAGCCGCCGGTCGCGTAGATGGCGGAACATTTGCACGAACGAGGAGAGGAGGCCGTCCGAGCGCACGAATTTCCGCTCACGTGGCAGCGTCAGCATGACGATGATCGCGGCGGCAAGCGTGATCAATGCCACCACCTGAATGGCGGAACGCCAGCCGATCAAGTCTGACAAGATTCCGGGAATAAAGCGGCCGGAAAATCCGCCGACGCTTGCACCGGAGACATAAAGCCCGGCAACGCGCGCGACGTCGCTTGGCGGCCACTCGTCGCCGATATAGGCAACGGCGACGGTGAAGATCGGCGGCAGCAGGAAGCCTTGCACGAAACGCCAGAACGCCAGTTCGGGCACGCTTCCCATGAAGGTCATGACCAGGGTTGGCACGACAACGGCGACCATGGCGGCGCTGATCAGCCGTTTTCTGCCGACGACGTCGGCCAGCGCTCCCGTGAATGGGGCCGAGATCGCGATCGCCGCCGTCCCGGCGGTCATCAGGGAGGAGATTTCGCCGGCGCCGACATGGAATTCACGCGCCAGCTCCGGCAGCAACGCTTGCGGCGAATAGAGATTGACGAAAGCGGAAAACCCGGCCGTGGCCACGCCGAGGCTGCGAAGATCGAGTGCCATCCTGCATTATGGGCGAGGCGCGGAGCGAAAGCATCCGGCGCGAGCGGATTTGAAATATTTGTCAGTCCGGCGAATGCTGTTGCCTCAAAGCTGCTTGATTGCCCCGAAATCCCAAGCCGTGGCGTCGGCCGGGTTCTCGCCGATCCGCAGTGTCGTATCGTTGACGAAACGATACGGCGGCACCGGAAGATTGTACGGCGCCGGAACGCCGGAGAAGACGCGGCCGGCCGGATCGTATTTGGAGCCGTGACACGGGCAGAAATAACCGCCGGGCCACGCCGTCACCGGCGTCGTCGCACTCGCGTCCGGATAAAACAGCGGGATGCAGCCAAGATGCGTGCAGATGCCGACCAGCACGCCGAATTCCGGCTTGATCGAGCGGTGCCAGTTGGTCGCATAAGGCGGCTGCTGCACCACGTCCGAATTCGGATCGGAGAGCAGCGAAATCATCTGGCTGCTCTGCATCGAATCCAGCGTCTTCTTCGAGCGGCGGAATACGAAGATCGGCCGCTGGCGCCAGCGCACGACGACCTGGCCGCCTTCCTCGATCTTGCCGACATCGAGCTCAACCGGCCCGCCGGCCGCGAGCGTCGAAGCGTCGGGATTCATCTGATCGATCAGTGGCACCAAAGCGGCCGCCGCGCCGACAGCGCCAACCATGGCGGTGGCGATATAGAGAAAATCGCGGCGGGTGCCTTCAGAGGCATGGCCATTGGCCGGCGCGCTGGGCGAAGTCGAAGCGGTATTGGCCATGGTATCGGAGTTCCTTGCTAACGGCGTTCGGTCACGACTTTTCCGGTCGACGCTTGTGCCCCGCAGCCCGTAATGTCCTCATCGGGACGGCTTTCGTCAATCGTAACTTCATACGCATCTCGATTGCGAAAGCGGTGCCAGCCTTGCGAATCTTGCGCTATTGAATTTTACGGGACCGGCCCGAAAAAGGGCAGGGGCCGGAGCCGCAAAAAGTCGCGAAATTACGCGCAAAAGGATGCCAGGAGAGAAAAATGCGCGCTAAGGACAATATGCGCACTGCCGCCGAGGTTCTGGTCGATCAATTGCGCATTCACGGCGTGCGTCACGTCTTTTGCGTGCCGGGCGAGAGTTATCTCGCGGTGCTCGACGCGTTCCACGACAGCGATCTCTCCGTCACGGTTTGCCGGCAGGAGGGCGGCGCCTGCATGATGGCGGAAGCGATCGGCAAGGCAACCGGCCGGCCGGGCGTGGTTTTCGTCACGAGAGGGCCGGGGGCGACCAATGCGTCGCCGGGCATTCACATCGCCAAGCAGGATTCGACGCCGGTCGTGATGTTCGTCGGCCAGGTCGCGCGCGACATGAAGGAGCGCGAGGCGTTTCAGGAACTCGATTATCGCGCCGTGTTCGGCTCGATGACCAAGTGGACGACCGAGATCGACGATCCCGCGCGCGTGCCGGAAATCGTGTCGCGCGCTTTTCACGTCGCCGCCAACGGCCGGCCGGGACCAGTGGTGGTCGCCATCCCCGAGGACATGCTGATCGAGCGCGTCGCGGTCGCCGATGCGCCACCTTTCGCGCTCATTGAAACCTCGCCTGGAGCGGCGGAAATGGAGAAGTTTGCGCAGATGCTCGGCGCGGCGCGTGCGCCGATCATTCTCCTCGGCGGCAGCCGCTGGTCGCAGGAGGCGTGCGATCAGATGGGCCGCTTCGCGCAAAAATATTCGCTGCCGGTGTCGACGACGTTCCGGCGCGGCCATTTGTTCGACCAGACGCAACCTTGTTACGCCGGCGATCTCGGCATCGGGCCTAATCCGAAATTGCTTGAGCGGATAAAGTCATCCGACCTCGTGGTGCTGATCGGCGGCCGGATGGGCGAATTGCCGTCGCAGAGTTACACGCTGTTCGATATTCCGGGCCCACAGATTCCGTTCATTCACGTGCATCCGGGCACGGACGAACTCGGCCGCATCTACAGCCCGACGCTGGCGATCAACGCGACGCCGACGGCTTTTGTTGCGGCGCTTGAAAATCTGAAATTCACGAAGGCGCCCGCGGGCGATGCCACAGGGGCGAACGCTGATTATCGCGAATGGACGGAGAAGCCGACCGATCAGCCGGGCGGCGTCAATTTCGGCAAGGTCGTTGTCTGGCTGCGCGAAAATCTTCCGCCCGACGCGATCATCTGCAACGGCGCCGGCAACTATCCGGCGTGGATTCATCGCTTCTTCCGCTTCCGCCGTTTCGCCCAACACGTCGCGCCGGCCTCGGGTTCGATGGGATATGGCGTGCCGGCCGCCGTGGCGATGAAGCGGCTTTATCCCGAGCGTACTGTCGTCTGCGTTTCCGGCGACGGCGATTTTCTGATGAACGGCCAGGAATTTGCTACCGCCGTGCAATACAATCTGCCGTTCACCACCATCATCGCCGATAACGGCATGTACGGCACCATCCGCATGCACCAGGAGCGCGAATATCCCGGCCGCGTGTCGGCGACCGACTTGCGCAATCCAAGTTTCGCCGATTACGCGCGCGCCTTCGGCGGCTTCGGCATCTCCGTGGAGCGCACGGAAGATTTTCCGGCCGCGTTCAAGGAGGCGCAAGCGTCCGGCAAGCCCGCGATCATCCGCCTCAAGATCGATCCTGAAGCGATCACGCCGGCCATGACGCTCACAAAAATCCGCGCCAAATCGCAGGCCGAGCAGGGCGGCTAGGCCATGATCCGATTCAATTGAAGAATGTCACCAGCGCGTTCACCGCCGGATAGTCTTTGATGAACGGCCGCTCCGGACCAATCGGGCCCAAGTGGATGGCATTCGGCGAACTGACATCGGCTTCGACGGGTCCGCTCGCTTGCCCTTGCGTGAATTCGTAAGGCACGCCGTTGCCGGCGAGAAATGACGGCTGATCGTCGATATGCATGTGCAAATGCGGCTCGGTCGAGCTGCCGGTATTGCCGATATGGCCGAGGATCTGGCCGACATGGACGCGATCGCCGACTTTCACTTGCACCGTGCCGGGTCGCATATGCGCATAAAGCACGTCGCGATGCGGTGCGATCTCCACCACGACGTGATTGCCGGCGGCGTTGTTGAAGTCGAGGGGCACCGCATAAGTGCCTGAATGGGGCACATTCTCGGGCATGCCGTCGGACATATCGACAACTTTACCCGCTGCGACGCTGTAGATCGGCTGGTTGTAGCAGAAATAGCTTTCGTTCTTGTCCTCTGGACCTTTCCAGGTTGTGGCCTCGTTGCCGACCGTCTGAATCTGCACCCAATCGATTGCATAGCGCTGCGCCAGCCAGGCGTGGCCGCTATCGACCAGAACGGCTCTGCGATGCGCGGCATCGGGCAGATTGTTGACCGAGTCGCCCGCGATCCATTGACCGCGCAGCGGCGGCGCGACGACGATCGCGCTTTCGTTCACAACCGGCAACGGCGCCAGCACAATGTCGTGCGCGTCATCTTTGTCGCCAAGCACATGCAGCGTGTGCGCGATCGCGCTTGGCGCGCCGGCTTTTCCGAGATCGAGCATGAGGAAAATCATCACGCTGCGGCCGGATTCGATGGTGCGAGCTGCGAGGTCATCCTTCGCGGCCGGCGCGCCGAGGTGTATCATCAGTGGCGCCAACGTCGTGCCGGAAACTTTGGACTGCGTATCGCCCGCCTTTGCTGCGATCGCATCCAAGATAAACGCGGTCTTGGAGAAATTTGTGATCAGCATTTCGTAAAACAGGCGCGTCGAGCCGTTTTGCACAATGGGCGCCGGTGGCGCGAGGAACGACACGTTGAGCTGCGGCGCGTGCGGATCGCCCGCCAGCGCCGACGTGCCGGCGAAGACGAGGCCGCAAAGTACGATAGAGCGCATAATAGCAATCACGGCGTTTTCCACCTGTCATTGGCCGGATTGAATGATAGCGTCTGGAGCGATAAGTGGGAACCGAACGGCCGCGAATTGAGGCGGCCAAAAGCGGAGCTCGAACCGATATGAAGGCATTTCTTGGCTATGCAGCGGTGGTGCTGGTGACGGTGATAATGACAGCGCCGGCCGACGCGAAAGGCTGCATCAAAGGCGCGGTCGTGGGTGGCATTGCCGGTCATGCCGCCCATCATGCCTTTCTGGGAGCGGTGACTGGCTGTGTCGTCGGCCACCATTTGGCGAAGAAGCACGAGAACGCGGAGCCCGCGGCTGGCCAAGACTCAGCGCCTGGCTCCATGCCTACTTCGGCGGCACCGGCTCCCGCGGCCGGCAAACAACAGTGACCGCTTAGAACATCAGGCCGCCGGAATCACTCGGCCTTCACGCCCGCGGCCTTAATGATCGGCCACCACTTGGCGATTTCCGCCTCGTGGAAAGCCTTGAGCGCTTCCGGCGTTTGCTGCTCGGGTGGGTATATCTCCTGCGCGAGATCAATCATGCGCTTGTGCGTCTCGGGATCGGCCAGTGCCGCGACCGTCGCCTTGTTGAGTTTTGCGATCATCTCTTTGGGCGTGCCCTTCGGCGCCCACATCGCGTGCCAGAATGAAAAATAGAATCCCGGCAATCCGGCTTCGTCGGTGGTCGGGATGTTGGGCATTACGGCGACGCGTTTCGGCGCGGCGACAGCGTAGGTCTTGACAGTGCCGGCCTGGAACTGCGGCATCACGACGGCCGGCGCATCCAGCGCGATGTCGACGGTGCCGGCGACCAGATCCTGCATCGACAATCCGGCGCTGCGATACGGCACCATCTGCCATTTCAAGCCGAGCGTCTGCTGCAACAGGATGCCGGCGATGTGGCTCGGCGACCCGACGCCGGAATTGCCTTCGGTGGTCTTGTCGCCGTTCTGCTTCAGCCAAGCGATCAATTCCTTCAGATTGTTGGCTGGCAGCGTCTTGCGTGAATCGATCATGAAGGGCTGTGTGGCAACGAGCGCAATCGGCTCAAAATCCCTTACCATATCGAAGTCGAGCGAGTAGATCGCGCCGTTCGCCATGTTCGTCCCCCACTGGCCGAACAGGATCGTGTAGCCGTCAGGCGCCGAACGTTCGGCGCGGGTGACGCCGATTGTGCCGCCGGCGCCGCCAGTGTTCTCGACGATCACCGGCTCGCCGAGCTGCTTGCTCAAACCCTGCGCCGTGATCCGCGCCAGCACGTCGGTCGATCCGCCCGGTGCCAGCGGCACGATCATGGTGATCGGGTGCGAGGGATAGTCGTCCGCGTGCGCCGACGTCATAGCCGCAACGGTTGGAACAAGGCTCAAGCTTAAGGCGATCGCAGTGGCGACAACGGACTTGCGGATCATGTTTTCCCTCCCGAGGACTTCTTGCTCTCCCTATGCCAGAGGAAAGGTCCGCGCCAAAGCGCAAAAGCGGTGAGGCGGAATGTGTCCCGGCGTCGGCGGCGTTGTCAGACGACATTGAATCATGGTTCACTTGTTGAACCCTTCCGCGATTCCTTCGTGATTCTTCATGCCTTATCGCCGTACCGAAAGCGTCACGCGCCGTCTCGCCGCCCGACAGGCGGCGATCGTTGCGGCAGCGGGCGAGTCCGCGCGGGAAGGCGGCATGGCCGCCGTGCAGATCGCGTCCGTCGCAACGCGCGCCGGCATTGCGGCGGGCACTGTCTATCGCTACTTCCCCGGCAAGACCGATCTGGTCGCGGCGCTGCTTGCGGAAATTTCGGCGCGCGAGATTGCGGCGTTGCGCCGCGCCGTCGATGTCGCGCCCGGTCCGCTTTCCGCGCTCTCGGCCATGATCATGACGTTTGCCGTGCGTGCGCTTCGCAACCGCCGGCTCACCTTCGCGGCGATTGCCGAACCGGTCGATGCGGAGCTCGATGCCGAGCGGCTCAAATTCCGCAAAGCGCTGGCGGGCGAGTTCGCATTGCGCATCGCCGCTGCAAGTGCCGGCGGCCATTTGCCCGAACAGGATTCGGCATTGGCCGCGGCGGCCTTGCTCGGCCTCCTCATCGAAGGGCTCGTCGGTCCGCTCGCGCCGGATGCCGCGAACCGCGAACGCGAGGTGGTTCAGTCGCTCGCGCTCATTGCCTTGCGCGCGCTCGGCGTCGCCGATGCGCGCGCCCGCGGCCTCGTCGTGCAGACCGCGCTGCCGAACGCAGGTTAAGCGGCGGGCTTGCGTAAATGCGGGAAGCGCTCAGTGAGGAGCGAGCCGGAATAGTAGGTCGGCGCGAAAGCGCTGTGGGCGCGAATGGCGTCATACCAGCGCTGGATTCGCGGAAGATCCCGCCACGCGCCGTCCTGACCGAGATCGGCCATGCGCACGATCGCCGGCATGACCGAAATATCCGCAAGCGACATCTCGCGGCCGAGGAGCCACGGTCCGCCGCTCTTCTCGATCTCCGTGTCCATGCGCTCATAGGTGCGGCGCAGCCGCGCCATCGAGGCGTCCATGTCCTTTTGCGGAAAACCCTTGCGGCCCATCGCCAGCATGAATTCCTTGCGCAGCGGCTTTGATTCCGCGACCGCCAAGAATTCCTCTTCGCTCATCGCGGCAAAGCGCGGCAGGAACGCGAGATTGTAGGTCGGCACACGCACGGCTGCCGCCGGCACCTCGTCGATGAAGCGCATCAGCGCCCGCATTTTCGCGCGCGGAACCGGATCGCGCGGCGTGAAACTTGTGGGCGAGGGCGCCACCTCGTCGAGATATTCGATGATGACCGCGGAATCGGTCACGATCGCGCCGTCATGGTCGAGCGTCGGCACGACGCCGTTCGGATTGAGCGCGAGATATTCCGGCTGCAGCTGATCGCCGGCGAGAAGGTCGAGTTTGACTTCGGAGAACGGAAGTTTCTTGGCGTTGAGCACGAACCGCACGCGCTGGCTGCACGTCGATTGCGGCGCGTTGTAAAGCCTGAACGTCATGACGCACTTCCCGGATTCCAGTATAGCGTGCGCGAAGCTTAGCTGGACCGGGCGGAGTTTGCCAACGGCGCAAGATTTGGTGCGGCGTTAGCTCAATGCGCCATCAGCGTCGGCACCGTCATTGAACGCAAGATCGTGCGCGTCACGCCGCCGAGCACGAATTCGCGCAAGCGCGAATGGCCGTAACCGCCCATGACCATAAAATCGGCGCCGCTGTCGGCGGCATGCGAGAGCAATGCGTCGGCGACATCGACGTCGCCGCCGGGGATGCGCCGGACCTCGACTTTGAGGCCGTGGCGGGCGAGATGCTGGCCCATGTCGACACCCTCGATCTCGTCCTGCTTGCCGGGGTCGTCGGCGATTATGGTGATCTCGACGCGTCCGGCTTTCGCCAACAGCGGCATTGCGTCACCGATCGCGCGCGCGGCTTGGCGGCTGCCGTCCCAGCACACCATGACCTTGTCGAGCTTGAGCGGGCCTTTCTGAATATAGGGCACAACGATCATCGGCCGGCCGGATTCAAACAGCGTGGTTTCGGCGATGATGTCTTCGATCGTGCCGGTGTCCGGCTCGGCTTGTCCGACCACGGCGAGATCGAAGCGCCGGGCGATGCGGCCGAACTGCTGGCCGGCGCCGGCGAGACTGGCGGTGATCGTCAGCGGCTCGGCCGAGAGGCCCGCGCGCCCGGTCGCCTGAGCGAAGCGGTCGATCGCCGATTTTGCGTCGGCTTCATTGTCGGCCTGCTGCCGTTCGATCACCTCGGCGGGGATGTAGCCCGTGGCCGATACCGGAACGATCGGGTCGAAAACGAAAGCCACACCGGCCAAATGCGCTGTCAGCGCGCTGGCGATTGAAACCGCGTAATCGCCGGCGGGGCCGCCGCCTTTGCTCACGCTGAGATTGACGACGATGTCCTTGATCATAAAACGTCTCCCCGGTCCGCGGCAGCGATTGTTATCCTATACCCAATCACGATGGCCGTTGAGGCAGATCGAAAACTGAGCCTCGACTTGTTTCGGTGCTATTTCTTGGCGTCCCCGTCGGCATCGAATTGCTTCACATAGGCCCACAGGTCGTTGATCTCCTGGTCGTTCTTGATGCCGGCGAAGGTCATCTTGGTGCCCGGCACTACGGCGCTCGGATTTTTGATGTAGTCCTTGAACGTCGCCTCGCTCCACACGATCCCCGAGTTCTTATTGGCTTCGGAATAGCTGTAGTCCGCAGCGGTGCCGGAGTGACGGCCGTCGAGGCCGTTCAATTGGGGCCCGATCTTGTTCTCGGCATCGGGGCCGATGGCGTGGCAGGGCAGGCACTTATTGAACGAATGCTGGCCGTTGGCGACATCCTGCGCCATCGCCACGCTCGCCGATGCGGCGATTGAGACCGCCGTCATTGCCGCCATCGTGATCAGTTTCTTCATTGTCCGCTCTTTCCTTGCCCCGTAGCACTATCCGCGTCCCATGCCGTTCAAGCGAGCCGCGTCGAGCCTGTCAACGGCCACGATGCGGAAAGGTTCGACAGCGCGAACTCCATTCATCACGCCGGCTTTTCCGCTATAATGGCCATGGAAACGCTGCAGAGGCTCCGATGCCGATCATGATGCCGCTGTTCGATGACGCGGTGCTCAAGCGCCGCGGCGAGATCGTGGCCGCGCTCAAGCGCATCGTGCCGGGCGAAGGCGTCATCGATTCCGAACAGGCGATGCGGCCGTTCGAAAGCGACGGGCTGACGGCCTATCGCCAACTGCCGATGGTGGTCGTGCTGCCGGAAACGACAGCGCAAGTCGCCGCCGTGCTCGAATATTGCCACCGCGAGGGCATCAAGGTCGTGCCGCGCGGCGCCGGCACCTCGCTCTCGGGCGGCGCGCTGCCGCTTGGCGACGGCGTTCTTCTCGGCCTCGCCAAATTCAACCGCATCCGCGAAATCGATTTCGACAATCGCGTTGCCGTGGTCGAGCCCGGCGTCACCAATCTCGCGGTGTCGAAGGCGGTCGAAGAGGCCGGATTTTACTACGCGCCCGATCCGTCATCGCAGATCGCCTGCACCATCGGCGGCAATATCGCGGAGAATTCCGGCGGCGTGCATTGCCTCAAATACGGCATGACCACGAACAACGTGCTCGGCTGCGAATTGGTGCTGATGACGGGCGAGATTTTGCGGCTCGGCGGCAAACATCTCGATTCCGGCGGCTACGACCTGATGGGCATCGTCACCGGCTCCGAGGGTCTTCTCGGCGTTGTCACCGAAGTCACCGTCCGCATCCTCAAGAAGCCCCAGGCCGCGCGCGCGGCACTGATTGGATTCGATGCGTCGGAGGACGGCGGCGAGTGCGTGGCAAAAATCATCGGCGCCGGCATTATTCCAGGCGGCATGGAAATGATGGACCGTCCGGCGATTGCCGCCACCGAGGCGTTCGTCCATGCCGGCTATCCGCTCGACGTTGAGGCGCTCCTGATCGTCGAGCTCGATGGGCCGTGCGACGAAGTCGATCATCTGCTCGCACGCGTCGAGGAGATCGCCCGGCAATGCCGCGCGGTGACCTGCCGCGTTTCCACTTCCGAAGAGGAGCGGCTCTTGTTCTGGGCCGGCCGCAAGGCCGCATTCCCGGCGATTGGTCGCATCTCGCCCGATTATTACTGCATGGACGGCACCATCCCGCGCGCGAAGCTGCCGCTGGTATTGCGCCGGATGCAGGAATTGTCGGCGAAATACGAACTGCGCGTCGCCAATGTGTTTCATGCCGGCGACGGCAATCTGCATCCGCTGATCCTTTACGATGCCAACAAGCCGGGCGAACTCGATCGCGCCGAACAATTCGGCGCCGACATTTTGCGGCTCTGCGTCGAGGTCGGCGGCGTCTTGACCGGTGAGCACGGCGTCGGCGTCGAAAAGCGCGATCTGATGCCGGTGATGTTCACCGAGGAAGACCTCAATCAGCAGCAGCGCGTAAAATGCGCCTTTGACGACAAGGGCCTGCTCAATCCCGGCAAAGTTTTCCCGACGTTGCATCGCTGCGCCGAGCTTGGCCGGATGCACGTGCATGCGGGGCGCGTGGCGCATCCCGACATCCCGCGATTTTGAACGGCCAGCCAAGCCTCATCAAATCAGAAAACTGAAAATCCGCGCCTGAGGGAAGTACGTCCAGATGGAATTCGGTCTCTTCGCCTCGGCGCAAGCAAACAGCAACGCGTTCGGCTCTGAAACCGGCCAGGGCTTTCGCGATTATCTCGACTTCAACGTCGAGGCGGAGGCGCTGGGTTTCAAGTCGAGTTTTCTGGTCGAGCATCACTTTACCGGCTGGAACCAGGTATCTTCGACGCTGATGTTGTTGATGGCGCTCGCCATGCGCACGACGAAGCTGCGGCTTGGCTCGGCAGTCATGGTGCTGCCATGGCACAATCCGGTGCTGCTTGCCGAACAGGCGGCGACGCTCGATCTGATTTCCGGCGGCCGTTTCGATTTCGGCATCGGCAAGGGTTACCGGCACAGCGAGTTCAAGGGATTTCAGATTGCCCCGGAAGAGGCCGAAGCGCGTTTCGATGAGGCGGTCGAGGTGATGACGCGCGCGTTTACGACGCGCGAGCGATTTTCCCATCGCGGCCGCTTCTGGCATTTCGAGGACATTGTCGTCGAGCCGCCGCCGGCGCAAAAACCGCATCCGCCGTTTTGGGTCGCCGCCGGCAGCGAACACTCGATCCGCCGCGCCGCGGCGCGCGGCTTCAACCTGATCCTCGATCAATATGCCAGCGCGCAAACGCTCGGCGAGCGTATCGGCATCTACAAAGCCGAGCGCAAGCTGCGCGGCCTGAGCCTTGATCCGGCGCAGATCGTCGTGGCGCGCCAGCTTTATGTCGCTAAGGATGAAGCCGACAAACGAGAAGCGCTTGCGCGCCAGGCGGCTTACACCAAGCGCACCGTAGACGTGTCGCGCAAGCCTGACGGCAAGGGCGGCTCGCAAGGGGGGTCGCACGTCCTTGCTTACGCTGACAAGGCCGGTGGCACCGAGGAGAATGCGCTCTACGGCACGCCGGACGAGATCGCCGCAATGCTCGAGGATTTACAGCGGGCAGGGGTGAATTACATCCTGCTCGTCGTTTCCGGCGGCGTCGCGCAATTGCGCCGTTTCGCGCGCGAGATTATGCCGGCCTTTGCGCGTTCCGCGCCAGCCGCCGCCGCTGCGGAATAGAGGCGCCCGCAATGGCCGACAGCCTCAAGCCCCGCGATGCGATCGAAGTCGAATTCATCGTTCGCGCCGCGATTGCCGAAGAGAAGACGCTGGAAGTCGTCGGCCGCGGCACCAAGCGCGCCATTGGCCGCGCTGCGCAATGGGATGCGACGATCGACCTGTCGGAACTGTCCGGCGTCACGCTTTATGAGCCCGAGGAACTCGTGCTGTCGGCCAAGGCGGGGACGCCGCTCGCCGAAATCGAAGCGCTGGTGGCCGCAAGCAATCAGGAGCTCGCATTCGAGCCGATGGACTATGGGCCGCTCCTCGGCACTGCCGCAAATGCCGCGACCATCGGCGGCGCGATCGCGGCCAATCTCAGCGGGCCGCGCCGTATCAAGGCCGGTGCCGCGCGTGACCATTTTCTCGGCGTCAACGCGGTTTCAGGCCGTGGCGAGGTGTTCAAATCCGGCGGCCGCGTGGTCAAGAACGTAACCGGCTACGACCTGTGCAAGGTCATCGCGGGGTCTTGGGGCACGCTCGCGGTGATGACCGACGTAACGATCAAAACGCTGCCCAAGGCCGAGACCGAAGCAACCGTTTTGGTCCTCAATCTCGACGATACGGCGGCGCGCAAGGTCATGGCGGCGGCGATGGGTTCCTACGGCGACGTGTCTGCCGCCGCGCACCTGCCGGCCGGGGTGGCGAAACGGATCGTCGAGACCGCCGCGGGACATATGGCGGTGACAGCGTTTCGGCTCGAAGGCGTCGCGCCTTCGGTTGTGCAACGCAAAGCCGTGCTGGAAAAGCTCATCGCGCCGTTCGGTTCGCTCACCACGCTCGGCGAAGCGGCCTCGCGTGCACTATGGCGGAGCGTGCGCGACGTGATGCCATTTGCGGCGGCTGGTCCCGCGGGCAAGCGCGACGTCTGGCGTATATCGACAGCACCAAGCGAGGGCGCGGCCATCGGCCGCGCGCTCACCGGCGATGCCGATGCCGAAATCCTCTACGATTGGGCCGGCGGGCTCATCTGGGCGGCCCTGCCCGCCGCGGACGACGCCCATGCGCCGCTGGTGCGTGCCGCGGTCGCAGCCGCGGGCGGTCATGCCACGCTCATCCGCGCGCCGGCCGCCATACGCGCCGCGGTAGACGTCTTCTCACCCGAGCCCGCGCCGCTTGCGGCGTTGACCGATCGCGTGCGCAAAAGCTTCGATCCGCAGAGGGTCCTCAATCCCGGACGCATGTGGGCGGGCGTGTAACGATGCAAACCTCATTCACCCTTGCGCAACTTGCCGATCCGGATGTCGCGGAATCCGAAAAGATCCTGCGTGCCTGCGTGCATTGCGGGTTCTGCACCGCAACGTGCCCGACCTACGTGCTCGACGGCAACGAGCTCGATTCGCCGCGCGGGCGCATCTACCTCATCAAGGACATGCTGGAACACGACCGCCCGGCGACCGAAGAGGTCACCCTGCACATCGACCGTTGCCTGTCGTGCCTTGCCTGCATGACGACCTGCCCGTCGGGCGTCCACTACATGCACCTGGTCGATCACGCCCGCGCCCATATCGAACGGACCTACCGGCGCCCGCTCGACGAGCGTTTTTTGCGCGCGATGCTGGCCAAGCTGATGCCTTATCCCGCGCGATTCCGGCTCGCGCTCGGCGCGGCGCTCTTCGCCAAGCCGTTCGCGCCGCTCGCCGCAGCCCTCGGGCTCAAGCGGCTGGCGGCGATGCTCAGACTTTCATCCTGGAGCTTGCCCCATAAACCGCTTTCCCCGCAGGCTTTCGCCGCGGCAGGTCCGCGCCAGGCCCGCGTTGCGCTTCTCCCCGGCTGCGTCAATGACCTCTTGGCGCCGGATATCAATGCCGCGGCCATCGCGGTGCTGACGCGCCATGGGGTCGAAGTTGTTCTGCCGGAGGGGCTCGGCTGCTGCGGTTCGCTCGTGCATCACATGGGCCGCGAGGATGAGGCGCTCGCGCAAGCGCGGGCCAATATCGATGTTTTTGCGGCGATCGAAGACCTCGACGCCATCGTCATCACGGCCTCGGGCTGCGGCACGACCATGAAGGATTACGGCTTCATGCTGCGCAACGATTCGGTCTATGCGGATCGGGCGGCTCACGTCTCCGCGCTCACAAAGGACATTACCGAATATCTTGCCGGCATGCCGCTCAAGACCGGTCTGCAACCGAATCACGCAGCGAGCGGCGCGCCAAATCCGCAAGGCTTCGTCGTCGCCTATCACGCCGCTTGCTCGCTGCAGCACGGGCAGCGCGTGACGCGTCAGCCGAAAGAGCTGCTTGCCAAGCTCGGCTATGTTGTGCGCGATATTCCCGACGGTCATTTGTGCTGCGGTTCGGCCGGCACCTACAATATTCTGCAGCCGGACATCGCAAGAAGGTTGCGCGATCTTAAAGTCGGGACTATCGAGAGATTGCGGCCTGACGTGATCGCAGCAGGAAATCTCGGTTGCATCACACAGATCGCAACGGGCACTGAGGTTCCAGTCGTCCATACGGTCGAGCTGATCGACTGGGCTACTGGAGGCCGTTGTCCGCGAAGGCTTCGGGAGCATCGGCCGCGCGCGGCAATGCACCCGGCCACGGCAGCAGGCTGAGTAAGCTCTCGGTCAGCGTCGTGCCACAATACCGGTCTTCCCATGGTCGCGCTGTGGGGGCGCACGGGTTCTGGATCGGTAGCAGCGATCGGGAGGTCGATCATGGCGAAGAAGTCCAAAGCGAAGAAGAAGTCCGGCAAGAAAAAGAAGGCCGCTCCGGCCAGCAAAAAGAAGAAAACACTAAAGGCGTCGGCGAAGAAGAAGACGGCGAAAAAGGCGGCAAAGAAGCCAGCTAAGAAGGCGGCCAAAAAAGTCGTCAGCAAGCCGGCGAAGAAGGCGGCGCCGAAGCCAAAAGCCGCGCTTAAGCCAAAAGCCGCCTCTATGGCGACGCCCGCTCCGATGACGCCTGAACCGGCGCCTGCACCGTCATGGACTCCGCCCAGTTCCGATATGGGCGGCGGCAACAACGGCGGCTAGCCGGGGTCCGTTCGGCGGAGCGAGTTGGCACTCCCAAGCCGCATTGCATCGGCTCTGCGAGCCCAATAGCATTGCTTTGACATGAGGGTCGGCGACGAAAGTGCCGCCGATCCGAGGCCGGTAGAACCGGTCATGTCGCTATTTCCGTTCCGCTGTTTCCGTTCCGCTGTTTCCGTTCCGCTGTCGAGGAGGTGTGCTATGCCGGCGAACTACAACATTCTGCTGATGGGCGCGTCCTACGGTTCGCTGCTCGCGTCGAAGCTTCTGTTCGGCGGTCACTCGATTCATTTGGTCTGCCTGCCGGCCGAGGCCGATCTGATCAACGCCGAAGGCTTCAAGGTTCGTCTGCCGATCCGCGGCCGCAAGGTCCCGGTCCTTCTCGAATCGCGAAAGCTTCCCGGCAAGGTCACGGCCGGTCCTGCGACCGGCGTCGATCCGAAAAATTACGATCTCGTCGGCTTGTGCATGCAGGAGCCGCAATATCGTTCGCCCGGCGTGCGCGAACTGCTCGATGCGGTGGCGAAATCGCGCGTGCCCTGCATGTCGATCATGAACATGCCGCCGCTGCCCTATATCAAGCGCATCCCGGGTCTCGATTACGAGGCGCTGAAGCCCGCTTATACCGACCCGACGGTGTGGGACAGTTTCGATCCCAAGACGATCACGCTCAACAGCCCGGACCCGCAGGCGATCCGGCCGCCGGACGAGAAAGCCAACTTCCTCCTGGTGACGCTGCCAACCAACTTCAAATGCGCCAGGTTCGATGACGATAAGAGCACGGCGATTCTCCGGCAGCTTGAGAAAGACGTCGACGCTGCGCGGTTCGACACGCCTGAGGGCAAGATCGAGCTGCCGGTGAAACTGAAGGTCTACGATTCGATCTTCGTGCCGCTCGCCAAGTGGTCGATGCTGCTCGCCGGCAATTATCGCTGCGTGACCAAGGACGGCATGCGCACGGCCCAGGAAGCGGTGCACAGCGACCTCGAAACCTCGCGCTCGGTGTACAATTTCGTGTTCGACCTGTGCGTCAAACTCGGCGCCAATCCGGCGGATCTGGTGCCGTTCGAGAAATATGCGGCGGCGGCCGAATCGCTGGTGCGGCCGGCATCCGCGGCGCGCGCGCTGCAAAACGGCGCCCCAAACATCGAACGCGCCGACAAGCTCGTTCAGCTCATCGCCAAGCAGAAGGGCATGAGCCATCCGGCAATCGACGCCCAAGTGGCGCTGGTGGATGCGCGGCTCGAGGCCAATCGCAAGAAAGCGGCTGCCGCGTAAGCCGCAGTCTCAGCGGACTTCGACGTCCTGCCAGAAGCCAAATCGACCGCCGACCTGGGCCATTTCCGGCCGCGGCGCCTCGTAGGACCAGGCGGCGCGCGCATGCCGCTTGCCTTGGACGATCACGTCGTAGAACTGCACGCCGTGCGGGCAGGCTTGGTCGCCGGTCGTCTTGTCGGCCTTTTCGAGCCAATCCACGCGCACCGCCGCGCGCGGAAAGTATTGATATCCCTTGCATTCAATGACGTCGTCGCTTTGCGCGACGACGCGGCCGTCAACAGTCGCCTGCATCATCCGCCTCCGTCTGTGGATAAGTGCATCTTGGATCGTGGAAAATACGTAGGAACGGCAGCCGGATCAGGCAACAGCGCCAGCATCGAAAATATCTGCGCTTTTAACAGCTATTCGACGGCTTGCGTGGACTTGCGTGGAAGCGAAAACTCAATGCCGGCAGGCACTTTGAGCCCTAAAAGTGTAACCCGTCTGCCACACCGGATAACAAACTCTTTAGTTTTCCCGTGAAAGCATAAAAAGTCAGCAGTTGCCGTCGTTTTAAGCTTGGCTGTTGAATGGTTAATTTGAAATATTCGTGACTGTTCAAGTGGCGCAAGGGGCGCTGCGGGACGGGAATTAGCTTCGTAGTCGGTCTTTGAAGAAACATCGCCCGAGTACAGGCAGGGACAACAGAAGGGGCAAGTTATGAAGAGAGTCGCTTTATCGTTGGTATTGGCGGCCGGGATGGCTACCTCAGCGATGGCCGCTGACATGGCAACGAAGGCCCCGCCGGCACCGGCGCCCGCGCCGTCGCCATGGGATGTCGCCATCACTGCCGGGTTGATGAACGATTATATTTTCCGCGGCGTTACGCAGTCGGCCCACAAGCCCTCGACACAGGCCGGCTTCGAGGCGCGCTACAACTTCAACCCGACGTGGCAGGGCTATGTCGGCGTATCCGGTGAAAGCATCGACTTCCCGAACCGCGCCGCGGCTGAGATCGACGTCTACGGCGGTGTCCGGCCGACCTTCGACAAGCTCGCCCTCGATTTCGGCTTCTGGGAATATTACTACCCGGGCGGCCAGTGCTTTAACGCCGGCGCTGCCGGCATTCCCTCGTGCGCCGGACAGGGCATTGGCCCGCCGGTCAACCTGCCGAATGGTAACGTCGTGAAGGCGGATGAAAGCTTCTGGGAGGTGTATGCTAAAGGCACATACACCGTGAACGACAACTTGGCGTTCGGCGGCCAGTTCTATTACTCGCCGTCCGTCGTTAATACCGGCGCGCCCGGCGAATACTACGGCGGCACCGTTACCCTGACGGCGCCGAGCACATGGTTCGCGGACGGCTGGGGTGGCTATATCTCGGGTGACGTCGGCTACTGGTCTCTCGGCACCAGCGACACGTTCTACGGCACGGGCACCGGCACTCCTTTCGCCGGCGGCGTGAAGTACACCAGCTACACCAACTGGGACGCGGGTGGAGGCTTCACCTACAAGGCCTTCACGCTTGACCTTCGCTACTCCGACAGCAACCTGACGAAGGCCGAGTGCAACGTGTTCACCAGCGATCAGACCGCGACCTTCAATAAATCCAACATCACGTCGCAAAACCCGGGTGGTCTTGGTTCGAACTGGTGCGGCGCGGCCTACGTCGCCAAGCTCTCGTTCGCGACCAACCTCTCCAGCATCAAGTAGTCTCGATCTGAGCATCTGCGAAGATTTACGGCCGGTGGCGGAAACGCTGCCGGCCGTTTCGCTTTGCGGCGACGCTGGAGCGAGCCGACGGGTCCGGCTTCCGGCCGATGACCGGCTCCGCGAGCCTTGGTAGCGCCTCCGAATCACTCCGCCGCCGACACCAGCGGCACGTCGCACACCTGAGACGCCGCGTCGCCCGCCACCACCTCGATTCGCCGGCGGTGGAATGCGCCGAGCGTCGAGCGGTGGCCGATCGAGACGATGGCCGTCGCCTTGAGCCGGTCTTGCAGCAGCCGGTAGAGCAGCGCTTCGGCGGGCTCATCGAGCGAAGCAGTGGCCTCGTCGAGGAGCAAGTAATCGGGCTCCTGAAGCAGCGCGCGTGCGATCGCGAGCCGCTGTTGCTCGCCGAGCGACAGCATGCGGTTCCAGTGCGCTTCTTCGTCGAGCCGGTTGCTCCATTCCGGCAGCCCGACGGCTGCGATCACCTCGGCGATCCGCGCATCGTCGAAGGTGCCCAGCTTGGCCGGATAGCTGACGGCTGCGGCGAGACTCGCCACCGGAAAGTACGGCCGCTGCGGCAGCAGCAGGATTTTCGCGTCCTCCGGCACCGTGACGCGGCCGGATCCGAACGGCCAGATGCCGGCCAAAGCGCGAAACAGCGTCGACTTGCCGGCGCCCGACGGGCCGGTCACCAAGACGCGCTCGCCGGGCGACAAAATGACGTGCGCGGCGTCGACGAGAGGCTCGCCGTTCGGCAGCCGCACATTGAGGCGCTCAATGGCAATGGCGCCCGTGCCGGCGCGCGGCAGCACTTCGACCGCAGGCTGAATCAGCGCCGCCTCGCGGCCCGCGACGATGGCCGTCTCAAAGCCCACCAGGCGCTGCACCACGGCCTGATATTGCGCGATCGCCTGATAGGACGAGACGAAATACGACAGCGCGGTCTGCACGCTGTTGAAGGCGGATGCCGTCTGCATCAGGTCGCCGAGCTGCATGGCGCCGCCGAAATAGGCCGGGCTCGCCATCAAATAAGGAAAGATCGTCGAAGCTTGGGTATAGCTTTGGGTGAAGAACATAAGCTTCTTCTGCCGCCGCATGATCGCCATCCAGTTGTCGACGATCAGGCCGAAGCGGCTGGAGAGGCGTTCGCGCTCGGCGGCCTCGCCGTGGAGCGCCGCGATCTGCTCGGAATTCTCGCGCGTGCGCACCAGATTGAAGCGGAAATCGGCTTCGTAGCGCTGTTGCTGGAAGTTGAGCGGAATGAGCCGCCAGCCGAACAGATGCGTCAGCGCCGTGCCGATCACGGCGTAAACGAGCGCCGCCCAGACCAGATAGCCGGGAATGGCGATGTTGACGCCGAACACATGGAGCGGCGCCTTTTCCGACAGGTTCCAGAGAATGACGACGAAAGAGCACAGGGTTACGATCGAGCTCAAAAGCCCGATGCCGATCGCCAGCGTGCTATCCACGAACGCCTGCAAGTCCTCGGCGATACGCTGATCGGGGTTGTCGGCGGTGTCGCCAAGAAGCTGCATGCGATAATGGTTGGCGGTATTCAGCCACTGCCGCAGATAGGTCTGCGTCATGTAGCGCCGCCAGCGCATCTGCAGCCAGCGATTGAGATAGTTCTGATAGACCACGATCACCGTGTAGATGGCGGCGATCGCGCAGAAAAACAGGATCAGGCTGACGAAGGCGCTCCAGTCGCGCTGCTGCAGCGCGTTGTAAAAGCGATTGTTCCATTGGTTGAGGATCACGTTGATGGCGACGACCGACAGTTCGATGCCGATCACAGCGCCGAGAAGGATGCGCCCCGGCCAGCGATCCTCGGAGCGGAAATAAGGAATGGACAGCCGCCAAATGGTGGCAAGCGTCGACAAAAGGCGTTTCAAGGAAGACCTCCGAGGAGTTTGCCGGGCAACGCGAAACGATCGACGGGCGTTGCACCTTAAGCTGGATGAACCTGAGCCTGACGGGAACCCAAATGCGCCGTCTAGCTTTTTCGTTGGAGCATGATCTTTTCGGAAAACCGGTTTCCACTTTTCCGGATCATGCTCTAAGTCACTGGATTATCATGAGCCCAGCCAAGGTTGCAGGGGCTCAGGCTGCCGTGCCGACGCCGCCAGAAGCGCGATTAGTGTGGAATTACGCCGGTTTAGGGCAGGCGTGGCGGACAATCGCGTTTTCTTGATGACAGGGTGACACGCCCGGAAAAGCCCGGTCGCGGCGTCCGCGCATATTTTGCCGAATCTCCTGGCCGACCGGAGTACCGTCTTGCGCCGGGCGCCCAAGGCGCTGCCGCGTTATTTCCGCGTCAACACGTTCCAGTGCCGCGCAAAACAGACGCAAAAGCCGGCTGACTTTTTCGCGTTCTTGCATTAGATCGTTGCCAGCGGCCGGCAAAAATATGCGCGAACGCCGCGACCCCACGCTAATCGTCTCCACTGATCGTCTTTTGCCTGTCCCTTTTGCGAGTTGTCGATGCATCTCTTCCGGCTCCGGCTGCACCGCCCTTCCATCGTCTGCCTCGCCGTGCTCGTTGCCGTTGCGGCCGTTTGGCCAGCGCTTGCCAGCGAGCCGTTCCCGTTCGGCAGCGAGCTCATGCTCGACACGGCGCCGATGCACGGCTCCAAGCGCATCCCGATGCTCGAGATCGAGGACAACGGCACCGCCTCGATCGATCTGTGGTGCACGAGCGTGAAAGCACAGGCGACGGTCAACGATGCGGCGATCGCCATCGTTCCCGGCAACGCGCCGGCCGCGCAATGCGATCCCGACCGGCAGGCGCGCGATGCCGATCTTCTCGCCACGCTCACCCAGGTGACCGGCTGGCGGCGCCACGGCGAAGTCGTCGAACTCACCGGCCCGATGCCGCTGCGCTTTCGCCTGCTGACGAATTAGCGCGTCTGGCCCCGCCGCGGCGGGGCAGGGTTCTCGCTTCACTCATAAAGATCGCGCGGCATGGATTGCCGGGCCTTCCGCTCCGGCGCGCCGATATTGCGCGGCGTCGCGTCGAGGATGGACTGCCGGACCCGCCATTGCACATCATGCGGTATGCCCGGCAGCGCCCGCTTGAGACAGGCATCGGCGTCGCCGCGGCACGCGCCCTGCCGGCGGCACCGCTTGTTGCGGCAGGTCCGCCATAGCGCGAAGGCATTGCAGAAGCGCCGTTGCTGGCGCGCTTTTTCGATGGCAAAGCGCGCCGCCGCGTCGAGCGGCCGCAGCTTCGCGTTGCCTTTCGGCCTCGCCTGAAACACCGCGAGTGCCACGGCGAAATCGCCGCGCTCGACGACGCGGCCGGCGTCATGACCCATCACACGATCCAGGCGTCGCTTCATGACAAATTCTCCTTTCGCAGGCGACAAGCGCTCTTGTTCTCGCAACGCATCTGCGCGCGAGTTCTTGCACGAACGCTACGGTGGTGAAGCGCGAAGAGAGTGGCGCATTGGGAAAGAAGGGGTGGAGCCTTCGTTTCGTTCTGCGCTGTCTCGCTTCGCTTTTCGCTGTAGCTCGGATGGAGCGCAGCGCAATCCGGGGACGATCGAGAAGCTTGCACGCTGCTCCCGGATTACGCTGCGCTCCATCCGGGCTACGAAGAAAATAAAGGATGCGGAACGCCGACAGACGCTCATTCTAACCTGCCGTGCTGCTGGCACGGCCGCGCATCCTTCGGGATGCGCACGCCTATCGGCGTTCCACCGCGGCTCTGCCCTAGAGAGTATTCCATCCCTAGGTGCAACTTCAGGCCGGTTTCCTGGGACGCGGCGGAGCGCCGATCTGTGACGATCCCCCTTCCGGGGGCAGCATCGGACGCAGTTTGTGCGGGCGTTACCCGCCCTCGACCTGTCCCAGTCCAGCGAGCACCTCGCGGCCCGGTCCGTAGTGCCGGGAGACTGATGCCCGAAGCTGCCCGGGAGCGGTTTGCAACACCGCGCGCGGGCACCGCCCTCTCGCTCCCCGCGCCGGCGTGCCTCCGGCACGGGTCCTTTGCGAGCGAGATTCACAAACGGGTATGTAACGTAAACGGTGACCAATGTCAATGAAAAGAGGACATCACGTTTCCGTCATTTCGAGGAGTCAGCGAATCCGGCCTTCGGCCGGCCTGATGAGACGCTCCGCGAAAGCTGAAAGCGCTCAACGCGCTAAAACGGCTCGGGCTGAGAAGCGAAAGTGAAGAAAGAGGGTTCCGCGAAATGACGCTCGCAAGCCGGAGGGGATCATAGCGTTGGACGGCGGTGCGCGCCTCCGTCAGCTCCTGTTGAGGTTTCCGGATGCCGGCCCTCGCGGACGGTGCCACTGGCACCGGGGCCGGCGTCCGGAAGCCTGCAGGGAAGGAACCCGCGGGAGGCAGCGCGGTTGCGG
>Ga0102924_1000382_pt1 | contig 55224 bp, 53 predicted proteins | sample PaiPotPPM11metaG_FD_80116 | JGI IMG/M metagenome (GOLD analysis project Ga0102924, IMG submission 80116) | Iron sulfur acid spring bacterial and archeal communities from Banff, Canada, to study Microbial Dark Matter (Phase II) - Paint Pots PPM... ... | reverse complement strand
CCGAACCATCACCTCCAAAGCCTCTACGGTTTGATCGACGGCGGCGACGTCGCGCAATGGACGATGTACGTCCAGATCATTCCGTATGAAGAGGGCTTCAATTACAAGTGGGACATCTTCGACGTCACGAAAGTCGTTTCTCACAAAGACTATCCGCTGATCGAAGTCGGCAAGATGGTGCTCAATAAGAATCCGCAGAACTACTTCGCGGAGATCGAGCAAGCCAGTTTTGAACCGTCGAACATGGTTCCCGGCATCTGGTTCTCGCCTGACAAAATGCTGCAAGGCCGCATCTTTTCGTACGCTGATACGCATCGCCATCGCATCGGTGTCAACTATGCGTTGCTCCCGGTAAACCGGGCACGCAACGCCAGCGTAAACAACTATCAACGCGACGGTTTCATGCGGTTTGACGATAACGGCGGCAATTCGGTCAACTATGAGCCGAATAGTCTCGGTGGCCCGGTTCAAACCGGAGCCGGCGCGGAGCCGGAGGTTCTTGCGCTGAGCGGCGCGGTCGGACGCTACGATCAAAAGTCGGGTAAAAACGACGACTTCCAGCAGGCCGGTGATCTCTATCGTCTGATGAAACCAGACGAAAAGGAGCGCTTGATCGGCAACATCGTTGCACACATGGGTCCGGCGAAGAAAGAGATTCAGCTCCGTGCAATCGAGAATTTCCGCAAAGCAGATCCTGCCTTCGGTGACGGCATCGCACGTGGCCTGGGTTTGCCAGAACCCGTTCCCGTGTAAGCCGCGGCGCTTCCACCGACGCAGTCCAACAATGCGCGCCTTAAATCGTTGAGCTAGTAGACTACTTTTATGGAATCCCTATGCAAATATTAGCCGCGTTCGGCGTCACCTGCACGATGTAGCCACCCGGCATGAGCGCGAGCGCAGCGCCCGTTGGGGATAGCCCGAACGCTCCTTGCGCAGGCACGCAACCCGCGCTAGTAGTGATGAAGTCGCCTGTGATTGTACCGCTGGTGTTTGTATAGTAGAGCCCGAGCGGCGCGATCGAGGTGGTCGTGAACAGGAAGTTATCCGGTCCACCCTGCGCGAGCGAGCCTTCGAGGTTATTCGCTTGTGCAAGTTGGCCCGTCGTGGTCGCCGCCGGGTTGACGAAGATGAGCGGAGTGCCTGCCCCACCAGCCGCCGACCAGAAGTTCCCGTCGGAGGCAGTGAGGACGCCATTCATGTTGACAGCACCGACCGACGGAGACGTGATCGTCGCGCCTGCTGCGGAGTACAGCAAGAACGTACTGCCGGTCCCTGCCGGCACTGCCGCCGTGCTCGGGCTGGTCTTGGTGAGATCGCCGCCGGCGGTTGCCGCATAGAGGCTACTACCGGACCCGACAACGCCGCCGCCTAATGCGGGAAAAGCCGGGGGATTGTTTCCGACTCCGCTGATTGCCTTGATGATACCGGTTCCGCCCGCGTTCTGCAGGTTGCTCGGATCGATTCGGATCACGTCGTTCGCCGAGGACTCAACCCAGATGTAGCCGCCCATTGATGTGATGCCGACGATGGTTTGAGCCGCGCTGAGCGCCGATCCGTTGCCAATGCTTGCATTGGCTGCGTACAGATTGGTGGATTCACCCACCGCGCCTTGTGCAACGGCTCCGTTCGAGGCCGCGCCATTGACGGCGTACACGCCTACATAAGTAACGCCTGCCGCGAATTCAATGAACCAGATGTTGTTATCCGGACCGACGGTCAGACCGACGATTGGCTGCGTTAGGGGATTGCCGGCCGTGCCGAGCGCTCCTTGAGCAGCGCCGATACCGGTGGTTGCCGTGGTCGGAACGCCCGCGGCCGCTGTGATCGTCCCCGCTGCGAACAAGTACTTCAAGAGTGAAGCATTGGGGGCCGAACTTGCGGTTCCGGCGGCGACATAGAAGTTCGAACCGAACGGCAGAACCGCCTTAGGCACGGTAGCGGGGTTGAGTCCGAGGAACGAGACCGATTGGGTGTTCACCGTCGCCGTGGCCGGTGCCGGCGTGGCCGATGGTGCTGGTTGAACGGCCGACAGGTTGAAGCCGGCGACCGACATCGGCGCGTTGTTGTACTGGACTACGATCTGATCGGCCGCGTTATTTACCGTGACCGACTGACCGGCGGACGAGAACGGACAAGGCGTCGCGGGTGCGCCGAGCGCCAAGTACCGCAAGCATGTATTGCCCGAGGTGTCGCCGTTTGTGACCGTAACCGGCGAGAAAGCGGTGATGACGTTACCGTTGGCGTCCTTCGCTTGGATTTGAAGTGCGCCGGAGATTGGGAACGGCGAGGCCGTTGCCAGCGGAGCGGCATTCGGGGAGATCGTCACCGGAGAACCGGTGAACGCAATCGCGGCCGCATTGACGCTCAGTATCCTTTGCCCCGATGTCAGGCCCGTCGCGCTCGCGGTGATCGTCGGGTTGGGGATCGCGGCGCCGTTGTAGCTCAAGGTGATTCCCGATGTCGGCGCGCTGAGCGAACTCTGCGACAGGTGCGTCGCGCCCGAGCCGTCGGAGTCGGCGAGATTCACAGTGAGCGCGCCGCCGGTCGCGTTGACATAAACTCCCGGCCCGATGATCGTGTTGCCGTCCGCATCGAGTGCGTTGACGGTGACCGCGACGGTCGCCGGCGTTCCGTTGATAACGCTGCTTGGGTTGAGCGCAACCGCAAGCGATGCGACCACGCCGTTGAAGGTTACATTGATGTTGTTGGCTTGATCGATCACGATCGTTTGGGTCAGCGTTCCGGTTGAAAGTACATTGCCGGTTCCGTTGATCCCATCATAGAGGTTAACCGTGAAAGTATCGCTGCCGACGGGCGCGCTGACGGCGCCGCTGCACGTTCTGGCGGTGGTGTCGCAGGCGATCGTCGCGCTCGTATTGCCGGGTGAGACCGTAACGACGACCGAGACGGTTGACGTTGAGACATAGGCGGGCTTGATCGCGGAGCTGGTGGGTGCCGGGATCGCGATATGGAGCGGCACGCTCGTCATCTGCGGGCTCGTCCGCGTCCCGGGCATCACCCCGGAGTTTCCACCTGCGCAACTCGTCATCGAGGCGATGGCGGCGACGAGGGCGACACGTTGCAATGGGATGCGCATTAGGAGCCCCCTATCGAGGACGTGGTGACGTCGATCGTCAGCGTCGCAGTCTGCCCATTCCCGCCCGTGATCGTAAAGATGCAATGGCCGGCCGCAACCGGCGTAACCGTGAAGCTCGCGGAACTGGTTGCCGGCGAGATCGTTGCGGTGCCGCTACACGAATTCGTCTGCCCGGCAGCTGCCGTCGAAGCCGTGAACGTGCCGCTGTAATTACTCTGCGAGGCCATGGTTGTCCGCGCGTTGGCGCTTCCGGCGGCAATGAACGAGAGGCTCGAGGGCGATAGAACGATTGCTCCAGCGACATTGATCGAGACCAATGCACTTTGCGAATTCGTGTCGCTGATCGTTATGCTGCAGTTGCCGGGAGCGCGCGGCGTCACCGTAAAAGTTACGGGTGAGATCCCGTTCGCGGGAGCGACGCTCGCGATGGTGCCGGCGCTCGGATTGCAGGTATCGCTCTCGGTAAGCGCGCCGGTATAGAAATTTTCGGAGGCACTGACTGTTTTCGCATTCGCGCTTCCCGTGCCGGCGAGGCTCAAAGTCGCGGGCGCGACTTGGATCGCCGAAGATGTCGGCGATAGAGGCGGCGCCGTACCACCCGTGCCGCCTCCGCCGCAAACCTTGCACGACGACGGTCAACGCCACGAACACGAGCCAGCGTAAACGCTTAGATTTCAAAGGAAGACAACCACACGGGAGTTATTAAACCGATCCTGTTCTAAAGATGCTTTGGTTCTGGGGATCCTTCCGTTTTGGATGCGGTAACGCCTTACCGATCAGTAAGTTTCGTGGGGGCTTTACCGTGACTTAACTCGGCATGTCCGCGGCTTTGCGTTTGCTTGCGACGCCTCAACGCTCTTGTCATCATTCGGAGATCCTGAGTTCATAGCCGGAAGTTCAGGTGATCGCGATAGGCCATGACGGCGAAGCGGGCGACGCCTACGCGTCGACGTGACTCATTCCATTCAATGGGAGGCCCTAAAAGCCTGGCCGCTGAGAGGCAGACACGAAGTCGAGATACTGTGAAATTCGGCCAAATTGTGAGAGAACGCCCTTCTAGCGTTCTAGTGATATCTCACGGTATCTAGCGAAAAACAGTGAGATAGTGTGAAAATAGGCAGTTAATGTGCGGGCGATGCGTCATTAAGCCGATGCTCGCCGAGGAGATCAGCGAGAATCCATGCGGCTCCGGCAATCGCAAATGTTAGGACGGTTTCGCTCCAATTCGTATGACTGTGGGGATCCGAAAGAAGCAACGGTACCCACACGAGTAGCCCAAAGATCACCAGCATCATTGTCAGCAGCCGAGTCGCGAGAAGCGCCATTCGATTCGCAAGAAGAGCCACGGCCGCGAGCGCGAACGCAACAGTCGTCGTTACTGTCCAAAACATCTGACTTGGCGGGAGCCACTTCGGAACGAGCTGACTGGTAACGTCAAGATGAACTGCTTGGTAGAGGGCAAATGAAACCGCACAGACGCCCAACAGAATGCGGCCGACCCGATTAAGCGTTTCTTGTGCCCATGCCGATGACAAGCGCGCATAAACGAGCGCCGCTCCGGTCAGAAGAGCGAACTGCTCGAAGAAGTTGCCCCAGGGATCGAAAACCAGCGGTGTGACGAAGATTGGTGGCACGAGCAGTAAGGCGAAGACAAGATAAACCGCGCACAGGACGGCAGCGCCCGTTTTGGCGGTCCGGTGGAACTGAATGGAAGCGCCACCGAAGATCTGAGCGGCAGCTGCCGCGTAGACAAAGACCGGGTTATAGTCGTGCCAAACCAGGGTGACGACGCCAGAGGCTAATGCCGCCACTCCAAACAGATGACGGCCGAGGTTCGAACTCGACGTTGGTACGGGCACTTGTTTTTCAATCTCGCTCGCGATAAGTGTCCCACTTCCGAAGGATGCTCCCGTACCCTTTGGCCAGTTGATTTTTGCCTTTGGTGATAGCGCGTTAGCACCAAGACGTTCGAGCGCTGTATGTGAGCGTCGAATGGCTGTCTGCCGGAACGTGCACGGTCCACGTGGCGGTAAATGCTGAGGATTTGACGTGGGGCGAGCTCTCGGCGAGAATCTGCCAGCTGCCGGGAATGAATTCGACGACCAGCACGTCTTCCGGAATCGCCTTCGCATTGGAGACGACGATTTCATAGGCCGAATCCGCCGAACAGTACCTTTCATCAAAAGACGTTTGGCGCTTGCGCGCGGTCACGTCGAAAGAGTTTCCGAGATTTAGGCGGACCGTCTCGTTCTTTGGCGTGTGCGTTATCTGATCCGATCCCAAGAACTGCGAGAGCCCTCGTGAGTCGCTCTTGTAGAGGCGAACGACGCCGGCCGGTAAGGGAATGCCCAGGTCGCCGCCGCGGTTTTCAAAGGTAACGTACACGCCTACCGGCAGACGATCGCCCAGGTCCGGCTCCGCGGTGCGATAGTATCCTTGCGTGCCGCGCAGTTCGAGTGTCTTTTGGATCGGAATATCGTGTGCGCTGAGGAGCGAAATCTGTTTTGTTTGTTTGTCCAGGATTGTCGTCGGCCGCCCGAGCGTGTAGAGATGGTATTCGAAATAGTTTTCTTGGCCAAATCTGCCGACTGAGTATGTGTCCGCGGTGGAGTATGCTGTGACATTCGCAATGGTTCGCATAGACTGAGGCTGTACGATATTGACGTTTCCGGCGACGAGTTGCAAACGCGCGCCGGCATAACTCTCGCCGCTCGTGTTGGACAACGTCACGAGCCCGGTGAGCGACAAATGCTTTTCGTCCGGACTGAGCACGCCGACGTAATCGGCGCTCCAACTCAACCCTCCCGTTAGGTAGCTTAGATCCAATGTCTGCGGCCCGCTCTGCCGGCTGGCCATCTCCAGTACGAGCGTCGGCCGGTCGCGAAACGTGCTGGATGAAACGGGATAAGCGATATGTCCACGCAGGTCCGTTTCGATGCGATCGCGGTATTGGAGAACGATCCCGCCGCTCGTGCTTAGCACGCGCGCCGTTTCACGCGTCTCGCGTTCCCCGGCGAAACGGGGGTCGTGCACGACGATGACCTGTTTGCCCACGTATTTCTGCAGGAGCGCCGATGGATTGAACAGATCGAAGTCGAAATTTTGCTCTACGACATCGACCTGGTTCGAACCGCCGATCGCATCGACGAGCGCGGTGGTAGGCTGGATCTGCGCGCTGACATCGCGCCAGGCAATACGGTTGAGGCCTGCATTCAAATACACGCGCCTGCGATCGTGAATAAGCGCCGTGCCGGCATTATAGACGGTAAGGTTTACGAGCTCGCGTTGCCCTACGGTGGTCGTTCGTTCCCGCGTGTCGGCAAGTGCAGCCGCCGGATGAACGAATGTTGCAAGGATGAAGATGAACAAGAAGTGGCGCGTCATGCATGCCTCCAAGCGGGAAATGCATGCAAAACGCATCGGCTCGACCTCGTGTGACCGAGGTCTTACGAGCTAACGGCTTGTGACGCTCTAAATCTTAAACGAATTTGGGACGAACGCGGAACGAGCCGGAAGAGCAGATCTCCGCGATTTCGGGATGGTCGAGCCGGCGAAAATTGACTCGGCCATATTCAAACGCTTCGCCCGGGCGGGCGGCGTCATAGCGAGCCTGCGCGCCGTGATTCAGCGGAGGCCGCGGCTGCACGGTTCTGTTCTTGAAATTGATGCGGTAGACCGAAGTTTCGCCAAAAAGGGAAATCTCGCCGCGGCGGTTTTCGTAACCACCGAAGATCGGTTCGGGACCCTTGTCCCCCTCTAAAACGCCAACGGGTTCGGTCATGGTCAACATAATTCACTACCTGCAACTCCGCAAGAGCGAAAAAGGTTGCGTTACGAGGCTTTTCGCGCTAACCGCCGGCGATCGCGCCCACAATGAGAAACGGCTCGGTCCCTTTTGCGACGGCGTCGGGCAGCGGGGTGTCGGGCGAATCGTGCGATAGGTCTTTCTCACACGCGAAAAATCTCACGAACGGGCGGCGGTTGTGCGTGACGCCATCGCGGATGGTCCCGGTTAGCATCGGATAGCGGGTTTCGATCGCGTCCAGAACCGAACGTTGCGTGGCCTTACCGCTCACGTCGATCTGCATCTCGCCGGCGATCTGCGCCAAGGCTCGCAGATGTGCGGGGAGCACGACGCGGATCATGCCAGCGTTTGTACTTCCACGGAAAGCACGGGCGGCAGATCGCGCACGATAGCCGTCCAGTTGTCGCCGGCGTCGGCCGATGCGTAGACCTGCCCTCCGGTTGTGCCGAAATACACGCCGCACGAATCGAGTGAGTCGATGGATGTGGCGTCGCGCAAGACGTTGACGTAGCAATCCTTCTGGGGCAGGCCCCTCGTGAGCGCTTCCCATTCGTTGCCGCCGGTGCGGCTGCGGTAGACGCGCAGTTTGCCGTCCGGCGGAAAGTGTTCGGAATCGCTCTTGATCGGAACGACGTACAGCGTCTCCGGTTCGTGCGCGTGCACTTCGATCGGAAAGCCGAAATCGCTCGGCAGGTTGCCGCTGATCTCTTGCCACGAGTCGCCGCCGTTGTCGCTGCGCATCACGTCCCAATGTTTTTGCATGAAGAGCACGTTGGGACGCGACGGGTGCATGGCGATGCGATGAACGCAGTGCCCGACTTCGGCGGTCGGGTCGGGAATGAACTCCGAACGCAACCCTTGATTGATCGGGCGCCACGTCTTTCCGTTGTCGTCGCTTCTGAACGCGCCCGCAGCCGAGATAGCCGCGAATAGCCGTTCGTGATTCTTCGGGTCTTGCAGAATCGTGTGCAAGCACATCCCGCCTGCACCCGGCTGCCACGACGATCCGGTCTTGTGCTCGCGCAATCCAGAGAGCTCTTGCCAAGTCTGTCCGCCGTCGGTCGTGCGAAAGAGCGCCGCATCCTCGATGCCCGCGTACACGGTGTCACGATCGGTCAGCGACGGTTCGAAATGCCAGACGCGCTTGAACTCCCACGGACGGGCCGTTCCGTCATACCATTGGTGCGTGCCGGGGACGCCGTCGTACACGAATTGGTTTCCCACCGGTTCCCAGGTTTTGCCGCCGTCGTCAGAACGCTGAACGACCTGGCCAAACCAGCCGCTCGTCTGCGACGCATACAATCTATTTTGATCGACGGGCGACCCTTTTATATGGTAGATTTCCCAGCCGGCAAAATGAGGACCGGCAACGTCCCACTTTTGACGTTTGCCATCAGAGCTGAGCACGAAGGCCCCTTTGCGTGTGCCGACCAAGACCCGTACGGCGCTCATTGTTTAGCGCTTGGACCAGGCGATGCACCAGCCGTTCGGACTGATCGTGCCGTGCACGACCTGACAGCCGTGCGGTGGCCTAAACAGCCTGCAGCCCGAGCACTTCCGGCCATGCGGCCCGGGCTTATCTTGGTATCTGAATTGCTTCTTGTTGTCTGCTGCATCCGCGACCGAAAGCGAGCCTGCCGTCAGCAGTCCGGCTAGGGCCGGGAGCACGATCAATTGCTTGAGCGCGTCGCCGCGGGTGACGTTCTTGCTTGAGTGATCCATGGATTCTGTAGCCTCCTTAGCGAAAAAAGGCGGGGACGGATTCTTGCTTAAGAGCGTTCCCGAGGACCTGCAAACTATGGACCATTCCGTCGACATCGCGCACTTCGACCGGCTGCTGCAAGGGACGAACGGTTCCGGCGTACTGTTGCTGGATGCTCGCAACCCCATTGATTCGCAGCGGTGGCACCCGGACGGACCCGGCATAAGCACCTTCGCAAACGTGCCTTACGCCGAATTCGTCGAAGACGAAGACGCCGCGCTCGGGCGCGTTCCCGACGCAGCCGCAATATACGTGCTGTGCGCGCGCGGACAAAGCTCGCAATACGTCACCGGCGTGCTGCGCCAACGCGGCAGAAATGCAATCAACGTCGAGGGCGGAATGATGGCGTGGGCTGCGCATCACCGAATCGTACAATTGAATGCGCCGGGCGACGAGTTCGCCATCTACCAAGTCGTTCGTCCTGCCAAAGGATGTCTTTCTTACATCGTGCGCTCCGATGGGCAGGCGCTCGTTGTCGACGCGACGCGCTACGGCGAAGTCTATCAGGAGTTTGCGCAGCGCAGCGGTTTCCGCATCGCCGCCGTGGCGGACACGCATCTGCACGCCGACCATCTTTCCGGCGGTTCGGGACTTTCGAACGAAGCGGGCGTGGGTTATCATTTGGCCGATGAAGACGCGCAAGGCAGTCTGCTGAGGCGCGACGCCATGCCCAAGCAGTTTGCGATCGGCGGGACGAACGTTCGCGTGCTCACGCTGCCGGTTCCCGGGCACACGCTGGGAAGCACTGCCATGCTCATCAACGATCGCTATCTGATCAGCGGCGACACGCTGTTGCCCGAAGGCGTGGGGCGGCCCGATTTGGGCAACAAAGCGCGCGAGTGGACGCAGTACCTTTACGATTCGCTGTCGGGCGTGCTCGGCAAACTCGATCCGCAGACCGTGGTTCTGCCCGCGCATGCGGCCTCGGCCGCACAGTTTGATTCACGCGGTGCCTGTGAACGGCGGCTGGGCGATCTGTTGGCAACGGCCTCGATCGCAGATCGCAACGCGTTCGTCGAAGGTGTCGAGCAGCGCGTCTCGCAGACGAGCCAGCCGGCCGCTTACGCCGAGATCCGAAAGATCAACCTCGGCGAACCGGCTTCACCGGAACGCGCGCAAGAGTTGGAGATCGGGATGAATCAGTGCGCGCTAAAATAAAAAAGGACCACCCGAAGGCGGCCCTTTAATTTAGCGAGTCACTCTCCCATGCGGGAGAAGTGCTTTAGCGGTAGCTGGGGCGCTGCGCGAAGCAGTCGCGGCAGTATACCGGCTTGTCGCCGCGCGGTTGGAACGGCACTTCTGCCACGCCGCCGCACTGGCTGCAAGTCGCTTTGAACATTTCGCGTTGACGGCCGTAACCTTCACCGCCGCCGCCACCACCTGAACGTCCCGCTTTACGGGCCGCGCGGCAGTCGGTGCAGCGGTTAGGCTTATTGGTAAAGCCCTTGCTGGCGAAAAATTCTTGCTCACCGGTCGTGAACGTGAACTGACGTCCACAATCCACACAAGTCAGCGTTTCATCTGAGTACATATTTTTAACGAGTCTCCTAGTTAGTTTGCTAGTTATTCTTTGGATCCGACTCGCTAGTACTTGGAACGTAGACCATGCGGACTTCGAAACCTGATAACACTAGGTTGCAACGCTTTGCGGGTCAAGAAGGTTTCACTAGTAGGCCGGAAACGATTTCAAGGGCGAGCCCCGGGGCGGCGCGAACTTGGGTCGATCGATCCGCGCTACCAGTCGCCGCTATTCCCACTTAAGACGGATGGGCCTGCGGTGGAAAGGACATTTCACCGTTGAGAACCCGCTCCAAGCAGCCGCTCGAGCGCCGGAAGCCCAGTGCCACCAAAGAGGCACCCCTCGAGGTTTTTGGCACGATCGTGCAGGTTTTCCCCAGCGCCAGCTTCTCGGTTGAGTTGGAAAACTCGCATACCGTGCTGGCGCACATCGCCGGCCGCCTGAGGCGCCATCGCATCCGGATTCTGCCGGGCGACCGGGTCGAACTGGAGATTTCGCCCTACGACCTCACCAAGGGTCGGATCGTCTATCGCTATCGGGCCGGAGAGCCTCGGCGCATATAGCCACAGGCAGTGGCCCGGGTTAGCCGCGGCCACTTCGCTAGGCCCCTCCCTCGTGGAGGGGCGCAACCACCTAGTGTAAAGGAAACTTAATGCCTCCCAGAACCAAAACCAAGACGAAACGCGTCGTCAAAGACCGGCGCGTAAAAAAGAAACCGTGCAATTTCTGCGCCGAACGCGCGATCGACATCAATTATAAGGATGTCGTGCGCCTGAAAAAATACGTCTCGGAACGCGGCAAGATTCTGCCGCGGCGCATCTCAGGCAGCTGCGCGAAGCATCAGCGGATGCTGACCGTCGCGGTCAAGCGCGCTCGCATTATCGCCTTTCTGCCCTTCGTTACCGAATAACGTCATGCGGCTGATCTTGCTGAGCGACGTCAAGGCGCTCGGCAAAAAAGGCCAGGTTGTTGACGTAGCCGAGGGCTACGGCCGCAACTTTTTGCTGCCGCGCAAGCTCGCAACCGAGGCCAGCAAGGGCGCGCTGACGGTGCTCGGCGAGCAGAAGAAGGCGCACGAAAAACGCGAAGCCGAATCGCTCGCCGAAACTCGCGAACTGGCCGCGCTGTTGGAGAGCAAGCCGGTCGTGGTTCGCGCCAAGGCGGGCGAGACGGGCAGACTCTTCGGCGCCGTGACCAGCGCCGACGTGGCCCGGGCTTTCGCGCAGACGTTCTCGGTGCCGGTCGATAAACATAAGATAGAGATGAAGACGGCCATCAAGACGGTGGGCACTTATCCGGTCGAGATCCGACTCGGAAGGAGCGTCATTGCAAAGGCGACCGTGGACGTGGTCGCGGAGCCGGCGTGAACGAGAATCCATACGTCGTCCGGTTTCGCCGCAAATTCGGCAGCGAAGATGAGATGGGCCGCTACGTTACCGCGCTTTACGACGTGCTCGCCAATACCATCGGCTCCGACAAGCTGGTGCTGCGTGCCGGAAAAATGAACGCCCTGAAGTTGATGCGATCGGGAGCTCTGCCTGACCGCCTGTGCGCCCTGCAGCGGCTGGTTTTCGAAGACCCGACACTCGAACGCGTCACGGGACGCGCGAACGTCCGGCGCGTTTTGGGCGAGATCGAGGAGCAACTCGCGGATCTCATCGCGCAAAAAAACGTCGAGGACTCGATCGAGCATAAGATCAACACGAAGATGATCGAGCGCCACCAAGATTACCTCAAGGATCTGAAGCTCGAAGCACTGCGGGAAGATTCGGGACCTGAAACACCGGCAACGCAGAAAAAGCTCGAAGAGCTCGAACAGCTGGAGGGCCGCGGGTTGGCGGCTTCCGCGCTGCAGCTGATGCGTCCGCAATCGCTCAAGGAGATTATCGGACAAGACGCCGCGGTGCGCTCGCTTCTCGCCAAGATTTCGTCGCCCTATCCGCAGCACGTCATCCTGTACGGACCGCCGGGAGTCGGCAAGACGACGGTCGCGCGGCTGGCGCTCGAGGTTGCAAAATCGCGCGCGTACACGCCGTTTGCGAAAGATGGTCCGTTCATCGAAGCCAGCGGCACGACGCTGCGCTGGGACCCGCGCGAAACGACCAATCCGCTTTTGGGCAGCGTCCACGATCCGATCTATCAGGGCAGCCGCCGCGAGTTTGCCGACAGCGGCATACCCGAGCCGAAACTCGGGATGGTGACGCGCGCGCACGGCGGCGTGCTGTTCATCGACGAAATCGGCGAGATGGATCCGCTGTTGCAGACCAAACTGCTCAAGGTCTTGGAAGACAAACGCGTGACCTTCGAATCGTCGTACTATGACGAAAGCGCCGCGAACGTGCCTGCGTACATCAAGCGCCTCTTCAAGGAAGGCGCGCCGGCGGATTTCATTTTAATCGGCGCGACGACGCGCGAGCCCGAAGACATCGACGCGGCGATTCGTTCGCGCGCCGCCGCGGTCTATTTCGAACCGCTCACCCAAACGCAGATCGTCTCAATCGTCGGCGGCGCTCTCAAACGTCTGGGCGCCAAGGCGGAGCGGCGCGTGCCGCAGCTGATCGCTTCCTATACGATTGAAGGACGCCAGGCCGTGCAGATCGTGGCCGACGCGTACGGCGAAGCCATCTACCACGCGAAGCGCCCGCGTAAAGGGGCGAAGTCACTCGAGGTCACGATCACCGAGGAGCACGTCCGCAATGTCGTGCAGGCGGGCAGACTCGTGCCGCATACGCCGGTGCGCGCGCGTGCGGCCCGCGAGATCGGCAAGACATTTGGGCTCGGCGTCCTCCATTATTTGGGCAGCATCATCGAGATAGAAGCCGTCGCCTTTACGACAGGTACGGCGGGCAAGGGGTCCGTGCGGTTTAACGACGCGGCGGGTAAGATGGCCAAGGACAGCGTTTTTAATGCGGCCGCCGTGCTGCGCGCGGTTACCGGCCTCGACACGGCCAACTACGACCTGCACATCAACGTGATCGGCGGCGGCAATATCGATGGCCCTTCGGCCGGACTGGCAATATTTCTAGCCCTGTACTCGGCGCTGACCAAGACGCCGCTGCCACAGGACGTCGCCATGACCGGCGAGCTCTCGATTCAAGGCAAAGTCCGTCCCGTTGGCGGGATCGTCGAGAAACTCTACGCCGCGCGACAGGCGGGCATGCGCGCGATTCTGGTTCCCAAGGAAAACGTGCGAGAAATCGATCGCACGCTGGCCGGAATCGAAGTCGTTCCGATAGCCTCCGTCGAGCAGGCTTTTAAAGCTTTGGCTCTCCACAAGAAATCCACAAGGCAAGCGCTTGTGGGGCGGCGCAGTACGTCAGCCCGCTCATGACCGTAACGAACCTGCCCACAATCGATCGCATTCCTCCGCAAAACCTCGAAGCGGAGATGGCGCTGCTGGGTTCGATTCTGGTCGATCGCGAGATCATGGGCGTCGTCGGCGAGATCGTACGTCCCGAAGATTTTTACGCGCACGTCCACGAGACGATCTATGCGGCGCTCACCCATCTCTACGATCGCGGCGAGCCGCTGGACAAGATCACCATCGCCGAGGAGCTTAAACGGCGGGATCAACTCGACAACGTGGGCGGCATTTCGTATCTGTCGTCGCTGATGGACACGGTGCAGACTGCGGCTTCGGCGGCGTATTACGCTAAAATCGTCCGCGAAAAAGCGGTGCTGCGCGGGCTCATTCACGCGGGCACGCAGATCACGCAGTACGGTTATGAGGACGAAGAGGACGTCGAAGGCGCGCTCGACCGCAGCGAGCAGATGGTCTACGAGATCGGCCGCCGGCAGCTGCATCGCGAGTTCGTGCCGGTCAGCCGGCTGCTCAAACCCGCATTTGAAAACATCGACAAGCTTTTCCATAGCCGGGGAGACCGCACGGGCCTGACCTCCGGCTTCCGCGACGTCGACGAGATGACGACGGGCTTCCAGCCGGGCAATTTCATTATCCTCGCGGGGCGTCCGGGCATGGGCAAGACCTCGTTCGCGCTCAACATGGCGGTCGCGGCGGCGCGTGAGGAAACCGAGCCCATCGCGTTCTTTTCGCTCGAAATGTCCAACGACGAGATCGTGCAGCGGCTGATCTGCGCCGAGGCGCACATCAGCATGCACGACATGCGGCGCGGCAACATCAAACCGCATCACTGGGAGAAGATCTCCGACGCGATGGGCGTGCTGAACGAACTGCCGCTTTATTTGGACGACTCCGGCGCGCTTTCGGTCGCCGAGATTCGCAGCCGCTGCCGGCGCCTGAAATCTGGCCCCGGACTGTCGGCGGTGTTCGTCGACTATCTGCAACTGCTGCGTCCAAATGTGCTGAGCCGCAACTCCAACCGCAACGAAGAGCTCTCCGATATCTGCCGCACGCTCAAGACGACCGCGAAAGATCTCAACGTCCCGATTATCGCGCTCGCGCAGCTGAACCGCGCGGTCGAGACGCGCGCCGAAAAACGTCCAATGCTGGCGGACTTGAGGGACAGCGGAAGCTTGGAGCAAGAGTCCGACGTCGTTGCGTTCTTATATCGCGAAGGCTATTACAAAGAAGAAGCGGCCGAACCGGATCTGACCGAGTTCATCATCGCCAAACATCGCAATGGCCCGACCGGGACCGTGAAGTTACGCTTCCAGCGCGAATATACGCTGTTCTTGCCGTACGGCGACGAGTCGCACTACCCAGCCGCAGTCTAGTATTGTCGCCCTGCTAATATTGTCATCCTGAGGAATCGAAGGACCCCGAGCGGCGCGCAACCAGTGCGCGTGACGAGGGGCGAGCTATCGCGTTTTTTGGTGAATGCGGATTCGCTCAAAAATATCGACGAGGTTCGCCTTCTCTATGTCCGAAACGTCAACATCGTACACTTCCCGTATCTTCGCAAAAACCTCGTCTAGCGATTCGGGCTCGGAGAAATCCCAGAGAGACGATTCGTCGGAAATGAAACAAGAATCATAATCCAAATCCAAAATTCGCGCCGAAAAATCCCGCGCGATCTCGTCATATGATCGAATGTAACGATCGGCGGCATATTCAATCGGCAGACCGGTTCCCGGCCTAGGCAATCGTTCGCCGGACTGCTTCAACGCAAGAAAGTTTTTCCTGAGGTCGGCACGCGCCGCTTCCTTTGTGTCGCCATGCCCACCCATCTGCCACCAATTGATGATTTGAGCGAACCACGGGACCAGCTGAAAATGCCCTGTAGATTCTCCATGCTGCTGCTTGAAACGAATTGGGTAATCGTCCAGATCCCAATCGGATCTAAAAAACGACGCTAGGTACTTCCATGCCCAGAGCAAGACGCTTAAACGCTTCCCCTCGTCATGCGCGCTGTTGCGCGATGCTCGGGGTCCTTCGACAGGCTCAGGATGACACTATTCGGTGGCGTCGCCGTAATTAGCCGAAAGACTCCATGAGCTTCGACCAATCCTCGCGCGAGATGCGCAAGTCGTCCTCGTTCATCTGCGCCAGCGGCTTTTGCGGGAGTTTCTCACGCGCGGCGAGGTCATGCGCCTTGACGTCGATATAAAGCAAGCCCGTCACGAGTTCGCCGCGACCGCGTCCGTCATGCAGCATTTTTAGCGCCGCGACGTTGTCGGTCGGGTCATAGTCAATTTCGACTTTCCGCAGCAAGATGCGTGAGCCGTCGTCGAACTGCACTTCCTGAACGGTGCCCGGCTCGTAGTCCACCTCGATCTCGCGTCCGCCGACGATGTAGTCCGGCGTGTGCAAGATCGCGTGATGCTCCTTGACGTAGGCGTAGCTCTTGGTCGAGCCCTCGTGATCGTTGAAGGTCACGCACGGGCTGATGATGTCGAGCACGGCAGTGCCCCGGTGCGAGAAGGCCGCTTGCAGCAGCGGAATCAGCTGTTTGCCGTCGCCCGAAAACGAGCGCGCGACGAACGTGGCGCCCAATTCGATCGCCAGTCCGCAGACGTCGATGGTTTCGAATTCGTTGACTTGGCCTTTCTTCAAGACCGAACCGCGATCGGCGGTTGCCGAGAACTGCCCTTTGGTCAGTCCGTAGCAGCCATTGTCTTCGATAATATACGTACAATCGACGTTGCGCCGGATCATGTGGCAGTACTGCCCGAGTCCGATGCTGGCGGTGTCGCCATCGCCGCTGATGCCGAGCACCAACAGCTCGCGATTGGCGATCTTCGCGCCGGTCGCAAGCGACGGCATACGGCCGTGCACGCCGTTGAAGCCGTGCGCGCGTTCCACAAAATATGCGGGCGTTTTTGAAGAGCAGCCGATGCCGCTCATTTTCGCGAGTTTGTGCGGCTCGACGCCGTACTCGTAGAGCGCTTTGATCAGATGGTTCGTGATCGAGTTGTGGCCGCAGCCCGCGCACAGCGTGCTGGGTAAACCCTTATAGACCTCGCGCGTAAGGCCGGCGGAATTGACGTTCGTTGGCGGGGCGCCGCTGGTCATGCTGGCACGAGCTCCGTTTGTTCGGCTTGCAGTAAGGGATCGAAAATGACCGATGCATCGATCGGCACGCCGTTATAATGACGAATCGAGCGCAGGCGTTCGATGGCGCGGGCCGGCAGTTCGCTGCGCAGCAGGCCGTAGACTTGCCCGTCGCGGTTCTGCTCCACGATGTAGACGCGTTCGTGGCGCTCGATGAAATCAAAAACCTCGGGTGTGAACGGCAGCGCGCGTATGCGCAAATAATCGGTTTCGATGCCTTCTGCGCGCAAACGATCGCGGGCTTCAACGATCGCGTGATGGGTGGTTCCGTACCCAATCAGCGCGCAGGGGTTGCCGTGTTCTTCGATTGCGGGTTTCGGCACGGCGCCGCGAGCCGTTTCAAATTTGCGGCTCAACCGGTCGAGGTTGTTGCGATAGACGTTGGGATCTTCCGAATACTGCGCCGTTTCGGTATGACCCGAGCCGCGCGTAAAATATCCCGCGTTGGGGTGATCGGTTCCCGGCAGCGTGCGATACGGAATGCCGTCCGAGTCAACATCGCGATAGCGTCCCCAGGACTGCGTGGTCGCCAGTTCGGCTGCGTTCAGAACCTTTCCACGATCGAAGCCGCGCTCGGGGTAAGCCAGCGGTTCCGTCATCCAGAGATTCATTCCGAGATCGAGATCGCTCAGAACGAAGACCGGTGTCTGGAAGCGATCCGCTAGATCGAACGCTTGGCTTGCGAACTCGTACGCTTCGACCGCCGTGGCGGGCAGCAGCACGATATGCTTGGTGTCGCCGTGCGAAAGCGTGTAGGCGAATGCGACGTCGCCCTGCATCGTGCGCGTCGGCAATCCCGTCGACGGCCCGGCGCGCTGAATATCGAAAATTACGCCAGGCAGTTCGGCGTAATAACCCAAGCCCGCAAATTCAGCCATGAGCGAGAGTCCCGGCCCCGAGGTCGAGGTCATCGCGCGCGCGCCGGCCCAGGTCGCGCCGAAAACCATCCCGATCGCGGCCAGCTCGTCTTCGGCTTGCAAGACGGCAACTTTGTGCTCGCCGGTCGCCGCGTCGACGCGATAGCGATCGCAGTATTGTATGAACGACTCGCAGAGCGAGGACGACGGCGTGATCGGATACCAAGCCGCCACCGTGCAGCCCGCCATCACACAGCCCAGCGCGGCGGCGGTATTGCCCTCCATCAAAATCTTACCGGCGTTGTTTGCGGGCATCGGCTCGAGCCGGTAAGCGTTTAGCGCAGGAAGGTTTTCGCGGGTGTAACTCATGCCCAGCCGCACCGCGTTCATGTTGGTGTCGACCGCACTCAGTTTACGTTTGAATTGAGCGCGCAGCGCGGCCTCGACCGCATCCTCGCCGATGCCCAGCAATTGCGCCAGCGCGCCGACGTAAATCATGTTCGTCAAGTACTTGCGCAGCGTCGCATCGGGAATCTGTTCCTTCGCCATCTCGCCGAACGGAATTGGATAGTACGCCACATCGTCGCGCTTGGTCGCGCCGGTGACGGCGTAGCTCTCTTCGTGAATTATCGCGCCGCCCGGTTTGACGTCTTTGACGTCCGCATGCCACGTCGCCGGATTGAGCGCCACCAGTATATCTATCTCACTGCTGCGGCACTGATAGCCCTGGGGTGAAACGCGCACGTCGAACCACGTCGGTAACCCCTCGATGTTCGAGGGGAAGACGTTTTTCGGCGCGACCGGAATGCCGAGGCGGAAGATCGCGTTGGCCAAAACCAAATTCGCGGATTGACTTCCCGAGCCGTTCACCGTCGCGGCGCGGATCGTCAAATCGTTAACTTGCACGCCTAAATCTTCGGGGAAGCAAGCGCGTTCGCCTAGTGCGCTTGCCTGGCCGCTGCCTGCCTAACCCTGCTGGCCGACCTCGCCCGTGTCGCCACGCTCGACTTCGTTCTGACGCTTGCGATCGTCCACGCCTCTTTCGGCGATGTTTTCTTCAGGAACCTCGCCGCGGCTGGATGGGCTGCGGGTGATGATCAGGGTGGAGAGCCGTCGCTTGTGCGAGTCGCCATTGGACTCTATCAGATGGTCGGCCATGTTTGCTCCTAGTCTCCTCTGGACCGTACCCAAGCGGACATAGCGGCGTAACGCTAGCGAGCCTCTGGTTCTTAGCTTCGACCGATGTTTTGTGAGAGATAGGATCGCGAAAGCTTTACATACTCGCCGGCGCTGATCTCGATCCACTTGGCCGACTCGCCATCGAGTTTTTTCTTTACGGTCGCCGGCGAGCCCGCGGCCAATACGCCATCCGGAATCTGCGACTGTTCGCCGACCACGCTGCCGGCGGCGACGAGCGAGCGTTCGCCGACCGTTGCACCGGTCAAGACGACGGCGTTGCTTCCGATGAGCGCGTGCGATTTTATGTGACAATCCTCCATTACCGCCGCGTGTCCGACGGTGACGTCGTCGTCGATCAGCGTGCGGCCGCCTTCGCTGACGTGAACGACGCAGTTGTCTTGAATCGATGTGCGAGCTCCGACGCGGATAGGTCCGTTGTCGCCCCGCAACACTGCGCCGAACCAAATGCTTGATTCGGGTCCGACTTCGACGTCGCCAATCAGCACGGCGGTCGGCGCCAAAAATGCGGACGGGTCGACCTTGGGCCGTTTTCCGTGGTACTCAATGATTGTGGCATGTTCCATAGAAAACGACGGTTCTGATGCATCGGCACAACACCCCGCTGCGGGGCGTAAAAGCGGTTCCCCGTCCGAAGCCCGGGGATGCAAACTACGGCACTGTGAATTACGCCTATGCGGGCAAAACGGGACACATCCACGAGGTCGTGACGCTCAACGGACGCGAACTCGCGAAAGTGGGCTTTGACGATCGCAAAATCGTCTATTACTTTTTAGACGATCTTGAACTGGATGCAAGCGCCAAGCGCGGCACGTTCCACGATGCCGAATCCTAACTTTTCACTCGGCAAACCTGCGGGCCAAGGTCGATCGCCGGCCGCCGTTCGAATGAAGGCGGAAGGGCGAGCACGTGCGTGTTCGAACAGCAGGGGGAGAGCCCTCTAGCATAAGGAGTAGATCATGCCCATCGTTGCTGCAGCTCCACCGGTAAGCATCACTCCGCCCGGCGGTTTCGACTATGTGACAATCGATGCGGGCGCCCGCCGCGTGTATGCGGCGCACGGTGCGCAGCTTGTCATCGTGGACGCGGACAAGGGCACGGTCGTCGGCAGCGTGCAGCTCGGCGGCGTAGCGGGCTCGGCGCCGAACCGCGCCACCGGCACCGTCTACACCGGCGACGGCGATGCGAAGGCCCTCTCCGAAGTCGATCCACGCACGCTGAAAGAGGTTCAGCGCGTCGCAGTAAGCGGCGTGGTCGACGCCATCGCGTACGATGCGCAACTCGGCAGAATCTATGGCGACGAAGACAACGGCACGCAGATCTTCGTCATCGATTCAAAGACGTTTAAACAAATTGGCACCATCGCGCTGCCCGGCCACAAACCGGAATACTTGCAGGTCAACCCTTCAACGCACGAGGTCTATCAGAATATTGCGACCGATAGCGAGATCGTGGTCATCGATCCGAAGACGCTCGCGGTTACGCGCACGATTCCCACGCCCGAGATTACCAATAATCACCCGCTGCAATTCGATGCGCCATTCGACTTGCTGCTCGTCGCCGGCGCGAACAACAAGATGTCGGGCTATACGAGTGGCGGAAAGCACTTGTGGACGATCGATTATCCCTCGCGCGTCGATCAATGCGATCTCGACGTTTCGAGGCAGTTAATGGCTTGCGCCGGCAGCGGGATAACATTGCTGAAGATCAATCAAAACGGACCCGCGCAGATCGTCGGCACGCTCGCTGTGGCCTCGGGGCTACATACCGTTGCTATCGATCCGAAGACCGGCGACATTTGGGCGGTTTGGGGCGTTCGCGCTCCCGGCAGTACGACTACGACCGCTTCGTTCGTTCAGCGCTTTCGCTACCAACCCTAAATCGCAAGCGCCTCCTCGGCAGGATAAGCGGCGAGAATCGGAGCCCCTTAATGTATCTCGCGCGCCTGCCGGCGCGCCCATGCCCGACATTGCTTTTCCCATAGGTTTCAGTGAGCGCATGATGATTCGGGCATAGTAAGCGTAGATTGCTAGGTCTGTTGTTTCGCGCGTTCCCGTCTATGTGATCGACATGAACAGGGACGCGACCCGTTCGAGGGTTTCGTTCACTCCATCCGCAGACGCTGCATTTCTCGTTGTGCGTTGCCATGAGGTATCGCCGAATATGTGTAGACGGCAAATCAAAGCTCGTCGTTGTGCCCTCGACCTCTCCTGAAAGCCACTTATTGATATATTGCTCGTATTGGAACTCCATCTGACACCGATTGGAACAGTAATACGCCGCGTTCTTCTTGGTGCGGTTTCGACAACCAGGTCTCTTACATAATGATTTTGCCATTTCAATATTCTGCGTCGAACCTGTGCCATACGCATGGCACAGAAAAACGCAGCATTTCTGCTGCGTTAATCTGTTAATCTGGAGCCGACGGCCGGAATCGAACCGGCGACATTTTGCTTACGAAGCAAACGCTCTGCCAGCTGAGCTACGTCGGCCTGGATTGACAGCCGCCCATGATTCTGCACGGGGGCTAAAATGCCATGCCGGTATTTCGTGCGAGGACGACGAAGCGAGCGGAAGTTTTTGGGCCGCTGCCGCAATTCTCCGGTCTGTACAGGAGGCAAAAATGTTGAAAGCCGGCGATAGGGTGTTCGTGGATGCTACGAAGGAAGAGGGCACGGTCAAAGAGGTTCATCCGCACCAGATTATTGTGCGGATCGCAACGGCGACCGGACACGAAGAGCGTGGGTATGCGGTGGAAGACCTGCGGCTCGACCCGACGATGTCGGAAGTGAGCAATTTTCGCGACCACTAAAGTGACTGGAGCCGGGCGGCAGAGTGAAAGTCTGCGTAGCTAGGTCTTTTCGAGGGCCGTCAAACCTCGAGCGAATTCGTTAAACTTGTCTACAGAGCTTTCGCTTTTGCTCCATCGCGCAATCTTATCGAAATCAATTTCGCCACTCGTGGCTACGACCAGAGCAGTTCGCAGCGAGCTTCGGTCATCCCAATGATAGAACGCCGTGAGGCGATCGCGTACGCAGTCCGTGCGCGACAACACGTTCAAGACTTCCTCGCCTCGACGAACCGTTTCATACTTTCGAATGATCTCTGCACCTACGGCAAGGGGACCCGGCGGGAAATCCAGCGTGTGGCGACTGTGGGTATGGCGATGAATGCCGCCTTGTTCGGTGAATCCCAGGTTTTCCAGGGCGGAGGCTGACGCGCCGGGGTTCGTTTGGATCGTGATCACGAAATCGGCGTCGCGCGATTGGTATCGATCTGGCGCATAGTACGTCGCGGCACTGCCGCCCGTAAGGATCGCGACCGTGCCGACTCGATCCAACGCAGTGCAAACGGCAAAACTTACGTCAATAAGATTGGATCGTTGCGTGATGGTCATGTGTCACAGCTCTTTGCCAGCGCGCCTTGGCCGGCGCCGCATCGATTCAATTTGCCGCACGAGGGGTTGGTTTGTCTCCGAAAGGCGTAACAATAACGCACGCAGCTCTGAAGCGGCGAAATATGAAGGGTTTAATCGAACCTCGCGTTGCGCGCCGCGTAGACGCGAGGCGACAACGCCTTGCCTCTCAAGATCGTTCACGATGCGCTGGACGCTCATCAGCGGTACCTTGGCGACGCGAGCCAATTCACGCGGATAAGTTTGTTCGAGTAGTGCGAGTGTTAGAAGTACTCGGCTCCGCACGGTTGTTCCGAAAATGCGCAGTCCCGCTTGCTTCATAGCACCATAATAACATAATTGTGGTCAATTGACCACAATTATGTGGTCGCCGGTGCGAGAGTGTCAGGGCGAACCAGAGTGACAGGCAGCTGGCACCATGGCGCGCAATCATGGGCGCATGGCCGTCGCCGTCGAGGAGGTAACCACCGAGGCGCTTTCACCGCCTTTAAAGTGGGCCGGCGGAAAGCGTTGGCTCGTCCCGCACTTGCTCGAGCTGTGGGAATCGCACCGGGGCCGGCGGCTGGTCGAGCCGTTCGCGGGCGGCATGGCGGTCACGTTGGGATTGCTTCCGCGCAAAGCGCTCCTCAACGACGTCAACCCGCACTTGGTTTCGTTCTATCGCTGGCTGCAGCGCGGTTTGGATCTGCGCGAGACCGGCGTCAGCCTGAAAAACGATCGCACGATCTACGCTCGCAATCGCTCCCGCTTTAACGAGTTAATTCGCAACGGCGAAGGCGAGACTGCCGAAGCCGCCGCCCTGTTTTATTACTTGAACCGCACCGGTTACAACGGGCTCTGCCGGTTCAATGCGCGCGGATTCTTTAACGTACCGTTCGGGCGCTACAAACAGATCGCGTACCGCAAGGATTTTTCGGAGTATCGCCCCAGGTTAGCGCGTTATGAATTCACCGAAGGCGACTTTGACGCCATCGATATCCGCGCCGATGATTTCATCTACGCCGATCCGCCCTACGACGTGGAATTCACGTCGTATTCGGCGGGCGGCTTTCACTGGCGGGATCAGCAACGGCTTGCGCACCGGCTGGCGGCTCATCCCGGCCCGGTCGTCGCGTCGAACCAAGCCGCAACCAAACGCATCGTCGATCTCTATAGAAAACTCGGATTTACCGTGCGAATTTTGTATGCGCCGCGGCGAATCAGTTGCGACGGCAATCGCGACGATGCGCGCGAGATGCTGGCCATGCGGAACCTCTAATGCTTTTTCCGGGCAGCATCGGGACGAAGACAGGCTCGACGCTCGAGGCGGGCGTAGAAGCGGTGCTGCTCAACAATAGTTACGCGGTGCAAAAGCAGCAATTGGTCGGCACGAAGCCCGGCGGCGGAAAACACCGCGCCGATCTCGTGGGCATGCGGCCGAACGGATCGAGATTTCTCGTTTCGCTCAAATGGCAGCAGACCGCCGGCAGTGCGGAAGAAAAAATTCCCTTCGAGGTGATCAAGCTGCTGCACGCGCTGCGCGAGAATCCGAGCTACGACAAAGCGTACATCGTGATCGGCGGCAGCGGATTTACTTCAGGACTGGTTGCGTTCTATCTCTCCGAAGAGTTCCGCTCGTATATTCGCGAGTCGGAAAAGATCGAGATTCTCACGCTCAACGACGTAATGGCGCGCGCCAACAAAGGCGCGCTGTAAGCGCTAGGGCGTGCGCCCCGGCACGAACTTCAACGCCAAGCCGTCGATGCAGTAGCGCAAACCCGTCGGCTGAGGCCCGTCGTCAAAAATATGTCCGAGATGCCCGCCGCAACGGCGGCAGTGCACTTCAGTGCGCGGCGCGATGAGCTCGTAGTCGGCCTTGGTGCGAGTCGCGTTTGGCAGCACGGTATAAAAACTCGGCCAGCCCTCGCCCGCGTCATATTTCGTCTTCGAGGAGAAGAGCGAAAGTTCGCAGCCGGCGCAGCGGTAGACTCCGGAACGATGTTCGTTTAAAAGCGGGCTGCTGCCGGGCGTTTCGGTTCCGCCCTCGCGCAAAATCGCGTAGCGAGCCGGACCCAAGATTTGCCGCCACTCCGCGTCGGTGTGCGTCACTGCGTAGCTTTCGCTCGCGCGCGCGCCGCGCATGAAAGCGACTGCGCCAATTGCGGACGCGAGACTTGCGGCGAAAGCAGCGCGAGTTAGAGTGGGATGTGACATGCGACTCCGCCGTTCTTTTCAAAGTAACGCTGGTGGTACTCTTCAGCCGGATAAAACTCTCCGGCTGCGACGATCTCCGTAACGATTGGCGAGCGCTGGTTCGTTTGCTCTTTCGCGCGCGACTCTTCGGCGAGCCGCTGCTGCTCGGGACCGTGCGTGAAAATTGCCGACCGGTATTGCGTGCCGACGTCCGGACCTTGCCGGTTGGGCGTCGTCGGATCGTGGATCTTCCAAAACGCATCGAGCAGCCGTTCGTAAGAGACTTGCTGCGGATCGTAGGTGACCTGGACGGCTTCCGCGTGCCCGGTGCGGCCCGTGCAGACGTCCTGATAGGTAGGATTGGCCACTCTGCCGCCGGCGTAACCGCTGGTGACCTCGAGGACGCCCGGAATCTGCCGGAACGCCGCTTCCACGCCCCAAAAGCAGCCTGCCGCAAAAATCGCGCTCTCTGTGCTCATCACTCCTATGAACGCTTCCACGGGCCTCGCGGATTCACCACCGGTAGGCGGCCAAGGCGGCGCATCATGCGCCAGTGCGCCATCGGCTGTAGAACGTTGCTGTAATTTGCGACTACTAGGACGCCGAAGAATGAACTGCAAGACGCGGAGGTAGAAGCCTCGAAGAATTGCTGCCACCTTTGAAGGTTACGCTCCCGCTGCGGCGGTACCACGGGAAGGCCGAACCAGCAGTCAACACATCCTCTCACAGGAGTCAAATTTGTACGACCTCGTAAATCCGGCGGTTGCGAATCCGACGCCGCATCCTTAAATGATCGCGTTCATTCTGGCCGCGGTGCTGGGCGTTCCGAACCCTCCCCCTGCGGTGCCGTTCTGCTCTGTGCTGAATACGAAGATTGCGCCGGTCGTAATGGTCGAAGCGTACGACAACGACGCCATCGCGCGTATCTTTCCGGCGTTGGGCGATTATCACAGCAGCATGAAGGATCTCAACCTCGCGCGCGCCTCCATTGACGCGTACCGCCTGAATAAAATCTTGGCGCAACTCAAAGCCGATCAACCGCAACTCCAAAGCGCTTTGAAAAGTGCTCCGGCTCTTCGCGCCCCGCATCCGAACGAACAAGAACTTCTCGATCAGATGCGCGTCGGGTTGCAATCGGTGCTCGCACAGCAACAGGGCGTGGTGCGCGCGTTGAACGCATTCGTCAACGAGGAAGAGAGCGCGGAGGATGCGACCAATGGCCGGGTCGCGATGGCCGCTTCGGAATCTACAAACACCGTAGCCGCAGCTGCCGCAGAACAACAAGGAAGCAGCAGCGCCGAGCGGTTGATGGTGGCCGCCTCCGGCGCCACCTCGATCGGCAACCTGAATGATATTGTTTACGCGCGCCCGATAGTTGCCAACAGTCAGCAGATCGTCGATCAGGAAGCCTACCTGCACGACCTGATGAGCCTAGCCGTCGAAGATTGTTACGCGCGGCGCCAAGCAGCCAAACCGACGCCTAAACCTTAACCGCCGGCCGTTCCAACCGCCAAAACTGCAGGCCCATCGGCAGCGCCGCCGGCGCCAGCGGGTCGAGATCGTAGCCATACAGATTCGAGGGAACCACGGCGCCCAGGCGGACCGAGTAAAGGTAAATCACCGGCAGATCCGCGGCTGCGAGCTCTTGATAACGATAGAGTGCGCCGCGGGCAATGGTTACATTCGGAGCAGTGCGGGCGGTTTCGATCGCCCGATCGATCTGCGCGTTGCTGTAGAAGCCGATGTTGTAGCCGCCGTCGGCGCGCGTCTGCGTCGAGTCGTAGTATTTGTAGTCGTCGGGATAAGCCGGCAGAATGATGCCGCGCAGCGCCATTTGAAAACGGCTCGTGTGCAGGTCCTCAAAGAACGTCTGCAACTCTTCGTTTTCCAACGTGCACTCGATGCCGACCGCGCGCAGGTTCGCTTGAATCAGTTCGGCGATGTTGCTCGCGACCGCATCGGTCGCTCCACCGGTCTTGAGCGTGAACCGCAGCGACTGCCCGTTTTTCGTGCGCACGGACCCCTGAAGTTTCCAACCGGCGGCATCTAAGAGCTCGCGGGCCTTCGCCGGACTGAAATCGTACGTCCGCAGGCTCCGATCGTAATATGGCGAGAAACTCGGCACCGGGCCGTTCAGGATATCGGCCTGGCCGCTCATGATGCTGCGTTTGATAAAGCCGCGGTCGATCGCGTGCATCATCGCTTGCTTCACGCGCGGATCGCGCGCCCACGCGATTGCCGGATCGTGATAGTTCGGCAACAGCAGAAACGTGACGTTCCATGGCCAGGTTATGAACTTGTGATCGCCTCGCAATCGATCGTGGATCCGCCACAGATTCGGCGCGATGTCCGTCACGTCGACTTCGCCCGCGTCCACAGCGGCATAGAGCGAATCCTGTTGCGGATAGACTCTGAAGGCGATCGCATCAAGCCGGGGTTTGGGTCCCCAATACAGCGGGTTCGGCCCGATGATCAGATAAGAATCGCGAACGTTGCGAAGGATGCGCCAGGGCCCGCTCGTTATTGGATGCTGAGCGAAGTCGGCATCGGCGTTGACAAACTTGGCTTCGGCTTCCGAACCGGGTTGATAGCGATGCAGAATATGTTCGGGCAGCGGCAGCGTCTCGCCGAGCGCATTCTCCAAGAATGGCGGCGAGGCCGACACGAGGCGAATTTCCACGGTGTACGGATCCAGCGCGCGGGCGGACGTCATCAGCTTGAAATCTGCGGAATAGCCGTTCAAAAGGTTCGGGTTGTCGCCCAGCAGCAATGAGAAGACGACGTCTTTGGCGGTCAGCGGCACGCCGTCGGACCAGCGCACGCCGCGCCGCAAATGCAGCACGTAGCGTCTGCCGTTCTCCGTTACGTCGATGCGGTACGCCAAGCTGGTTTTGAGGCGCGGCAACAGGTTCGGACCGATGTCGACGAGCGGCGTGTAGATGAGGTCGTTCACCATTCTCGCTGCCGAACCGACGGCCGTCAGCGGATTGAACGAATCAGGACCGGCAATCCACGCCGCCACGATCATGTTTGGGTCGCGCGTCTCGGCGGTTCGCGCCCCGCAACTCGCAAATGCCAATGTAATTGTTGTCAGAGCAAGCCAGTCGCTTAGTGTCATCCTGAGGTATCGAAGGACCGCGAGCATCGCGAGCGGCCCCGAGCGGAGTCGAGGGGTTCTCACCGTTGCCGCTCCCGTAACCAGTCGCCGACGAAGTTGAACGCGCAGACGCTGATGAGAATTGCAAAGCCCGGCGGCAGAATCAGCCAGTATGCACGTGCAAAGATGTCGCTCTGCGCGCTCGAGAGCAGGTTGCCCCACGATGGCGTGGGTAGGCGAATGCCGATCCCTAGATAGGATAGCGCCGTTTCGGCGAGCATCGCGCTGGCGACCATGAATGTGGTTGTCGTAATGATCGTGCCCATCGCGTTGGGCACCAGATGCCGGAAGATAATGCGCGGATCGCTTGCGCCGGCCGAACGGGCAGCTTCGACGTACAAGCGTTCTTTCAACGTCAGAACCTCGCCGCGGACCAAGCGCGAGGGCCCCAGCCAAGCGGTAAATCCAATGACGAGCATCAGCGTGAGCACGCTGCCGTTAAAGAGCGCCGCTAAGAACAACAGAAGAAAAAGCGTTGGCACGCTCAAGAAAACATCGACGATTCGCATGAGCAGCGAATCGAACCAGCCGCCGTAATAGCCGGAGAGCGCGCCGTAGATCGTTCCGACAACCATCGCGACGAACGCCGCAACGATGCCAACCGAAAGCGTTATTCGTCCGCCGATCAGCAAGCGTGTCAGCTCGTCGCGCCCCAACCCATCGGTCCCCAGCCAGTGCGCGGTGCTGGGCTGCGCATATGCGTGTGCGACGTCGGTCGCATAGGCGTCGATATGCGCGAGCAGCGGCCCCAGCCAGCATGCGAGCAGCGCCAGCGCTATCCAGAGGAAGCTGACGGCCGCGACGGGTTCGATTCGTGCGCGTCTGCGCCGTGGAAACTCTTCGTCGACCGGCAGCGTGAGGGTTGCGTCAATCATAGCGCACGCGCGGATCGACCACCCCGTAGAGAACGTCTGCCAACAAATTCCCCAAGATCACGAGCACCGCCGTGATCACCGTCATGCCCAGCAGCGTGAAGTAGTCGCGGTCCGTCGCGGATTGCCAGAAGAGTTGGCCCATCCCGGGATAGGCGAAGATTTGTTCGGTGATTATTGCGCCGCCGAAGAGCGCCGGAATCGTCGCGCCGAGCAACGTGATGAACGGAATCAGCGCATTGCGCAACGTGTGGCGGAATAAAACCGCCGTCACGGGCAAGCCCTTCGCCGTGGCCGTGCGCGCATAGTCTTCCTGTAATTGCTCGACCATACTGCCGCGAATGTATCGGCTCCAGCCCCCTACGGAAACGATTGCAAGCGTAACCGCCGGCAAGATCAGATGGGCGAGGCGTGAGGGCCAATCAAAGGCGGCCGTATCGATGGTCTGCAAGCCGCCAACGGGCGACCATCGAAGTTGTACGGCGAAAACCACTATCAGGATGGTGCCGAACCAAAACGTCGGCATAGACCATGCGACGAAAACGAGCGCGCTTGCGGCGCGGTCGAAGAACGTATTTCGCCGAACGGCTTGATAGACGCCCAGCGGAACCGCAATCACGATCGACAAGAGCAAAGCGCCGCCCATCAGGAGCAACGTGCGGCCGATCCGCTCGCCGATGAGCGAGAGGACCGGAGCCTGCCGGCGATAGGAAAATCCGAGATCGCCGCGCACGAGCTTGCCGAGCCATATTTCGTATTGCACGTACAGGGGCCGGTCCAACCCCAGTTCGTGCGTGATCCGAGCGACTTGCGCGGGCGCCGCGTTTTCGCCGGCCAGCGTCTGTGCCAGATTTCCGGGCGCAAGATGCAGCAAGACAAACGTTAAGATCGTGACGCCCAGGAGCGTCGGGATCGCCAGCAACAGCCGCTTAAGGACGAATTGAAGCACGTGCTACCAGCGGTAGCGAGCTAGGGCATCCCATTGATACGGCTGGGTACCGAACCAGTCAAAGAAACACTCGCCGATCGCACCGACGTGCTTGCTGACGTCAAGTGATGCGGTAATCTCATCGGCCGGCGGGTTGCCGTTGCGGCCTTCGGCCGACGTTTGGCCGCCCATACTCACGGGCAGCGTGCGCCCGCTCATCCGCAGCAGTTTTTCATACGACGCGCGCAAGAGCACTTTGACTTGGTCCGCGGTAGTAGGCGTGCGCCGCATCATCCGCCAGTATGCCATCGGCTGAAGGACATCGCTATAATTTGCGATTTGCCGGAAGGGATATTTTGCATTGTCCAAATGTTCGAGATACGCATCTTCAACGGTAGCCACGAGCAAGTACTTGGGGCCCACCGCGCCGCGCAAATATTGCATGTAGCGCCAAAGCGCGTCCAGTTTTTGCGGATCGCCGCCCATGAATTCGTCGCCGCGTTCCAGGTCGAGCGCGAGGCCCGTGAACGGCGTGCCTTTGGCCGTGCGATAGTATGCCGTCCGCACGCTCGCCTGAAGGTCTTCAAACGTCGTATCGCGTGGAACGGTCCAGCCGATCGTGCCGATGCCGTGTGCCGCCAGCCCATCGACGATCGCGTCGATCGTCGGTTTGGCTTCGGGCGTGATCTCCCAATACGCGCCGTACGCCGTGCGCAGTTCGACGTAGTGCAAGCCGGCGCGCACCGCTTGGTCGACGATCGCCTTGGGATCCAAATGTTTGTAGTAAATTGGATCGATCGGATTGGCCGTGAAATAGAGCCACATGGCCTTTCCCGCGGCTGCCGTTACTGAAGTGCGCGGCGCGGCCGGCAACGCCGCGACCGGACCAATTTTAACCGGCGCACGATCGCTGCGGTACAGAATGTAGCGATAGCGCGCGCCGGGCACGACGGATGTGTCGCGATACGTGGAACTGGGACCCGCTATTACCGTCAGTATCGCGCGTCTTCCCAAGCTGTCGATGCGGACGACGCGCGCGAGACTGTTTTCTTGCGGAAACCAACCGATTTGGATGAGATGCGGGCCCAGAGCTTGCGCGACGACGCGCGGCCCGCGCCAGGTCCGAGTGTCGGTGCGGACCGTGACGCTGCCCAACTTCGGAGTATTCGCGCGAATCGTCATGCTCATCGGTCCGTCGTGATGCGTTTTTAGAATCGCGGCGGGCTGCCCATAACGCAGCCGAGTCTGCCATTGCAGGTATCCGTCGCGTGAAAGGTAGTCAATATCGCTGTTGGCCATGATCCGCGTGACTTTGCCTTGCGCATCCAGGAAACGCGTGACGACCAGCCAGCGCGCGTTGCCGTCCGGATCGAACCCGAGCGGCCGGGCGGTGAGCGTCATGCGCGCTGCTGGATTCCCGAAGTAAATGAGACCCGTCGGCACGGGCGACGGCGTAGACGTGGGCGCCGCCTGCGCGAGCAGGGCGCCGAGCAGCAGCGGAAGCGGGATCAGCATGCCGATGCTTTCGACAAAAGAAAGGGGCGATGCTTTCGCACCGCCCCGAGTTTTGGCCCTACGCCGCGATCTACATCCGGATGCCGCCGAAGAAGTAGAACGTCCTCGCACCCTGCGAATAGTTTTGGTTGATATAGGTCCCTGGTGCCGTCACGACTCCGGACATCGGCCCGTCGAACGGGAAGCATCCCGTACCATCGCTCTTGCACGGAGTAACGTCGTTGACCTGATTGAAGAGATTGTCCGCGGTCAATCCGAGGTAGACGTTGCGTTTTGGACCGAGCAACTCGTACATCGTGAGCTTCGCCCTCCACCAGCCGCCGTTGATTTGTTCCGGCTGGTTGATTTGCAGGGTTCCACTATGCCTTGAGCACGTGAATATGTTTGATGTTGGGTACGTCGTACAGCCAAGGTGGCCAATATTATAGAAGTTGTCCACCTGGTAGTAGAGCAGCGGATCGAGGTGAAACCGATCGTTGTGGAAGTCGGTGAGGATCGTGCCGCTGAACAATGGGTTTGCGAATGCGCGAACCAAAGTACCCGCGTTTGTGATGTTTAGGGGTAGCGGCGTGCTGATGAACGCGCCGGCCAGCGCCGTTGCGGATGTCCAATAATTGTCGTAGGTAGCCGAGATCCAGTACGACATCCCCTTCGAAGCGTTGTTGATGTGATTGAGTCCCAATTCGAAGCCAAAGGTTTGGTGTTGGTTAGCGTTGCTGAGTATCGTGCTCCGGGAGAATATCGGAGCCCCATTTGACTGGTAGCCGATGATCGGTCGATATGACTCGTAGTAGTTTGTGGTCTTATTGTAGTAGGGGCCAAATCGCAGCGAGGTGTTCGCATCGAATTGATGCTCCCACATCAGATCGGCGCTGTGGTTGATCTGGGGACTGAAGCTGACGCCCGCACTATTTGGGTTGCGAAGGATCAGGCTGTCCGGCCGCGTGTAGACATACGCGGATGCGATGAAACTCGCCGTGTTCCCGTACGAAAAACGCAGCACGTCATTCAAACCGAACGTATAGGTGCCGTTGAAGGTAGGGTTCAGGATGCTGACCGTATGTCCGCCGCCGGGATACCCGTAGTGCTCCTGAGCCCAGAGCGCACCCGGCTCGAACAAGAACTTGCCGGCGTGGAAGTCGACCTCGCCGTAACCTTGTTGCCGAGTCGTCGGATAGGTTGAGATTTCGTAGACTTGCGGGAACGATGAATCGGCGTTTAATCCGTTGGTGAGATAATAATTGAACACGTTGTTGTCGTATTCATCGCTGATGCCGGCCTTGATCGTCGTGTTGGCATTGAGCGCGTTCGTATAATCAAGATTTCCGACGTACAGATTCGAACGTCGGTCGCCCCAAAAAACCTCGATGCCGTCGAAGAATGCACAGAAGTCGCCAAAGGGCCCCGTATCGCCTACCGGCATCTGCACCGGTGTCCCGGCGGTATACGGATATGATGGGCAAGCCGATGACGGCAAGCCGAGCACGTCACTCGACCAGTTCCAGCCGCCGCCGGGGTTTTCCCATTGCGGAACGTTTGGATCGGCGAGCGGTTGATCGAAGATGTACTGGTTGAAATTTTCAGCCAGCCGGAGCGAAAAGAACGAGTGGTCGTTCAAGTTGTGGTTCCACTGAATTTTTCCGAGGCCACCGTAGTGATGCCAAATGTTGCCGCCACCGTTGGGCAGTACGCCCCAATAGAGTCCGGTTGGGCAGCTCTGCCCGTTGGGCGCCGCGCCCCCTGAGAACCCCGTGACGGAATTCGGATCGGCTACTAGGGCCCCCGAACAACGATCGAATGCGAGCGCCGGCGGTTCGCCCGCAGCCTTATTTATCAGGTAGTTGAAGTCGAAGTCGCCGTTGCTGTTCGTGACGACGGCTTGGATCGAATCTGCCGGACCGGGGCGATAAACCAAGTTGCTCACCCAGTCGCGGGTTTTAACAGGCCCGGGACCATCAAAGCCCCACATGACGACATTCGGATAGGTGTGCTCGCCGTAGCTGTACTGATTCTGCGAATTTACACCGTCGAAGCCGATGTAATAGGAGAACTTATGGTCGATGGTCGCAGCTCCGCGCTCCGCCGTTAGGTAGTTGTTGAACTCGGGCGAAGACGCTTGCAACGCGAGGTTCGAGAAGGCGGGATAGGTTCCGGTTTTCATCACGGAGTTGAAATATCCGGTACCGTTCGCGGCGCCCGATGCGGGCAGACCGCCGGTGTAGACTTCGATGTTACTGATGCCGATGTTCGCGAGGTTGCTCGTAAAGAATCCGACGATTCGATCTTGGATCGGAATACCTTCGAACTCGTATCCGAGGTCGGTCACCTGGCCGCCGCGTACGCGCGGCTGCGCCGGAAAACCTGTACCCGTGACGCCGGGCGTAACCGCCATATATTGGTAAAGTGTTTCGTGCAGGTCGCCGGGGTTGGTGGCAGCTTGCAGCTGCGCTCCGCCGACCGTGTACACGTCACTGCCCTGATTGGGTTTGACGAGGTTGGCTTGCGCGGACGAATGCACAGAGGCAATCGTCTTGAGCGCAACGTGGAGTTGCTGGTTGACCGTCACGGTTTGGTCTTGCACGACGGTCACGCCTGAGGCGGTCGCTGACTCGTAGCCTGTCCGCGTGAAGGTGACGGTATAGGTGTCGGGCGTCAAGTCGAGGACCGAGTAAAAGCCCTTGGCGTCGCTGGTTGATGTTGCGGTTTGGCTCAGCGAAACCGCCATCACCTTGACGTTGGCAAGAGGAGCTCCCGTGCTCGCGTCAGTGATCGTTCCAGTGATATTACCCGTCGTGCCGGCTCGTGCCGGTAACGGAGTGAGCAGTCCCGAGCAAATAAATGCGACGGCCAAAAGGCCGGCGACTATGCGCGACTGCCGCTTGATATGATTCATGCGTCTCTCCCTGTGGGCCGGCCGTCGCGTTGCGTCTTTAGCATCCCACTGCGGCTGGGGCCCGACACTTAAAAGAAAAGCGACCGGCGTGGTCCCACGCGCGTTCGCTGGAAGGTTAATCCCTGATTAAGAGCCCGAACTCCTGCGGGACGGCGAGGCGGAATCCAGCGTCTTGGCCAGGCCGCGCGGAGCGTCGCTCTCGACGTAACGCGCCCGGCCGACGTGCAGCGCGATCATCTGCGCGGCTACCAGCCATGCAAGCGTATTGAAGGCCTCCCCGCCGACGGGGCCGAGCAGCGGAATGTCGCCGATGTGGCCGCCAATGACGTAGCGCAGGCTCTCGGCCTGAGCCGCTTCCATCATCGGGCCGTTGACGATATTGCGGGCTACGTCATCAACTATACCGATGATCGCGCAGGTCGCGTCGAGCATGGCGGCGCTGCCGTGACGGAACTCCCCGGCCGAAAAGCCCTCGGCGTGAATGTAGCTGGCTTCCTTTAACTTGAGCGCAAATTCGGTGGCGATGGGAATTCCGTAGCCGGCTGCGACGATCACGACGCTCCGGCGGCGGGCGATGCGCGCGGCGGCTTCGTGGACTTCGTCGACCCCGTCGCCATCGAGCCAGCTGCGAACGTCTTCGGCGGTCTCGGTCAAGCTGTCGGCATTGCGCGAGTGGGTTTCGGCGATGAGGCCCGCGGCCCACAGCAGAATCGCGGCGGTGGCGGTGACGCTCTTGCTGGCCGGAACTGCGATCTCGGGACCCGCGCCGAGGTCTATGGTCAGGTTTGCCCTGCGCCCCAACTCCGAGTCCGGCGTGTTCGTCAGAGCGATCAAATCTTTGGGCTGCAAGACGTCCAGCGCCTCGAGCAGATCGGCCGATCTGCCGCTCTGCGAGCACGCGATGACGGCCGCGTTGCGATAGGCCGCGTTGTCGAGGGGCGCTTCGGTGGCGGCCAGCGCGTGTGCGCGAATGCCGCGGCGGCGCAACGCCAATGCCCCGAGCTGCGCCATGTAGAGCGAACTCCCGCTTCCGAGCAGCACAACGTCCCGGTCGCGAATGGCGTGTGCGAGGGTTTGCGCTTTGCCGGATTTTGCGATCGCGCGCCAGACGTCGGGCTGTTCGCGGATCTCGCTCTCGAAATGTGCGCCGAGCATGTGCTTTACTGCGACGCGAGCGCGGCGAAGATAGCGCCCCGCACTTTCGCAAGGTCGGCTGCGCCGTGCGGCTGATCTTCGCCCATCCACTGGTTGATCAGGAACGAAAACGTGACCGGCCCGTGCGTTTTGGTTTGAACGAAGCCGGAGATCGTACGCACGTGGTTGATGCTGCCCGTTTTCGCAAAGACGGTTTTTTCCGCGGCCGTTCCCTTGTACGAATTCTTGAGTGAGCCGCGCACGCCCGCGACCGGCAGTGCGTTCAGCACGACGTCGCGGTTGGGGCCGTTCCAGTCGCTTTGCAGAATCTTCAAGAAGTCGCGCGGCGTGATGCGATCGTATTGCGAGAGACCCGAGCCGTCCGAAATGCTGACCGTTGCCGGGTCGACGCCGATCGATGTTAGATATTGGCTTTCGAGTGCGCGCCCGTTTTCATCGGAGCCGGGCTCGCCTTTCAAACGAACGCCAAGTTCTTTCAAGAGCATTTCGCCCATCAGGTTGTCGCTGGGATACCAAAAGTCGGCGAGCAATTGCGGCATTGCCTCGGAGTGATGCGTCCATAAGAGCGTGGGCGCCGGCGGCATTTTAGCGCTGCGCATGGGTTGCGTCACAGCGATCCCATCGGCGGCGAGTGCGCGCGCCAGTACGTTGCCGGCGTAGCTTTCCGGATCCGGAACGCTCGGGTGGACGTCGCCCGACTCTTTCGCGTCGAGCGGATAGCTGCCGGTGATTGCAATAACGTTCGGCTGGTTCCACGGGCGGACGATCTCTGAGGTATCCTTTGATTTCGGCGGTCCGGTTACCAGGAGATCGTCGATCGTGAACACATCGCTCTGCGGCTGAATGCGCAGATTCGCCGGAACTCCCGCGCTAGCGCCCGGTGAGAAGTACACGTGCACGACCCCGTCCTCGAGTTCGAGCGCCGTCACGACCGGCGCGTAATAATAAGGAAGATCGTCCCATGACCACCCATAGCCCCAGCGCTGCGCATCAAAATGCGTAGCGTCCGTGATCAGCGCGCCGGAAATATTCTTTACGCCCTGCGCGGCTACGGCTGCGGCACCGTCGCTCAGATCCTTGGCGCTGAGCAGCGCATCCCCGCCCCCGCGCAGGTAAATGTTTCCCGCGATCGAGCCGTTTTGCGGCGGCCCATCCGCCGCCACGGTCGTCGTGAAAGCGAAACTTGTTCCGAGGAATTGCAGCGCCGCCGATCCGACCAACAATTTGAAGTTCGACGCCGGCATGAACTCTTGATCGGGATTTTGCGAAAAAACGACGGCGCCTCGGACCGTGTCGATTGCCAGAAAACCGATCTGCGCGCCGCGCAGGGTTGGGGCCGCGAGCAATTTGTCGATCGTGCGGCGCAGCGCGATAATCTGTGCGGCTTTCCAGCCGGTGCCGCCCGGCGCGGGCTTCGCGAGCGTTGCGACGGACGACATATCCGCAGCTGAAACGGGAAATGGCGCAAACAAAAAAGCGGCGCAGACAAAAAGTGTCATCCTGAGGTATCGAAGGACCCCGAGCAGCGACCCATCGGGTCGCATGACGAGGGGCGCACCACTACTCATCACAGTCATTCCGTAACACGTCGTCGGTCGTTTCGCGTCGAGCAATGAGGGTGTGCGTGCCGCCACGAACTGCGACGACAGCGGGGCGCGGGAAGCGATTGTAATTTCCGGCCATGCTGTACGTATATGCTCCGGTCGTGCACATGGCAATGAGGTCGCCATCTGCCAGGTCATCGGGAAGTTTCGCAACCCCGAGTTCGTCGTTCTCGCACGAGCGCCCGCAGACGACCGTGTCGATGAGTTTCGTTCCTTCGCGCGAGGCAGTATAGGCATGATGATAGGCGCCGTACAGCGCGGGACGCGGGTTTTCGTAGACGCCGCCGTCCACGATTGCAAACGCTTTGCCGAATTCGCGTTTTGGCGCCATCACGCGGTACAGTGTCGTGCCTGCCGCAGCGATCAGCGCTCGTCCCGGCTCTATTCCAATGCGCGGCGGCGGCAGTTTCCAGCGCTGTGCGGCTTTGCCTATGGTTTGCACCACGGCGTTGATTGTCTCTTCCAAATCCAACTCGTTCCGGTCGTCCGGATGCATGCGCACGCCGAAGCCGCCCCCGATAACGATGCGCTCGCTCTGCAGCCCGGAAGCCGCGACGCTTGCAGCTCGCTCCATCAGCACGCGCGCGTTTTCGACGAAGGCTTGCCGGTCGTAGATTTGAGAGCCGATGTGGGCGTGCAAACCTTCGTAACGCAGGCTCGGCGACTCGCGCAGCAGCGAAAGCGCTGCCGTTAAGCCATCCGGGTCGAAACCAAATTTTGTTTTGTCGCCGCCGGTGCGCACGAATTCGTGCGTGTGCGCCTCAATACCCGGATTGATTCGCAACAGGACCGCAATTGGGGCCGAACTGCCGAGAGCCGCCAGGCGGCGCAGCTCCTCAATGTTGTCGACGATGACGCGCGCAACGCGCCCCTCCGCGGCCGCGTCGAGTTCTTCGGACGTTTTTCCGCAACCGTGAAAGCTGATGCGCTCGGTCGGAAACGCCGCGCGTTCGGCAGCCGCCAATTCGCCGAGCGAGCAAACGTCCAAGTGCAGCGCCGTGTGCTTCAAGTGCCGCGCGAGGGCGACGAGCAAGAGCGCCTTGCCTGCATACGCAACTTCGATGGCATGGGGCGCGGCCGCTTCGAGAAAGCGCGCAATTGCCGCGTCGAAAACGTCGTAATCGATGGCCAGCAACGGCGTGCCGTAGGCCGCGGCTAATTCGCCGGCGCCGATCCCGCCGACGAGCAGCTCACCGTCGCGCCGCTCGTGTCCCGGAGCTAGGCCGCCGTGCCACTGCACGGGCGCGGACGAATTGCGGATCATGATAAAGCGGGTTTGCTCGATTCGAGCGAACAATCCCCCACTTTGTCATCGTGAGCTTGTCGAACGACCCCGAGCAGGGCGCCGCTGGCGCCCGTGACGAGGGGACACACTACCCCTCATGGTCTGTCAACGAATGGCAGCCTGATTTGCCGCAGGGCCGGATCGACAACATATACATTCACTGGTCCGCTCACGACTACCACTCGGTTTTTCCGGCCTACCATTTTTGCGTCGCGCTGGATGAAACGAACGAAATCATCGTGGTGAACACGCACGACGTCCGCGAAAACATGCGCAACGTTTACGATGCGCCGGACGAGCCGTACGCGGCGCACACGCGCAAGCGCAATTCCTTCGCACTCGGCATTTCGGTCATGGGTATGCAGGGTTCAAAGCCGGACGATTTCGGTCCGTATCCTTTGACGGAAGAGCTGATCGACGCGCTCTGCCTCGTCGCTGCGAAGCTGGCGGCTCATTACGACGTTCCCGTGGACGCCGAGCACATCATGACGCACGCGGAAGCTGCTGTGCGCGACGGCTATTTTGGCACGCAGCCCGAACAGCGTTGGGACATCGCCCGCCTTAAGCCCGACCGGCGCCAGCTGGTTCCGCAAGACGCGTTCGCCGCCGGCAACGAGCTGCGTTCCCGCATTCGCACGCATTTGTCATTGCCGGCCTAGCGAAATTGTGCGAGAAACTGCTCGATCACCGGTTGAGCAACGCCCGCGTCGTGCAGGCGTTTGCCGATCGCTTCGGGTGATGCGGGCGGCGTGACGAGCATAAACGGGGTCGCCTCATCGGCTCCCGAGACGCGCACGCTTTGCGCGGCTGCCGGAATGAGTGCGGTTTGATACGGATTAAGATGCGCACTCCCGCCCTCGCAGACGAGTTCGAGCGAATCCTCGAGCGCCATGACGATCAACGGCCGGTCGTGCGTTCCCATGGCAGCAGGGGTTTCCGTCGCGGTGATCCGTTCGACTATGAAATGCGCGTCCGCCACGAGCGCTGTGCGCTGAAAACCTTCGTACGCATAGGCCAGCTCGGAAAGCGCGTTCGACGTGCCTTCCTTATAGTCGAGTACATCCGCGGCTTTCTGCACGTGCAGCGGACGCGGCTTGCCGTCCGGACCGAGGCGATTCCAATCGAAAATACGGTAGGTCAGATCGCTGGCCTGCTGCGTTTCGAAAATCACGATGCCCGCACCGATCGCGTGCAGCAACCCCGCGGGGATATAAAACGCGTCGCCCGGTTTGATGGGCACATGGCGTAAGATCTCCCCCAGCGTGCCGTCGGCGATGCGCCGTTCGTATTCTTCACGCGTGGTATCGCGCGTCCAACCCATGACGAGCTCCGCGCCGGGCGCGGCGCGCAGAACGTACCAGCATTCGGTTTTGCCGTTAGCCTGATGCTCGACGCGCTGCGCATAGGCGTCGTCAGGATGAACCTGTACCGAGAGCGAGTCGCATGCGTCGATGATCTTCGTGAGAATCGGAAAGATGCGCTGCGGATCGATGTTGGCCAACAATTTTGGGCCGAGCGTCGCGCGCAGCTGCGCAACGGTCTGTCCGGCGAGCGGACCGTTGGTGACGCTGTTTTCGTCCCAGCACTCCCAACTCTCGCCGATCTTTGCGTTCGGGTCGCCAGCCTTGCCGAACTCTTCGACGAGATCGTTGCCGCCCCAGATCGCAGGCGCGAGTTTGGGTTGAAGAACGTACGGATACAGCGTTCCGTCAGACACGGTTATGCTCGCTCACGAGATGCGCTTCTAAAAGCCCACGCGCCGAATTGCCGACGAAGATCGCATCGGCCCCTCGCAGATCGTTTTCATACAGAATCCGTTCGACGGCGCGACCGCTCGATACCAGGTCGCCGCGAAGTATTCCCGGCAGAACTCCGCAGCGCAGGGGCGGCGTGTAGAGCACGCCGGCGATGCGGACAAACAGATTCGTCCGCGAGCCTTCCGTTAGCTCATCGCGTTCATTGCGCAGGAGCGCATCGAAGCATTCGAACCGGCGAGCGGATTCCGCGGCGGCATCGTGGGCCGGCCGCCACGACGTTTTATAGGCCAGCATCGCATCGTCGGATCTCGCGCGCATCTCGGCGATGCAGATGCGCACCGAGTCACCGGCAGGCTCGAGCGGCGCAGCTGTCAGAGTTGTGGCGCCATCGAGCGTGAGCCTGATCCGCACGAGGCTTGCATCGTCGCGCGCGTTCAATACTGCAATCTGTTCGCGCAAACGCCCGTCGTCAAACGGAATGCAAAAGTGTTCGGCTGTCGCTCGTAAACGATCGAGATGAGCCTCCGCAGGGCTCGGGGCTGGTCCGCACCGCAGCGTTTCCAAGCATGCAAACGGTTCGATCGCGGGGCGTACGAACGCCGTTTTTAGCAAGACCTCGTTCCATTCGTCCGCCGCCAGCGAATCGGAGACGATGCCGCCGCCCGCATCCAGACGCCCACGTCCGCTCGCGCGATCGATCTGCAGCGTGCGAATGGCGACATTCCACCAGCCCGAGCGCTGCGGCGTCAAATAGCCAATACTCCCGGTATAAAGCTCGCGAGTGTCCGGCTCGAAACGCGCGATATGTGCCATCGCGGCGCGTTTGGGAGCGCCCGTGACGCTGCCGCAGGGAAACGTGGCGCGCACGATCTCTGCGAGCGGCGTGCCGCCGGGAAGCGCGCCCGAAATCGTGGACGTCATCGTCGCGAACGTAGGGTAGCGTTCGATCGTGAAGAGCTCATCGACGGTGACGTCGCTGCAGATTCGATGCAGGTCGTTGCGCAGCAGATCCACGATCATCAAATGCTCGGCACGGTTTTTGTCGTTCGACAAGTCGTCGATCGCATCCAACGGCGCGGTGCCTTTCATCGGTTTGGTTCGCAGGCGGCCGTCTTCAAAGCGTAAGAAGAGCTCGGGCGAAAACGAGAGTACCGCGCGCTCGTCGTCTTCGATGTACGCGCAGTACGGCGCCTTGCTTTGTCTCGCGAGCCGGCAATACGCGTTGAACGGTTCTCCGGAAAATGCAAAATCGAACGGCAGCGTATAGTTTATTTGGTAAACTTCACCGTCGCGAATTGCTGATTTGATCGTATCGATCGCCTCGCCGTATTCCGCTCGCGAAATCCGCGGCCACAGCGGCCCCATTGCAAAATCGCGCCCGCTCGAAGACAACGCGATGGGTTTAGGACAATCGTAAATGCCGAGCGCGAGGAGCGGAGCGGTGGACGAGCGCCGCGGCAAGCCGACGCAACTCGCGCCTAATTCATACGAAAGAAAGCCGGCGACATAGTAGCCCGCCGCGAGCGCGCTATCGGCGGAGGCGAGCGCCTTCCACGCTTCTTGCGGCGTGTGAGCTCGCAAAACGTCGAGCGGCGACTCGAACAGCAGAGCCGGGTCCGTTCCGGTTATGACGCGCAGATTTCCCCGCGTTCGGCGATCGATTTAAACCGCTGCAGATCTTCAGCGATTTGTTTGTCCGGCTCTTCGCCCAAGATTCGCGCCAACGAGGCGCCGACGTACCGCGCGGGGGGCGCGTATTCGAGCTCGACGCGCACGCCGGCTCCATACGGCACGCTCGCGTTTGCGTTATGGGAACCCCGCTGAGGCGAGGTCTTTATCCCGAGCGCCGCATAGATCGCACAATATCCGGTGACGCCGCGATAAAGCAAGTAGGTGGCCGCGCCGCCAAGCAGAGCGCCCGCCCCGAATGAGAGGCAACGTTCGATGGGGGCGACATTGCGGGCGTCGTGCATGCGATTACTCTCCTCGTCCATAAGTACCCAATCGTGCGCGTTCACGTGGGCATCGGTTCGAACCTCGGCGACCGGCAGGCAAATATTCTGGCCGCCCTGCAGCGGCTTCGGCGCAAGACCCGCGTGATTGCCGTTTCGTCTTTTTTTGAAAGCGCCCCCGCGGAAGGCGCGGAAGGGCCGGCGTTTCTCAATGTCGCCGCGCAGCTCGATACCCCGCTCGATCGCGAGGGCTTCGAAGAGTTTGCGCGCAGCGTCGAAATCGCCGTCGGACGCGCCGGCAAGCGCCGTTTGGCCGCCCGAGCGATCGACATCGATCTACTCTCTGCCGGAGATTACGTTCATCCGCAGCTGGCGCGCCGGCCGTACAATTTGCTGCCGCTCGCCGAAATCGCGCCCGAATTTCGCGACCTGGCGGCAACGCTGACGTCCAACGGCATCCGCCGCCGCGCGCGGTCGCTGCATTTCGATGCGAATCGTCAGGAAGAAGCTCCCGAAGTGCGTCTTTCGCTCGATCGCGTCGGCGTCTCGCGCGTACGGCGGATCGTGCGCTTGAATGTCGCCGGGCGCGAGCAAGTCTTCAACGGCGAGTTTACGATGGTCGCGGATCTCACGCCCGATAAAGCCGGCCTGCACATGTCGCGTTTCAATGAAGTTCTCGAAGAGGCGGCGCTCGAAGTGCTCGCACGGGCCGGCGCGCCCGCGCAGATCGAGCATCTGGTTGAAGCCATCGCGCGCGAAATCGTGCAGTCTCAGCGCGCCGTGCGCGCGGACGTGCGCTTGCGCGCCGAATTCGCGTTGGAACGCTGGACGCCGGTCAGCGGAAAACGCGGCGAGGAAACCTACGTGCTGACCGGGATCGCGCACGCCGACCGCGAGGGCGTGCGGCGCGCGATCGGCGTTGAAGCGGAAGGCATGACGGCGTGTCCATGTGCGCAGGCGATGGTGCGCGAACAAAGTTTCAACGATTTGCGCGAGGCGGGCTTTTCACAGGCCGACGCGCAGCGCGCGCTGGACGCGCTGCCGATCGCTACGCACAATCAGCGCGGACGCGGCAGCGTACTCATCGGAATCACCTCCGGTGAAGTGCCCGAGGTCGAAGACTTGGTCGAGATCGTTGAAAATGCGATGTCGAGCGAAACGTACGATTTGCTCAAACGTCCGGACGAATTCTTCGTCGTCAACAAGGCGCACCACAATCCGAAGTTCGTGGAGGACGTCGTGCGCGGCATTTTGGCCGGCGCTCTCGAAATGTACGCGGATTTTGCGGACGAAACGTTCGTGGCGGCTTCGCAAGTGAACTACGAGTCGATTCACAAGCACGACGCGTTCGCCGAAGCCTTTGGCACGTTTGGCGAACTGCGCTCGGAACTGCGCACCGGCGAGTACGCGACGCGCAAAACGGACCTGGCCGCCTGGCTCGCCTCGCGCCCCGTATTGTCATCCTGAAAGTACTGCGCAACGCGCGAGTCTATCGGTATGATCCGCGCAGCCGCACGTATTCGCGCCACACCGGGCTCGTGATCGACGGAGCGACGATCGTTTCACTGGATCCGGCTACCGCGGGCGCGAACGTTGAAGCGGTCGATCTAAAAGGCGCCACGATCTTGCCGGCATTCGCCGACTGCCACGTGCACCTCACCGACACGGGCTATTTTCTAGACGAACGCGACCTGAGCGGCGTGCGAAGCTACGACGAATTCGCCTCGGCGGTCACCGGCTTACGGCCCGAAACGTACGTGCTGGCGGGGCAATACGATGAAAGCGCGTGGCGCGATACGCGACCGGCCGATGCGGCACCGCTCGAGCGCGAATTCCCGGATGCTTTTGCCATGCTGGTGCGCATCGACGGCCATTCGTGTATCGTGAATCGCAAAACCCTGGACTGGCTGCGCCTTCCAAACGATGTCAGCGGAATCGAGCGAAATGGCGCCGGCGAGCCGACCGGAAAACTGTTTCTCGAAGCAAACTGGCGCGCGCAGTCGGCCTTTATGGCGGAGATTCCGCTTGCGGTAAAGCGGGCAGCCGAGAAGCGGGCTACGGAATTGGCGCTCTCGCGCGGATGCTTGCACCTGCACGCGCAGCTCGTTGGGTTTGCGCGCGACCGGTATGCGGTCGAAATCGAAGCGCTGCGCCTGCTCCCTAAGGCAAAATGGTATCCGAAGATCTGCGAACCCGATCCGCAGCTCGCCAAGGAGTTAGGGCTTCCGTACATCGGCGGCGACGTGTTCCTGGACGGATCGATCGGCAGCTGCACGGCTGCGGTCAGCGAGCCTTTCCACACGCCGCCGGACGGAAAGCCCGGCAACCGCGGCGAGCTGAACTACACCGACGCGCAAGTCTTGGAATATTTTTCGGCCGCCGAGTTGCTGGGCATCTCCGCGGGCGTGCACGCCATCGGGGATCGCGCCATCGAGCAGTGCATCGCAACGTGGGAGCGCGTCCTCGCAGGAAAACTAAGTGCGCACGGCTGCCGTCACTTTATCGAACATTTCGAAATCGCGCGCGACGACCACATCGAACGCTGCGCGCGTCTGGGCATCTATCTCTCGATGCAGCCGCAATTCGATCTGCTCTGGGGAGGGTCGGGCGGCATGTACGAGCAGCGTCTCGGAACGCCGCGCATGCGCAGCATGAACGCACTGGGACGAATCGAGCGCGCCGGCGCGGTGCTGTGCGGCGGCGACGATAGCCCGGTGTGCCGGCTCGATCCTTTGCAAGGTATGCAGGCTGCGATCGATCACCACGAACCGTGCGAGCGCCTTTCACCGCAGCAGGCCCTCACCATGTATACTTACAGCGCCGCTCGTCTGGCGCACGCAGAAGTACGCACCGGCGTGATCGCCGAAGGATATGCCGCCGATCTGGCTGTCCTCGATCGAGATCCGTTCGGCGGCGCAGCATTTACAGAGTGCCGCGTCCTTTCCACTTGGCGCGATGGGGAAGTAGTCTATGCAGAAGATCAAGCGACGTAAATTCTTGGCGCTAGCCGCCGGTACGGTTGCCGCGTCGGCGCTGCCGCTGGGCGTTTTCGCCGCCGAGACCAGCATTGCGCTGCAGACAGCCACCGGAACGATCGCCGGAACGCTGTTGCTGCCTGCGAGAGGAAAGTCCGTGCCGGTCGTGTTGCTCATCGCGGGATCGGGCCCGACGGATCGCGACGGCAACAGCGTCATGCTGCCGGGTAAGAACAACGCGCTCAAACTCTTAGCCGGCGCATTGGCTGCGCGCGGCATCGCGTCGGTGCGTTACGACAAGCGGGGTATCGGCGCAAGCGCTGCGGCGATGACGGCCGAAAAAGATTTACGCTTCGATACCTACGTCGACGATGCGGCGGGTTGGATAAAGTTACTACGCGCCAATCCGCGCTTCACGAAGATCGTCGTGGCTGGACATAGTGAGGGCGCGCTCATCGGCGCAATCGCCGCCGAGCGCGGCGGGGTAGCTGCGTACGTCTCGCTCGAAGGCGCGGGACGGCCCGCGGACACAGTTATACGCGAACAATTGCGGCCGGCGCTTGCGCCCGCGATGCTCGCACAGGCCGACGCGATTCTTGCTCAGCTCAAAGCCGGCAAGCTCTACTCGGGCGACGTTCCCGCGGGGCTCGAAAACCTCTTTCGCCCGTCCGTGCAGCCATATCTCATTTCGTGGTTCAAATACGATCCGGCGCTCGAGGTGGGCAAACTGCACATACCGGTGACGATTGTCGAAGGAACGGCAGACGTGCAAGTGACGATGGCCGACGCCGAAGCGCTCAAAAGCGCAAGCCCGTCGGCGAAACTCGTTGTCGTCCAAGGTATGGACCACGTGCTGAAGTACGCGCCCGACACGTCGAGTAACGCCGCGATTCTAGCGGCATACTCCAATCCCGACCTTCCGGTGGCGCGTCAGGTTATCGACGCGGTGGCTTCCGCCGCGACCGGCTCTTAGCCGCGGTCTTGCGCTTCGGCGCAGCGCGGTGATACAGGCGCCGAAGCTCAGCTTTTGCGCGTTCGAGCTTGGCGACTTGCGCCTTCGAGAGATTCTTGCCGCCGCGGTTGATGTAGAAGTTCAGCATCGACATCGCCGACCGGCTCCAAATCCAATGCCTCGCTGCGCTGCATGACCTTAGCCGACCACTTCCGTGCCACGACCTTCTGATACCCAACTTCGGGATTGAACTACTAGCGAAACCGCCGCCTTGTCGTTATTGGGCGGTGTGCCTCCAAAGTTCCGCATTATTCGTCAATGGCTCCGCGAGGATGGTTACCGCCTTATTCAGCAGGAGGGAAGTCACGAACAGTTCGTTCATCCAGCCAAGTCGGGTCGCGTGACCGTTGCCGGAAAGGACAGTGAGGATGCGCCAATCGGGATATGGAAGTCCATCCGTCGGCAAGCGCACTGGGACGAGGAGGACAAGCATGAACTCTAGATACGCCGTCATTTTTGAAAAGTCGCGAACCGGTTACGCAGCGTACGTGCCTGATCTGCCGGGCTGCGTTGCAGCCGCGAGGACTCCTCGTCAAACCGAAAAGCTTATCCGCGGCGCGATCAAGATGCATTTGGAAGGCATGCGCGAAGACGGCGACCCGATTCCGAAGGCTACGACTCGCGTGAAGTTGGTCGAAGTGCATTCTGACGCTCGGCCGCGCGCTAAATTATAGAGATCGTTTCCTTCGGTTTGGGGTGCGCTTCGATGGCGCCTAACAGCGCGCCGGCGAGTTCGTCGCAGATCGGATCGTCGATTTCTTCGACGCGGCCTTCATCCGCCAGCAGCGCTTTCTGCGGATCAATAGGAATGCGCGCGAGCAACGGTGCCCTGGCGAGTTCGGCCACGCGCTCGGCGTAGGACGGGCCGAAGATCTCGTATTTCTTGCCGGTGTCTGGCGCGATGAAATACGACATGTTTTCGACCACGCCGAGAATCGGTTTCTTCAACTGGTGCACGAGATTCGCGGCTTTGCGCACGATCATCGTGGCTAGCGCCTGAGGCATCGTCACGAGTATCACGCCGTCGATCGAAAGCGACTGCAAAACCGTGAGCGGCGCATCCGACGTTCCGGGCGGGAGATCGATCAGCAGATAGTCGAGATCGCTCCACAACACTTGTTCGTAGAATTGCCTGATAACGCCCGAAAGAATCGGTCCGCGCCAGATCATCGCCGTGTCTTCTTGGTCGGTCAGCAGATTTGAACTGACGACCTCGATCGCGCTGCGCGATTGCGCCGGCACCATCAGCGGCGGTGGATTGCCTTGCGGGCCCGGTTTCGCATTGGGGTCGGCTTCGATCAGCAGCGGCGTATGCAAACCGAAGAGTTTTGGAATTGACGGTCCGGTGATGTCCGCATCGAGAATTCCGACGCGCAGATTGCGCCGGCGCAGGCCGAGCGCGATCAGCGCCGTGACCAGCGATTTGCCGACGCCGCCCTTGCCGGACATGATCGGCACGACGTGCGCGATCTTGGCGTGCCGCTTGAATTCGCCCGGTGCGCGCCGCAGCGGCTTGCGGTCCTCGTTACTGATGTTGGGGACGAAACCGGAAAGCCGGGCTTGAACGAGGGCCGCGACGATCGGTTCGATGCGCAGGCCATGCGCTTTAGCGCCTTGCTCGATAGTCTCGTACTTGTTGACGCCGCAGCCGGCGCAATGCAGGCCGAATCGGCCGAGAACCTCTGCCGCGATGGGCAAATCCCCGACCAATCCGGCGATATTGGTCTGCGGGCCAATCTCCATCTCCAAATGCGGCATGGGCAGGGAGTTCGGGGTGCGAAGCCCCCGGTCTTATGCGACAAGTCTCGCAGGAGCAGCTTGTACTGCTTGCCGCCGCCTATCTGCACATGCCTGCGCGCCGCTTGCGCGCTCTGGTGCGCGGCGAAGATCCCTCATTAAAGGAATGGCTCGAACGGGACTCGGCCAGGCGGCTGGCCCACGCTCGCCATCAGGCGCGAGTTTGCGCGCAGCGTTTAGCGCAATTGGGTGCGTCTATCGTAACCATAGGCGATTCCGAGTATCCCCGAGGATTGCGCGATCTCGACGATCCGCCGGCCTTTGTGTGCGTGCGCGGCACGCTGCCCGTTGATGGGATCGCGATCGTGGGAACGCGCACGCCGCCTACGGAAGCGCAAGAATTTGCGCGCGAGTTTGCTCGCCGCCTCGGCCTTCCGATCGTCAGCGGCTTAGCAGCCGGCGTCGATGCGGCCGCGCATCGCGGAGCTTTGGACGCCGGAACGGCAACGATTGCATATGTCGGAACCGGTCTGGGCGTGACCTATCCGCTCGAGCATCGATCGCTTGAAGAAGAGATCGTTGCGCAGGGCGGCGCGATCGCCAGCGAACGCCTTCCTGACGAACCGGTTACCAAACCGGCGCTCGTCCATCGCGATCGTTTGCAAGCCGCACATGCTCGTGCCGTCATACTCATCGCGAGCGAAGTCAACGGCGGCGCGATGCTGACCATGCGCTTTGCCAAGCAACTCGGCCGGCCGCGGTTTGCGGTTGCCGCGTACGGCGATCGTTGCTATACCGGCAACGCGCAAGCACACGCTGACGGCGCGCGCGTTTTGCCGTTCGATGTCGATCGGGCGCTGAGCGAGCTGAAAGGTTTCCTCTCAACAGACCTCGCGAAGGTTTAATGCCAAGCCTCGGTGTCACCCTGAGCCCTTCGACAAGCTCAGGACAGGCTCTGTCGAAGGGCGACACCGCACTCGCCGGTGGCTGCGATTCACCGGTACGTTCGGGTTGGGCAGTTGGCGGGAAACCGTTCGTACAAAGTCGCGGCGACGGCGCGTACGCCTTCGATGAAAACGGCAAGCGGTACATCGACTACATCATGGGCTATGGCCCGCTGCTCTTTGGATACAATCATCCGGCGCTGACGCACAACCTCGACGAGCTCGCCGCCCGCGGCATGCTCTACGGATCGACGCATCCCGAAGAGTTTCGCCTGGCAGAACGCATTCGCGCGGAGATTCCATCAATGGAGCGCGTGCGTTTTACGACCACCGGCAGCGAAGCGATGATGAGCGCAGTGCGTGTGGCACGTGCTTTCACGCAACGCGACCTCATCGTGCGATTTGCGGGAAACTATCACGGGCATTTCGATGCGGCGCTGTTTTCGGCGGGCGCTTCCGCCCAAACGGCAGACTCGCGCCGCAGCGGCATTCCGGCCGGCGTGCAACGCGACGTTGCCGTTGCCCGGTACAATGACTTGGACAGCGTTGACCGTGCGCTGCGCGGTCGCGAAAGCGGCGTTGCGGCGATTCTGGTCGAGCCGATTTGCGCGAATATGGGCTTGGTTCTGCCTGTTCCCGGATTTCTCGAAGGTCTGCGCGAGCGCGCGGATCGCTACGGCGCGCTGCTGATTTTCGACGAGATCATAACGTGGCTACGGTTTTGTCATCGTGAGCCCGGTTGTCATGGTGAGCTTGCTTGTCATCCTGAGTCCGGTTGTCATCCTGAGGAATCGAAGGACCCTGAGGCAACGAAGGGCGTTCGTCCGGATCTCACCGCGGTCGGAAAAATACTCGGTGGCGGATTTCCGATCGCCGCGTTTGGCGGGCGCGAAGATGTGATGTCGGTGCTTGCACCCGAGGGGCCGGTATTCACCGGCGGGACACATGCAGGCAACCCGTTTAGCGTTGCGATTGCTCACCGCGTTCTCGACCTGCTTGAAGCTCATCCCGAGTACTACGAGCAGATGGACTCGCTCGCGAAGCGGCTGGCGAATGGCATTCGAACCATTTTTGAACGCCGCGATCTGCCTTACGCAGTCGTGCAGTACGGGTCTGCCGTCGATTTTAAATTCCGCGCGGGGGCTGCAAGCCGTAACTACGACGACGCCCTGTTGGCGGATGCATCACGTTACGCCGCCTACTACCATGCTATGCGCGATCGTGGAGTTCTTTTACCGCCCTCGCAGAACGAAGTGATGTTTCTTTCGACCGCGCACACTATCGGCGACATCGAAGAAACGCTGATCGCGATTGATGAATCACTGTTGTCATCCTGAGGTATCGAAGGACCCTGAGCGGAGTCGAAGGGAAAGTTGAGGCGCCGTAATTTTCTGGTAGCGGCAAGCGCCGCAGCCCTGCTGCCGGCGGAACTCGCATGTTTGCCTCCCGCTGCCATGCCGTCGCCCGAAACGATCGCGCGGCAGGTGCGCGACGAATTCTTGCATGCGTGGAACGGTTATAAGTACGTGGCGTGGGGCTACGACGAAGTGCGGCCGATCAGCGGCAAGCCTGCGAACTTCTTTCTAAAGAATCACGCATTCGGACTCTCGATCATCGAGGCGATGGACACGCTCTACGTTATGGGATTGGATGCCGAACTCGAGTCATGCGTGGCTTGGCTGCGCTCGCATCTGGATTTCGACGTCGACGGCGACGTGCAGATGTTCGAAGCGATGATCCGCATGGTCGCGGGCCTGATCACCGGTTACTACGCGACGGGCGAGAGGTTCTTACTCGACGGCGCGCGCGATCTCGCCGATCGTCTGTTGGTGTGCTTCACGAAATCTCCGACTGGCGCGCCCTATCGCTACGCCAACCTAAAAACGGGCGCCGTGCACGAGCCGCACATGGTGCTGGCGGAGATCGGTTCAAACATCCTGGAGTTCGGCGATCTTTCCCGGCTAACCGGCGATCCGAAATACCTGCAAGCTTCGCTCAAAGCCTACGAAGCGGTAATCGCCAAACGTTCGGCGCTGGATCTGCTCGGAACGACGTTCGACGTCGAGAAGGGCGAGTTCATCGACACCGACGACGTCGCGCCGGATGAACCCGTCGATTCTTTCTATGAATATCTCTGGGGTGGCTGGCAAATGCTGGGGCTGACGCAGACACGCGACTGGTACCGCCTCCTGACGGATGCCATCCTCAAATACAAAGTGACGCGCGTCTCGGGCAATCTCTGGTTCAAGACGGTGAATTACACCGACGGACAACCGACAGGCGACACGACGACTTCCGAACTGGCTGCGTTCTATGCGGAACTTGTCGCCAAGGGCGGAAACCAGGATGTCGGTTCGGCGTTCTACGATTCGTGGACGGCGGCGCTCGACAAGTATGAGCTGATTCCAGAGGTCATCAACTATAGCGATCTTTCGATCGTAAGCCCGCGACATTGGCTACGCCCGGAATACCCGAATTCGTCTTTCGATCTCTGGTTCTTGACAAAAGATCCGAAGTATCGCGTCACAGCCTATCAGTATTTTGAGGCGCTGCGCGCGAACTGCCGAACGCCGCGCGGCTACACCGTGCTCACCGACGTGCGCACCCGGCCGATGACGCAGGGCGACTATTTTCCGGCGTACTCGTTTTCCGAAAACTTCAAATATGTATATCTTATGTTTGCGAATACCCCAAGGTTTAATTCATCGAACTACTACCTAAACACGGAAGGAAAGATACTTCGCGGCCTCCGTAAGGCCGATTGAAACTAGCAGTCATTGCCTAACCGCAACCGGGTAAACAGCGGGGCTGCGTAAGCCATCTGCGTCGACCGAGCGCACGCCCAAGATAAAGTTGTCCTTGCTAACCGGCACCGTCGCTTGGGTGACGTTGCCGATGTTCCGGGCGTGCTGCCAGACCGGTGAGCTCGTTTCGCGCCAAACGACCTCGTAACTCGCGGCGCGCGCCGCGGCTTTCCAGCGCAGCGTCGAATCGTTCGAGAGCCCCGATACGAGAATCTGCACGGCGCCCGGCTGGTCCGGCCCGAGCGCAAGAGCCGCCAAGGCTGTGACGTTCATGCGAGTGACGTTCGCGAGGTAAGCATAGTCGAGATACTCCGGGAGATCGCCATATGACACGCCGTTCTCGACGCGCACGTTTTGGTGTTGGTGGCGGAAATCCTCATGGATTTCGACGAAGCGAATCGCCGGAAAACCTTGTGCGGTAAACGACTCCTGATCGCCGCCGCGCCGAAAACGATCCGCGCGATAAATCAGCAGCGCGCTCATCGGCCGGACATAAGCCTCTGCCGTGCTCTTGACGAACCGCGCGATTTCGCGTGACGGCGAATCATTCTCCGAACCCGCGAGATTCACGGCGCTAATTTTAGCGTCGTCCGGCAGTCCCTGGCTGAAGACGCGCACAACGTGCCGGTCCGCCGAGCCGGCCGGCGCGTTCGCAGTGCCGATGATGTCGTTGTTGAGGTCGGCGACGACGTTTGTCCCGTTTGCTCTGAGTTCGCGCGCGAAATGATCGGAGCCCCACAGGCCGAGTTCCTCGCCGTCGAAGATCGCAAAGATAATGGTGCCGTGAAACTGTTGCGCGGCCATCACTTTAGCAGCTTCGAGCACTGCACTCGCCCCGGACCCGTTATCGTCCGCGCCGGGCGCGCGGCCGCGTCCGTCGGTACAGTCACCGTCGCAGTCGTCATAGTGACTGGACATAACGTACGTAGGTCCCGGCGCATCCCCGCGCAGCGTCGCGATGATGCTCGATTCGGTTACTGCACGCGGCGTGCGCGCGGTCTTGTCTTGCAAGTACGTATCCAGGGATACGGTCATCCGCCCGGCGCTCTTCTGTGCGGCCGCCTCGAACTGTGATTTAATCCAATCGCGAGCTGCAAAGACACCTTGCGTGGGCGAGTTGAGATCTTCCGAAAAATCGTTGCGGGTGTAAAAATCGACCAGGCGCGTGTCGTCAGCACGTAAATCCGCCGCCGAAACGGCTCGAGCCATGGCGGCAATCCGAGGATCGAGTACGGGTTTCGCGGAGGCTGAGGCCAGCGTCAGGGCGATCAGCGCAACCCCAGAAAGAAAGCGGCCGGAGTTCATGTAACTCATTTCACGACGCTATGTTCGTCTACATCCTTGCCTGTGATGACGGTTCGCTCTATACGGGTTGGACGGACGATTTGGAGCGGCGCGTAGACTCACATCGAAAAGGGCGCGGGTCCAAATACACCCGGTCGCGCCTGCCGGTGCGGCTCGTCGCGTGGATACAGACGGACGATTCATCGGAGGCCAAGAGCATTGAAGCTCGCTTTAAGCAACTAAGCCGCGACGAAAAGCTGGCGGCGCTGGCGGCGGGCCAGGCCTTCGGGCTCGAGCTGCACAAAGCGCCGTAGATGGCAACACATACCGCACCTGTCGGCGAGGAACTGCGGACGCTGCTTGAGCGCGCGCGTACCTCGGTGGCGCGCATCTCCACGCCTAAGGGCGACATGGTCTTTACGTTTTATCCGGACGACGCGCCGCAGCACTCCGCGGCCTTTGTTAAGCTCGCCGAGGGCGGCTTCTACGACGGGCTGGCCTTCCATAGAGTCGAACCCGGTTTTGTTATCCAAGGCGGCGATCCGAAGGGCGACGGCACGGGTGGCCCCGGCTACAACTTAAAAGCCGAATTCAGCGAACGTCCGCACGTGCGCGGCACCGTCGCGATGGCGCGTGCGTCGTCGCCCGACTCGGCCGGTTCGCAGTTTTACATCTGCCTGGGCGACGTGCGTTTTTTGGACAAGCAATACACGGTCTTCGGACAACTCACCGACGGATTTGAAACGCTCGACGCGATTCGTCGCGGCGACAAGATGACGAGAGTGGCGATCGAACCGAAAAGCTAAAGGCCGCGCAGCGCGCTCACGACGGCATAGCGGGTTATGCGCAGAATTATGGCTACGGCGACGGTGGTCGAAAGCGCTGCCGCCACGATTAGGCCCACGATATAGTCCCAGGGCACCGTGAGCGCGCTCGGCGGCGGATCGAAGACATCGGTGAGGATTTTGACGAGCATTTCGGCGACGAGAAAGCCCAGAGCAATTCCGAAAATCGATCCCGCTGCCACGATAACTGCCGCCTCGCTTACCAGAAATGCTCCGAGCTGTTTCGTTTTGGCGCCGAGTGCGGAGATCACCGCGAACGTTTGCAGCCGTTCCGCAAACCCTAGAGCGAGCATGAGCCCTGTCGCTGCAGCGACGAAAATTACGGCAAAGAGCAATTCCACCGCAGTAAGCGCGCGCAAGTCTACCGCAGTCAGGCTTGAGCCGATCTTGCGCTGCGCTTCGAGGATATTCGTTACCGACGCGCCGGGCAATGCCGCGGCTATGCGGTTCGCTGCCGCGGTGACGGAAGCAATCGCGGACGGCTGCACGCGCATGAGGACGACATCCGCAGCGTCGGAATGCGTTTGCTGCGCGACATAACCCGCATTTCCGATAAGAAACGAGTCCTTCGGTGCGGTCGGAAACTCCCGCGCAATGCCGACGAATCGGAATCGTATGGGAGCGTACGCGTGCGTGCGCCCGTCCTGCAAGCGCAGGGTTAATCGATCGCCGACTCGCAGCTGGTACGTCTGCACCGTTTCCTCGGAGACGAGCACGCCGTCGGGATATCGCGCGAGCGTCGCGAGCGTCGCCTTGGCATTGCCGTTTCCGAAAAATGCGTTCGAGATCGGCGTTGCGCGTTCGATGCTCTGGGGCCTGATGCCGTAGAAATCTTGAAGATCGCTGCCGACGAACGCGTAGCGATGCTGCAACGGCTCGGCGGCCAGAACACCCGGAATGTTCTGCAGCTGCTGCAGAAGACGCGATGCATTCGCACCCGGCGCGGCCGTTAGCGTGACGTCGGCGCCGTTGGTCAAGAGTGCGTCGATGTGAGATTGCGCGGTATAGGTCGCGTTGAATACTGCCGTCGAGACGCCGAACGCAAACGCTAAGCCCGCGAGCAACATTCCACGCGTCACCAGGCGATGCTGACGCGAAAGCGAGGCGGCGACGACGAACGAGAGCCGGCCTGTCAAGCCGCCGATCATCGTTGCGAGCAAAGGTCTTCCGTGGAGCAGCAAGATGCGCCACAAGCGCGTGGCCAGGAGTGCCGCTCCAATCCACACGAGCAGCGGCGCCAGGAAGACGTCGTAATGCACGCTGGCCTGTGGGACGCCCTCGGGGGCGAGCACGACTTTGTATCCCGTGGCGGCAGTCTGCCAGAAGATGACGCCGCCGATTGCCAAGAGTATGACGTCCACGTACAGCCGTTCCCACAGAGGTGCGCTCAAACGTCCGATAGATGTTCGCGATTGCACGACGGTGGTTGAACGCGACTGCGTCCAAGCCGGCAGCAGCGTCGCGATGATCGCCAGCAAAAAACCGATGCAGCCTGCAGCTAGGTTCCGGCTGATCGCCAGCCCCAGTGCCACGCCGCCCACGGCCACGACGACGGCTTCGACGGCGGCGAAAGAAAGAATCTGGCCCGTGGAAGCGCCGCGCAGGCGCAGCAGCGCCTGTTCATTCGCGCGGCGCGCAGCTCCGGCTGCAGCGACGATGAAGGTCAGCAGAGCGGCCAGCACGATGCCAGGCGCTCCAAGAAATAAGAACAGAACGCGCGCATACAGTGCATCGGCTTGCGCGGACAGCAGTTTTGCTCCGAGATTGTCGCCGATGATCGCGGCGCCCGCAACCTTCGCCTCGACGTTCTTCGCTTTGCCTTCGACGACCGTGTAGGCGGCAAGCGGATCGCTTGGCAAATCGTTGCGCGCGATTCGTACGTGAAACTGCTCGCGCACGGAGTCCGGCCGAAGGATCCGCTGCCGGTCGAAGAGCGCGTGCCACTGCGTCTCCGGGAGCACGACGATGTTGTCGGGCGGTGCTTGCGGCGCCGCGCCCGGCGGCAGCCCCACGGCTTGAAAGAACGTGTCGGCATCCGGCATCGCGACGATCCCGTCCACGCGCACGCGAACCGGCGGCAATCCGATGCGGCGGATCGTGATCGTGTCGCCGACCGTCGCGTGCAGATTGGACGCGGTTTGCTGAAAGAGCAGCGTGCCGTCGTGCCGGCCGATGTTCCAACGCACCTCGCCGGGGAACGGCCCCAGAT